>JADMIO012763197.1_pt1 | contig 84863 bp, 61 predicted proteins | sample 8958161 | NCBI WGS metagenome assembly JADMIO01 (sample SAMN16585339, study PRJNA669376) | soil metagenome | isolation source: Crop rotation soil | place: USA: Cullars Rotation, Alabama | collected 2011 | reverse complement strand
CGCGACAACTTGTCCACGTGGAATTCTAAGCTTAGGATCCCAATGTGCTGGAAAGTCGTTTCTTCGGATGCTTTTCTCCTTTCGATAGATCCCTTGTGGGAGCCAGGCCCTCGAACTGGCCCCACAAAACTTTAGAAGGGCCAACATGCAACAACTCAAGCTACTGCTCCGCGCAGTCATCGTCGGATACATCGCAGTCCAAGCCTACGAAAACCATTTCGACCTGGTTTGGGAATGGGGCACTGTTCTTCTTGTGGGGCTTTTCCTTTGTTCTTTTTTTCGAGGTGTTCGATGAGTCGCAGACGAAACGAGCTTGAGTCTTACCATCCGCCGATGTCTCAGGAGCAAATACTCGCTCTTCTCTATCAGCAACAACTCATCCGGCAGCAGCAGTACCCGCCGATGCAGACGATCCAGCCGAGACCGTTGGAGCCGTATCGTCCGCCGCATCGACACAAAAAGAAGAAGCGTCGCGAGAGTGGCGGCACCGTCATCATGAACGGCTTTGTCGTCTTTCTTCTCAGTTGGATTCCGTGCGGCATGGGATGGCCCGGCCTCACTTTCATCGTTTGGATGTTCATCGCGATCTATTGGATGAAACAAATTCTCTCCCGCAACTAGGAGTCCGTCATGTCTCGGAAAATCTTTGAAGAAGTCACGGTTACGCAGGTCGTCGTCGATACGCCGTCGGCACCGCCCAGAGTTCAGAGCGGAGGAGGAGGAGGCGGAGGTGGGAGCGGAGACGATGCTCTTGCATGGTGCGTCTTGGGGCTCATCGGGCTCGGCAGCGTTTGCGCGCTTTGCTACTTCGTGCCGTCCGTTCTTCAATTGCTCGTGCTCGCAGCCGTCGTCTGTTTTGTCTTGGCAACGGCCCATTGACGTTCAGGGGCACGGAGGCCCCGTTTTCCTTTTAGCGCTATCCTACGACCATGCTCGGACCCATTGACGACTTTCGGTTTTATCGCGACCTCGGGCTCTCCGTGATCCCGTGCGAGTTCATGGGCAAACGCCCGAAGATCGAATGGATGGAGTTTCAGAAGCGAATCGCAACCATCGAGGAGATCGAGCAATGGTGTCGAATTCGCTGCAACGTCGCAATCGTCACCGGCCAAGTCAGTCGCCTGGCGTTTGTCGACATCGACACCGATGCCGCATTTCGGTGGGCGAAGGAGAACCTTCCAGAACCCCCATGCAAGACAATTACATCGAGAGGCGAACAATGGGCGTTCTCGCTTCTTAAGGGATTGATCGTCGGAAATCGAGCGAAGATCCGCGGTCTCGGATTAGACCTACGTGTCGAAGGAGGATACGTGCTTGGGGCTTCGAGCACTCATCCAGACGGGACGATTTACGAGCGCCTTGGAGACTGGTCGAAGATCCACGATAGCCCCGTGTTTGATCCGAGTTGGCTTGAGACAGCACCGAAGGCTGAGCCGCGGAAAAGAGTGGAGGCTTTCACTCCCATTCAATCCGAGAAGCTCCGACGAGCCCACGCCTACGCCGCGAAAGTACCGGGGGCAGTTTCAGGCGAGGGAGGGCATCGAGCGACCTTCTCTTTGGCTTGCAAACTCGTGCGGAACTTCGATCTAAGCGAAGACGAGCTGTTCAGCGTGTTGAGCGCCTGGAATCGAACGTGCTCTCCCGAATGGAAAGACTCGGAGCTTCAGCACAAATCACGAGAAGCGTTGAAAGCAGTGAAGGGGCCAGTTGTTCAGATAACCCAAGAGACAAGGAGAGACGCCGTGTTGACGTTCAAGAATCCGAAGACCGAGAAGTGTGCGATCTGCCGCAAGACGAAGCCGGGAGGAGAAGTGGAGTTCGTCGACAAGCGATTCCCCGGCCCCGTGTTCCTTTGCTTCCGTGACATCGAGAAGCAAACGCAGCCAGAGACGGAGAAGAAGTCGTGAAGTTCTATCACGTCTGTTCGCGTTGCACGGCGAAGTTCTTCACCGTCTACGAGCAGTACCCTTGTCCGCGGTGCGGAATCCGAAGCGAAAGCAGCGAGTTGCGGAACCCGCCGTGGGAGAAACGACCGAAGGAAAATCCATGCTCAAACTCACCGAAGTCGCGGAACGTCTGAATTGCTCCCTCGCCAACGTATACGGATTGAAGGACGCCGGTCTCCTTTCTGTCGTTTCGACGGGTGCAAGCGGCAAAGGCTTCCGTGTGACTTCGGAAGAGTTGGAGCGGTTCATCGCGGAGAGAAGGGGAAGCCGAAGAAAGGATTCTCCGGCGTTCCCCAAAAAATCCTCGCCGCAACCGTTCAAGCACTTGGACGGAACCCGCCTACTTGCCGCATGGAAGAAGCGAGGAAGTCCCGACGACCGGCAAGATGCAGATAGTGCTCGGTCATCTCCGTCGTCTCGTGGCCCATCAAAGTCGCAAGCGTCTTGATGTCCACGCCGTTGACGATGCCCCGTGTTCCGAACGCATGTCGCACTCCGTACAGCTTCACTTCGTCCGAAACTCCCGCCTTGAGTCTCGCTCGTCTGATCCGCAGCCCCAGACTGTACCTATTCCACTGATTGCCGCGATGGTTCAGAAACACGTACTCGCCGCTGTGCTGCTTTCGGATCGCCCGAAGCAATCGAACGACCAGAGGCAGCAACGTAATCACCCTCGGCTTGGGCTTCTTTTGCGCTCTGACGGTCTTGTGCTTCTGAATGGTGATAATGCCCGCGTCGAGGTCGATCTCTTTCCAGCGGAGCATGGAAGCCTCTTTTGGCCTACATCCCGTAAACCAAAGGAAGAAGAGGATTTGCCGGAAGCGTGCTCCCGGCGTCGGGCGTTTGCGATAGTAGCCCGCCGTCGTGCGAAGAATCGCCCGAAACTCCTCTTCAGTCATTTCTCGACGGGGCAGGCCCTCGACGAGCCGCATCTTGCGGAACGGATTCTTGAGGATGATCTCGGCATCGAGCGCCCAATAGAACGCCGCCTGCACGGCACGCACCGCGTCCCGCTTCGTCCAATCGCTCTCCCACTCGGGATGAGCGAGAAGCCATTCTTGAACGTGGTCCTTTCGGACCGCGGCGGGATTCTCTTTCGGATCGACGAGCGGACGATCCCCGTGAGCTTCCGCGAAGGATTGCAGATAACCCTTGCGTGCTTTCCGAGCTTCGACGGACAGCGTCTTGAACGCCACATCGAGGTATCGCTCGATGATCGAAGCAACCGTATGCACGCCGCTATCAGGATGCGGGTTGTGTCGGGCCTCGTGAAGCAGGTCGGCGAGCTTCTCTTTCGCCGCCTTCAGATTGGGACGACCTTTGACCAGCTTCACCTTGCGGTTGCCGAGCCACGTCATCCACCAGCCGGTCTGTTTATAGAACCACGGCTTCGATTCTTTCGGCATCTCAAGCCCTCCCTTTTTTAGTGACCCGCGAAGGTCAAGGAAGAGCCTTGATCGATTCCCGTTGAGCTACCAACTCAGCGGGAATTTTTTTTACCGTCCATCAAACCGTCCACCTCATACTACGAGGCAAACGGCTGGATGTTCATAAGTCGTTTTGCATTCACGGCTTATTTAAGTCGGGGCGACAAGATTTGAACTTGCGACCTCTACGTCCCGAACGTAGCGCTCTAGCCAGGCTGAGCTACGCCCCGATTTTTTTCCGTCGCCGCTTCGTGCACCGTCGGTCGCTTGTCACTGGACAAACGCCCGCCGGCCGCTGCGAGGGAAACCGCTATTCTAGCCGCAGGCCGGGGTGGGTCAACGCCAACTAAACCCCGACGCCGTCGAAACTTCCGCCGCGGGCTCGCGCCGCCGAATCCTCATCTCCGCTTCGCTAAAACGCCGGCCGCAGCACCGACCGATTCGCCGACCGATTCGGACGCCGGCTCGCGGTCGCATCCCACCCGGCGACACTCTACTCACGACAAGTCGACCCGCTCAGAAGGTTCGCGCGGCATCGCCGGCCCGGGCGTCGCCGAGCAAAATCATTGCCCCGTGCGCCGACGTGTGGTTTATTGCGGGCCTCCGCTCCGCCTCCGTTGGGCCCACGCCCCGCCCTCCTCTCTTCGTCGAGACACCGCTATGCCGCACGCCCGCACGAAATTCGCTGCGCTCCTTCTCGCCTCCGCAGTCGCAATCGCCGGCGCAAGTGCAACGGCCGCCGAACCGACGGCGCCCGCCGACGCTGCTAAATCGGACAACGCGAAACTCCTCGCGCCGTACTTCGCGCCGCCGGCCGAATTCGCCGGCGATCTCGGTCCCTACCGCTCGCCGCTGTTGTTCGACGACGGCAAGCCCGTCGCTTCCGCAGCCGATTGGCCGCGGCGCCGCGCGGAAATTCTCGCCAAGTGGCGCACGATCATCGGCCCGTTGCCCGAGCCGCTCGCCGCGCCGAAGGTGGAAGTTCTCGAAGAGCGCCGCCGCGAGAACTTCAGGGAGCGGCACGTGCACATCGAAGTCGGCCCGCAGGGTCGCATGGTCGACGGCTATTTGCTCGTGCCCGACGGCCCCGGCCCGTTCCCCGCCGTGCTTACTCCGTTCTACGAACCGCAAACCAGCATCGGCCTGGGGAAGCCAGACACGCTCGGCGCGATCGACTTCGGCCTGCAACTCACGCGGCGCGGCTTCGTCACGCTCGCGATCGGCACGCCCGGCTCGCTCGAAAAACCTAAGGCCGACGTCCGCGAGCTGTTGGTCTCCGTCGCCGACGAGTTGCAAGCGCAGCCGCTGGGCTATCTCGCGCTGGTCGCCACCAATTGCCGCATCGCGCTGGGCCAAATGCCCAACGTCGACAAGACGCGCATCGGCATGGTCGGCCATTCCTACGGCGGCAAGTGGACCATGTTCTCCACCTGCCTCGACGACCAATTCGCCTGCGCCTGCTGGTGCGATCCGGGCATCGTCTTCAACGAAATCAATCGCAACGTCAACTACTGGGAGCCATGGTACATCGGTTGGGCGCCGGGCACAAAACGCAAGCCGGGCGTGCCGGCGGCCGACAATCCGCGCACAGGCCCGTACAAAACTTTGTACGAACACGAAAGCCGCGAGATGGTCGAACTGCACGCGCTCATCGCAGGCCGGCCGGTGCTCTTGTCGGGCGGCAGCGAAGATCCGGCGGAAAACTGGCGCGCCTTGAACCACCTGATCGCGGTCAACAAACTGCTCGGCCGGGACCAGCTCGTCGCCATGACCAGCCGCCCGATGCACCGCCCCACTCCGGAAGCGGCCGCGGTGATCTACGCGTTTTTCGAGCACTGGCTGAAACGGTGAACTCCGGCGGCCTGCATTTTCGGGCCGTCCGAAGTTCACGACTCCGCCCAGACTCCGTGATCCCGCTCAACATCGCTTATTTTTGCCGCTCATGCTTTACCTGCTGACTTGTCTCTGTTTGCTGCCGGGCGCTGCTCCGGATTCCCTCGAACTCTTGCCGGCCGATTGGAACGCCAAAGCGGCCGGCGACGTCGTGCTCGCGCGGCTCGTCAATGTTTCGTCGCCGCGCGTGAAGGGAGCGCACGATGCCGAGTTCGTCTGCGTCGGCGAGCGAGCCTACGTCGTCGCGGAAGCCAACGACGTGAAGCCCGGCGAAAGTGCCGGCTGGCCGTTTATCTACGCCACGCTTTCGATCGTGAACCTCAAGACGCTCGCCGTGGAGCAGGTGATCGACTTCGCGAAAAGCACACAGAAGTTCGAGAATGAAACGCTCCCCGTCGGGGCCTGCTTCGTCCCGCGGATCATTCAAAAAGATGCGACGACGCTCCGCTGCTACTTCACCAGCGAAGACCCGGGCAAACGACAATCGCAAGTGTGGTATCGCGACTTCGACTTGCCCTCCGGCAAGTTCGCCCGGACGATCCAGCGGGCGCAGTTGCAAACGTCGGCGGGGACGTTCGACATGCAGCCGAAGTACTTTCATGCCGACGCGAAGGCCCAAGGCTTTCGCAAGCCGGCCGTCGATTCTTCGTTCTTCATTTTCGATTCGTTCAAGCAGTTCGACGGCAAGACCTATGTGGCGCTGAACAATTTCAAAGGAAAGCAGAACGCCTTGGCGCTGGTGCACGACGACTTGGCGACGTTCGAGATCGTAGGGCACTACAACGGGCCGAATGCGGAGCAACTCAGCGAGTCGGCCGTGAATCGCTTGCCCGACGGCACCTGGACCGCGATCTGCCGCAACGACAAAGGCAACTACTTCTTCACCACGAGCCCCGACGGCCAAACCTGGACCGCGGGCCAGCAGCAGCAGCCGGTCGTCAACGGCACGAACTCGAAGCCGACGTTCGACCAGTTCGGCGACACGTATTATCTAGGCTGGCAGGAACTGACGCGGATCAAAGACGTCGGCCGGAGCGTCTTCAACGTCGAAGTCTCGCGCGACGGAAAAACCTGGCAACGCAAATACCGTTTCGAGACGGCGAAGTCGTTCCAGTACCCGACGTTCCACGAGCACGCCGGCACAATCTGGCTCTGCGTGACGCAAGGAGATCACTCGCCGAGCCGGAAAGAACGGATCATGTTTGGGAAGCTGGAAGAGTTAGGTGCAAAGTGATTCGCCGAGCGGCGAGTGTTCTCGGGACTTTTTTCAACACTCGTCTACTTTGTTTCGCCCCTCGGATCAACATGAGCCGCGAAGCGACGACAAAAAGGACAGCGCTCGACGAGGAAACCAAACGATGGATTCGTATATCGATAAACTAATCAGAATCATCGAGCGTGGAATGTTGTCACCCGTATCGCTGGCCGACCTCTTGTTGACTTATGCCACAGAGGATCGTTCCGCATTACAGCGACTCATGGCGGTGACAAAGCCGGAGGATTTGGGACACGTTTATGAGATCTTGTTTCTGTACCCTCAAACCGAGATAGGCTGGTCGATCCTTCCGGCCGGCCGCGCACCCTTTCTCAATCCCGAGCATTCACGGAAGGAAGCGTTCGATGTCGATCGTCGGCAATATCAAGAAGATCGGCCGCACGTCGAGTATCTTCGGGACTTAATTCGACCGGGGACCGGAACCGCCTTCGACGACACCTAATTGCCGGTACTTGCAGGCGTGCATTCAGCGGCAGGCGGCTCGGCCGGAGCCTCGCCCTCCCGGTCCAATGAAATAGCTCGTTACTCCTCCAGCGCCTCGTAAATCGCCGTTGTGATCGCGCCGGGGTCGCCGTGGCCGCTGTTGGTCAACACTACCAGCCCGTGCTGGGCGTCGGGGTAGAGCACCATCCGGCTCGAGGCTTCGTCTTGATTGCCGTTGTGAGAAATCTTCAACTTTCCGTTCTGACGCGTGACGGTGAAGCCGAGGCCCCAGGTCGTGCTGGTGCCGTCCTGGAGCGGTTGCGGTTTCCACATTTGGGCGTAGGTTGCTTGTTCGAGCAACTGCCGGTTGAGCAAGGCTTGGGCCCAGCGGGCGAAGTCGGCGATGTTCGATTTGTAGGCTCCCGCGCCGTGCTTCCAATAGTGAGCGTGTTCCGGCGCGCGGACAATTTCGTCGTCGTCGTTTTCCATATAGCCGACGGCCCAATGCGGCTGATCGGCAGACTCGACGTCGACCCGCAGGCTTCGCATCCCCAGCGGCTTGGCGATCCGCTCTTGAATCTGCGCTGTGAACGGCTGCTTGCCGGCCCGCTGGATGACGGCGCTCGCGGCGATGTAGGCGTAGGAGGAATACGAAGTCTTGGTGCCGGGCTCAAACAACAGGGGCGACTCGCTGAACATGTCCAGCGCGTAGACCGGATCGGAGAGGGGACGCGTCTTGGAGTTGCGCTTGTCGCTGGGGATGACAAGGCCTTCGTCGTAATGCACGATGCCGCTTTGGTGGCAGAGCACACGCCGCATGGTGATGCCGGCGGCTTCGTCGGCGAACTCGGGGAGGTAGGTATCGACGTCGGCGTCGAGATCGAGCAGGCCTTCTTCGACAAGCTGCATCGCGGCGACGGCGCAGAGCGGCTTGGAATTCGAGGCCCAATTGAAGACGGTCTCCACGTCGACCGGAATGTTGCGCTCGCGATCGGCCAGGCCGTAGCCGCGGAGATAGACGATCCGGCCTTCGTACAACACGCCCACGGCGGCCCCGACGACCCCTTGACTCTCCAACTCCGCTTCGACCGCCGCATCGACGGCCGCGGCATCCTCCGCGGAGAGCGTATTGCGGATCGCGGTTTGGGCGGAGGCGTCGGAACAGCTCTGTGCAAGAACGACGAACAGAATAACAAAGGCGATCTCGCGCAAAGACGCGAAGGCGCAAAGAAGAGTGAATCTTTGTAATTTCATTCTCTTGCTCCTTAGCGGCTTGGCGACTTGGCGCGAGATCTCTTCCATTTTTGAATTAGCGCATTCGGCTCGGCGGGAGCCTCGCCCTCCCGACCTACAGTTACTCGCGATCTTTCAGCGGCCGGAGCCAAATGTTGCGATAACGAACCGGATTGTTGTGGTCTTGGAGCGAGAGCGTGAACTTGGTCGCTTTCGATTGCAGTTCTTCCGAGTGTTGCACGATCAGTCCGTTGTGCAATACCGTGATCCGCGCCGGGCGCGTGACGACTTTCTTCTTCGGGTCTTTTACGTCGGGCCCGAACTTCGCCGGCTCTAAGATAATGTCGTACGTTTGCCACTGGCCCGGCTTGCGCGAGGCATTCACCAGCGGCGGATACTCGGAATAGATCGACGCGGCCTGGCCGTCGGGGTAGGTGTCGTTCTCGTAGGAGTCGAGCACCTGCACTTCGCAGAAGCCGTGCAGCATGACGCCGCTGTTGCCGCGACCTTGGCTATTGCCTTTGACTTCGGCGGGCGTGGCCCACTCGATGTGCAACTGGCAGGCGCCGAACGCTTCGCGAGTGACGATCGATCCTCGCGAACCGGCCGAGCGCGGCGGCACTTCCATATAACCATCGCGAACCGGCCAAGCGGCCGGCGTCGTCAGCGGCTTGTTCGTCTTCAGATCGCGCCCTTCGGTGAGCCAGGCGGCGAGACTCTTGCCGTCGAAGAGCACAATCGCATCGGAAGGGGCCGCGCCGGGCTTATCGGCGCTGCTCTCCGTCGGCGGCGCGACCACCGGCGGACGGGGGCGCTTCATATCGTGTGCCCGATACTTCCCGCCGGGGGTCAGCGGCATCTCCGGCTTCGGCGCTTCCGGCTTCGACTCAGGTTTCTTCGCCGGCTTCTCCGCTGGCTTTTTCACAGGTTCCTTTTTCGGATCCTTAGCATCGCCGACCGCTTGCGGTTTCGCAGCCGCGCTCGGCTTGGCGACCGGCTTCGGCTCCTCCGCAAACGCAATCGCCGGGAGCAACAGGAGCGCAGCGGCAACAAACGAATTCATAGAATGGGCTCGGTACGAAAGGGAACGGACGAAGGACATTCACAATACTCTCCGGAAGCGGCCTCTGGGAGTAGCGGTGCGTTACGAACCGGCGGCGTCGATTCCCCCCGGCGTACGCGAGCGGCGTCTTCCGACGCCGACGCTATCGACGGGGGCTAATACATCGCGGCGGCCAAAACGTAGCATCGCGCCGCGCCGCACGTTAACATAGCCGTTCTGCCCGGTTCGCTGAGATTGGCCCTCCCCTGCTCTGCTTGTCCCGCCTCGGAGAAACATCATGCGTCGCTTTGGTCGTTTGCCGGTCGCGATTGCCTTCGTCGGAACTCTTCTCGCGGCGCCGCATGGCCGGGCCGACGATAAACCCGCGGCCGCCGCCGGCCCGACGATCGCCGACGACGTCCGATTGAAGCCGCTCAAGGACCTCAACGGCTACTTCCCGTTCACGCCGCCGGCGTCGACGGAAGCCTGGGACCGCCGCGCGGAAGCGGTCCGCAAGCAAACGCTCGTCGCTCAGGGGCTTTGGCCGCTGCCGACGAAAACGCCGCTCAACGCCGTGGTGCACGGCCGCGTCGATCGCGATACGTTCACCGTCGATCGCGTGTTCTTCGAAAGCATGCCGGGCTTCTTCGTTTGCGGCAGCTTGTATCGTCCCAAAGGATTCGAAGGCCCGCGACCGACCGTACTTTGCCCGCACGGCCACTGGGCCAACGGCCGCTTCTATGACGCCGGCGACGCGGCGATGAAGAAGCAGCTCGAAACGGGCGCGGAGAAATTCCCCATCGCCGGTCGGTATCCTTTGCAAGCCCGCTGCATGCAGCTCGCGCGGCTCGGCTGCGTCGTGTTCCACTACGACATGATCGGCTACGCCGACAGCGCGCAGATTCCGTTTGAGTTGGCGCACGGCTACGGCAAGGACGGTAAAAATCGCCCGTATATGGAAACCAGCGACAACTGGGGCTTGTTCAGCCCGCAGGCCGAAGCCCGGCTCCAGCACATCATGGGTCTGCAAACGTGGAACTCGATCCGCGCGCTCGACTTCGTGGAATCGTTGCCCGACGTGGACAAGACGCGGATCGGCGTGACCGGCGCCAGCGGCGGCGGCACGCAAACGTTTCTGATCGGCGCGTGCGACAAGCGCGTGGCGGCGATCGTGCCGGCCGTGATGGTGTCGACCGCGATGCAAGGGGGCTGCACCTGCGAGAACTGCTCTGTGCTCCGCGTCGAGACGGGCAATATCGAACTGGCCGGGCTCTTCGCACCGAAACCGATGGGGCTGATTTCGGCCGACGACTGGACCAAGGAAATCGAAACCAAGGGCTACCCGCAATTGCAGGAGTTGTACAAGCTTCTCGGCAAGCCGGAGAACGTAAAATCATACGCGTATACGCAGTTTCCGCACAACTACAACTACGTGAGCCGCTCCGCAATGTACGGCTTCTTCAATGAGCACTTGAAGCTGGGAGCGAAGACGCCGATCGTCGAGGGGGATTTCCAGCCGCTGACGAAGGAAGAGCTGACCGTTTGGAGCGGCGAGCATAAGCAACCTGCCGGCGGCGACGCCTTCGAGCGAAAGCTCGTGCGGTATATGACCGAAGACTCCGACGGGCAGCTCGCCAAACTGACGCCGACGAGTTCCGGTTCGCTGCTGAATTATCGCGACGTCGTCGCTACGGGGGTCGATGCGATTCTCGGCCGGCGGCTCGCGGACGTCGGCAAGATCGAGCAAGAGAATCTGGAAAAAACCGACAAGGGGGAATTCTGGTATTTCCGTTGCCTGCTATCCGACAAAGCCCGCGGCGAAGTGGTGCCGACGACGTACTTCTATCCGAAGAAGTGGAACAAGCAGGTCGTGATTTGGGTCGGCGACAAGGGAACCGAAGGGAAGTTGAACGACAAGGGGAACCCGGCGACGACGGCCGTGCGGTTGGCGCTGGCCAAGGGTTACGCCGTCGCCTGCCCGGAAGTGCTCGGCGTCGGCACGCACACAGCGAAGGATTTTCCGGCGGACGCCAACCGCCGCGTGGAGAACAAGCGACCCTTCGCCGGATTCACCTACGGCTACAACCATCCGCTGTTCGCCCAGCGCGTGCACGACCTGCTGACCGTCGTCGCGCATGCCAAGCAAAATGAGGAAAAGCCGACCGCCATCCACTTGGCGGGCTTCGGCGACGCCGGAGCTTGGACGGCGGCGGCCGCGGCGCAATGCGACGACGTCGTCGGCCGCGTGGCCGTCGACACGGCCGGCTTCCGCTTCGCCAAGCTCACCGATTATCTCGACCCGAACTTCCTGCCCGGCATCGTCAAATACGGCGACCTACCGGCGCTATTGGCGTTGCGAGCCCCGCGGCCGACGTGGATCGGCGGAGAATACGAAATGCCGGCGATCGTCGCGGCCGCGTACCATGCGGTCGAAGCGGATGACAAGTTGGTGAAGGCTCCGGCCGAGGCGTCCCAGTCGGCCGCCCTGGATTGGCTGCTGGAATAACTCGTTTGCGGGGTTCTCATCCGCTGTAAGTTGAAACCTGAATTGCAGATCGCTATAGGATAGCTGCCTCACCGCGTCCATTTGGCACAGGGCCGAATCGGGCACGGCAGGCGCCTCTCACCAGCTATAGGAATCTGCGATGAAGTTTCCCCTTCCCGCGTCGGCCCTTTCCCTCTGCGCCGTACTCGCTCTTTGTTGTTCTCCGCTAGAAGCCGCCGAGGAAGAGGACCCGTTTTACGAAGGGTTCTACTCCGGCTACGTCGCGTATCTGACGCAAGCCGATCTGAGCATCGGCATTCTCAGCGATGCGGCGTTGAAGGGAGTCTATGAAAAGGAGACGGCGCTGCAAGTCGTAGCCATGCACGGCCGCTGGGCCGGCGAAACGCAGAAGAAGCTCACCGCGATCGCCAAGGATGCGGAAGACGACGACGCCGAATCGATCAAGCGGATGGCCAAGATCGCCGGCCTCGTGAAGAAGCAAGCCGACGCGCTCAAAGCGCTGCTCGAAGGAGAAAAATCAGAGGCTCCGGATTTGGCGAATGCGTTTACGGAATCGCGCCAAGCCACGAGCAAGGAACTCGCTGCGTTCAAGAAAGACATGGCCGAGTGGTTCCCGGAATAACGGCGGTCCCGAAGAACGTTCAGCACTGTAAAGTTTAAGCACTGTGCGGAGCGGCACGCTTTCATGCATGCCGCTCCGTTTTTATTGCGCCGCAGGACGGGACCGCGTAGGTGCCGGCGTAGCCGGCGCACGCTCGTCGACATTGCATCGACGGCCCAAGCGAGGTATATCGTCGCCGTCAATTCGGACGATTTCCCTTCGGCGAGGAATGCCTCATGTTGTTGCGCAAGATTTTTGGTTCGCTGGTTCTCGCGTCGGCCGTCATCGGCTCGACCGTTTCGATCGTCGCCGTCGGGGAAGAAACTCCGCAACTGCAGCCGAGCGCGAAGTCGGATGGTACGTCGTCGACCGCGACTAAGGACGCCGCCGCACCCACAGCAACGCCGCTGCCCATCGCAGGACCGCCGGAAGCTCCCCCGCCTGCAGGCACAGGAGAGGAAGCGGACGTTTTCACGGAGACGATGCTGACGACGACGATCGCCTATTTGAACCAAGGCTATATGAGCATCGGCATCCTGGCCGACGCGATTGCCGCCGGCGCTTACGAAGAAGAACAAGCCCGAGCGCTGTTGGAGGCCCACGAGGCGTTGGCGGAGCAAGTGGAAGCACAATTGCGCACGCTGGCCAAATCGCCGGGGCTCGATCAGGAAGACGTCGCGGCGGTGAACGAGTTGGTGAAACTCGCACAGCTCAACACGCTGCAATGCACGACGCTGGCGGCCGTGTTCGAAGGAAACGACTCGCAGGATGCGGTGTGGGAAAAGATCCGGGCGGCGGCGCTCAAGGAGTTGGAGAAGTACGGCGAAGACGAAGCGCCCGAAACCGCGGCCGACGCCAAGCCGACCGTGACGAAGTAGCTTCGTCAGAGAACAAGTCGCAGGGTGCCGTGGCCACGTTTGTGTGGCCACGTTTTCGCTTCATGGTCACGCCAGCGTGACCATGCCACCCCAATTCTCAACCCGGCGGATTCTCGTCGGGCTTCGCCGGCGGGTCTTCGATCAAGAGCACGAGCATGATGCCGATGATCGCCAGCGCGGCGCCGGCGAGCGCTCCCTGTTTACCCCGGCCGCGCACTTTGTGGCACACGATGCCGCCTGCCGTACCCCAAAACAGCACCCACACGGCCAGGAAGAGCAACCAAAGCTTCAGGCCGTGAGGATCCATTGCGAGGATGGGGCGAAGAGCGAGGGCGGAAAGAGACGTTTACGAACGGCACGGCGCGCTATTTCGGGGGCGCGTCGTTGAGTTGCCGCTTCAACTGCTGCAGTTCTTTCTCCAACTCTTCAATCTGGCGGCGAATCCGCTGGGCTTCGTCGGCCTTGGCCTTCGATTCGTCGGGCGGTTCCATTTTTGCCGGAGTCGGCGTCGGTCCTTCCGCCTTGCGAACTGCGGCCGACGGCAAGGGCTGCGCGATCTCGACGGTACTACCGTCGGGAATGATGACGCCTGCATTCGGCGGCGCGACGAGCGTCACGCGCCGTTCGTAAAGTTGGCCGTAGCGATAGTAGCTCAGCCGCACTTCCGCCCCGGCGCCGCGCTCGCGGATCGCGTCTAAGAGATCATTGGGATCATTCACGCGCTTGGCGTCGACCGCCACGATCACGGCGTCGACCGGAATGCCCGCCGCTCGCGCCGGAGAATCGGGCCGCACTTCGATCACCAGCGCTCCGCGAGGTTCCGGCAGATTCATCGAGAGTTGCAGTTCAGGCGTCACGCGCGCCGTGCGAATGCCCAACAGTCCGGTGCGCGAGGCGGTCGCTTCCGGAGAATTCGGATGCACGATCGTCGGTCCGCTTTCGGTCGTTTCGACGGAAGCAATCGTCGCAGGTGGATCTGCACTCGGCGGAACCCCGATTACCCGCGCCGCCGTCGGCGGCGCGACGCTCGGGCGCTCCGTTTGCGGAACGACGGAAATCGCCGACGGCGGCGGCAACTCGTCGATCGATCTCACAGCCGATCCACTGCCGACGGGCGGCGCCACGGTCGGGCCCGGAGTGATGCGCGAGGCAGGCGCATTCGGATCGCCTGGTCCGACCGGCACGCCGGCCGGGTCTTGCACGTTCCCAGGATTAGCGCCGATGCGGCCGAAGTTCGAGAAGCGGCGCTCTTCCGGCGGCGGACGCTTCACAAGCACCACGTCGAGGCGAGCCGCTTCGCCGTCGCGAATGACGACGAACGTCACTTCCTCGCCTACCACGCGATCGCGCATCACGGCCGCCAGATCGTCGAGCGATTTCAGGGCGACGCCGTCGATGCTCGTGATCAAGTCGCCGACTTTCAACCCGCCCAGCGCCGCCGGGCCGCCGGCGAGCACGTCGACCAATTGCACGCCGCGCCCTTGGGTCCCCTGATCGTCGGCGATGATCCCCAAGTAGCCGGGCTCTTCGTGGGAGGCGGGTGCGGCTTGCGCGCCGGGCACGGCCGGCGGGTTTGCCGGCGGCGGCGCAGGTTGCGCGAGTTGCTTTTCCATGTTCTCCAGCGCTTGCTGCGCTCCGGCGACATTGCCCAACAGGGCCGCCGCCGAAAATACGATGAAGCAAATTCGCGTATGCATGTTTCTCGCTCCCCGGTCCACGAAGATGTCGTCTCAGATGGTGTTGTCGTAATGATTGCTGCGGCAAATTTCACCGCAGGACCCTCATTGTCGATTATAAACAGGGGCCCCGGACGTGGGTCAACAAATCGCCTATTCTAGTCGGCAATGTCGGACCAAACGCATACGATCGAACCGCTCGGCCCTACGAACGACCCGGCCGTGCTGCAGGAGGCCTTGGGTCTCGTGCTACGGCTGCTTCCGGAGCCCACGGCCGAAGCGCTGCGGCTCACCGTCGCGGCGGAAGCCCGCATCGTGCCGACTGCGCTGGGCGCGTTATTGCGGGCTCGCGACGTCGCAGGGCGTACGACGGGCGCCGTTTGGGCGCAGCTACGGCCGGGCAACGTCGCGGTCGTCTGGCCGACCCAGTGGCTCGCGCCGCCGCCGGCCGGGCCCGATCCGTTGCTCGCGGCTCTCCTCGCAACCCTCACTGCGACAGGCGTGACACTGGCCCAAAGCCTGCTGCCCGACACCGAGTGCGCGGAAGCGCGAGCGCTGGAAAGCGTGGGCTTTTCGCATTTGGCCGATCTCGAATACTTGGGCGCCGACGTGCGGACGGCGGAGCCACACGGCGCCCAGCGCGCAGAATCGCTCAGCTTCGTGCGGCCGACGCCCGCTGAAAGGCTTCGGATGGCCGCGCTCATCGAGCGCACGTATCAAGGTACGCTCGATTGCCCGGCGCTCAACGGCTTGCGCACTGCCGGCGAAGTGCTCGATGAATATGAAACGGTCGGCGAAAGCGGCTCGCAGTTGTGGTACTTCGTGCGGCACGACGAAGCCGACGTCGGCTGTTTGCTGTTGGCGGAACATTCGCAACAAGATCAAGTTGAACTTGTGTACATGGCGCTTTTACCCGAAGCGCGCGGAAATGGTTGGGGGGAAATCACGGCGCGAGAAAGTTTGCGAATTGCCGCAACTCTCGGGCGTTCGCGGGTCGTGCTGGCCGTCGATGCCGCGAATTTCCCGGCGGCGGCGCTTTACCGCCGTGCTGGATTCCACGCCTGGGAGCGGCGCAGCGTATTCGTAAAATCGCTGGTTTGCTCGTCTGCGAATTGACCGCCGCGCGGCAACTCTCGCAGCAGTAAGTGTTTGCAGATTCGCGCGTTGCGTGCGCCGCGCCGCGACTTGAGCGACCCGACATGTTTTCCCCGCGCGACGATGGTGCGACGAAATAATTTTTTCGCCGCCGAGGCGCGACGGCGCGCGACGATTCGCCTGAAAACGGCGCTGAATTTTCATGCCGTAATCGCACCGAAAATTCCGGCGCGGGACGGCGCTTTGACAGCGGTGCCGGCGGACGTACAATCCCGTCCTTGGGTGACAACCAACGTACGCGGGGCGGAAGAATTTAGGGGCGGCGACGATCGCAAACTTTTTGCGCGATTTTTCCCCTCTAGCCCCTTCCATGAACCCGCGGACGAGTTCGCGAACCTGTCGCACGCGCAAATTCACGGCACGCCCGTCGTCGTCGTACTTGCTCCGACCGCAGTTCGCAGACGTTCTGTCCGGGGAAGCAAGAGAGAGAGTCGGCTGTGGAACTCGGCGGCGGCGTGCGCTTACGCGCAACGTCGCAGTCGGCGGAATCGACGGCTACGGCGCGGTGTAACGACTCGCCCGTCGCAGCGTACGTTCCGACGACGGTCGTTCCGCGGCCTGGTCGAACAAAGCATGAGGCGCACGCACCAATGCAGGAAGTGATGTACGACGATAGGGAGATCGTTTCCGCCCTGAGGCGGGCCCTGGCCGAACGAGTCGGCGCAGAGCGTTACGATCTCTGGTTCGCTTCTTCGGCTCAGTTCCGCATCACGGCGGAGCGCGTGGTCGTCGTGGTCCCCAATTCCTTTTTGCAGGATTGGCTCCGCAACAACTTCCGCGCGCAGATCGAAGACGCGGCTCGTGAAACCGTCGGCCCGGGTGCGTCGGTCGGCTTCGAAGTCGACCCGACCGCCGCCGCGCGTCGAGCGGAATCGGACGCCGTTGCGGCAGGAGCGCTCGCCGCGGCGTCGGCATCGGTTCAACGCCGCCTCTCGACGGAAACCGGACAACCGGCGACGCTATCCGGCGCCTTGGCCGCGATCACAGCCGGACAATCCGCCTCGCCGTCGACGGTTTCCGCATCCGCACCGGCTGTGCCGCGCCGCCCGACGACTCCGCGCCGTCTGCACCGTTTCGACGACTTCATCGTCGGCGCTTCCAATCGCCTGGCGTATGCCTCGGCGCTGGGTTGCGTCGAACGCTTGGGCAGCATCTCGCCGCTAGTGATTCACGGCCCGACCGGAGTCGGCAAAACCCACTTGCTCGAAGCGGCCGTCGACACGGCGCGGCGGGCGCATCCCGACCTGCAAACCGCCCTGCTCTCCGCCGAGCAATTCACCACGAGTTTTCTCGAAGCGCTGCACGGCGGCGGCTTGCCCAACTTCCGCCGCAAGTTTCGCGGCCTGCATTTGCTGGCGCTGGACGATCTGCAGTTTTTCGCCGGCAAGAAGGCGACGATCGTCGAACTCGTCCACACGCTCGACGCTCTGCAACGCGACGGCAAGCAGATCATCTTCGCCGCCGACCGTCCGCCGGCCGAACTGGCGTTTCTCGGCCCGGAATTGCGCAATCGGCTGCTCGGCGGCTTGGTCGTCGGCGTGGAACCGCCCGATTTGCAGGCCCGCCTCGGCATCACTGCCCGCATGGCCGTGCGCTACGGCGTGGTGCTGCCGGACGACGTCCGCGACTTCATCGCCTCGCGCTTCACGGCACATGCCCGCGAGCTGGCAGGCGCGCTGAAGCGCTTGCAAGCGGCGAGCGCGGCCTTCCAGCGGCCGATCACTTTGGCCTTCGCCGAGCAAACTCTGGCCGAACTCATTCGCCAGCAGCGGAAAACCGTCCGCCTGGCCGACATCGAGAAGGCGGTTTGCGACGTCTTCGGCTTGGAAGACGAAGCCCTGCAATCGCAAGGCAAAGGTAAAGTGATCAGCCATCCGCGGATGCTCGCCATGTGGCTGGCCCGCAAGTACACGCGGGCTGCATTGAGCGAGATCGGCCGATTCTTCGGCGGCCGGAGCCACAGCACCGTGATCTCGGCGCAGAAGAAAGTGACGAGCTGGATGGCTTCCGACGAAGGACTCACGACCGCCGACGGCCGCTGCCGCTTCGACGAAGCGCTCCGCCGCGTGGAGCAAGTGCTCGGAGCTTAAAGCTCAATTGAGCCTTTGCATATAGCGCACAAACTCCCGATCAAGTGCTTCCAGGTCGTCGCCGAAGGCGCTGCGAAACTCGGTCAATCGATCCTCGGGCGATCCTTGCACCAGTGGCTCTTTCGCCGCGAGCATCTGCATGTAAGCCTGGAATTGCTTCGGCTTCACGTTGATCAAGTAGTAGTTTAAGGCCCACGACTCGGCGTAGCCGTCGACCGATTTGAGCCGCTCGTCGTCTTTCAACAGCGCGACGAGCGCGTCTTTCGGCCGTCGCGGTAGAAAAGCGCGGAACGCCGTGAGCCGCGGAGCGTTCACCTTGCCGATCGTGCGCCAGCCTTTGGAGCTGTCGAGGTCGGGCGATTCGAAATACACGGCCAGCCCTTCGCTCAGCCATTTCGGGATGTCGGCGTAGCGCCTGTGGATCCCGCAATTGAAGACGATCTGATGGGTCGCTTCGTGCACGATCGTGGCGACGGTTCCGAACGCCTCGGGCCGAGAGAGCGTTTGTGTGATCTGGGCGGCGTTGCCTCGTTGCCCGGCGTTGCCCGCGGTGCCGGTCAGGTCGTACATCGTCATCCGGTTCGATTTCAAACTGTAGTAACCGATGATCGAATTGACCGCGTCCCCCAGATCGCGCTGCGCGTAGCGGCCGTATCTCGTCTTGTCGGCAAACACCACGGCCACCAACAGGCCCGGCGGGTCTTGGGGCTTGAAGCCCCGGTTGCCCCAGTAGTTGCCGAAGCCGAGGTAGAGCCGTTCGAAAAGTCCGCCGCACCATTGGGCGTAGGCTCGCGAGGTGTTGTAGCAGATCAAGTAATGCTTAGTTTGCAGCGTCTCAAAACCGGGCGGGAGTTCGGCCAGCACGACACGAGCCAATTCATCCGGAGGATACGGCGTAAACGGCGCATCGTCGGTCGACATGCGCACCTGCTCTTCCGGCGTGACGGCCCAGAGAATCCCCTCGCGCGTTTCCAGCAGCACTCCACCGTCGTCGGCCTTGACGACGATCCGCCCGACGAGTTCTTGCTCGACGTTCTCACGCCGCATGACGACGCGATCCATCGCTTCGGCCGAGCCGGCGGCGACCGACGACAGGAGCAACGCAAACAGCAGCTTGATCACGAACCCTCTTTTCTATGCCATTACCCTACGACGGCGAGGCGGCGGGGCGCGAAAGATAGCGGCTTTCTCGGACAGCGCCAGCGGCGAAACACTTCCAGTTTAGCATGCGACGCCGGCAACGGCGGCAAGCTAATCCCTGCTGCTGTTGCCGGGCACCTATTGGCCCGGTTCACCGGTCTCGCTATAGTTTCGCCCCGCGCCGTCCTCATTTCGCTTCGTTCACCTCCGACGATGATCCTCATGCCACGTACAAGCTATCTCGGCATTATTACGCTCGGCGTGCTCGCCGTTGCGGTCGTCTCCGGCTCGGGCTGTTCCGCTACGCGCGCGCGTTCGGAATGGATCGAGAAAATCGTATTTTGGGAGGAGCCCGACAAGGACGCACGCTACGTCAAGCAAACGCCCGCCCAGCGGCTCGAAGAAATGCAGGCCATGGTGGAGCGCATTCCAAAGATGCAGCAAGCCGAGCAAGATGCGCTCGCCGAACAACTAGCGCAGGCCTATCGCAACGAATCGGATCCGCTGCTGCGCTGCCAAATGGTGCGTACGATCGCTCATTGCGGCTCGCCGCGAGCTGCGGAAACGCTGCAGGCCGCCGCTTCCGATTCCGATCGCGACGTCCGCATCGCCTGCTGCGACGGTTGGGCCGCGCATGGCGGTCCGCAAGCCGTGGCCAAGCTCAGCGAAGCGCTGCGTAAAGATGCGAGCATCGACGTCCGCCTGGCGGCGGCCCGTTGCATGGCGAAATTCCCCGGCCAGGAAACGATCGCCGCATTGGCTCCGGCGCTGGAAGATCCCGACCCGGCGTTGCAGTACCGGGCCGTGCAGTCGCTGCGGCAGATTTCCGAAAAAGATTTCGGCGACGACGCCGGCGCCTGGCGCGAATTTGCGCGGGGCGGCACGCCGCAAGAAATTTCGCTCGTCCAGCGCATGAAACTTCAAGCGTTCTAGTCGTCTTGAGGGTGGTGCAAATACCACGGGTCGCCCGCGCTGCGCATCTGACTGCGCCCGTCTTTACTAGAACTCGCCGCCAAGCTCTTACTTCTCGGCAAGAAAATCGGCGATGCACTGCCGGCGTGCAGCAAACTGGGCGATCTAGACCACCCCTGACGCTCTTGCCTTCTCTTCCCGATATTCCGACCGTTTCGTTCCGATACCTTTCCTACCGAAGCATTTGCGTGTGAGTCGTTGCCCGGTAGGCGACCGGAGCGGCTCCTTCCCTCGAGGACGCGCAAATCAAAGGGACGACACGTCGCGGAGATACTTCGTAATTACGGCGCACATCGGCGCCGCACAGCGGAGTCGGTCCGTAGTCGCGTCGTCGCGGTCGTGGTTCGTATTGCGTTTGTCCGCGAGCTTATCAAAGGCCAGGTTCATGAAGATAAGTCGGTTCCGTCAGCTCATGGGATGGTTGGCCCTTGCCTCTTGCGGATGGAGCGCTGCGGACGTAGCGGCCGGCGATTTGGCGCGAGCCAAAGCCCGCGTCACCACGGTCATTCCCGTGATCTCGCACGGCGGCGTCGAACCCGCCACGGCGACCACCAGCCCGGCGACGACCATGCCGACGCTCAACGCCGCCGAGCCGCTGCGGACGACCGACACGCCGCAGACGGCGCCCTTGACTACTCCCGCGCCGCGACTGATCACGCCTTCGCCGGAGCCGAGCCTCGAAGAGGCGCGGCGACCTGACTCTTCGATGCGCCGCCGAACCGGCGCGCTCTACACACCAGCTCCCACCGCGCCGGCGCCTTCGCACACGGCGGCCCGACCCACCTTCACGGCTCCTTCGATTTCGGCCCCGCCGCGCGGCGCAACTCTATTAACGCCCGCGCTGCCGACCGCGCCGGCCCCGACGACCGACACGACCGCCGCGCCGACCGCGACTTCTCCGGCGTTCCAACATCGTAACTATCACAACATGCTACGTGACGATGCGGGCGACACCACGGAGACAACGACGGAATCGACGACGATAGTGCACCCGGCCCTGAAGACGGCCGCCGAACCGGCCAAGCTGCCGGCTTCGGAAACCAAGCCGACGGGGAAGGTCGAACCCCAGGTCGAAGCGAAGGTCGCGCCCAAAACCGAACTCCAGGTTGAAGCAAAGGCGGCTCCGAAGGTCGAGCCCAAAGTCGAACCCAAGATTGAACCGAAGGTTGCAACGCAAACCACGCCCGCCGCCGTAGCGCCGCGCGTCGGGCGCGCTACGGACGCGGCTCCCATTCGCACGGCCGATCCGTCACAGCCCGGCCGCTTGCCCGGCGTCGCGACCGATCGCGAGGCCGGTGCGCCGCTCGACGAAAAGAAGATGACGATCAGCCGCGAGCCCGCCGATGCCGACTCGCAGAAGCTGTTTGAGTCCGAAAAGGAAATTCCGCTGACGCCGGAATTGCTGCAACTCAAGAAGCGTACGCAAACGGCGCTGGCGTTGTACTACCAGAATTGGACGCTCAACACGCAAGAACACAGCCCGTGGGAAGTGATGCACGCGATCATCGCCTACGGCGTCGACACGCGATTGAAGACGGCGGGCACGCCGGGCACCACGACCGCGATCGGCCACCTCTGCTATAGCGGTGTTTGCCATAATCAACCGATCCTCACGATCCACGACGGCCGGCTCTACGCCCTGCGCGGCCCGGGCGTGCAAGGCCATCCGGGGCAATTCCTGGCGATCCTCGCGCAGTCGTACCTGCAGCGCGACTACCCGCTCTACGTCGGCGGCGAGAAGTTCACTCTCGAAGACCTGATTAAGGCCGAAATGCTCGACTGCGAAGCGGGCACGGAACTGACGTTCAAGCTCATCAGCCTGATGCATTACTTGCCTAGCGACGCCGAGTGGACCAATTCCCAAGGTCAGAAGTGGTCGCTCGATCGGCTGGTCCGCGAAGAAATCGTGCAGCCGGTCCGCGGCGCGGCGTGCGGCGGCACCCATCGCCTGATGGGTCTGAGCTACGCCGTCCGCAAGCGGGAACAGCGCGGCGAATCGATCGACGGCATCTACCTGGAAGCCAAGAAATACATCGATCAGTACCACAAGTACACGTTCGGCCTGCAAAACACCGACGGCTCCTTCAGCACCGCCTGGTTTGTGCGCCGCGAAGCCCGCAACGATATCGATCGCCGCATGCAGACGACCGGCCACATCCTGGAGTGGCTCTGCTTCTCCCTCTCCGACGAGCAACTGCGCGACCCGCGCGTCGTGAAGGCGGTGAAGTACGTCACCGACATCCTGCTCAACGAGCACTACACGCAGTGGGAAATCGGACACTTGGGCCATGGTCTGCACGCCCTGCAGATCTACAACGAGCGGGTCTTCGGCGGCCAAGTCCGCTCGTTCGAAGGGCTGGTCACGCGCAAGCCGCTGACGACGGCGCAGCAGCCGGCCAAAAAGGCCCGCTAGAGTCGGGGCATCGGTGTTCAGTTGTCCGTTGGTCCATTGCAACTGACAACGGGCCACTGACAACGAACCTTTTCCCGTGCAGCACGGGAAATCACGGTTGCCGTGACGGGCGAAAACTCTTACGATTCGCTTCGTCACATCCGCGGCCGGGCGTTCGCCCTAGGGCCGTGTTTCCCCGGCTGAAGCTTGTTCGCGCCCGAATTAGGTGTTTTGCGTGGCTCGTTCCAATGTTGAGCTGATGACGATGTTCGGTGAAGTCGTCCGACTTTCCAAGTCGGTCGGCGCCGACGCCGTCTTGCTGCTGTTGGAAAACCACGGCGATTGGCAGTCGCTCTTGGATGCGGCCGACGGCGAACGGATCATCGTCGCCCTGGAATCCCCCGAGGCGATCGCCGGAGCGGCCGAAGCCGGCGTCACCACCGTGTTCGTCGAAATGTCGGAAATGCCGGTCTACGACAAGATCTCGCAGGCCCTGCTCAAAGCCATTTCCGACGAGCAGCTCAAGCCCGGCGCCCGCGTGGCCGCGCTCTATAGCGGCTTCGAAGCCGGTTCGCTCGACTCCGTGAGCGTGATCGATCTCGACGACCATCTCGGCCGGCTCACCGTCCGTGATCTGCAGCAGCTCGGCACCCGCGTCCCGCTGGATACGCTACAAACGGTCGTGAACCTCGCCTTGGAAATCGGCCGCGAAGGGCGCGAAGGGAAACCGGTCGGCACGTTCTTCGTCGTCGGCGATTCCGTGAAGGTCCGCAAGGTGTGCCACGTGACCGGCTTCGATCCGGTAAAGGGCTACAGCCGCAAGGAGCGCAACCTTAAGAGTTCGCGCGTCCGCGAAGGGATCAAAGAAATTGCCCAGATGGACGGGGCGATCATCGTCGCAGCCGACGGCACCGTCGAAGCCGCAGCTCAATACGTCGACGCTTCAGCCGCCGACATCACGCTCTCCAAAGGTCTCGGAGCCCGCCACTGGGCCGCCGCCGCGATCAGTCGGGCCACCAAGGCCGTGGCCGTGGCCGTGAGCGAATCGAGCGGCACGGTCCGCATCTTCCAAAACGGCGAAGTCGTGCTCCGCATCGAGCCCTTCCGCCGGCCGATGAAGTGGAAAGACTACGAACACGAACGCCCCGGTTCGGAGTAGTTCTCCCATTTAGCCCCCGTCGATAGGGGCGGACGTTGAAGGCGTCGGCTGCGTACGCCGGGGGAAACCGCGCCTCGTTGGGACTTACGTCGACGGCAGTTGCGCACTTGCAACGTATTTTTCGCCGTAACACCCTGGAAACTCACAGCTTAATTCGTTGCATTGCATTGCAATATATGCCGGAAATTGACGCAAGTGTTTGGGCAAACTAGATAAGCCCCCTGCGGTCTCACGCCATCACCCAGTATTTCGATCACTTCCCGTGCCCGCCTGCGCCTCTTGTTCGTTTCGGGATAAAGGCCCGGATAAGGGACCAGGCGAATTTGCGGGATATGGTCAACACCATAAGCTCGCGCAGGGGTTTCATCCCAGGGCCGGTTCTCGGCCTTGGGTCGGTTCTCGGCCTTGGGTCGGTTCCTGTGGGCGTTCGCCCTTTGTTCCTCTTGCTCTTCTCCACTGACTTGAGCGGCAAACCCATGAAATGTTCTTTCTTTTCGGCGGCAATGATTTTGGGCGCGGTCCTGGGCTGCCTCGCTTCCGCCCAAGCCGGTGATTGGGTCCAGTTTCGCGGGCCGGACGGGGCCGGGATCAGTGCTGATAAGAATGTGCCGGTCACATGGAGCGACACGGAGAACCTGCTTTGGAAAACGGCGCTTCCCGGGCCCGGCTCTTCGAGTCCGATCGTGCTCGGGGATAAAGTCTTCGTCACCAGCTACTCCGGCTACGGCGAGAGCAACGACCGGGGCGGCAGTGTGCAAGGCCTCAAGCGCGAGCTGGTCTGCGTCAACCGCAAGGACGGCAAGGTGCTTTGGACGACCACCGTCGCCGCCGAGCAGCCGGAAGACGGCTATCAAGGTTTCATCTCGGAGCACGGCTACGCCAGCAACACGCCGGTAACCGACGGCGAGCGGATCTATTGCTTCTTCGGCAAGAGCGGAGTGTTGGCCTTCGATCTCAACGGCAAACAGCTTTGGAAGACCGACGTCGGCAAGGAGTCGAGCAATCGCCGCTGGGGCTCCGGCTCAAGCCTGATCCTCTACAAAGACTCGGTGATCGTGAACGCGTCGGAAGAGAGCCGCTCGATCCGCGCGCTCGATAAGAAGACTGGTAAAGAAGTGTGGAAGGCGGCCGGCTCCGCGCTCGAGCTGGCCTATAGCACGCCCGCGCTGGCGAAGTTGCCCGACGGCCGCACGGACCTCGTCGTCAGCGCGCCGAGCGAACTGTGGGGGCTCAATCCGGATACCGGCAAGCTCCGCTGGTACTGCGAGAACGATCTCGGCGGCACCGTCAGCCCCAGCCCCGTCGTCGACGGCACGACGATCTACGCCTTCGGCGGCAACAGGCCTTCAGGCAGCATCCGGATTCAGGCCGGCGGCGAAGGAGATGCGAAGTCAAAGGTCGAGTGGACCAGTCGGAGCAGCACATATGTCGCCACGCCCGTGCTCTACGAAGATCATCTCTACTGGATCGACGATCGGGGACAGGCCTACTGCATCTCGGCCAAGACCGGCGAAGAAGTGTATCGCCAGAGGGTCGAAGGCCTGAGTTCCGGCGGCCGGCCGGTCTATGCCTCGCCCGTCTTGGTCGACGGCAAGCTCTACATCCCCACGCGCTGGTCGGGCGTGCTCGTCGTGGCGGCCAAACCGAAGTGGGAAGTCTTGGCGCAGAACAAGTTCACCGGCGACGAAACCGACTTCAACGCCACGCCCGCCGTCAGCGACGGTCAACTGTTTCTGCGCTCGGACAAGTTCTTGTACTGCGTTTCCAAGAAGTGACGGCCGCGGGTGGCCGGGGTTGGAGCCGAAGGCGAAACCCCGGAAGACCGGGGCAGCACTACGTTCTGCCCCAGCCACCCGACACTGCGCTCTTGTGCAACACGCTCTACTCTTCCGGCCTGCGCATCGTCAGCGAGACTTCGAACCGTGAGTAGGCGTTCTCCGTGCGGACGATCGAGGCCGTGCGAATCTTCAAGTCGCTCAGGGCCTGAGAGTCTTGCTCCACTTGGTAGAGATATAAGCTCGGGTCGTCCGTCAGGCGGCGCTCGAAGTGATGCTTGGCCAGGAGGAATTGCACCAGCGTCTTGGCGTCGCCGGTCGTGCCGTTGAAGACGATCTTCTGCAACACCTGCTTCGCGTCGAAGTAGTAGGTGAGCGAACCGGCGATGTCGGTCTGCGTCGTGCCGGTCACCAGCGTCACGCGGTACCCTTGGCTTTCGAGCTCCGCCAGATCGGTCGTCACGCGGGCCCAGTTCCCCAAAATCCAAGCCGGCGTAATCTCCCAGCGGAAGGCCTGGTCCAAATTAATGAAGTGTTCTTTGGCCGCGGTCCGCCCGTGAGGCACGGCGGCGACTCCGTGCCCTGCAATGCCATGGAAGCCTGTGCCGTGCACAGCGCCCGTCGGAGCCGCCGCGGCATGAATCGTTGCAGGCGCAGCGGGCGTCTCCTCGCCGCTGAGCGCCTTGAGCGGCGTCGACAGGGCGTCGCGCACGCTCGACTTGCCCGACAACATGTAGGGAATAAACGCGCCGCCCAACAAGAAGAGGAGAAACAGTCCGCGATTCGGCATGGGTCTTTATTTGTTCAGGGTTCGGCGTCTGTGTGCCAGAGGCAATCTCGCACCTCTTTTATCGACCCAGAACGGCGCCCAGGTCGACTTTGCAGGCGGCGCGCCTCATGAGTCCGCCAGATCGCACGTTGCGCGCGGCCGCGAAATTCGGTAGAAATGGTGCGTCGCCTCCGCTCTCATCGTCGAACAACCGCATGACCCCTATCTCCGTCGCAGATTACCGTTGGCTCGTCGGCGAGGAAGCCAAACCTTGGCTCGCACAGGCGGCGACGCAGACTGATCCCTTGGCCTTGGTGACGCAGTTGCGCAAGTCGCTCTCGGCGGAGCGGGCCGCGCTCGTGGCGGAACAGACCGCGCTGCGCCGCCGGGCCGTCGTGAAGTTTCCCCTCGCTGTGGAAATGTTCTTCACTTCTCAAGGCTTGGAGCAAGCGACCGACGCCGTGACGGCGGCCTACCGCGCCGCGCGGTTCCCAAAGCAAAGCCGCGTCGTCGATCTCTGCTGCGGCATCGGCGGCGATTTGCTCGCGCTCGGCGCTCGCGGTCCGGCCGTGGGTTACGATCGGGACGAGCCCACGGCGATTTTCGCCGCGGCCAACTGCCGGACGTATGCAGCCCGCGATCCGGAGAGCTTCCGCGGCTCGGCGATTGCCGCGTCGGTCGCGGTCGCCCAAGTCGCCGAAGCCGACGCCTGGCACATCGACCCTGATCGCCGGCCGCAGGGGCGGCGAACCACGCACGTCGAACTGCATGAGCCGAGCGCCGAGTTCGTCGAAACGCTCCTGGCGGCAAACCCGAACGCTGCGATCAAGTTCGCTCCGGCCACGGAACCGTGGCCCGCTTGGCGCGAGCGGGCCGAATGGGAATGGATCAGCCTCGCCGGCGAATGCAAACAGCTCTCGGTCTGGTTCGGCGCTTTGGCGCGCAACCCGGGCCTGCGCCGCGCCACGATCCTTGCGGCCGACGGCGCGGCGCGCACTTTTACAGGCCCGGCCGACGACGATCTGTCCGACGCGGCCCAACCGCGAATCGCCGCCGAGTTCGGCCGCTATCTGTTTGAGCCCGACGCCGCAGTGCTCGCCGCACACCTCACGGCTTCGCTGGCGGGCGAGCACGGGTTGTCGTTCATCCACGCGGGGAGCGTCTACCTGACCGGCGACGCAGCGCGATACGACGCGGCTCTGGCGACGTTTGAGATTCTGGAAATCCTCCCCTTCGATGTGCGTAAGCTGCGCGCGGCGCTCGCCGATCGCGGAATCGGCCGGTTGGAAATTAAGAAGCGGGGCCTCGACGTCGATATTCCGCGATTGCGCCGCGAACTGAAGCCCGCGGGCGACGAACCAGGCTGCTTGATTCTGGCCCGGCGGGGTGATAGGGTTTCGGCTCTGCTCACGCGCCGCCTCGCGGCTCCCGCCTCCTAACAACTTCTCCGCAGTCTACGCCGGAAGCCCCCTGCCATGTTGACCTTCGATTGCCACCTCGACCTGAGCATGAATGCTCTGGAATGGAATCGCGACCTGACGAAGTCGGTCGCGGAGATTCGCGCCCGCGAAGCCGGCCGCACCGACAAAACGGATCGCACGCGCGGCACCGTGGCCCTGCCCGACATGCGCCGCGGCCAGATCGGCCTCTGTGTGGCGACGCAGATCGGCCGCTACGTCGGGCCGGGCAATCCGCTTCCCGGTTGGCATAGCCCCGAGATCGCTTGGGCGCAAACTCAGGGGCAACTCGCCTGGTATAAGGCCATGGAAGAGGCCGGCGAGATGGTGCAGATCGTCGACAAGGCCGGCCTGGAAAAGCATGTCCAGCTTTGGACCAATAACCCGCCGGCCAATGCTCCGATCGGCTACATCCTCAGCCTCGAAGGGGCCGACTCGATCCGTACCCCCAAACACCTTGAGCAGCACTACGCTCAAGGATTGCGGGCCCTGGGGCCGGCGCATTACGGCGCAGGACGCTATTCGCCCGGCACGCATCTACCGGGAAACCTCTCGCCGATCGGCCGCGAGCTGGTCAAGGAAATGGACCGGCTGGGGATGATCCTGGACGCCACGCATCTGAGCGACGAGGCGTTTTGGGAAGCGCTGGAGCTGTTCCAAGGCCCGGTGTGGGCGAGCCATTCGAATTGCCGCAAGCTCGTGCCCGACCAACGCCAATTCGACGACGATCAGATCAAGGCGCTAATCGCTCGCGGCGCGGTGATCGGCGGCGCGCTCGACGCCTGGATGATGGTGCCGGGCTGGATCCGCGGCACGACGACGCCGGAAACCTCGGGCGTGAAGCTCTCGCACTTGCTGGACCACTGGGATCATATCTGCCAATTGGCGGGCAATGCGAAGCACATCGGCATCGGCACCGATCTCGACGGCGGCTACGGCCTCGAGCAAAGCCCGGGCGACATCGACACGATCGCCGACCTATCGCGGCTTCCCGATATGCTCACGAAGCGCGGCTACGCGAAAGCCGACATCGAGCCGATCATGTCGGGGAATTGGATCGCGTTTTTGAAACGGGTCTGGAAGTAATGCGACAGTACTGAGTACTGAGTACTCGGTACTGAGTACTCAGCAGGCCGCTTAGTACCGCACAACCTTGCGCAAGATCCATGCGCCGGCGCCGATCAGGATGATGTTGCCACCCCAGACCGCTTGTGGCGGGAGCGAGCCGTTTTTGGCGAAGTCGACGCCGAAGGCCAAGAGCGGGTAGTACACCAGCAAGATCGGCAGGAAGCAGAGGAAGAAGCTGGTGAGAAAATCGGCGTTGCGCAGGCGAATCGCCAGCGACGAACCGACCAGCGCGAAGCAGAAGCAGCTGAAGCCGTTCGACCAGCGGCGATGCGGCTCCGTTTGCAGGCGATAGATTTTCTCCTGCTGTATCTTCAGCACGGAGTCTTGAGTGTTCCATTCCGGCGAGGCGAGCTGGCCGAGATCTCCCGTCATCATCGAGAGCGCCGCCTTGGAAGCCATCAGGTCGTACTTCGCGTCCATTTCACCACGCAGGGCGTCAATTGCCTGCGGGATCGTGTTCATGGCCATGTACGAAGGATGATGCTCTTCGGCGGCCGATTGCTTTTGGTCCAGAGGAATCGAATGCTCGAAGACGTCGTTGTGGAAGAAGACGCGGGCCTGCCCTTCGACCTCGAGTTCGCCGTTGCGGCAAACGATCGTCAAGGCGCCGGCGTCGGGATCGCTGCGCAACTCCGCCTCTTCGGAACTCATGGTCACCGAAGGACCCTTATCTTTTTGAATGGAGATCGTGGGGCCGATGAGCCTGCGCCCTTCGACGCGCTTGACGACGATCGAGATTTGCTTCGACGAATACGTGCGCTGCGAGCGCAACATTCCGTAGACGATTTCTTCCACCGACTCCAGCACCACGCGACGAACGCCGGCGCGGCCCCAACTCACGGCGACGTCGTTGAGCCAGACCGTGGTGATGCTGAGCAGGAACGACAAGATCAGCACCGGCCACATGACGGTCATCGGGCTGATCCCCAACGACTTCAGCGCCGTCACTTCATTGGAGTTCGACATCCGGCCGTAGACCATGCAGGCCGCCAGCAGAATCGTGGCGGGCACGGTAAAGCGCAAGGCGTCGGGCAAAATAAACGGGATAATTTGCACGACCTGCGAAGGGTCGAGCCCCTGCTCGTTGGCTTCACGCACCAGCCCGATGAGGATGAACATCAACGTCATGATCCCCAGCGTCAGGCTGAAGACCTTGAGGAGTTCAAACAGGATGTAGCGGGTGAGGATTTTCATCGGGCGGGTAGTTTCGCGGGGCATGCCGGCACGGTCAAGATCGGTTCAACGTTCGGGGTTCCCCGAAATTGCCGGCTTTGGGATACTTCGCCGCCGGCATGGCGATTCGAACCCTGAACGCTGAACGTCTTGATGCGCATCTTCTTTTCCGTCGGTGAACCGAGCGGCGACCTGCACGGGGCCAACCTCGTGCGTGCGCTGACTGCTTGCCGCAGCGACATAGAGTGCGTCGGCTTCGGCGGTCCGCTGATGGAGGCCGCCGGCTGCCGGCTCCATACCGATCTCACGGCCCTGGCCGTGATGGGCGTGACCCGAGTCGTCGCCAATCTGCACAAGTTTCTCGATCTGGCATCCCAGGCCGATCGCTACTTTCGCCACCACCGGCCCGACGCCGTCGTGCTGATCGACTACCCCGGCTTCAATTGGTGGATCGCCGCGCGGGCCAAGGCCCACGGCATTCCGGTGTTCTACTACACGCCGCCGCAGATTTGGGCTTGGGCCTCGCACCGCGTGCGAAAGATGCGGCGCTACGTCGACCATGTGCTTTGCAGTTTGCCGTTCGAGGAGCCGTGGTTTCGCGAGCGCGGCTGCAACGCGACGTTCGTCGGGCACCCCTACTTCGACGAGATGCATCGGCAAACGTTCGACGAGGCGTTCGCCGCCCAGCTCGCGGCCGACCCGCGACCGCTGGTGACGATCTTGCCCGGCTCGCGAAGCCAGGAAGTGCGGCACAACCTGCCGACGTTTCTCCGTGCGGCCGAGAAGCTGCACGAGCGCGTACCAAATGTGCGGTTCGCCGTGGCGGCGTTCAAAGCGCATCAGGCGGAGTGGGCAAAGCAGCTCGTCGCCCACACCGGCGCCGACGTGGAAGTGCATCTGAAGCGCACGCCCGAGCTGATCCGCGCGGCCCGCTGTTGCCTGGCCTGCTCCGGCAGCGTTTCGCTGGAGCTGTTGTTTCATACCAAGCCGACGGTGATCGGCTACCGCGTCCAACGCTTCGGCTACTTCCTCCAGGATCTGTTTCGCAAGGTCCCCTACATCACGCTCGTCAATCTGCTCGAGACCGGACGAATCGAGCGCGACCGGGCCGACGAACGATTGCACTCGGCCGACGACGATCCGCGGTTGCTGTTTCCGGAGTTCCTCACCTACCGCGACCGCTCGGCCGACATGGCCGACAAACTCGCCGGTTGGCTCACCGACGACGAGCAATACGGCGAGCTGGTCGCTCGCCTGGAGAGCCTGAAGCTGCGAATCGCCGGCGGCGGAGCATCATCGCGCGGCGCGCAATACATCGTTGACGTGCTCGCGCGTCGCCCGGCGCCGCTTCCGCCCCGTCCGCATTACCTTCCCGTCGCGGGCCGACCGGATAGAATGCAAGGCGAACCGACGGCCAAAGTCGGAAGTATGAATGTTGAACGATGAAGTTTAGGTGAGAAGCGCCTCAGACGGCTTCTAGCCAAAACTTCATCGTTCATCGCTGCACCTTCATCGTTAGCTCGCCTCATGATTCTTCAAGAGCCCGATCGCACACCGTACGACGTTCGTTTTCGCCTCTTTGGCGTCGACGTGCGGATCCATCCGTTTTTTTGGCTGTTCACCGTGCTGCTGAGCGGCGGCGGATCGCTCAAGGGGGTGCTCATCTGGCTCGCGGCGGTCATGTTGTCGCTTTTGGTCCACGAATTCGGGCACGTGATTGCCTTTCGCTACTACGGCATCCGTTCCTTCGTCGTGCTGTACTCGTTCGGCGGCCTGGCCATTCCGCAAGGCTCGGGCTACGGCGGTTCGTTCGGCCCGCGACTCACCGCCGGGGCCAACGCCGTGGTGGCGTTCGCGGGACCGGCCTTCGAGATACTCTCCGCCTTGGCAGTGTTGGGCGTGATGCAGGCCGTGGGGTCGGGCGTGGAGTTTTATTTCGGCGGACCGCTGGGCATTGAGATCGATCCCGGCAGCTTGGGGTTTTCTCCGCTGCTCGACGCTTTTCTCTACATCTACGTCGTCATCAGCTTGTTCTGGGGCCTCATCAACTTGCTCCCCATCTTTCATCTCGACGGCGGTCGGATTTCCAACGCGCTGTTCGAACGGATCGACCCCCAGACCGGCCTCAAGCAAACGCTCATTCTCTCGATGCTCACCGCCGGATTTGTGGCGCTGGTGATGCTTGTCCGGTTGCAGAGCTACTTCAATACGCTCTTGTTCGTGTACCTGGGGTACATGAGCTACCGGATCTACGAACAGCTCGGCTTCCGCGGCCGGCGGTGGTAAAGAGGGTAAGATGTCGTCGACTGCGAGAGATCCCGTTCGTCGCATCGTCTTACTGGGAGCGAGCAATCTGACCCGCGGCATGGCCACGGCCCTAGCGACGCTTCGCCGGGGGTGCGAAGGGCCGCTGGACGTCCTGGCGGCCAACGGCAACGGCCGTTCCTATGGGCACTACTCCCGGGTTTTGATCCGCGGTCTGCCGAGCATACTGGAGTGCGGCCTCTGGGACCAGCTGGCCCGCCGGCCGCGGCTGCCGACCTCGGCCCTGATCACCGATATCGGCAACGACGTCATGTACGGCGCCGAGGTTTCGCAGATACTTTCCTGGATCGAAGAGTGCCTCCGGCGGCTCCAAGCCTACGACGCGCGGATCGTGCTGACGGGTCTGCCGATCGCGAACCTTGCCCGCATTCAGGGCTGGCAGTATTACACGCTGCGAACGTTGTTTTTCCCGCAAAATCGCGACGATTTGCCGACCGCCGCGTCGCGTTCTCAGGCGGTGGACGCCGGGGTTCGAAAGCTCGCCGAGCGCTACGGCGCAACGTTCGTCGAACCCGAAACGGCGTGGTACGGATTCGATCCGATCCACTTTCGCCGTGCCCATTGGCCCACGGCTTGGCATCGGTTCGTCGGCGGCTTCGGCGATCGGTCCGGCGACGTCTCTTCAACCGCAACCGAGAGTGATCTCACGCCCGAAGTCTCACTTTGGAACACGCTCGCGGCTCAATGTTGGGCGCCGCAGGAGCGACGGCTGCTGGGAATCGTACAACGCCGCGTTCAACCGGCCGTCACGCTTACCGACGGCACGCGGATATCGATTTTTTAGCGCGCTGCGCGGTGAAGATGGCGCGTTTTCTTCCGCGCGAACGATGCGCGACGCCTTCGGCCGCGCATCGAGCGCGCTGGACGCGCGATCGGCGCGTCGATGAACGATGACAAACGCCGCGCGTAAAAAAATCTTGACGCGAGTCAAGGTTTTCTTCAAAATACTGTTGCAAGAATTCTAAGAATGCGTAAAGTTACTCACGAGGATCATCACTCACGACAAGTAGACTCGCCGCGTAACGATCGAATCAGCGCTGTAAGTTACGCGATGGGCCTTGTGATAGGATGTCCGTTTCTTGTCAAGGGTGAGCATCGCTCGACACCGTCGAGCGGCCGCGAGAGAAAGGAGTCGCAAGACTTCCGACTCTCACGACTCGCAAGACGAATGGTGGAGGGATCTCACCAAGGTTTTTTTTCGGAGGACGAAGCGTGGCCAAGAAGAAGAAAGCTGCCGCCAAGCCTGCTAAGAAGGCTGCCAAGAAGAAGAAGAAGTAACTTCTTCTCCGTCGGGAGCTCGGTCGAATGAGCGGAGCCGAAAGGTTTCGTGATCGACGCTTACAGCAGCCTGTGGCACGGTAAACACCGCTTTTCGAAGCCGTATTTATCGCCAGCTTCGGCACTGCTTCCCCGGACGGATCAATCCGGCAACAACGAGACAGCGTCGTTGGACTTCGGTCCAACGACGCTATTTTTTTGATACTGCACCGTCCGACGATTCGTCCGGCGGTCCTATTTATGCGCTGGGTCGTTATCCCAAGTCTTCGCAGGCGCAAAAAAATAGCCGCGGGTGGATATCCGCGGCTACTGAACATTCTTGTTTTCGATCGCGGCGGGCTTAGTCCCACCACCATTGGCCCTCTTTCAGGCCGTCGATCGTCACGGATTGGCGGACCTTGGCCGTCAGGCCTCGATCGTCGTCGAGTTGGTTGTCGGTCGCCAAAGCCATACGGGGCTGGATCGTAACGCCGCCGGCCACCGGGGTCATCAAGCGATTCCCCTTCCAAACGCTCGTCACTACGGTATCGACGTGCACCGGGGCTCGGTACGTTTGGATCGGGAACTTTTCCTCGCTGACGAACGTCGACATGCTCCAATTTCCCTTGCCGTAGTAGTCTTGGTCTTGGATGAAGGCCGCGGCCACGGTCAGGTCGATGAGGTTGCGTAGTTGAGCATAGATGGGCTTCCGCGCCGCGATCTCGGCGTACTTCTGCGTGAAGGCATTGGTGAACAACAGGCTCGCCCGATTGGTTTCGCCGGCCGCCACGGCTCGCTTGCCGTCCGCCATGACCACTTCCTTCTCGTCGACCAACTTCACCCCTTCGCCGACCAATTCCATCGCCGTGGCGTCTTCCGAAACCCGCACGCACTTATAGTCGGGCACAAAGAACCAGCGAAACAGGGCGTTGCGGGCCGTCGCCGGGTCGGCTTTGTCGATGAAGGTCGTCATTTTCACCAGCGGCGGCTCCAGGCCGATCCCGATCAGCTTCATTCGATAATCGGCTTCGACAAGCACTTGGGCGAAGTGCGTCGTCGGTTCGACCCCCATGATCCGCACAGTTTGCAGGCCGAGATTCGTCCGTAAGCCGTCGACGATCGATTGCGTATCGTTCGGGGTGGCGGCGCCGCCGTATTGACGGAGGAAATCCTGCATCCGCTGTAGGCCTTCTTGGGTCGGGTCGATCGAGCAACCGACGACCGAACCGCCTCGTTGGCCCGGTGCGAAGGTTCGCAACGCGGCGACCAAGTCTTGCAGTTCGATCACCGGCTTGCCGGTGTTTAGACCGACGACGCGGCCCGATAGATCGTTGACCCAGCCTTCGGCCGGACCGGCGATGACGATGTCCCCGGTTTCCGGATAGAAAAAGACATACTGCAAATGGGTGATTCCGGCGAGGTAGCGCATGTCGTCAGTCGGTTTGCGATCGTTGGCCGCTTGGGCTTCGATCGCCTTTTCCAAGCGATTCAACGACACTTTGCGGAGCTTGCTCGGCTTGGCAACGTCGGCGGCAAGGCCGGCCTTGGCGTTTTGAATCCGCTCACGCATCAATTGGCCGGTCGGGTCGGGAAACGTCTGCATCCGCAATACGCCGTCGGCATTGATGATCACACCGGCACCGGGCGGTTGGCCGATGTTGACCTGGGCGGAGGCTTCGGAGCAAAACGAAGCGGCGACGGCCATGAAGACGCCGCCGAGCAAACCAACAGTGAAGCGTCGCGAACCCATGACGGCGAATCTCCTAGCGGAAATGTCCGAATGCCCCCGGCGTTGAGTAACTTCCTGACGGATGCTGCCCAGGCCGGGGGCGTAAGTGATGAGGCAAATAGAAATGGCGGGGAAGACCCCGAAGCGAAACGGTACTAGTTTCGATTCTAAGTAGGCAAAATGGGCAATTCAAGGAAAACAGCCGCGGTTTCGGCCGGACGGCGTGTTTCTTTGGGAGAAGGCGTGCCGATTTTGCCGGTTTCCGCCTGTTTGAAGCCTGCCAAAGCCCAGGGACGGTCGTCCCTGGGCTTTTTGAAAGCTAGTTGACCCCGGCCCGGGCGTAGTTGCCTCGTTGCGGCCGTTGTGGGGCCGAAGGCTTGAATTCGGCCGCCATGACCTTCAGGCTGTCGGCCCCGAGAAACTCCGTGACCCGACGGCGCATTTCCGGGTCGAATGCCACGCGGATCGCGTCGCTCGCACAAACCAGCCGGGTGCGGTCGGCGAGCGTCAGCACGAGCTGCACCTCGCAGTTGCCCGGATAGCCGCGAAGAATCTCCATGAGCCCTTGGAGCCCCTTCTCGCCGTGCTTGGTTTCGTCGACGCGCACGACGATCCCCTTCGTATAGCGCGATTCCAGCGCCTCCAGCGGGATGATCTCGTTGACGATCAAGTTCGCGTCTTCGCTGCCGGGCCGTTTATCGATGGCCCCGCGCACGACGACGATCTTGTCCTGCTCGACATGGATGCCGTGCTTGGCGAAATCCTCCGGCCAGAGGATGCAGCGCATGATCCCTTGCATGTCTTCCAGGTCCCACATGGCGTACTTTGTGTGCACTTGGCCGGGGCGCGGGTTCTTCGTGTGCGAAAACTTGATCGCCGCCAGCATGCCCCCCAGCAGCACTTCCGTGCGATGCGACAAGGCCGAGGCCTCGACGGTCGTGTGCGAACAATAGGTTTTGAACGTTTCCTCGTACTCGGCCAGCGGATGGCTGGTGAGATAGAACCCCAGTACTTCCTTTTCGCTCGACATTTCCTGCCGCTGCTCCCAGTCGGGCACGATCGGCAAGATCACCTTCGCAGAGCCGGCCGCGTCGGACGTTTCCTCATCGGCGTCGTCGAACAAACCTTTTTGGCCGCGCTTTTTATCGGCCAGCACGCCGGCCGCCGATTGTAGCGCCTTGTCGAGCACCGCGGTCCACTGGGCGCGCGTGCCGCCGAGCTTGTCGAAGGCCCCGGCCTTGATGAGCGACTCGATCGCCGCACGGTTCACGGTCGACGAATCCAGCCGGCCGCAGAAATCGAACAAGTCGCGGTACGTACCGTTCTTTTCGCGCTCTTCGGCGAGGGCCGTCGCCGCACTGCCGCCGCAACCTTTGATGCCCGACAAGCCGAAATAGATCTTGCCTTCGCGGACCGTAAAGTCGGCCGAGCAGGTATTCACATCGGGGTGCACCACGGTGATGTTCATCCGCCGGCAATCTTCCAGATGCTCGACGAGCGAATCCTTCTTCTTAAAGTTGCGCCCTTCGATGTCGCCGCAGAGCAGCGCCGCCATGAATTCCACGGGGTAGTGGGCCTTCAGGTAGGCCGTCATGTAGGCGATCAGGGCATACGCCGTCGAATGGCTCTTGTTGAAGCCGTAGCCGGCGAACTTTTCGATCATCTCGAACAGGTTCACGGCCTGCGCTTCCGTCAGCCCCTTCTCTTTCGACCCGGCGACGAATTCGCTTCGATACTTGGCGATCATCTCCAGCTTTTTCTTGCTGATCGCTTTGATGCACGTGTACGAGTTGGAAAGCTCGATGTTCCCCAGCCGGTTCAAAATGCGCATGACCTGCTCTTGATAGACCATCACACCGTGGGTCTCTTCGAGCACGTCTTTCATCACCGGATGCAGGTACTGCGCCTGCTTCCGGCCGAGCTTCACTTCGATGTATTCATCGACCATGCCCCCTTCCAGCGGACCGGGGCGGTAGAGAGCGTTCGTGGCGATGATGTCGCGGAAATGGTCCGGCTTCATCCGCTGCAGCAGGTCGCGGATGCCGCCGCTTTCAAGTTGGAACACTCCCTTCGTCTCGCCGCGCCGCAGCAGGGCGTACGTCTCTTCATCGTCGAGCGGAAACTTGTAGGGGTCGATCTTCTTGCCGGTCGATTGCTCGATGAGCGTCATCGTCTTGGCGAGCACGGTCAAGTTGCGCAGGCCCAAGAAGTCCATCTTCAAGAGGCCGGCCTTTTCGACGTCCCCCATGGCCCACTGCGTGATGACTTCGTCCTTCCCCTGCACATGCTGCAGCGGCACGTATTCGATCAGCGGCGAATCGGCGATCACCACCGCCGCGGCATGCGTGCCGACGTTGCGGGCCAGGCCTTCGATCTTGCGGGCGAAGTCGTAGAGCGTGCGCATTTCCGGATCGGCGTCGTAGCGCTTTTTCAGGTCGTTGCTCTTCTGGAGCGCTTCGTCGAGCGAGATGCCCAACTCTTCCGGCACCATCGCCACGACGGCGTCGACGTTGGGAATCGGCCAACCCAGGGCCCGGCCGACGTCGCGAATCGCGGCCCGAGCCGCCAAGGTGCCGAACGTGCCGATCTGCGCGACGTTGTCCTTGCCGTACTTCGCCTTCACGTAGTTAATGACGTCGCCGCGACGATCCTTGCAGAAATCGACGTCGATATCGGGCGCTTCCTTGCGACTCTCGTCGAGAAACCGCTCGAACAGCAGATCGTATTTCAGCGGACAGACGTGGCTCAGCTTGAGCGCAAACGCCACGATGGAGCCGACGCCGGAACCTCTGGCCGAGCAAGGGATGTTTTGCTCGAGGGCGAAGCGGACGAAGTCCCACACGACGAGGAAGTAGTTCGCGAAGCCAAGCTTATTGATGCAGGAAAGCTCGCGCTCGAGCCGCTGCATGACGACCTCGGCGAGTTCGCCTTCCGGCGTCAGCATCTCCGGCACGTCGGAGTAGCGCTCTTTGAGTCCGGCGATGCAGAGTTCGCGGAGGAAGTCGGGAGCCGTCTTCTCAGGCGGGATCGGCAAGGTCGGGAAGTAGCGTTTGCCGAGTTCCAGGTTGATGTCGACGCCGTCGGCGATCTCCTGGCTGCGGCCCACGGCGTCTTCCAGGCCGGGGAACGCCTGGTACATCTCTTCCGGGGCGCGGAGGAAGAACTCGCTCCCCTCCATCCGCATGCGCTTCGTGTCGGTGCGGAAGCGGCCGGTGTTGATGCACAACAGCACGTCCTGCGCGTCGGCGTCTTCGCGATTCACGTAATGGGCGTCGCTCGTAGCCACGAGCGGAATGCCCGTCCGCTTGGCAATTTCGACGGTACCTTCCAGCGCCAGCCGCTGGATTTCCAAATGGTTGTTCTGGATTTCCAGGAAATACCGGTCGCCGAAGATGCCGTGAAACCACTGGGCCACGCGCTCGGCCGCGGACCAATCGGGCTCAGCGCCGCCGCGCAGAATCGCCTTGCTCAATTCGCCGGAGACGCAGCCCGAAAGGCAGATGATCCCCTCGCTATGGTCCTTGAGCAGTTCCTTGTCGATGCGGGGCTTGCGATAGAAGCCGTCCAGATAGGCGTGCGACGCCATCTTGATGAGGTTCTTGAAGCCGGTGCGGTTCTTGGCCAAAAGCGTCAGATGGTAGCTGGCCTCTTCGTCGCCCGTGGGGGCTTCTTTGAGAAACCGACTTCCCGGCGCGATGTAGGCTTCGTAGCCGATGATCGGATTGATTCCCGCGGCTTTGGCCTTCTGGTAGAACTCCAGCGCGCCGTAGAGATTGCCGTGGTCCGTGATCGCCAGGGCGTTCATGCCGCTCGTTTTCGCTTTTTCTATCAGCCCTTCGATGGGGCCGGCGCCGTCGAGCAAACTGTAATGGCTATGGCAATGCAAATGGACGAACGAACGGCTCATGCGGATCCTCACGCGGTAAAGGCGATCCCTCGGCAGACGAGAGCGAATAGAGAATTTTAGCGGCGCTGAGCTAGAAAATCAGCGCCCTCGAATTGCGAGGAATACGCATAAAGAGACCTCGCGCAAAGGCGCTAAGGCGCAAAGAGAGAAAGGAAAATGAAGAAGATGAATCGGAACGACGAAATCTTCTGATTCCTTTGCGTCTTCGCGTCTTTGCGCGAGACGCTTCCGAAAAGATGCCGAGAATCGGACTACTCCGGCTCTTTCGGCTCCGCGACGGCGCGGATGTATTCCGCCAGCCGCCATTGCAAGTCGACGAGGTTTTGCCACTCGCGATCGTCGACGACGACCTTCTTCTGCTGCGGCTCCGCCTTCATCGCGCCGAGCACTTCGCGTAGGCGCACATGGCAGAACTCCAGCACCTCGCACATTTGGGCCGCTTGCAAGGGAGAGAGCTTCTGCGGCAACTCAGGAGGAACCTTGATCTTCCGCTCGGCCGCTTCGTGCAACCGATCCGACCAGTTCTCTTCGTAGTCGACGCTGGCCGCCGCCGCCTGTCGACGGAGATCTTCCGGCACGAGCGTCGGGCTGTGCGGGTTGCCGCCGTTCTGCATGTCGACCAACCGGCCGGCGATCTCCTCGCGCGAGCCGAACAAGACCACCGAGCGACCGACGGAGATAATGTCGCCGTAGCGCAGAATCCGCAACGACGCGTCTTCGCCGTTGACCTTCGTGCCGTTGGTGCTGTCCAAGTCGGTCAGCACGAATTGCTGCTGGTCCTCTTGGATCTTCAAGTGGTACCGGCTGACGCGTTCGTCGTTCAACTGGACGACGTTCCCTTCCTCGCGACCGATCGTCACGGGCGTAGGCAAGCCGCCGAAAATGCGCCCACGATCGGCACCGTCGAGCACGCGCAGTGTGATCATGGTCGTAAAGGAAGGAATATGACGCCGCGCACGGACTGCCCGCGGAAACGCATTTCAGACGCTTAGGCGCTTATAACATGCGGCGGAAAGCCGGGTCAAGCTTCTGGTCGCTGAGGGGCAAATTACGATACTTGCCGACTCCGCAGACCTCTATTCTCACACGCCGTGCGCCGCTTGTCACGCGCCAAGGAAAACCGTATCCTGCAAACTGCGGTCGGCCCGCCGTGGCGCCGTGAGCACCCGTGGCGCAATTGGATAGCGCATCGGTCTTCGGAACCGAGGGTTGGGGGTTCGAATCCCTCCGGGTGTACTGTGTTTCGCGCTCGCCGGCGCTAGGGGAATAACGGCACCCTTACCGCGCGCCGAACACCGAATTTCGGTCCCGTTTTGCAATACGGGGCGTACTCGTGCTACGCACGAACTACGCCGGCGGGCCGGGCTCGCGAAGGTCCGTCAAAAGTCGACGGCCAGGCGGGTGCCGAAGCCCAAGACGTCGCCGGACGCGGTCGTCGCCAGCGGCGTCGCTACGCTGCCGCGGTGGGTGTAGTCCCAGTTGAACTGCACCTTCATGTTCGGGTTCAGGAACCAATTGAGCCCAAGCGTGACGGCGTCGAGCATGCCGCCGTTGATGCCGGAATTGTTCAGGTCGGCATGATCGTAGCGAATGCCCACTTGCCAAGCACCCCAGCCTTGGCAGACGCAGCCCCGGCCGCCGAGCACGCGGAACGAATTCGCATAAGGCACCACGCGATCGAATGCCGCGCGATCGAAGCTATAGGCGCGATGCTCGCCGGTCAGGAAGTAGAGTGCCTGTACGTAGCCGCCGTGCGTCATGACGGTGCCGCGCCCCGTCGGTGCAGGGACGTTGACCGTCTGCACGGCGTCAAAAATATTGGAGAAGCAGTACTCGCCTTGCAATGTCCAAGGTCCCCAGACCGCGGCCGCTTCCAAGTTGAACAGGTCTTGCGCCGACGCGGTCAGATACGTTGTATCGGCGTACACGGCGTTGAACGGACCGGGCGGGCCGTTGCGAATGTTGCCGCGCGTGCGGACGCGCACGTGCCCGTCGTCGGCCTGGCGATACTCATACGCAGCGCCCAGGTGCACGAGATAGCGTCCGTCGGTGTCGTAAATCGGCAACATCGTGCCGCGGAACGAGTAGGCATACTCGCTGTTCAGTCCGTAGCCGAAGATGTTCGTGCCGCTGTTCATATTCGCTGCGAAAACTCCCGAGGAGTACGTCGCTCGGTTGTCAAAGTAGGTGTTCCAAGTCATGATCCCCGGCGAAAACCCGTTATTGAACGGCCCGTAGAACAAGTCCTGATTGAACGACCGCTCGATGAAATCCAGGAATCGGCTGCTCTGGAGATGCTCCATGCCGATCGGGTTCTTCTGGTTTCCCACGCGAATATTGCCCAGCAGCGGCAGTTGCGAAAAGTTGACCCATAGGTCCGTCGCTCCGGGCGCGGTCGTGGCCAGGGCGTTCGACGTCGCCGTCGGAGCGACGACGCTGACATCGTTCAAGAATTCATACTCAAACGCAAAGTCGATCTGCTCGTACATTGTTCCGTCGACCCGTAAACGGGCGCGGCGAAACTGCATCGAATCGGTGAGCGGCTGCGAACCGCCGATCAGTCCGCCGTTGATGCCGCCTTGGGAGGACGGCACTTCGAGATAGTCGTCGCCGGAGAAGAAACTGGTATCGAATTGCGTCCGGCCGCCGACGTGGACTTTGAAGTCCTTGTTTTTCGATTGCACTTCCAAGCCGTGGTTCCACTTGGCGGTCATCCCGAAATCGGTGCCGACTTCGTACCACTGCGGCTCGCCCGTTCTGGCGCTTGCCGGGGCTTGTGAAGGGGCAGTTCCTTGCTTGGCGAGATAGTCGGCGACGATCCGCTCGACGTCGGCTTGCGTCAACGTGCTATCCGCGCTCAGCGGTTCGGGAGGGGCGACTGGGGCCGCAACGACGACCGGCTCCGCTTGCAGTTGCGGCGGCGCGGGCTGGACGACCGGAGCAAAGTCGGCCGCCTGTTGCACTGCGCCGGGAGGTTCAATGGTCGGAAATGGAACGATACCTGCGGGGGGCAACGGCGCCGGTACGCTGGTTTCGAAAATCGCGGGCTGGGGCTGCTGAGCGGAAGCAGGACGCATGTCGACGTTCGTCGATGCGAACAAAACCGCTTCGACGAGCAATACAGCGACGGCTTGCCTGCGGAACCGACTCATGCTTGCGACCGCTGAAATGGGTAATGGTTTGGAGACGCAGGTGCGCAGTCGAGCGCAAACGCCGGCGCACCCTATCAACTTTATCGGGGGAAGCGTCGGTAATGCTTATGACAAATGTTCCGATTCTTCCGATTATGCGGGCGCGCCTGAGATGCCGGCGTCGCCGGCGTGGTTGCGTAAGCAAATTCGGCGCTTGCCGCGGCCCGGGAAGCCGGCTGTTAAGGCTTGTCCGTCTTCCCCTCGAGCTTCCGGGCTTTCTCTTCCGCCTCGCGGCGCTCGATGTCTCTGGGATGTTTCGAGAACGATTCGAACACATCCCCGACCACGCGATCGGCCAGCGCGCCGAGTTCCTTGAGGATGACCGCTTCCGCGGCGGGTGAGAGCTTGGAGCGGTTCGGTTCGTAACCGCCAAATCGATGAGCCTCGGCCGTGGCGATGTAGCCGATGTTGCCGTTGGCGTAGCCGACGATGATCGGCACGGCCCGATCCGCTATCGCCCGCTCCAGCCGGAAGCCGAATTCGACCATCGGCTCTCCCGGCATCGTGAGAAACAGATACGGCCCGACTTTCAGAGCCATGAGTTCGGCACGCACCGGCCCATCTTTGCCGGGCAGCTCGACGACGGTGTTCGCCGTACGAATCTGGTAAAAGGTCTCACGCGTTTTGAGTTGTTCGCGCGTCATGCTCTTGGCCAAGGAGCGAACGACGGCGCCCCCCAGATCGCGACCGGCCCATTGGATGTCGGCCTCATCGGCGCAGCGATAGGGATAGCCGGGCAGATTCGGACGAATGTCTCCCGCGCAGCCTTGTAGGAACAGCGCCGAGGTCTTGTCGTCATAGTTCCGCTCGACGAATGTTTGCGCTTCGCCGGGAAAATCGGCGCTCATCTTCGGATAGCCGTTGGGATACGGCGCGGAACCTTTGTCGCCCCAGGTAAAGAAGCAAGGATGACACACGGCGTGCATGATCACCGCCGTCGGCGTGAGCGACTTGCCGTCGTCGAAGCGGAGCACCTTGACGCGCGGATCGTTCGGCCCTTCGGGATTCAACCGTACGACCGCGCGGCCGTTGACGACCTTGCGACGATTGATGCTGAAGCTGATTTGGTCTTCGCCGTAGCCGACGGTCGCCGGCCGCATCTCCTTGGCCGCCTCGCGTGCCGCTGCGCCGAGTTTGTGAATTAGTTCGCTTCCCCAAGCCGGGTGCTCCGTGAATCCTGGCCCGGAGTGATTGTGCGAGGCGGCGACCAGGATGTTGGCGGCCGGCGTTTTCGTCTCGTGCTCAATGCGCTCGCGAACTTGCCGGACCATCTCTTCCCAAGCGCCGACAGTGTCGAGCGTGACGATCGCCGCCTTGGTCGTGCCGTCATCCAGCAGCAACACTCCCGCGCGGAGCGGATCGCGCACGCCGGTCACCTCGCGCGTGTGGCCGACCACGGTCAGGCCTGTCACGTCTTTGGGAGTGATATCGACCTTGGCCGTGCCGACGCGCAAGTTCGACATTACGGGAAACGCGCCATCCGGCGTCGCTTGTCCCAACGCCGAATTGCCGAGCCGCCCCGAGGCCAGGACCAGCGACCAAACGATCGCCCCACGCACGGCTGCGAGCCACGTTACCGGGATGCTGTTCATGCGAGTTTCCTTAGTCGATCCGGGAAATGAGCGTTCGTGGAGGCAGGTCAAAGCTTTGGCATTATGATTCGGCCCTCCGGTGGAAGAAAGCATCGAAATGCGCATCGCGGCGCTGGTTTCTCTCGCCGCCGACATGTTAGGATTTCGGCGGCAACTTCAAGTAGTCGCGAGGCGCGAGCGGTCCTATGGCGCTTTTGATCAAAAACGGCGAGGTCGTCACGGCCACGGAGCGCCGGAAGGCCGACATTCTTTGCGAAGGGGAAACGATCACGCGGATCGGGCCCAATCTCTCCGCACCGCCGGGATCCGAAATCGTCGACGCGGCCGGCAAGTACGTCTTCCCCGGATTCATCGACCCGCACGTGCATATCCATTTGCCGTTCATGGGCACCCTGGCGAAGGACAACTACACGACGGCGAGCCGCGCGGCGCTGGTCGGCGGTACCACGACGCTCATCGAAATGATCTGCCCGAGCCGGGCCGACGATCCTTGGCAGGCGTACGAATTCTGGAAAGCCAACGCCGCCGGCAAATCGGCCTGCGACTATACGTTTCACATGGGAGTCACCCGGTTCGACGACGCGACGGCCGACGTTTTGCACCGCGTGGTCGACGACGGCACGGCGTCGTTCAAGATTTTCCTGGCGTACAAAGGGGCGTTCGGCATCGACGACGCCGAACTCTATCAAACGTTGGAGTTGGCCAAGCGGCTGGGAGTGATCGTCACGGCGCATTGCGAGAACGCCGAAGTCGTGGCGCGGCTGCAGAAGCAGCTGCTCGCCGAAGGCAAAACCGGCCCCGAGTGGCACGAGCCCTCCCGCCCGACGACGGTGGAAGCCGAAGGGGTCCATCATCTGGCGACGTTCGCCGCGCTTACCGGGGCGCACACGTACGTCGTGCACACTTCGTGCGACGACGCTTTGCGTGAAGCGGCCGCGGCGCAAGCGCGCGGCGTGAAGATGTGGGTTGAGACGGTTGCGCCCTATCTTGTGCTCGATCGCTCGTATGCCGAACGGCCGGACTTCGAAGGGGCTAAGTATGTGATGAGCCCGCCGCTGCGCGTGCTGCCGAACCAAACGGCCGTGTGGAACGCGCTGGCCTCGGGCCTGATCAGCACCGTGGCCACGGACCACGCCCCCTTCGACTTCGCCGGACAAAAGGAAATGGGACGCAGCGATTTCACCAAGATTCCCAACGGCATCCCCAGCGTTGAAGATCGCGTGCACCTGCTCTACACGCACGGCGTCGCCAAGAAACGCATCGACTTGCATCGCTTCGTCGACGCGGCGAGCACGCAAGCGGCCCAGATTTTTGGGCTCTACCCGCGCAAGGGAACGGTGGCCGTCGGCAGCGACGCCGACTTGGTGGTGTTCGATCCGGCGTATCGCGGCAAAATCTCCGCGAAGACGCAAGAGATGAACGTTGACTATAGCGCTTTCGAAGGTTGGCCGATCGAAGGCCGCTCGGAGCTTGTCACGGTTCGCGGCCGCGTGCAAGTGCGCGACGGCAAATTCGCCGGCACCACCGACCACGGTCAGATCCTTCGTCGCACACCGACCCACGGATAATTTCTTACGCTCGACACATCAAGGAACCACGCCATGCTCCTCCCCTGGCCTGCTAGCATTCGCTTCACACTCATGGCACTGTGCATGGTCGCCACGGTCGCTCCGCAATCGCTTCGCGCCGCCGACGACAAGGCCCTGCCTCCCGGGCAGCGCGTCTTCTACACCGGCCACAGTTTCCACATGTTCGTGCCGCGAACGATCGAGAACTTCGTGGCTTTGACGGGTATCGACGACCACGAACTCGTCGGAATGCAGGGCATCGGCGGCTCGAAGGTCATCCAACATTGGGAGAAGCCCGACGCCGAGAACCGGGCCAAGGACGCGCTCAAGTCGGGCAAGGTCGATGTGTTCACCATGGCGCCGCACGTGATGATTCCCGACGAAGGAATCACGAACTTCGTCGCCCTGGGGTTGGAGCACAACCCGAAGATGCGGTTCCTCGTGCAGGCTTCGTGGTTCCCTTTCGACGTGCCGGACCTCGATAAGCGAATCAAAGACAACCGCCTGCGCGACGAAATGGAGATCGCCGATCTGCAGGCCGCCGTCGACGAATGGCGCGGGAGGATGGAAGCGCAGACGGACGAGCTCAATAAGAAACACGGCCGCCGCGCGGTCTTCATCGTGCCGGTGGGAGACGCCGTCGTGAAGCTCCGGGCCTTGGTCGTCGGCGGGAAGTTCCCGGGCATCAAGAAGCAATCGGAACTGTTCAGCGACTCGATCGGCCACGGCCTCGCGCACGTCCAGGCGCTCGCCAGCTATTGCAACTTCGTCGCCCTCTACAAAGTGGACCCGGCGGAGTTGGAGTTGACGGTGAAAGGCATCCCCGAGGAGCAGAACAAAATCCTGCGGCAGATCGCTTGGGAGACGACTTCTAACTACAACTACGCCGGCGTGAAGGAGACGGAAAAGAAGCAGTAGACTGCTTATCCTCGCGCCAGCGCGTCGGACTGTTTCACGAAGTCGTCGCCCGTCCATTGGTGGTCGGCCTTCACCACTTCCTTCTCCGGCTTGGCCGCTTCCTTGACGGCTTTGGTCTTCTGCCGAGCTTCGGCTTGGCGATGGACCAGGTCGTAGTGTGTGGTGAAGTATTGCAGGCTGTGGCCGCGGAAATCGGCCAAAGTCTTGAAGCCGTGCTTGTCCATGAAGGCCGAGAGCTGGTCGAGCATCTCGCGAACGCAACGATAGCCGACCTTCATGACGTAGGTGCAGACCTGCACGGTGTCGCAACCCAGCAGGATGAACTGCGCCGCGTCGTTGCCGCTTTCGACGCCGCCGATGCCCGACAAGGTGCGGCCGGGGAATTCGTCGCGGATCACCTTGGCCGTTTCCATGCACATCCGCAGAGCGATTGGCATCACCGCTTTGCAAGAGTAGCCGCCGGGCGTCGTATATCCCTCGACGCTCGGCTCGGGCCGGAGCGTATCGAGATCGACGCCGATGACGCTGCGAATCGTGTTGATCGCGCTGACGCCTTGGCAGCCGCCTCGCAATGCTGCGCGCACCGGGTCTTCGATGTGCGTGACGTTGGGGGTCATCTTGGCCCAGACCGGCTTCTTCGCCGCGCTCATCACCCAGCGGCAGACCTCTTCGAGAATCTCGGGGTTCTCTCCCATTGCCGAGCCCATCCGCCGCTCGGGCAAACCGTGCGGGCAGGAGAAGTTGCACTCAAAGGCGTCGACGCCCGCTTCTTGGCAACGCTCGATGATCTCGACCCACGCGTCCTTGCGAAACTCCTCCATGACTGAAGCGATCAGGATCCGCTCGGGATACTGATCTTTGATCTGCTTGAATTCGTCGATCCAGGTGCCGAAGTCGCGGTCGCTGATCAGTTCGATATTCTCCCAGCCGATGATGTCCTTGCCATCCGCCGTGCGAAGCCGGCCGTAGCGGGGCTGCACGTTCACGACCTTCGAGGCATCGAGGCTGACCGTCTTGCAAATGACGGCGCCCCACCCTTCGTCGAGCGCCTTGCCGATGACGTTGGCGTTCGTGCCGGGCGGACCCGAGCCGATGATGAGCGGATTGGGAAGCTTCAAGCCGTCGACGACGGTGGAGAGATCGGCCATGGATATGCTCTCTTGTAGGCCGCCGCTCCGCGGCGGCAACCAGCGCAAAACAATTGTAAGTAGTATTACTGTATCAGCGATGCGGCCGTCATTTCCGCCGCGGAGCGGCGGACTACTTTGCAACCAAGCCCAGCACTTCATCGAGGCAATCGACCATAAAATCGGCGTCGTCCTTCGTCAGACACATGGGAGGCTTGATCCGGAGCGTGTTGCCGTAGAGCCCTCCCTTGCCGATCAAGAGGCCGCGCTCTTTGCAAAGTTCCAGCACATCGGAGGCTTCCGTCGAGGCGGGCTCTTTCGTCTTCCGATCGCGCACCAGTTCGACGCCCATCATGAGGCCCATCCCGCGAACTTCGCCGATCAGCGTATGCCGTTGCTGCAGTTCGGTCAGCCGGTTCTTCAAATGGCCGCCGATTTTTTTCGCGTTCGCTTGAATTCCTTCACTGTCAATCACTTCGAGCGTCGCCAGGCCTTGCGTCATCGAGATCGGGTTGCCGCCGTAGGTGTTGAAGTGGACGCGGTTCTTCATATGCACGGCCAGTTCCGGCTTGGTGACGCAGGCTCCCAGCGGCGCGCCGTTGCCGATCCCTTTGGCCATCGTCACGATGTCGGGCGTCACGCCGTAGTTCTCAAAGCCCCAGAATTTGTCGCCCGTGCGGCCGAAGCCGGCTTGCACTTCGTCGGCGATGCAAAGGCCGCCGAACTTGCGGACGATGTCGTAGACAATCGAAAAATATCCCGGCGGCGGCGTGACCGTACCGCCCACGCCTTGAATCGTCTCGGCGATGAAGCAGGCCGGCTCACCGGAAGTTTCCTGGCGAATCACGTTCTCGACGTCGTGAGCGCACTTCAAACCGCAACTCGGGTACTCCAGCCCGTATGGGCAGCGGTAGCAATACGGCGCCAGGGCGTGCTTCACGTTGCCGCCGGGATTGCTCTTGAACTTCCAAGTGCCGACGGCCGTGAGGCCCATCGTGGCCGAAGTTCCGCCGTGGTAGGCGTTGCGCAAGCCGATCACTTCGTTGCGGCCGGTCTGCTCGCGGGCCATGAGCAAGGCGATCTCATTCGCCTCGCTGCCGGAGTTGGTGAAGTAGGATACCGTGAGCCCGCTCCCTTGCGGCATGTGCTCGGCCATCGCTTTGCCGAACTGGCCGATCGTCGGGTGCAGATAGATCGTCGTCACATGTTGCAGTTTGCCGACTTGCTCGCGAACCTTCTCGACGATCGCCGGATGGCAATGGCCGACCGACACGGTGACGATGCCCGCAAAGCCGTCGAGGTAACGTTTGCCGGTTTCGTCCCAAAGGTACTGCATCGACCCTTCAACGATCATGAGCGGATCGCGGTAGTAGGTGATCAATCCCGGAGTGAGATATTGCTGCCGCAGTTCGATCGTCTCGGCTTTGCTCGGCCCGGAGTACGGCACCGGCTGGTGATCGCACGAGGGGAGTTGCAGCTTGGCTTTCGGCTGTGAAGTCGCGGCCATTGTTCATCCTTGTTCGCGCGACGCGGGTCGCGGATTGAAAAGTTGTTACGCTCCGCCGGCTTTGGTTTTCCAAACCGGATCCTCGTGCGATTCGCCCGCCGATTGGAACCAGCGGGTGAGCGTCATTTTCTGTTGCGTGTAGAACTGAACGCCTTCAATGCCTTGGATGTGCAAGTCGCCGAAGAACGATTTGTTCCAGCCGGTGAAGGGAAACCAGGCCATCGGGGCGGGCACGCCGACATTGACGCCGATCATACCCGCGTTAAAGTGCCGCTTGAATTGCCGGGCGGCCCAGCCGCTTCGGGTAAAGATGCAGGCGCCGTTGCCGTATTCGCATTGCCGGCCGAGTGCCAGAGCTTCGTCGAGATCGTCGGTGCGAATCACCGAGAGGACCGGGCCGAAGATTTCTTCGCGAGCGAGTCGCATCGCAGGTTTCACTTTGTCGACGACGCTCGGGCCGAGCAAGAAGCCGTCGCTGGGCAAGTCGAACGACCGGCCATCGAGCGCGACGTCGGCCCCTTCTTGCTTCGCCACGTCGAGATACATCGCCACCTTGTCGCGATGCTCACGGGTGATCAGCGGGCCCATGTCGATATCGCCGCCGGAGTCGGTCGCGCCGACTTTCATCGCCTTGCCGACTTTGCACAAGCCCTCGACCACTGAATCGGCGATTCGTCCGACCGGCACGGCGATGCTGCCGGCCATGCATCGTTCGCCCGCGCAACCGAAAGCCGAGGCCTGCAGCGCCTTTACGGCCTGATCTAGATCTGCGTCGGGCATGATGATCAGATGGTTCTTGGCGCCACCGGCCGATTGCACCCGTTTGCCGTTGGCCGTGCCGGTCTGGTAGATGTACTTGGCGATCGCCGTCGACCCGACGAACGAGACGGCCCGCACCAGCGGATGGTGCAGCAGCGCATCAACGGCTTCCTTGTCGCCATGGACGACGTTGAACACGCCGGCCGGCAACCCGGCTTGCGTGAGCAGTTCGCCCAGCTTCATCGCCGAGAGCGGCACCTTCTCCGACGGCTTCAAGATGAACGTGTTGCCGCAGGTGATCGCCACCGGAAACATCCAGAGCGGCACCATCGAAGGAAAGTTGAACGGCGTAATGCCGACGCACACGCCCACCGGATGCCGGCTGGTTTCGCAATCGACGTTCGTCGCCAGGTTCTCCAAGGCCTGGCCCATCAGCAGGCTGGGGATGCCGCAGGAGAACTCGACCATTTCGATGCCGCGCTGCATCTCGGCCCGAGCTTCGGCGGGGGTCTTGCCGTGCTCGCGCGTGACCAGCGCAGCCAGCTCTTCGAATTTGCTTTGCATCAGTTCGCGGAAGCGGAACATCACGCGGGCCCGCTCGACGGCCGGCGTTTCGCTCCAACCCGGCAGCGCCTGGGAAGCAATTTCCACAGCGCGGCCGACTTCCGCGGCGGTGCAATAGGGGACCTTGGCCAGCGGCTTGCCGGTGGAGGGATTGAAGACGGTGCCCCAGCGCGAGGTTTCCGACTTCGTAAACTCGCCGCCGACCAAGAGCGGCACTTCGCTCGGCGACGACGACCCGACGGCGACTGCGGTAGCCATAGCGCCACTCCGAAAGCAAGAGATTGCACCGCGCACGGCGCTTGTTCCACCCCCGACGCGCCGTATTATAGGGCGAGCGATTCCACAGCTGCAATCTCCACAGTACCGATCTGCAAAGCGCCAATCTGCGAGGACCCTCCCATGTCGAGAAACGTCCGCGGCGGGCTGATTCAGGCCGTGTTATGCGAGCCGACGACTTCTCCGGTCGAGAAGATCAAGCGGGCGATGATCGATAAGCACGTCGCGATGATCGCCGATGCCGCCGGGCGCGGCGCGCAGATCGTCTGCTTGCAGGAGCTGTTTTACGGCCCGTATTTCTGCGCCGAACAACAAACGAAATGGTATTCGCTCACGGAGCGGATCCCCGAAGGCCCGACAACGAAGCTCCTCTGCGAGGTGGCGAAGAAGCACGGCATTGTGCTCGTGGCTTCGATGTACGAAGAAGAAATCACCGGGCTGTATTACAACACGGCGGCCGTGATCGACGCCGACGGCACGTACCTCGGCAAGTTTCGCAAGATCCACATTCCGCAAGTGCAGCCCGGCTTCTGGGAGAAGTATTATTTCCGGCCGGGGAACTTGGGCTACCCGGTGTTCGACACGCGGTTCGCGCGCGTCGGTGTCTACATCTGCTACGACCGACACTTCCCCGAAGGAGCCCGCTGCCTGGGGCTCAATGGCGCAGAAATCGTCTTCAACCCGTCGGCCACGGTTGCGGGGCTCTCCGAATATTTATGGAAGCTCGAACAGCCGGCGCACGCCGCGGCCAACGGCTACTTCGTCGGCGCGATCAACCGCCCCGGCTGGGAAGAGCCGTGGCGGATCGGCGAGTTCTACGGTCAGAGCTACTTCTGCGACCCGCGCGGCAAGATTCTGAAGGAAGGAACTCGCAACACGGACGACATCGTAGTGGCCGACTTAGACTTGGACCTGATCCGCGAAGTCCGCAACACGTGGCAGTTCTATCGCGACCGCCGGCCGGAAACCTATGGAGCCATTACCGCGCCATAGGTATTCCGGCAACTTCGGTTTTGAAAGCCTACGATTTCTTGCGTTCAGCAAGATATAAGCGTACGTGCAAACTACACTGCTCGTACGCTGAATCCTTTTTGCCAACCCATTCAGGTTTACCTCGGTTGTTGTTGTGCTCCTTCACGCACACCGAGACCAACTTTTTGAGGCACTTGTTCAGGAGTTCCTCATTGGGGACTTTCCATTTGAATACACCCTTTGCGGAGTTCCACTCGACGTTCGCACGAAAAGCGGCAAGCATTGGGTATAGCCACGCGTTTGGCAAACGGTAGTCGGTTTTTTCACCTAGGAAATGCAATGGTGTGTTCCGATGCTCTTCGCTGCCGACCCTGGCTTTACCTCCGGGCTTGAGCTTCATGCGCCCGATCTCGAAGTCAATGCCTTCGCTCTGGGCAGCTTTAGGTGCATCACGCCGAATCGTGTCAGCAAGAGCCAGAATTTCAGGAATCTTCGACACGATCGTCTTGATCACAGCTGTGCTGTTTCCATCCGCATCAAGGTCCTCCGTGAACTCCTTGATCGCCTTATATTGCCTTGCATATAAGTCGTGAGGTTGGGTATCCGCAGGATATCGATCGAGATTAAACATCTCGATAAAGCTAATGATTTCGCCAATATAGACGTCACCCGCATCACCTTCGCGATACGCGATCTGATCGGCTCCAGGCCTTCCTTTCATGACGTCTTTAATGATCTGGAAGCTACCCTTTAGATTTTCCAGCGATGGGATCTGAACCTGTTTCGAACGATTCAATCCTTCCGCTATATCAACAACTTTGTCCGCTGGTATTCCGTTGAGCACATGTAGTCGAACGTAAGCCTGCTGTAACTTTTCCAATTCTACTTCGTCGTCTGCCGCATCCTCGACAGCTTGCTGAATTGCAGCGTAGGTGTGTCCCCCGTTTACAATTCCATGTCGTAAGGCATCCGCAAGTCGAACATTTAAAACTCCAGCGCCCCCTTTCTTTTTCATGTGCTCAGCAGATTCGACTAGCAAATAGATTCCGGCATTCATGAGGGCCATGTCGCCGGGCTCCCCTGTCAGGGTCTGCAAGATTGCCTTCGGAACCGGCCCGCTCAGCCTTCCTTTGTCGGTACGGTTCGGGACGCGTGGATTGACTTGCATGAAGTCATCCAATTCGGATGGAATCTCGGTCACTTGAACGTAGCAAGTACCGATCTTTCCATCGGAATAACCGGGAATCGGAAGGCTGCGATACTCGTCAACCGGAATCGCAAAAGACAATGACTTTTTCGCGCTAGAGAGCGCAAGAGACGAACGGGCCATAAAGGCCTCCTGTGATTTGAGCGAAAGGCGATGCCCGCCGCTCGATAAACCGACGCCGGTCCGCTTGATCACCAAGCGAAATCGACCGAAATCGGCACGCGTAGTATAGCGGATCGCCAACCGGCGTCAAGATTTCGACAAGGGGCGTCGTATACTCGTTGGGCGTCTTCGAACGCTACTTGCTGCGTCGAGCAGGCGGCGCGGCGCGGCGAAAAGTGAGCATCAGCCCGACATACACCACGAAGGCCGCGCCGAAGCTGGCGAACCAGGCGTAGTCGTAGAGGCGGATCCAAAAGAGGCCGATGGAGTCGGCCGGCACGGCGCCGATCGCGGCGCAGAAGCCCGGCAGGCCCGGCACGATGCCGACGGCGAGCGCCACGAGCGCCGCGGGATTGAAACCGGCAGCGTACCAATACGGTCCTTCGCGGCGATAGAGGCCGGCCAGGTCGAGCCGCGTTTTGCGGATCACGAAGTAGTCGGCGATGAGCACGCCGCCGATAGCGCCTAAGAGCAGCGAAACGCCGATCAGCCAAGTGAAAATGTAGCCGCTGGGATCCTGCACCAGCCGCCAAGGTTGCATGGCGACGCCGATCAGGCCGGTGATCAACCCTCCCATGCGAAACGAAATCCGCTGCGACTGCAGATGGGCAAAGTCGTTCGCCGGGCTCACGACGTTGGCCGCGATGTTCGTGGCCAGCGTCGCCAGGGCGACGGCGAACATCGCAAAACAAAGCACCGCGGGGTTTTCAAACAGCGAAAGCAGATATGTCGGACGCCACAAATCGGCCTGCACGACATCCTTGCGGTCGGCGTAAATCACTTGGGCGGCCGACGTGACGGCGACGCCGATGAACGAGTACAGCCCCATCGTCGTCGGCAGGCCGAGCGCTTGCCCGAGCGCCTGATCGCGCTGCGAGCGGGCGTAGCGGCTGAAGTCTGGAATGTTGAGCGAGAGCGTGGCCCAGTAGCTGACATTGGCCGTGAGCGCCGGAAAGAAGAACAACCAGAATTGGCCAGCCTTCGGTTGGCCTACCTCAAATTGCGACGGCTGCGTGAGAATCGTGCCGAAGCCGCCGGCCTGCACGTAGGCCCATCCCAGAAGCAGCAGCCCCAGGCCGATCAGAAGCGGCGCTTTGACGTTTAAGAGCAGCCGAATCGAATCGATGCCGCGCCAGACCACGAACATGTTGATCGACCAAAAGATTAGAAAGCAAACCAGCTCCGCGGGATTGATCCCGAGCCAGGCGATGTCGGCGAGTTGATGTGCGCTCGGCACCAAAGCCGCGAGCATGAGAAACAGCGCCTCGCCGCCGATCCAGGTTTGGATGCCGAACCAGCCGCAGGCGACCAAAGCCCGCAAGAGCGCCGGCACGTTCGCTCCGCGCAGCCCGAATGCGGCGCGGCAATAGACGGGGAAGGAGATGCCGTAGCGCGTGCCTGCGTGGGCGTTGAGGACCATCGGCACCAGCACGATCAGATTACCCAAGAAAATCGTGCCGACCGCTTGCCGCCAATCCATTCCTTCTTTGATCAGCGAGCTGGCGAGCATGTAAGTCGGAATGCAGGCCGACATGCTGATCCACAAGACGGCGATGTCGCGCATGCGCCACTTGCGGCCGGCGGCGCCGATCGGCGCCATGTCGGGGCTCCAGTAGTGCGAATCGCGAACGTCGTCCTGCAATTCACAGATTTCGGGGTTTGCCAACGAAGCCTCGGAGTAAAAAAGAGAAGTTTCGCAAGGCGCATCGTTGCGTTGCCTGCGCGTCGTTCAGGCTATCGTCGAGCCGTGAATCCTTCAACGCCGGTTCCGCGGTCGAACCTGCCGCCGGTCCCTGAACCGATCGAGCGCCGTCGTAGCGACGCGTAAATTGTCGGCGGCGACCGTTGCAACCCGCCGTACCGACGTACATGATAGCGGCACCCGCCGGCCGGCAGCGGCGGCGCAGTCGGCGGCAAGTTCACGCGAGGCAGGAACACAACGTGCAATACGAAATCCGCGCACTGAAGGTCGGCGAGGTTCTCGATCAGGCAGTTCAACTGACGAAAAACCATTTCGGAATGCTGTTCGGAATCATGGCGTGCACCGTTGTGCCCGTGCAGTTCGCGATGGGCCTGTATAGCAACCTCATCACCCCGCAATTGCAACAACAGCAACAACAACGGGGCGGCGGCGATCCAATCGAACTACTGACGATGGCCGCGATTCTCATCGGGCTGTCGTGTTTTACGCTCATCTTCGTGCTTCCGCTGGCCAACGGCGCGATGATTCATGGGCTGGCTTCCGCCTATCTGTCTCGCCCTGTGACGTTGGGGGAATGCATGCGGCACGGTCTGCGCCGCTGGGCTCCGCTGGTCTGGACGTCGTTTCTCACATGGCTCGCCATCGCGGTCGGCTACATGTTGTGTTTCATACCTGCGATCTTTTTCGCGCTCTGGTTTGCGACGCTGTCGCAGCAAATCACCGTCCTGGAGAACAGCAGCGGTACTGCAGCCCTGGGACGCAGTAAGGAACTCATGAAAAGCAACATGCAAGACGCCTTCGTACTTGGTTTGGTCGTCTGGGTGATCAGCGCCATGATCGGCGTCACGGCCGCCGCCATCCCCGAACCGCATGTGGCGGCGCTGCTGGCCGCCTTGCTCCAGGGGGCAAGCATGGCGTTCGCCACGGCGGCATGGGTCGTGTTCTATTTTTCCGTCCGTTGCAAATTGGAAAATTTCGATCTGCAATTGCTGGCGGAAGCGGTAGACGACGACGGCTCGGCGGGTCCGCCTGAACCGTCGGCGTGGTAAATCGCTGAGCGTAAATCTCTGAGGAGCGAAACGGCTTTGAATCCGCAGCCCACGCCGGCCGTCGAGCAGATTCGTGCGAAAGCCGCGGAGATCACGGCCCGCGACGCTTACGATCTGCAAGTGCGGCGCGCGGACCACACCTGGTTTCAAGACCTGCTGGACGAGATCTATCGCTGGCTCGCCGTTCCCTTTCGTTGGATCTTCGACCTGACCGAAGGGTGGCCGCAATTCTTGCGCTGGGCCGTGATCCTGGGCCTCGTCGCGCTGCTGCTGTTTCTCGTCTGGCATATCCTCTACTCGCTCGCTCGGGCCATGCGCGATCCGCTGCGCGGGGGAAGCGCTCCGAAGAAAGCCGACCGTGCGGTGCTGAAGCCTGAGGAGTTGGAGCGCCGCGCCGAAACCGCGAGAAACTCAGCAGACTACATGACGGCGGTGCGACTATTGTTTCGGGCCGTGGTACTCCGCCTGGAACAGGCCGAAGAAAAACCGCCCCGGCCGGGCACGACCAATCGCGGACTCTTGCGACGGTACCGTGACCGACCGCCGGTGGTGGACGCGCTGCGCGTCTTCGTCGAAACGGTCGACGCCAAATGGTACGGCGACGCGCCGTGTGAAGAGACCGACTACAGCGTCTGCCGCGCCGCCTACGACGACGTTCGCCGCCGCATAGGAGTGCGCCTGCCGCATGTTCACAGTTCGTAACACCATCGCGGCGGCCGTCGTCATCGTCGTGGTTTCGCTCGTAGCAGGCGTGATCTCCCTGTTCGGCGAGCCCGATTCCGACGGCCGCGCCTCCGACAGCTACGGCACGCGCTGGAACGGCGCCCGGGCCGTTTATGAATTGCTCGCGGAACTCGGCGTGCCGGTCGAACGTCGACTCGATCCGCCTTCGCCTGAGCGGCCCACGGCGACGACGCTCGTCTTCTGGCAACCCGACGCGGACCTTGTCGCCGTCGAGCCGGCCTATTTACAGCGACTGCTGCCGTGGGTCGAGCAAGGGGGCCGGCTCTTCGTGACGCCGCGAAGCGAAGAACCTCAACAACCGCGCATGCCGACGTTCGAGCGCGAGTCCGTCGACCCGACAATATGGGAGGCGCTAAAAATCACCTCGCTCAACGTGGAACGCCGGCCTGATCCTGCCACCGCAGGCAGCGCCGTCTACTCGCCGTCGACCGGGCGGTACGAGCGAATTCGCCGCAAAGCGGAAGGGTCCTGGGACGAATCCTGGAACCCACGCCCGCCGCAATGGACCACGGCGACGATTCAAGCCACGGGTTCGCTCGCTCCGGCGGCGACGCGGGCCAAAACGCTCCGCTATCTGCGCGACGACGCCTGCGAACTCAAAGGGGCGGCTTTGAAAAAGGCCGACGGCTTGCTGAAATACGTGGAGGACGACGGCGAAGAACACACGCTCGCGGCGGCCTTTCGCCGCGGACAAGGAGAGATCGTCGTCGTCGCCGACGCCCACTTGCTCAGCAACGCCGCTTTATCCGGCGGCGACAACGCCGTGCTGGCGTACGATCTGCTCGCGCCTGCGGGGCGCGGCGTCGTGTTCGACGAGTTCTATCACGGCCTCTCGGTTCGCGGCAATCCGCTCTGGCTGATGACGCGCTCGCGCTACGCGGTCGGCATGGCGACGCTCTCGGTGATCGTCGGGCTGTTGCTCTGGCGGCGGGCCGTGGCGCTAGGTCCTCCTTTGGAAACGCGCCCCCGTTCACGGCGCACGATCCTCGAGTATGTTGAGGCGATGGCGCATCTCTTCCGGCGCGGGTCGCAAAACCGCCGGTTCATTTTCGAAGAAACGTACAACGGCGCTCTGCGGCGGATCGCCGAGCGTTGCAACTTGCCTGCCGTCGACGCCGTGCCCGAGCAAATCGGCGAGGCGTTGCGACGGCGACGCCCTAAGGAAGCCGCCGACTTCCAGGCCGCGGTCGCTGCGGCGGAAGCGGTTCGTGCCGGCGGCGGACGCGTCACAGATGCCCAACTCCTCTCAGCCTTACAAGGAATCTGCCGGTGTCTTTAGCTTCGGTCTATCAAGCGGTGCGCACGGAAATCGCCAAAGTCGTCTTCGGGCAGGACGAGGTCGTCGAATTTGCCTTGGCGGCCCTGTTCAGCAGCGGACATGTGCTGATGGAAGGGCCGCCGGGAGTCGCAAAAACTCTGCTCGTGCGGACCATCGCGGCGACGCTTGCCCTGGATTATCGCCGGCTGCAGATGACCCCCGACCTGTTGCCCAGCGACATCACCGGCTCGTCGATCTATCGTGAAACGAATCAAACGTTCGAATTCCGCCGCGGACCGATCTTTGCGAACTTCGTGTTGGCCGACGAAATCAATCGGGCCTCGGCCCGCACGCAGTCGGCCATGTTGGAAGCGATGCAGGAACTCAGCGTCACGCACGACGGCGTCACGCACGCGCTGCCGGAGCCGTTCATCGTATTCGCCACGCAGAACCCGATCGAGCAAGAGGGGACCTATCCGCTGCCGCTGGCCCAGTTGGATCGGTTCATGTTCAAGATTCGCGTGCAGTATCCTTCCGACGCCGAAGAGCGCCGCATCTTGCTGGAGCATCACGCCACGGGAGGACTTTCCGATCCGCGGCGGATGGGAGTCGCCGCGGTCGTGCGGGCCGACGACATCAAGGAAGCCAGGCAGCAAATCCGCGCGACGCATATCCGCGAAGAGGTGGCCGCCTACGTGCAATCGCTGTTGGCGACGACACGGCGTCACGACTCGTTGTCCGTCGGTGCGAGCCCTCGCTCGGGCCTGATGCTCTTGATGGGGGCCAAGAGCTTGGCGCAGTTCGCCGGTCGCGATTTCGTCACGCCCGACGACGTGCAAACCGCGTTCTTGCCGACGATGCGGCATCGGGTCGTGCTGAACCCGACGGCCGAATTGGAAGGAACCACGACGGACGACGTGCTGGCCGAACTTTTGGAAACGGTCGAGGTACCCCGTTGAACGCCGTCGAGCGAAAGCCGAATGCTGCAGCCGCGCCGAAGGAGCCGTCGAGCGCCAAGCCGCGGCGCGCGTCGTCCACGGCAAGCGTGGAATCGGCAGGCAACGGCGGCGGCGTTCGCATTACACTACGCCCCGGCAGAAATCTCACTCGCGGGATCATGCTCGCAGCGATCCCCGCCCTGCTCTACTTCTTGCTCCTATGGCACGTGTTGGCCTGGCTCACAGGCATTTGGTGCGTCCTGCTCTTGGCTGCGGCGGGGCAAGAAGCGCAACTTCTGCGCCGGCAGATCAAGAGCTTACGTCTGCGGCGCATCCATCCGCCGATCGCCGGCCGTGGGTTGCGATTTGGCGTGTCCTGGGAAATCACAACCGACGGGTCGCAAACGCTCTATGGTGAGTTGCACGGTCGACTGCGCGAGGTCGTCCCGATCGACGCCGCGCCACGGCGCACAATCCACGAGTTCACGCTCGACGCCGCGCAGCCGAGCGCGGTGCTCACGCAAAGTTTCTGGATCGTCAAACGGGGTCGGCATCCGCTCGGCCCCACCTGGCTGCGAGTCCTCGGCCCGCGCGGCTTGGTCGAAGCGCAGCGCTCCTTCGCCGGCGTGTCGACCATTCGGGTCATGCCCGAAAAGTTCACCTCGCGCGAGGAATTGCTCAAGGACGATGGCGCCGCGGCCATGCTGCTCGATCAACGTACTCGCTCGCGGCAGCACGGGGCCGGCACGGAGTTCGAATCGCTCTCGGAATTTCGCGAAGGAGACGATCCGCGGCGGATCGATTGGCGGGCCACGGCGCGGCGCGGCCATCTGATCGTTCGCCGCTTTCAGGTGGAGCGTCATCGCGACGTCATGCTGCTGGTCGATTGCGGCCGACTGATGGGTATCGACGCCTTGCGCGGCACGAAGCTCGATTGCGCCGTCGATACCGCGCTGCTCCTGGCCCGAACGGTGCTCCAGGCCGGCGATCGTTGCGGCCTGGCGCTCTTCGACGACCGACTTCTCGGTTACCTGCCGCCGGTGTCGGGCATGCCTTCGCTGAACGCATTGGTCGAAGCCGCCTTCGATGTGCAATCGAATTTTAAGGAAACCGACTTCGGGCCGATCTTCGCCGAGCTGCAAACTCGGCAAACGAAGCGCTCGCTGATCGTGGTGTTGTCCGACGTCGCCGACGCGGAGACCTCGCGGCAGTTCCAGGCCTCGCTCGCGGAGCTAAGCAAGCGGCACGTCGTAATCTTCGCGGCCCTGCGAACGCCGGCGCTCGAGCAAGTGGTCCGCGAACCGGTGAACGAATTGCTCGACGCCGCTCGCAAGACGGTCGTGTTTCGCATCTTGCGCGAGCGGCGGCAAACTTTGCATGCGCTCCGCAAAGCCGGCGTGCACGTGCTCGACCTGGAGCCGGCGCAGTTGACGGTGCCTCTGCTCAATTACTATCTCGATCTTCGCTCGAAGAGCTTGTTGTAAGGCGGCGAGCCGCGGCTTCGCGCAAGAAGCCGTGCACCAGAAACAGCGCCCAGAACACGGCCGAGCCGGCCGCAAACGCCAGTCGGGCTTCGGTCGAAAGCGTGCTCTGGCGGAGATAACTTTCGATGATCGCGGCGGCCACCAACATTAAGCCGGCCCCGAGCGCCGCGATCTTCGCTTCCTGGGCCGTCGCTTGCAGAGCTTCCTTGCGCGAGCGCTCGCCGGGAGCCAAGATCGCCTCGCCGAACATGAAACCCACGCCGCCGCAGAGGATGATCGCGCCGATCTCCGTCACTCCGTGCGGCAACAGCCAAGCCCACATCTCGCCGTAGAGCCCGGCGCGATGATGAATGGCGACGAACACGCCGAGGATCGCGCCGTTGTACATCATCAGAAACACGGTCGGCGCACCGGCCAGCATCCCCGAGGCGATGCACAACAGTCCGACTTTGAAATTGTTGGCGAATAACGACGCAGCAAAGAGGAACTTCATCCCGCCGGGATCGCCGCGCCCCTCGCGCAGCGCACTTTGCAGTTGGTCGGGCGTGCTGCCGGGCTGGCGATCGCCGGCCAGCGCCCCCGGCCAGAGCGCATAAGCGGCTTGCGGATCGGTCTGCGCCGCGACGTACGCTCCGACGGCGCCGAACATGAACAGCGCCAACGACAGCGCATGCGCGCGCCAATGGCGGGCCCAAGAGCGGGCGATCCCCTCGCTCAAGAGAAACGACAAGCCCGCAAAAAACGACTTCCGCGGCGGCAGATAAATCAGGCTATGCGCCGCCCCGGCCAGGCTGTTCAAGTACGATTGCAGCCGGCGGTCCCGACTCCGCGTCGACACCTGCGCCAAATGCGTCGTCGTCCGCCGGTAGAGCACGTCGAGTCGCGAAAGCTCCTCGGCCGACATCTTTTTCGGCGCGCTGCGCCCCTTCTTCACCAGCGCTTCGAGTTCGTCCCACGTACTCTTGTGACGCGTCGTGAAGCCGCTCATACTGGGCTCTTCTCAGTTGCTGAAACCGTCCACCGGAACGAAGCGTCGCCGGCCGTCGCTATGTCGAATTCGCTGCAGTACGAAACGCCGGAAAACGTGAATCTCACGTATCGACCCGCCGGGGTCGGCACGCGCTTCGTCGCCTGGCTCATCGACAATATCCTAATCGCCGTCGGACTGTTTGTCTTGTTCCTCGTCCTGCTGATGGTCGCGTCCGCGGGCGATGGAATCGTTCGCAGCATGTTCGACAAAGCCGGCGAGGTTGCCGACGACCACAAGCCCAAGACCGATGAAATGGTCGTGCTCTACGCGATCGGCATCTTCGTGATTGCGGCAAATCTCGGCGGGATCGTCTATTTCACCCTCGGCGAGTTGTTCTGGCGCGGCCAAACCTACGGCAAGAAAATCTGCAAGATTCGAGTCGTGAAAGCCGAAGGCTTCGCGCTCGACCCAGGCAGCATCATCCTGCGCAACTTGTTTCGCTTTCTCGATCATCTGCCGCCGCTCTGGCTCGTGCCCGTGGTTTCCGCGCAAGGGCGCCGGCTGGGAGACATGGCGGCCGGCACGATCGTCATCAGCGACGAACCCCAGCGGCTCTCCGCCGTGCGGCAAATGTTGGGGGGCCGCTCGGCCGCGGAAGCCCGCTACCGCTTCGATTCGTCGAAGCTCGACAAACTCAAGCCGCGCGATTTTGAAACCATCGAGCAAGTGCTCGACCGCTGGAATCGAATGTCGCCCGTGCAACGTTTTCAGATCCTGAACCGTTTGCTGGAGTCGCTCTGCCGGAAAATGGCGGTCGAACCGCCGCCGATCGAAGAGCGGCAGATGTTTCTCGAAGACCTGTTGGCGGCCGAGTTTCGCCGCCAGGACCGCCGCCTGCATTGATGCCCGCCCCGCTCGCTGTGCTCGCCCGCCGCCCGACTTAGGAGCGTCGCCATGCCCACCGCTCTCCGTACTTTTACGTTGCTGCTGCCGGCCTGCTTCCTGTCGGCTGGTCTTGGTTCGGCAACGGCGGCCGAACCGGCCCGGCGGCCCAACATCGTGTTGATCCTGGCCGACGACGTCGGCTACTCCGACTACGGTTGCTTCGGCTCCGAGATCGCCACGCCGAATATCGATCAACTCGCGGCCGACGGGCTGAAGTTCACGCAGTTCTACAACAACGCCGTCTGCGTGCCGACGCGTTACTCGCTGCTGACGGGCTTGTATCCGCGGTACGTCGGTGAAAAAAACGCCGGCATCGCGCTGACGCCCGACGTACCGACGCTGGCCGAAGTATTGCGCACCGCCGGCTACCGCACTTCGCTTTCCGGCAAATGGCATCTGGGGCGCACGGCGCCGAACCGGCCGATCGACCGAGGCTTCGAAGAATACTACGGCCTGACCGACGGCTGCGCGAATCACTTCAATCCGGTCCAGCGCGATCCGCCGTTTGAAGGGGGCCGCATCCGCACTTGGATGCACAACGCCGACTTGGTCACCGAATTCCCGCCCGACTTTTACTCCAGCGACGCCATCGCCGAGCACGCCTGCAAGCAGATTCGCACATTCGCGGTCGGCGACGCGCCGTTCTTCGTGCACGTTTGCTTCACCGCGGCCCATTCCCCTCTGCACGCCAAGCCGGCCGACATCGCCAAGTACCGCGGCAAGCACGACGCCGGCTGGGACGCGCTCCGCGCAGCGCGCCGCAAGCGGCAACTCGAGCTCGGCATCACCAATCCGAACTGGGCCGTTGCTCCGCGCGAGAAAGAATTTCCCGCCTGGGAAGACGAGCCGCTACGGGAGTGGAACGCGAACCTCATGACTGTCTACGCCGCGATGATCGACTGCCTCGATCAGAACGTCGGCCGCGTGCTCGCCACGCTTAAAGAAATGGGGCACGAGCAAGACACGATCGTGCTGCTCTTGAACGACAACGGCGGCTGCGCCGAGCAAGCCGGCGGGCCCGACCCGACGAACATCGCCGGTCCGCGGGGACATTACGTTTCCTGCGGCCCCGGCTGGGCCTGGCTGCAAAACACGCCGCTGCGGCGTTACAAAGGCTGGGTCCACGAAGGAGGCATCTCGACGCCGCTGATCGTCCGCTGGCCGGGCGTCGTGAAGCCGGGCACGGCGACGAACCAAGTCGGCCACCTCATCGACTTCGTACCGACGTTCGAAGAGCTGGCCGACGCGAAACATCCGACCGAGCGCATGGGCAAGCCGACGCCCCGGGTCGAAGGGACGAGTCTTGTGCCGATCCTGCGCGGCGAAACGCGCACGCCGCCGCAGCAACTCTTCTGGACCGCCTTCGACAACCGCGCGATGCGAGAAGGGCCCTGGAAACTTGCCTGGGACATGCACATCAAGCGCTGGGAACTGTACGATATCGAAGCCGACCGGACGGAGATGCACGATCTGGCCGCGCGCGAACCCGAGCGAACCGAACGGATGATCGCCGCCTGGCAAGCCTGGGCCGACCGCACCGGTGCGGCACGCCAACTGAACGATCGCTACACGCTGATCCGCGTTCCCATAAAAACTGTCCCGCAACCTGCCGTCCCTAACAACGCGGTACCGAAGAAGGAACCGAAGCCGTGAAAGCCTCATTTGCCGTCACTCTTTTATGTCTTTCGGCGGTGCCGCAAGTGAGCGGTGAGGATCGCGGCGCTCCTCGCGCTGGTCGCAATGAGGCGATCTGGCACGCGACGGCCGTCTCCTGTCGCCAGGGACGCAACGACACGGTTCATGCCGATTTCGTCGCCGACGCACAGTACGTGCACGCCCCGTTCGAGCGCACGATCGTCAAGCGCAAGCTGTCCGACGGCACGATCGTGGGGGACGCACCATGGCCGGTCGCAGAGTTTCCGATCGTCCGCTACCATTCGCGCGGGGGAAAGTACTCGGTCTGGTTGCTTGGCGACGAGCAGCGATCCGACGGCGGCGACGACTACCGGGAGATTTACTACGCTCTCAACTCCCTTCCGTCTCAAGTGCACAAGCTCGAAGGGCACAGGCTCGAAGGGGACGATCTCGGACCGTCGCAGATCCTGTTAAGCGACGCCTTTGATCGCTTGGTTTCTTACGGGTCGGACGACACGATGCGATTGTGGGATCTCAAGTTGGGGCGCGAAGTAGTCCGGATTCAACACCACCTGAATTCGCCGGGCGTCCCGTACTCGCACTACCAAGCCGCGTTTTCCTCCACAGGCTTCCTGGCCGTGGCCGGAGGCAGTGGAGTGGCGCTCTATTCTGCGCACAACGGCGAACTTTGGGAGCTCTGGAAGGTGCCGTTCGTGTCCCGATTCCTCCGGTTTGATCCCACCGGAAAGCGGCTGCTGGTTTTCGGCTTTCGACACACGGCCGTGGGCGAGCTTCCCGGCCCGCACTATCTCGCTCAAATAGAGATCGAATCGGAAAATGTGTTTGAAACCAAGGTGCACAACCTCGAACCGGGAATCACGGTGTCGGACGTTTGTTTTTCTCAAGACGGGTCGACCGCGGTATTGTGGAACACGGCGGGGAAAATTCAAGTGTGGGACCTCAACCAACGACGCCGACGATTTGCTTTTGAAACTGTGACCGAGGATGTGCGCAACGTCGCCCTGGCACCCAACAGCGAGGTGATCGTGGTGCTGCGCGGCGGCATCGATCTGGAAACACATCGGCTCAGCGACGGTAAGCAACTGGATCGCATTCCCTTGGTTGAGCCTGAGAATGAAAATGGCGAGTTGGCGTACGTGCGATTTTCTCAGGACGGCAAACATCTCATCGCCGTTGACCTCGTGGATGAAATGAGCGTTTGGAAAACCACGGGTGCGTGCCATGTGCGGGGTGCGCCGCCGGATCAACAAAAATATGACGGCCGCTCGTTTTAATGAGTTTGCCGAAAGGCGTCTTCCGCGTCATGCGGCCCGCCGACCCTAAGATCACTTCGCTCAAGTAGGAAACCCAACTGTGAAAACTTCGCCGCTCGTCGTCGTTCTGCTTTGCTTATGTGCCGTGCAGGTTTCGGCAGCCGAGCCTTCAGCGCCCGTCGAAATTGCGCCGTTTCCTCGTGCGCTGGTGCAAAGCGCTTGGATCGAGCCGATCTGGGCCGACGGCCGGCATAACGGCTTCCCCGGCATCGCCCGCGTCGGCGACTATTACTACGTCGCTTTTCGCAACGCGAACTCGCACAAAGACACCGGTGATACCAAGATCGTCGTCATCCGCGCCCCGGCCGCCGAGCTGAAACCTTGGACCAAAGTGTTCGAGTTCACGCGCGACCGCGACGTTCGCGATCCGCTCGTGCTGGACAACGGCGGCAAAGTGCAGCTCGTGTTTCACTCCAAAGAAGATTTCTATTCGCAATCGGCCGACGGCCTCACTTGGAGCGAGCCCCAAGAACTGAAAGCGGAGTTCGTGCAACCCCGGCCGGATAGCGGCCTGGTTTTCTCTTCGCAGCGCCGCTGGCTGTTTCGGATTCGTCGCGGGCCCGACGGCGCGTTTTACAGCCTCGCTCGTTGCGGCATCAAGGATGCGAATACCAAGGGAGGCACGTTCGGGCTGATTCTCTATCGCGGCGAGGACGGCGTGAACTTCAAGGGGATGCATCAATACGACGAGGGGCCGACCCGGGCTTTGAACCTCGCCGGCGGCAGCGGCTGGGGGCACGAGTCCGATGTCGCCTGGACGCCCGACGGCACGCTCGTCGCCGCGATCCGCAACAGCGCCAACGGCGTCGTCGCGATGGGCAAAGCACCGAACGGGCCCTGGAAGGCGTTCAACTCGGGCGCGGGCAATTTCGGCGGCCCGGCGCTCCACACCACGCGGCAAGGCGGCATGCTCTTGGCCGCGCGCGACGTGCCGACTGAGCGGTTCGGGTTCCCGGCGTCGCTCAAGCTTTGGACGGTCACCAACGAGGGACTCATGTATCCCCGCACGCTTCCCAGCGGCGGCGATTGCGCGTACCAAAGCTTCGCCGACGGTCCGGGCCCCGAAGAAGTGCTGCTGGTGTACTATTCGTCGCACGAGTATCCGCAGCCCGCCGGCACCGGCGAAAACCCGACCAAGATTTATCTCGCACATTTGAACGTTCGCCATGATGGGAAAAAGCCATGACACGCCCTGCCCTGCTTTGCCTCGGTATCGGATTTCTTGTTTTCACGGCAGCCTCGGCGGATGCGGCCGCACCGCCCGTGCAGCTCGCCGCCGACGGCAAGGCGCTGTTGCCGATCGTCACCTCGGCTGCCGCCTCCACAGAAGTCCAAGCAAGCGCGGCACAACTGGCGAAATATCTGGAGCGGATCAGCGGCGCACCATTCACCGTCGAAGCGGGCGACGGCTCGCGCGGTATCGTCGTGGGCAAGGCCGCGGACTTTCCCACGCTCAAGACCGGCGCCGCGTTCGAACCGGAGAAGCCGACCGGGCGCGAAGACTATTTATTGCGCTCGCACGCTCAAGGCCTCTATCTGCTCGGCGCTACGGACGCCGCGGTCGAGCATGCCGTCTGGGATCTGCTCTATCGCTTCGGCTATCGGCAATTCTTTCCCGGGCCTACTTGGGAAACGGTGCAGCATGCGGACAAATTGAGTATCGCCGTCGATACCCTCGAAAGGCCGAGCTACCATTCGCGGCGGATCTGGTACGGCTTCGGCCCGTGGGACTACGCGGCCGAGCCGTATCGCGATTGGTGCGCCAAGAATCGGGCCGTGCAAGGCGTGGCGCTGAATACCGGCCACGCCTACGACGGCGTCGTCGCCAAGGCAAAGCAAGAATTCGCCGACCATCCGGAGTATTGGCCCCTCCTGAACGGCAAACGTGAGCCGGTTCGCAACCCCAAGCCCTGTATGAGCAACCCGGCCGTGCGGGCGATCTTCGTGAAATCGGCGCTCGCCAAGTTCGCAGCCGACCCGACGCTCGACAGCGTCTCAATGGACCCCAGCGACGGCGGAGGCTGGTGCGAGTGCGACGCGTGCAAGAAGCTCGGCACTGTCAGCGATCAGGCGCTGACGCTCGCGAACGAAGTGGCCGCGGCGGTCAATGAAAAGTATCCCGGCAATCTGGTGGGCATCTATGCCTACAACTACCACTCGCCCCCGCCGACGATCAAGGTACATCCGCAGGTCGTCGTGAGCGCGGCGACCGCCTTCATCAAGGGAGGCCAAACGATCGACGAGATCATCTCCGGCTGGGCCGACCATGGAGCGACGCTCGGTATCCGCGAATACTACAGCGTGAACACTTGGGACCGCGACCAGCCCGCGCATGCCCGCGGCGGCAACCTCGACTACCTGAAGCGAACGATCCCGGAGTTCCACGCCAAAGGGGCCCGCTACCTCTCGGCCGAGTCGAGCGACAATTGGGGGCCCAACGGCCTGGGCTACTACCTTGCGGCCCGCATGATGTGGGATGTGCGCGAAGCGAAGAACATCGACGCGCTCACCGAAGATTTTCTCACCCGCACATTCGGTCCGGCGAAGGAACCGATGCGGGAGTTCTACGCGCAGCTCGACGGTTCGAAACCGCACCTGGTCGTCGACGATCAGCTTGGTCGGATGTTCCGCTCTTTGGAGAAGGCCCGCTCGCTCGCGGACGATCCCGAGATCGGGGCCCGGCTCGACGAACTGACGCTCTATGCTCACTACTGCTCGCTCTACCATCAGTACGCAACCGCCGTCGGGCCCGCGCGGCAGCAGGCGTTCGAGGCCCTGATTCGTCATGCGTATCGGATGCGCGGCACGATGCTCGTGCACACCAAAGCCCTGTATCGCGACCTGGCCGGCCGCGACAAGACGGTGAAGGTCCCGGCCGGCGCGGAGTACGCCGCCGCCGAAGGCAAAAACCCTTGGAAATCGAGCGAGCCGTTCGGCGAATCGGAGATCGCCGACTTCCAAAAAGCGGGTATTTCGCGGCACAAGCTCGTCGAGTTGGCGTTCGAACCGGCGACTTTTAGCAAGGAATTCGTTCCGGGGGCCACGACGTTGAACTTCCCCACGACATTTCCCGCCGGGGAACTCGGCGCAGGGCGCGGTGTGCAGACGTTTTATACCTACGTGGAGAAAGCCCCGGCGACGCTCGAGTTGCAAATCACCGGCGGCCTGATCGCCCACTATCGCGACCGGGGGAACGTCAAGGTGCAGCTTCTCAAGATCGGCGGGGCGAGCCAAAGCGGCGAGTTGGAGACGCTCGTCACGGAGGACAAGAGCGTGCCGCCGGACGGCGTCGAGCGAACCGTTAAGCTCGCAGTGAAAGAAGCGGGCTTGTTCAAGCTTACCGTGAGCGACGGCCATGACCGGACGAACGTCCGTTGGCCGGTGGAGCAAATCATGACGATCCGCTCCGGCCAGGACGAGCCGATGAACGACACGCACACGCAATGGATGCAGTATTTCTACGTGCCGAAGGGGACGACCTCGATCGGCCTGTTCGGCGGCGAACACGGCGAGGTCCGCGACGCGGAAGACCGCCCGCACTTCTGGCTCAACGGCCGCGAACCGAATTTCTACAACGTCCCGGTCCCCCCCGGCCAAGACGGTCAAGTGTGGAGGATTCGCTATGCCCGCGGGGCGGTGCGTCTGCTCACGGTTCCCCCCTGCTTGGCGCTCACGCCGCAGGGTTTGCTTTTGCCCAAGGAAGTGGTCGAGCGCGATGCAAAGTAGTAAAACTCTCCTTCCCACGCCCAAGTCTTCGTGAGACCCAGTCATGATTCGTCCGCTCGTCCGCTTAGCCTTCGTGTCGCTGATCGCGGTTCTCACCTCGCCGGCGGGCACGCTGCAAGGCGCAGCGCCGGCCAAGCCGAACATCATCGTGATCCTCTGCGACGACCTGGGTTACGGCGATGTCCGCTGCCTGAATCCCGAGGGAAAGATCGCCACGCCGAATTTGGACCGGCTGGCGAGCGAAGGCGTGGCATTCACCGACGCGCACAGCGGCTCGTCGGTCTGCACGCCGACGCGCTACGGCTTGCTTACCGGTCGCTACTCGTGGCGCACCAAGCTCCAGGCTTTCGTGCTCGGCGGCTTGAGCCCGCGGCTGATCGAGCCGAATCGCGAGACGCTCGCTTCTCTCTTACAGAAGCAGGGGTACGCAACCGGCTGCGTCGGCAAGTGGCACCTTGGGATGGATTGGGAAGTGCTGCCCGGCAAGACCGTGGCCGAGCTCAATGTCGAGTCACCGGAGCAGGTGCACAACGTCGACTACTCGAAGCCGATCAAGAACGGCCCGACCGCGGTCGGGTTCGATTACAACTACGGCATCTCGGCGTCGTTGGACATGGTGCCGTTTACGTTCATCGAGAACGACCATGTGACGGCGCTGCCGACCGAGGAGCGCGAGTTCCCGCTCTTCCTCGGCCGCGCGGAAGGGAAGTGCCGCAAAGGCCCGGCGGCCCCCGGCTTCGAGACGGAGCACGTGCTGCCGGAGTTCACCAAGAAGGCGATTGAGTTCGTCGACCGCTCGGCGCCGGCGACTAAGAGCGGCAAGCCGTTCTTCTTGTACTTGCCGTTGAACTCGCCGCACACGCCCGTCGCGCCGACCAAGGAGTGGCAGGGTAAGAGCGGCTTGAACCACTACGCCGACTTCGTGATGCAGACCGACGACGCGATCGGCCAACTGATGACGGCGCTCGAGCGGCACGGCCTGCGCAAGGACACGCTGATCGTGCTCACCAGCGACAACGGTTGCTCGCCGCAAGCTAACTTTCCCGAGCTGATCGCCAAGGGGCACAACCCCAGCGCGATTTATCGGGGCAACAAGGCCGACGTATTTGACGGCGGGCATCGCGTGCCGTTTATCGTGAGCTGGCCGGCCGCGGCGAAGCAAGGGGTCAAGTCGGACCGGCTGGTTTGTCTGACTGACGTGTTTGCGACCTGTGCGGAGATCGTCGGCGCGAAGGTCGCCGACAACGCAGGCGAGGACAGCTTTAGTTTCCTCGCGGACCTCACCGGCGCCGGCGATACCGGCCCGCTGCGGGAGTCGATCGTGCACCACTCGATCAACGGCACATTCGTCGTCCGCGACGGCAAGTGGAAGCTTGCCTTCTGCCCCGACTCCGGCGGCTGGAGCGCTCCGCGCCCCGGCAGCAAAGCGGCCGACGGCCTTCCGGCTCTGCAACTTTACGACTTGGCGGCCGATCCGAGCGAACGGAAGAACGTCGAGGCCGAGCAGCCGGAGTTGGTTGCGAAGCTCACGAAACTGATGGCGGAGCTGGTGGACAACGGCCGGAGCACGCCGGGCGAGAAGCAGGCGAACGCGGTGCCGATTGATTTTCGCAAACCGGCGACGCCGCCGAAGCAGAAGAACTTGAGTCCGGCGAATCCGATGGCGAATCCCTCCTAACGCGGCGCGGGCGCGAAACCGCAAGAATGTTGGTTGCTCTAACAATGAAAATGCATCGATGAAGACTTTTTCGCTGCTACTTTCGATTTGCATCGCGATTCTCAGTGCTGCGGATGTTTCCGCTACTGATGCGAAGCCCAATATTCTGTTTCTCTTGTCGGACGATCACAGTTATCCCTACCTCGGCTGCTATGGCTGCGCCGATGTTCGCACGCCGACGCTCGACAAGCTTGCCGCCGACGGGCTCCGCTTCGATCGGATGTTCGTCTGTTGTCCGCAGTGCGTGCCATCGCGGGCCGCGCTGATGACGGGGCGTTCGCCGGTCGCCGTGCGGATGGTGCGGTTCACTTCGCCGCTTCCGAGCGATTTGCCTGCCCTGCCCGATTTGCTTCGCGATCAAGGGGGCTATTTCACGGGCGTCGGCGGGCGGAGTTACCATCTCGACGGGCCTGCGACCGGCGGCCAGCGCCCGGCTCCCGTGCTCGGCGAAACGATGGACAAGCACGACTTGCGGACGTTCACTCGGCGCGTCGATTATGTGGAGCAGCCGAAGCAGAACGCCCCGGCCGACAAGATGACGGCATTTCTCGACGCAGCACCCAAGGGCAAACCGTGGTTCTTCTGGCTCGGCTTTTCCGATCCGCATCATCCCTGGACCATGGTTGCTGCGGGCGATTCGCCTAAGGCCGCGAAGGAGCGGGCTGCGAAGCTCACGCTGCCGCCGCACTTACCCGATCTGCCGGGCGTGCGCGAGGACCTGGCCCGCTATTTGGCTGAGATCGAGCATCTCGACGGCGACGTGCGCGGAGTGCTCGAAGTCTTGAAAGCTCGCGGCTTCGCCGAGAACACTCTCGTGGTGTTCATGGGCGATAACGGCATGGCGATGCCGCACGGCAAAGGAGCGCTCACTGATCCTGGCATCAACGTGCCGCTGATCGTGCGCTGGCCGGGTGTGGTGAAACCGGGCGGAGTGTCGCGCGACTTGATCTCCGGCGAAGATTTTGCCCCGACGATGCTCGAAGCCGCCGGCCTCGCGCCGCACAAAACCATGAGCGGGCTGAGCTTCTTGCCGCGATTGAAGGGGGAAGAGTTTGCGGCGCGCAAGTTTATCTTTGCCGAGCGCGGTCCGCACGGCGGCGACGGCGGGATGAAGCCCGATATCTTGGCTTCGGCGTTCGACTTGGCCCGCTGCGCCCGTTCGGCCGACTTCAAACTGATCTACAACTGCACGCCGCATCAGGCCGTGGCGCCGGTCGACAGCCAACAAGACCCCGGCTGGCAAGCGATCCTCGCGGCGCATCGCGAAGGGAAACTTCCCGAAGCGATCGAGAAGACTTATTTCACGCTGCCGCGCGCGACGTTCGAGTTGTACGACTTGAACTCCGATCCGGGCGAGCTAAACAATCTGGCCGGTAATCCGAAGTACCAGGAAGCGGCGCTCGAACTCAAGCGGGCCCTCACCGAAAAGATGGTGCTCGATTGGGATTTTCTGCCGACGCCGTTGAGGTGATTAGTTATCCGCCAATTCCACCAAGCCGCTTTCGGCGAGATTTTTTTGAATCTCACGATCGGGCGCGTGATTCAGCAGCATTTGTTTCGAGCGCTTCGCTATAATTCAACGAACGGCCGACTTTCTTGATTGGTCCCGCTCCTCTCGAGCGATTCTTGTTGACCAAGGCGGACGTGATTTGTTGACCAGAACGTCGGCGCGCGTTTGTATCGCGCGCGCCGCCGCCCGGCTTGATCCGGCAGCCTTCGCATCCCAATTTGCGACCAGCGCCGGGCTTGCGGCGACCTTTCTGTCCTATTGCGAGAAGTCATGCTGATACGAGTCGGGTTTGAAATTGAGTTCTTTTTTCCACAGCCCACGGCGTTGATCTTGATGCTCAATTTGCATCCGCTGCGGATGCCCACCGTGCGCAAACATGAGAACGTCTGGGTCGACCCATCGGTGCCGATCTCGTACTACTACGACACCAACGGCAATCGTTGCGGTCGTGCGGTCGTTCCGGCCGGAAAGGTTCGGTTCCACAACGACGCCGTCGTCGAAGATTGCGGGCTCACCGATCTGCAAGTTCCGAATGCGGCGCAAATCAACATCCAAGACTTGCCGCAAGACGTCTTGCAGTTTCTGATCGCCAGCCGCTATTGCGAAGTCGATAGCGAACTCAAAGAAATTGGCTGGCAACTATTTTCGAACACGCAGCCCGGCTGGCCGCGTGTCCAAGCGGTGTGTGATTTTGTGCACCGGCATATTCGCTTCGACTACCAGCGGGCCCGCTCGAACCGCACCGCGCTGGAGATCTACCGAGAGCGGGCCGGCGTGTGCCGCGACTACATGCACCTGGCGATTACGTTTTGCCGATGCTTGAACATTCCCGCCCGGTATTGCACCGGCTATCTCGGCGACATCGGAGTGCCGCTCGCACCGAGCCCGATGGACTTCAGTGCCTGGTTCGAAGTGTTTTTGGGGGGCCAATGGTATGCGTTCGACGCCCGTAATAACATTCCCCGCATCGGCCGAGTGCTGATGGCGCGCGGTCGCGACGCCGCCGACGTAGCGCTCACGACGACGTTCGGCGTCAATCAGTTGAATTCGTTCAAAGTCTGGACGGATGAAGTCAAGAACGTAGCGCCGCCGTACTAACGAGCCCCGGCGGTCAAAACCTTTCCGAGAGGTGCGCCATGGAGTTGTGGTACTTCGCCTACGGCAGCAATCTTTCGTGCGAACAGTTGACGGACCGAATCGGCTCGAGCGCCTATCTCGGACAACCGCCGCGAGTGGCGCGGCTTGCGGACTATCGCTTGGTCTTCCAGCGGGTGACGCACGGAGGCCCCGCCTTCGCGAATATCTGCAATTCGGGCGACGGCGTCATCGGGGTGATCTATCGCTTCTGCCCCGCCGATTTCAAGATGCTGGATCGCTACGAACAGGGGTACCAGCGCCAGGCGATCAAGGTAACCGACATGAACGGGGAGAAGTTGTCGGCGGTGGCCTACGTCATGCGGGCGGATACTGCCGCGAGTATTGGTCGCCCCACGGCCGACTACTTACAGCGCATCGTCCAAGGGGCGAAAAGCCATGGCCTTCCTGAGACCTATATCACGGAACTTCTCGCGATCGCGGCCGGCGAAAGCGGCTGACGCTCGCAAGCCCGGCGCTCGTCGTTCGGAGGGGCTCAGGCTAGATCGACTTCGACTTTATGATCGCGGCGATCGTCTTGGAGTGAGACGGAGAGTTGCGGTTGGTCTTCGCCGTCGACGACGATTCGCCGTACGGAGTTGCCGACCTCGCCGTTGCGAATCGTGATGTGATAGACCGTTTCGCGGAAGCGATAGTGGATCTTGAACGACGGCCAACTCTTGGGGATTCGCGGCTCGAAGTGGAGCCGATCGATTTCTAAACGGAGGCCTAAGAGCGATTCGGTGATCAGGCGATACATCCAACCGGCCGAACCTGTGTACCAAGTCCAGCCGCCACGTCCGGTGTGCGGCGCCACCGAGTAAACATCGGCCGCAACGACATAAGGTTCCACGCGATAGACGCCGATGGAGCTTGCCGTGTCGCCGTGGCTGATGGGATTGATCATGCGGAATAGTTCCCAAGCCCGCTCGGAGTCACCCAGTTCGGCGAAGGCCATCACCGTCCAAATGGCGGCGTGCGTGTATTGGCCGCCGTTTTCGCGCACGCCCGGCACGTAGCCTTTGATGTAGCCGGGATTGAGCGGCGACTTATCGAACGGCGGATCGAGCAACAGGATTTGTCGCGAGTCGCGGCGCACCAAGCGGCTGTCGACGTTCTGCATGGCGGTGAGCGAACGTTCCGAAGTTCCCGCACCGGAAAGGATCGACCAGCTTTGCGAAATGGAATCGATCCGACATTCGGCATTGGTCGCCGACCCGAGCGGTTCGCCGTCGTCGAAATAGGCCCGGCGGTACCACTGGCCGTCCCAGGCTTCGGCTTCGATATTGCCGCGCAACCGACCGGCCTCGAGGAGATACTTATCCGCCAGCGCGTCGTCGCCGCGGCCACGGGCGAGTTCGGCGAATTGGGTCAGGACGTCGAACAGAAAGAACGCCAGCCAAACGCTCTCCCCTTTGCCCTGCGCGCCGACCAGATTCATGCCGTCGTTCCAATCGCCGCAACCCATCAGCGGCAAGCCGTGGACGCCGAAGCGCAAGCCGTTTTCGACGGCGCGCACGCAATGGTCGTACAGCGTGCCGACGTCGTCGGAGACTTGCGGGAGATCGTAAAACGCTTCTTCTTCCGGCCTGAGAATGCGCGCCTTGAGGAACGGCACGCTCTCCGCCAGCACGCCTGTGTCGCCGGTTGCTGCGACGTACCGACACACGGCGTACGGCAGCCAGAGATAATCGTCGGAGAAATGCGTGCGCACGCCGCGACCGCCCGGAGGGTGCCACCAGTGCTGCACGTCTCCCTCGCGGAACTGATGCGCCGCCGCCCGCAACAACTGCTCGCGCAGCAAGCCGGGTTCGGCGTGCAACAGGGCCATCGCATCCTGCAACTGATCGCGAAACCCGAACGCCCCTCCCGATTGATAGAAGCCGGTGCGGGCCCAAAGCCGACACGCGAGCACCTGATAGACCAGCCAGCCGTTGGCAAGGAAATTGACGGAGGCGTCGGGCGTCTCCACATGGACCGTGCCGAGCGTCCGGCTCCAATAATGCCAAACGCCTTCGAGCGTTCGCTGCGCCGTAGCGAGTCCGCGAAAGCGCTGTACGAGTTGCCGCGCTTCGGCATCGCCGGTCGCCGCCCCCAGAATAAAAACGATCTCCCGTTCCTGCCCTTCCTCAAGATCGACGTGAACTTGCATCGCCGCGCAAGGATCGAGACCAGCGCCGACGCGACCGGATAGCCGCACTCGGCGCATCGCGGCCGGCGTAGCAGGACTGCCGTTGCGGCCGAGAAACTCGGTGCGATCCCCGGTCACGCTGCGCAGTGTTTCGCTGCAGTCGACGAACGCGACGCGCTCAGAGAACTCGCCGCCAAAGGCATTGCGCGCGAAGATCGCCCCGGTGGCTGAATCGAGTTCGGTCACGACATGCATGAGGGTTTTGTCGCGCAGTTCGCCGAGCACCCATTCCCAATACCCCGTCACCGAAAGCCGGCGAGGCCGAGCGGAGCGATTCGTGATTTTCAGCCGTGCGAACTTCACGGGAGCATCCGTCGCCACGAACAGGCACAACTCCGTGACGATATCGTCCTCCGTGTGCTCGAAGATCGAATAGCCGAATCCGTGCCGGGCGATGTACGGCTCCTGGCCGCGGGCCGGCAGCGGCGTCGGCGACCAGAATCGGCCGCTTTGTTCGTCGCGAACGTAAATCGCTTCTCCGGAGGCGTCGGTCACGGGATCGTCGTACCACGGCGTGAGACGAAACTCGTGGCTGTTCTCCGACCACGTGTACGCGCCGCCGCTCTCCGAGACGACCGTGCCGAACTGCGAGTTGGCCAACACGTTCACCCACGGGGCAGGCGTCGTTCGCCCGACTTGCAAAACGGTGACGTATTCACGGCCGTCGTGAGTGAACCCGCCCAGGCCGTTGAAGTAGGCGAGGTCTTGCCGCTGGATGTCCTGCGAAGGGGTTCGCGGCGTGGAGCGTCGCACGGCTTTGAAAGGGGCGATGAACGGCTCGGGGCGTCCGCGCCGTTCGACTTGTTCCGTAAACGTCCCTGCGTCGTCTAAGAGCACGATGCGCGCTACGGTGAGCAGTAGCGTTCGATCTTCCTCCGACATTTGTTCGCCGCGACGCACAAACACGCCCCCCGGCTTGTCGAGCATGACCGCTTCCGGCCCGGACGCAATGAGATCGTGGATTGTATCTTGCAAAGTCTGGCGATAAACGGAATCGTCTTCGTTCCACACGACGAGATCGACGGCGAGCCCCTTGAGCCGCCAATAGGCGTGCGCCTGCACGGCCTGACGCACGAGTTCTAGATTCGCCAGGTCGCGAATACGGACGAGCACGATCGGCAAATCGCCGGAGATGCCGTAGCCCCAAAGTCCCGATTGCCCGCGTCGATTCGCGGTCAGCGTGGACGACTTCGCACGCCGTAACGACGAGGCGTAAATCAAGGAGCCGGCCAGGCGGGCGTAGGTTTGGGCGTCGGCCTCGGTCGCATTCAATTGGCGGAGCAAGATCAAACTATGGGTCCAAGCCAAGTCGAAGACGCGATCTGATAGCCGCGGGTCGTGATACTTGTCCATCAGGGCCGTGGCCGCTTCGCGCGTTTCGGCAACTCCCGTGATGAAGTCGACGCGGGCCGTTTCGTTCGGTTCGATGCGCACGATCTGGCGAATGGAGATCGACGGATCGAGCACAGCGCCTTGGCTGTCGGATAGCGCTGCGCCCGGTTCCATGGCCGCCGGAGTTGCGATATTCCCGGTGCGACCAATGAATCGCATCCGGTCGGTTTCAAACGAGGGCTCCCCGACGACCGTTCCCTGTACCGTCGTCAAGTGCACCATCCACGGGGGATTTTCTTCCGCGGAACGCGCGCGGCGCGTGCAAAGCACGGCTTGCCGTTCGCGAATCAGTTCCGTTTGCACGAAGAGGTTGCTGAAAGCAGGGTGAGCCAAATCGTGCGGGCGCGGAGCCAGCACGACCTCGGCATAGCTCGTCACTTCGATGGTTCGGGCGACATCGGAGCGGTTGGTGATCGCGATCCGCCGCAATTCGACGTCGTCTTCCGGCGAAACCGCAATCTCGGTATGCGTCTCAATTCCTTCATCGCGGCGACGGAACTCCGCGCGCGCTTGGGTGAAGATGGCTTCGTACGACTTGCAGGGCCTCTGAGTCGGTTGCCAAGCGGTTGACCAGTAGACGCCGGTTTCCACGTCGCGCAGATAGCAAAAGCTACCCCAGCAATCACGCGTCGGGTCTTCTCGCCAACGCGTGACGGCGAGATCGCCCCAGCGACTATAGCCGCCGCCGGCCGCGGTCACGACGACATGATACCGACCGTTGGAAAGGAGATTGACCTCGGGGATCGAACCGCCGGGATCGACGTAGAGGCGCATGTTGAGCTGTTCGGCCGGCAGGTCCGTTCGCGGCGCGCCCGCTTCGGCGGCATGCGGAAACACGGCGACCGCCTTCGGTACGCGCTCTTGCAGCAGCAAGTCGGTCGCCAGCAGCATCGGATCCGCCTGGAAGCGCCGTTGCATCGGGCGATCGCCCAGGACGTAATCCAGCGCCAACAGACTCATGCCTTGGTGGTGAGCCATGAATTGACGAACGGCGACATGCGATGCTCCACGAGGAACGCGCGAGGGGGTATAGTCGACCGCTTCGTAGAAACCATAAGCTCCGTCGAGACCGTCGGCCGCGAGCCGCTGAAGATTGCGACAGGCGGGCTCGGGAGCCACCATCAAAGCGAGTGCGGAGGCATAAGGCGCGACCACGAGATCTTCCGCGAGGCCCCGTTTGAGACCTAAGCCCGGCACGCCGAACGCGCGGTACTGGTAGTTCAGGTGGACGTCGACCGTGTTGTAACCGGATTCGGAGATGCCCCAGGGAACTCCCCGTTGCTTTCCATAGTCGATCTGGCGCCTGACCACGGCGCGATACGTCTGGTCGAGCAACGTGTTCTCATAGGTCGGCATGACCAACAGCGGCATGAGATACTCGAACATCGAGCCGCTCCAACTCAGCAGCGCCGAACCGCCGCCGGTCGTCGTGAGGATGCGACTCAATGCGAACCAATGCTCCTGATTGAGGCGGCCTTGGGCGATATTGATAAAACTGGCGAGTCGAGCCTCCGACGCCAGCAAGTCGTAAAAGCTGTTGTCGCGACGATGATCGCCGACGTTGTAGCCGATCGTAAACAGGTTGTGCGCTTCGTCGAACAAGAACGAAAAGTCCATCTCTGCGAAGCTGCGACATTGTTCGGCCGCGATTTCCAGCGCCTGGATGCGACTCAGCGCGTGCTGCGACGACGTTTCGAGTTCCTGTCGCAGCGCGGTCAGCCAATCGACGAGACCGGCGCAAGCGGAATGGTCCGCGCAAACCGCGGCTGCGACGTCCTGCGCGAGCGCGTAGACGGACGGCAGCAACGTCTCACGTAACCCGGCGACGCCGCGCAAGGTTGTCGCGAGGTTGAGTTGAACGGGGATTGCCTCCAGGCGCACGAATAATTCCGGCGCAATTCGCCGCCAGGTTTGCAGATCGCCTGAAATCCGCGGCGCCCAAGGCGCCAGGAGCCGCAAGTCTTCGCGATGGTCGGCGAGCGTACTACGCAGAGCGCCGGCCCACCAACCGAGCTCGTCCTCGGCGCCGAGCGACGTCGTCGCATCGACGACGACGCGGATTAGTCGATCGAGGTGGGCCGTCGTGGAACCAAGAGCAAAGGGACGGGAATCGAATTCAACGTCGAGCCGCTCCAGCGCCCGCAACGCGGCCGCCGATGCCGGCTTTCCTCGTCCGTCGGACTCGCCATGTCGATCGCCGCGCGCCGTTTCGAGCAATACGCGTAAGGTCTCGCGCGTGCCCGCGAGAAACCGAGCGGAAACAAGCGGCGCTGAGATTTGTTCCAGCAAGCCGCTACGCAATACGAGCAGATTGCCGACGAGATTGCCGCTGTCGACCGTCGAAACGTAGCGCGGGGGCAGAGGTTGGAGCGACCGCGTGTCGTACCAGTTGTAGAAGTGTCCCCGATAGCGCTCCATGCGCCCGAGCGTGCCGAGCGTCCGTTGCGTGCGCTCCAGTAGGCTTCCCGCCGAGCAGTAGCCGAAGTCGTACGCCGCCAAGTTCGCCAACAGGCCCATTCCGATATTGGTCGGGCTCGTGCGCGAGGCGATCAGCGGCGTCGGGTGCTCTTGAAAATTGTCGGGAGGAAGCCAGTTTTCTTCCGGAGTGACAAACACTTCAAAGTAGCGCCAGGTTCGCCGCGCAACCTTGCCGAGGAATTCGCGCTGCAGCGAGGTCAATCGAACCTTCGGAGGAGGCAACGTGCGACTCAACCACCAAGCCGCCGCAGGGGATATCGTCCACAAGCAGAGAAACGGCAAGGCAATCGACAGCGCGTCGGACGCGAGCAGCATCAAAAACGCAATTACGACGAGCGACAGGGTCGGTGCAAAGCCCATCGAGCGGAAGAACATCGGCAGGCTCGCCCGCGACCCTCGCTGTGCATCGCTGGAGGTTTTCCATTCCAGCAGGTTGCGTCTGGTCCAGCGCATGCGCACCGCGGTCCGAGCGACGGCGTCGACGCTCATATACGCGTCGAACGGCAGAAAGACGATGGTGAAGAGACCTTGGGCCGCTTGCCGAGCGGAAGCCGAGAGCGAAGAGATCAAGTGAGCGCGAAGCGGAATATCCGACGGCTTGCGAAAGAGGTCGCGCAGCGCCGCCGAGAACGAAACGGTCCCCACGGTCACCACGACCAACGTCGCGGCGACGAGCGCCAAGTACGTGGAATCGGTCGCCCACGCACCCAGCAACAAGGCCAACATCGCGATGGGTACGAGACTGCGGCGGAGATTGTCAAAAATCTTCCACCACGACAGAGCGCTGATGGGGTTCTTGATAGATTCGCCGGCGGGACCGGAAACTTTAGGCAGCAACCAGCCGGCAATCTGCCAATCGCCGCGAATCCATCGATGCCGTCGGCTCACGTCGGCCATGTAGCGCGACGGAAAGTCTTCGTAGAGTTCGACGTCGCTCAGCAAGGCGGATCGCGCGAAGGTGCTTTCCAGGAGATCGTGGCTGAGAATGGCGTTTTCGGGAAACTCGCCGCAGGTGCGTTCGAATGCGTCGACGTCGTAAATCCCCTTGCCGACGAACGAGCCTTCCCCAAAGAGGTCCTGATAGACGTCGGAGACGACGCGCGTGTACGGGTCGACGCCGACGTCGCCGGCGAACAGTCGCACGAACCACGATCGCCGAGCGCTCGGCAAGCTCACGTCGACCCGCGGCTGCATGATCCCGTAGCCTTGCACGACTCGTCGAAACGTGGAGTCGAACACCGGCCGATTCAGCACGTGCGCCATCGCGGCGACCATTTCGCGCGCCGAATCGCGCGGCAGTTGCGTATCGGTGTCCAGCGTAATGACGTAGCGAACTTCCGAGAGGTGCGTCGTGTCGCCGACGACCAGCGCAAAACGGTCGGAGTTGCCGCGGAGCAATCCATTGAGCTCGGCTAATTTGCCGCGCTTCCGCTCATGCCCCATCCAAACTCCTTCTTGGGCGTTCCAGCGCCGCGGGCGATGAAACAAGAAGAAGATGTCGCTCCGCCGATCCGCATATTTCTGGTTGAGCCGCTCGATGCCCTCTGCGGCCAGCCGAACGAGGTCTTCATCGCCGAGAGTCGATTCCTCCGCCGCATCTTCAAAATCGGTAAGCAATCCGAAATGTAGATTCTCGTCGGCATTCGCCGAGTAACGCACCTCCAAGTCTTCCAGCAGCCCCTCAATCGCGGCCGCGCGCGAGAGCATCGTCGGTACGACCACGATGGTTCGCTCTTCAGGGGGAATGCCGTCTTCGAAATCCATCCGAGGCAGCAACCGCGGAGCGACTTGCAACGTCGCCAGCCAATTGACGATTCCGACCGCCAAATGCACCGCGCAAAGCGTCGCCGGCACACCGAGCAACCACGTCAACAACGGGCTTGCGCCATGCGACAGAAAGGCGCTCGTCCAAAGCCACATGACCAGCGCCGTCGTCAACCCTATGGATCCGACATAGAGCAAAAACGGGTATCGCCGACCGATCTTCGCCGCGATCATGCGCCATGTCGGGCGCATATCGACAAAATGCTCTAAGGCGGATCGACCTGCATCGATCAGATAGTAGCCGACATGAATCTCTCGTTCTTCGGAGCGATGCAGCGACGCCGTTTCCGCCAACTGGATCGCTCCCCGAGCAACGTCGTACTCGGATTGCCTGCTGCGCTTGGCGATTCCTTCGATCTCGCGGCGATACCGATCTCGAGTCGAGAAATCCATCCGCGAGTAGGCGCAGCCCGGGTCGTCGTGTAGCGCGCGCTCGACCACGCTGTGGCATTCCGTAAAGTCGCGCCAGTCGGTCGAAGAGAGAAAGCGGAGGCTGGTGATGCTATTGCCGATGGATACCTGATCGGCGGCTTGTGCCTGCCCTTCGGCGCGAACCAATTGCTCGACGGTGAGCCCTTGCTCCAGGATCCGATGCTCGAGCCAATTTCCGGCGAACGCAAAATGGGAACTTTGGCCCTGAAAGTGTCGCGTGAGTTCGGCGAGGAAGGCGCCGGAGTTCGGCGGATCGGTTCGCGCCATGTCGGCGAGCACGAGGATTAGGTCGCTCGGATTGAGCTCGACGACCTCCAGCATGCGCCGAGCCCAGGTCTCCGCCAGGTCGCGATCGCGACGTCCGGCGGCCACGCGCGCCGCGACACGACGCAGATTCTCGATCAAGGCCAGCCGCATCATAATCGGCACGGCCCATAACTCACCCAACGTCAACGGCCGGATCAATTGATACGACGCGATGAAGGCGTTGAGGCTCGCGGCGTCCACCTGTCCGTCGACATGGGAAATCAGTTCCAGCGCAATTCCGTAGACGCGCGGATATTTCGCATGCGGGCCGTTGGCGAGCCGGGGCAGCTCTTGACTGTACGAGCGGGGCAAATGCCGGCGCACCGTCCGAATCTGCTCTTCGATCAAATAGAAATTGTCGATGAGCCACTCGGCGGCCGGAGTATTACGGCGATCGTTCGCCGGCGGCTCCGTCACCAACTCGTGCGTTTGAATGAGAACGCGTTCGTTTTCATTCAGACGCGGAATCAATCGGTCGGGCGCCGCGCCCGACGCCAACTCATGGGCCGCGGCAATGAGCTCGGCATGGCGTTTGAGCTGGTCGAGACTGTACAACTCGGCCCGCAGCGGCTGCTCACTGGCGCCCTGGTGCAGTCGATCGTCGTACTGGCGCCGCCGGCGCAGGAAAACAAAATCTTTCAGTCGCGACGCGAACGAAGAAACTTCCACTTACGACTCTTTTCATTGGAACCAGACACGACGGCGATACTTGCTCCCAACGTCTTGAAGGAGCTTCGTCGCCCAGAAATGCCGGTTCGAAGTCGTCGTTTAGCCGCTAAAGCAGGCTCGCATCAGAGCAAAAGAACGTCCAGCGACCTGCCTGGAGCGCGAGAGAAGTTGGATGCGAATTGGTCTAGTTGAACCCGGCAAGGAGGGATCAGTTTACCATAAGGAGCTCGAAATTACGCAAGCGTTCGGCGTCGGTGGTCGAGGATCGCGCGAAATCTTCGGCGGAGATCGCCGTCAACGTCGAAAGCCGCGGCCCTAATCTTGAAATTTGCGCGCCAAGTAACATCCTAAGCCGACTGCGATCAGAACGGACGAAATCGGATGGCGCCGAATCAGTTGAGCAACGTCCTCGGTGACGCCGCTTAGTTTGGCCTCCTCAAGATACTCGCCCCCTTGCCGGACGGACTTGGCGACCGCTTGCGAGGCGCTTCCCAACACGCCCGACTGCGGAGCGCGTTTGCTGAGCTTGTCGCCCAACTCCTGGATGCCGACGCCGGCTTCGGCCGCGAGTGCGTCGACTTTCTTGCCAAGGTCGCCGGTCGCATGACCGGCCATCGCCCCGACGGCGGAAGCGGCGTGCCCGGCCATGGCGCTCAAGGATGCGGCAATCTCTTTGGCGCTCTCGGCGGCCTCAGCCCACTCTTGATTTTCATTGTTCAACTTGCGTGATGCACCGGCCATGGATCGATTCCTGACTGTTGACGTTAATCTTTTAGATTTTTCGGATCAGCTTCTCAATACTACGTCGGCGGCCACGTCCGGCCGCGGGGTTACGGCCGGATTTGTTGGGCAAGGGCGCGCCTACTTTAGATGCGCCCCAAGAGAAAAAGCACGATCAAGATCGTCAGGAGTAGGCCGACGCCGCCGCTGGGGGCGTAGCCCCAATTGCGGCTGTGGTTCCACCTGGGAAGCGCGCCGAGCAACATCAAAATCAGAATTACAACGAGAATCGTCGAGAGCATAGCTGATACCTTTCGTTAAAGAGAGTCGACCGGTCGAGGGGCACGAGCCCATCGACCGGGTCGACAATGGTTTGCCTAATCGTGATTATTCGAACGACTTCTTCAGTTCGTCGAAGGCGCTGCCGACGCCGTCTTTGATCTTCTCCCAGCGGTCGGCGCTCGCGGTTTTCAGTTCTTCGAGTCGGGCGACTGCGGCCTCGCGCCGCACTTGCGCCGCCGCAAGCTTCTTATCAAGATCCTTCTTCGCCTCGCCTTCGGCCTTCGCGGCTTGGGCTTTCATTTCGGCGGTCTTGGCGTCGAGCGCGTCGAGCTGCTTACGCATTTCAGCGGCGTATTCGTCGCGCTTGGCATCGGCGGCTGCGGCAGTCGCCGTATTGGCCTCGTTGATCTTCACTTGGGCTTCGGCGACCTTCCGGTCGGCCGACCCCTTCGGGGACATGGACGAGTTTGCGTCGTTGCAGCCCAGCGTCGCCAGCGCGACGGCCAGCGTGAGAGTAAACATGCTTGCGTGATTCATTAGAAATTCCTGTGGTAGACGGTATAGATGTGAAACTGAGCCCGTTGAAAATCCGGGCGGGGAGTAAACTCACCGTCGCGCTCGCCGGAAGCGAGCGCGACGAGAAAGTTAACGACTGAACGCCAAGCCTTGGTCGTCTTGCGGAGCGCCGAGGAGCTTAAACGTGAAATGGTCCTTGCTCACGTCGCTGACGTGCCCGACCATTCCACCCTGCTGCTCGCTTTCGAGCGCCAGCAGGTCTTTCTCGACGCCGAACGTGCCGGTCAGCTTCTGCTCATTTCCTTGCTGAGTCACGTTCCAGGTGAAGGTCTTGTCGTCGGCAAAATGAATGCCGAACTTCGAGCCGTCGGATCGCTCGGCATGCCAAGTGCCCACGAGAGCGGCAGGATCGACGGGTGCCGGAGCGACCGCCGGTTGTTGCGGCGCCGCCGGGGTCGCCGGAGCGTCAGTTTGTGCCGTCGACTCGGCCTGATTCATCCTTAACAGGTCGGCGGCTAAACGATCCTTCGGAGCCAAACGAACGACGTCCGCGAGTTGCTTCGTAGCATTGTCGGGATAACCCGTCGACAGGTAATGATAGGCCAAGAGGAATCGCGTCTCCGCTTGGTTCGGATTCGCCGCGACGGCTTGTTCCAAGGAACGAAGCTGCCCTTCGTACACTTTCCAGCACAGTGGGATCCGAAGCTTGGAATTCACGTGACTTGAAGTCGCGGC
>JADMIO010814466.1_pt1 | contig 84867 bp, 84 predicted proteins | sample 8958161 | NCBI WGS metagenome assembly JADMIO01 (sample SAMN16585339, study PRJNA669376) | soil metagenome | isolation source: Crop rotation soil | place: USA: Cullars Rotation, Alabama | collected 2011 | reverse complement strand
CCGCGACAACTTGTCCACGTGGAATTCTAAGCTTAGGATCCCAATGTGCTGGAAAGCGGCAGGCCGTGTTCAAGGCGGCGCCGCATCTGATGCGGATCGACCAGATCGAGCCCGGCAAGGCTGACGACATCAAGGCGCTCGCACGCAAGGGCGGCAACGTCGACAAAGCCGCTTTCAAGCCTGCGATTGCGGACTACTACCTGACCAACCCGATCGCGCGGGCATCGGCGGTGATGGCGGAATGTTCGCGCCTTGCCTCCGGGCAAATGCTGACGGCAGCGGAGTAAGCGTGATCTGATGGCTGAATTCTTCGCAAGCGAGATCTGGACCGGCTTTCTCTGGCCCCTGATCATTATGGTGGCGCAGAGCGTGCTGCTGCTCGTCGTCCTCCTGATCGCGATCGCCTACATCCTGCTTGCTGATCGCAAAATCTGGGCGGCGGTGCAGATCCGCCGCGGCCCCAACGTCGTCGGTCCCTGGGGCCTGCTGCAGTCCTTTGCCGATCTCCTGAAATTTGTCCTGAAGGAGCCGACGATTCCGGCCGGCGCCAACAAGGGCGTGTTCCTGCTGGCGCCGCTGGTGTCCTGTGTCCTGGCGCTCGCCGCCTGGGCCGTGATCCCGATGGATCTCGGGTGGGTGATCTCCGACATCAATGTCGGCGTCCTCTACATCTTTGCGATTTCCTCGCTGTCGATCTACGGCATCATCATGGCCGGCTGGTCGTCGAACTCGAAATACCCGTTCCTCGCCGCGCTCCGGTCGGCGGCGCAGATGGTGTCCTACGAGGTCTCGATCGGCTTCGTCATCATTACGGTTCTGCTGTGCGCCGGCTCGCTCAATCTCTCTGCGGTGGTGCAGGCGCAGAACACCAAGTTCGGATTGCTCGGCTGGTACTGGCTGCCGCTGTTTCCGATGTTCGTGATCTTCTACGTCTCGGCGCTTGCGGAAACCAACCGTCCGCCGTTCGACCTCGTCGAGGCCGAGTCCGAACTCGTCGCTGGCTTCATGGTCGAATACGGCTCCACGCCGTATCTGCTGTTCATGCTCGGCGAGTACGTGGCGATCACCACGATGTGCGCGATGGCAACGATCCTGTTTCTCGGCGGCTGGCTGCCGCCGGTGCCATATCCGCCCTTCACCTGGGTGCCGGGGGTGATCTGGTTCGCGCTGAAATTGTTCTTCATGTTCTTCCTGTTCGCGATGGCGAAGGCAATCGTGCCACGCTACCGCTACGATCAGCTGATGCGGCTCGGCTGGAAGGTGTTCCTGCCGCTGTCGCTGGCGATGGTGGTGATCGTGGCCGGCGTGCTGCAGCTTTTCGGCCTGGCGCCGAAGTGAGGTCGTCATGAGTGTCAATGCAACAGCCCGCTCGCTTCTGCTCTCCGAGTTCGTATCGGCGTTTATCCTCGCCATGCGCTACTTCTTCAAGCCGAAGCCGACGCTGAACTATCCTTTCGAGAAGGGGCCGATCTCACCGCGCTTTCGCGGCGAGCACGCGTTGCGCCGCTATCCCAACGGCGAAGAGCGCTGCATCGCCTGCAAATTGTGCGAGGCGATCTGCCCGGCGCAGGCCATCACCATCGAGGCTGGGCCGCGCCGCAACGACGGCACGCGCCGCACGGTGCGCTACGACATCGATATGGTGAAATGCATCTATTGCGGACTGTGCCAGGAGGCCTGTCCGGTCGATGCCATCGTCGAGGGCCCGAATTTCGAATTCGCCACCGAGACGCGCGAGGAACTCTACTATGACAAGGCCAAGCTGCTCGCCAATGGCGATCGCTGGGAACGCGAGATCGCGAAAGCGATCGAGCTCGATGCGCCATACCGGTGAGGTGAGGGCATGATCGCGGCGCTGTTCTTCTACCTCTTTGCGGGCGTCTGCGTGGCGTCGGCGGTGATGGTGATTGTCTCGCGCAATCCTGTGCACTCCGTGCTGTACCTGATCCTCGCCTTCGTCAATGCGTCGGGCCTGTTCGTGCTGATGGGGGCCGAGTTCCTGGCGATGATCCTGGTCGTGGTCTATGTCGGTGCGGTCGCGGTCCTGTTCCTGTTCGTGATCATGATGCTCGACGTCGACTTTGCGCAACTGCGCGAAGGCTTCATCGAGTACCTGCCGGTCGGCCTCGTGATCGGCGGCATCTTCATGTTCGAGCTGCTGCTGATCGTCGGCTTCTGGTTCATCAATCCCGGCACGACGGCCAAGGCGATCACTGCGGCGATCCCCACCAACGTCAGCAACACCGAGGCGCTGGGGCTCGTGCTGTACACGAAGTACATCCACTACTTCCAGCTCGCCGGCATGGTGCTTCTCGTTGCGATGATCGGCGCCATCGTGCTGACGCTGCGCCACAAGGCAGCCGTCAAGCGGCAGGACATCAACGTGCAGAACGCCCGTACGCCGGAGCTTGCCATGAGCGTGCGCAAGGTGGCCTCGGGGCAGGGCCTGCAGGACGCGGACGCTGCGGAGTGGGTGAAATGACCATCGGGCTCGGACATTACCTCTCCGTCGGCGCGATCCTGTTCACGCTCGGGATCCTCGGCATCTTCCTCAACCGCAAGAATATCATCGTCATCCTGATGTCGATCGAGCTGATCCTGCTCGCCGTCAATATCAACCTGGTGGCGTTCTCGACGTTCCTTGGCGATATCGTCGGCCAGGTCTTTGCGTTGTTGGTGCTGACGGTCGCGGCCGCCGAGGCTGCCATCGGCCTTGCCGTGCTGGTGGTGTATTTCCGCAATCGCGGCTCGATCGCGGTTGAAGACGTCAATCTGATGAAGGGTTAGGGCGGGGCATGTACCAGGCAATCGTCTTCCTGCCGCTGCTCGGCGCGATCCTCGCGGGATTGATCGCGATCTTCGGCGCCCACGCGCGCAACCCGAGCGGGGATGCCGTCGAGCACCATGACGACGGGCATGGCGCGCACAGCCATGCGTCCGTGGCCCATGACGACCATGGCCACGACGATCACGGCCACGACGATCACCACGTCGCCGAGCCGCCCGCGGTTGGCTCCCGTGCGGCCGAGTTCATCACCACGGGACTGCTGTTCGTCTCTGCGGCGCTGTCCTGGGTGGCGCTTGTCGATGTCGGCTTCCTGCATCACGACGCGCGCATCGCGCTGCTGCCCTGGATCAATTCCGGCGACCTTCAGGTGGGCTGGACGTTACGGGTCGACACGCTGACTGCGGTCATGCTCGTCGTCGTCAACACGGTGTCCTCGCTCGTGCACCTCTATTCCATCGGCTACATGGATGAGGATCCGCACCGCCCGCGTTTCTTCGGCTATCTCTCGCTGTTCACCTTCGCGATGCTGATGCTGGTTACCGCCGATAATCTGGTGCAGCTCTTCTTCGGCTGGGAAGGCGTGGGTCTGGCGAGCTATCTCCTGATCGGCTTCTGGTATCAGAAGCCGTCGGCCAATGCGGCCGCGATCAAGGCCTTCGTGGTCAACCGCGTCGGAGACTTCGGCTTTGCGCTCGGCATCTTTGCTATTTTCATGCTGGTCGGCTCGACCGATTTCGAGACCATCTTCCACGCCGCACCGGGCCTCACCGGCAAGACCATCAACTTCCTTGGCTGGAACGCGGACGCGCTGACGCTGACTTGCCTGCTGCTGTTCATGGGCGCGATGGGCAAGTCGGCGCAATTCCTGCTGCACACCTGGTTGCCGGACGCGATGGAAGGCCCGACCCCGGTCTCGGCGCTGATCCATGCCGCGACCATGGTGACCGCCGGCGTGTTCATGGTGGCGCGGTTGTCGCCGCTGTTCGAACTCGCGCCGAATGCGCAGGCCGTCGTGATGTTCTTCGGCGCAACCACGGCGTTCTTTGCGGCGACCATCGGCCTCGTCCAGAACGACATCAAGCGCATCGTCGCCTATTCGACCTGTTCACAGCTCGGCTACATGTTCGTGGCGATGGGGGCAGGGGCCTATTCGGTCGGCATGTTTCATTTGTTCACGCACGCTTTCTTCAAGGCGCTGCTGTTCTTGGGCTCCGGCTCGGTGATCTACGCGATGCATCACGAGCAGGATATCCGGAACATGGGCGGCCTGAAGGACCGGATTCCCTATACCTACGCGGTTATGGTGATCGGCACGCTGGCCTTGACGGGTTTTCCGCTGACCGCCGGGTATTTCTCCAAGGATGCCATCATCGAATCCGCCTATGTCGCGCACAATCCGTTCGCCTTCTACGGCTTCCTGATGACCGTCATCGCGGCAGGGCTGACCTCCTTCTATTCGTGGCGATTGATTTTCAAGACCTTCCATGGCGAGCCGCACGACATCGACCATTACGAGGCGGCGCATGAAAGCCCGATCTGGATGCTGATCCCGATCGGTATCCTCGCGGCCGGCTCGATCCTGGCTGGCTTCCCGTTCAAGGAAGTGTTCGCCGGTCATGCGGTAGAGGAATTCTTCCGCGAGTCGCTGAAGATGCACCCGCACATTATCGATGAGATGCACCACATCCCGCAGACGATTGCGTTCCTGCCCACGGTGATGATGGCGCTCGGCTTCGTGGTGTCCTGGTTGTTCTACCTCCAGCGGCCATATCTGCCGGTCGAGCTCGCCAACCAGCATCCGCTGCTCTACAAGTTCCTGCTCAACAAGTGGTACTTCGACGAGCTGTATGATCTGATCTTTGTCCGGCCGACCAAATGGATCGGCTACCAGCTCTGGAAGAAGGGCGACGGGTTTGTCATCGACGGCTTTGGCCCTGACGGCATCTCGGCGCGCGTGCTCGACGTCACCCGCAACGTCGTGAAGATCCAGACCGGCTATCTCTACCACTACGCCTTCGCGATGCTGATTGGCGTCGCTGGCCTGATCACCTGGTTCATGTTCGGCTTGGGAGGCCAGTAATGACAACCTGGCCCATCCTTTCGGTCGTCACTTTCCTGCCCGTCGTCGGCGCGCTGATCATCTATATCAGCCGCGGCGACGACGAGGCGGCCAAGCGCAATGCGCGCTGGATCGCGCTCTGGACCACGCTCGTCACCTTTGCGGTGTCGCTGATCCTGGTCTGGCGCTTCGATGCGTCCAATGCCGACTTCCAGTTCGTCGAGAAGACCTCCTGGCTCGCCAGCGGCATCACCTACCACATGGGCGTCGACGGCATATCGCTGCCGTTCGTGATCCTGACGACCGCCTTGATGCCGTTCTGTATCGTCGCGAGCTGGAAATCCATCACCAACCGCGTGCGCGAATACATGATGGCGTTCCTGTTCCTGGAAACGCTGATGGTCGGCACGTTCTCGGCGCTCGACCTCGTGCTGTTCTACCTGTTCTTCGAGGGCGGCCTGATCCCGATGTTCCTGATCATCGGCGTCTGGGGCGGCCCGCGCCGGGTCTACGCCTCCTTCAAGTTCTTCCTCTACACGTTGCTCGGCTCGGTGCTGATGCTGCTGGCCATCATGGCGCTGTACTGGAACGCGGGCACCACCGACATTCCGACGCTGATGCACACGGTGGTGCCGAGGAATCTACAGAAATGGGCGTGGCTGGCGTTCTTTGCCTCCTTTGCGGTGAAGATGCCGATGTGGCCGGTGCACACCTGGCTGCCGGACGCACACGTCGAGGCGCCAACCGCAGGGTCGGTGATCCTGGCCGCGATCCTGCTGAAGATGGGAGGCTACGGCTTCCTGCGCTTCTCGCTGCCGATGTTCCCGCTCGCCTCGCACGATTTTGCACCGCTGATCTTCACGCTTTCGGTCATCGCCATCATCTACACCTCGCTGGTGGCGCTGATGCAGGAGGACGTGAAAAAGCTGATCGCCTACTCGTCGGTCGCCCACATGGGATTCGTCACCATGGGCATCTTTGCCGGCACCATGCAGGGCGTCGCTGGCGGCGTGTTCCAGATGATCTCGCACGGCATTGTTTCCGGCGCGTTGTTCCTCTGCGTCGGCATCGTCTACGACCGCATGCATACCCGCGAGATTGCCGCCTATGGCGGGCTCGTCAACCGGATGCCGCTCTACGCCTTTGTGTTCATGGTTTTCACCATGGCCAATGTCGGTCTGCCCGGCACGTCGGGCTTCGTCGGCGAGTTCATGACGCTGGTAGGTACGTTCAAGGTCTCGATCCCGACGGCGTTCTTCGCGACCTTCGGCGTGATCCTGTCGGCCGCCTACGCGCTCTGGCTCTACCGCAAGGTCGTCTTCGGTCAATTGACGAAGCCCGCGCTGGCTTCGATCAAGGACCTCACCTTCCGCGAGGGACTGACGCTATTCCCGCTGGTGGCGCTGACCATCCTGTTCGGCATCTACCCGAAGCCGGTGCTCGACATGTCGGCGGCCTCGATCCAGCAACTCGTCAACAACTACAACACCGCCGTGACTGCCGTGAAGGCAGCCGCGTTGCTGCCATGACCGGCAAGGGCCTGGGATAACGCGCCATGAATTTTGCGACCGCAGGATATCAATTGCAGCCGGTGTTGCCGGAGCTCGTGCTCGCCGTAGGCGCCATGGTGCTGCTGATGCTCGGCGCCTATCGCGGGGAGGGCACAACGCGGCTCGTTACCACGCTGTCGATCCTGCTCCTGGTCGCGACGGGTGTCCTGGAGCTGATGCTGCCGGCCGGCAAGCTCGTCACCTTCGGCGGCAGCTTTATCGTCGACGATTTTGCCCGTTTCCTGAAAATTCTGGCGCTGATTGGTTCGGCGGCAACCCTGCTCCTGTCGACAGAGTTCCTGTCGAGCGCATCCGGCCGCATTTTCGAATACGCGATCCTTGTCGTGCTCTCCACGCTCGGCATGATGGTGCTGATCTCGGCCGGCGACCTCATCATGCTCTACCTTGGCCTGGAGCTGATGAGTCTTGCGCTCTATGTCGTCGCCGCCGCCAACCGCGACAACGCCAAGTCCACTGAGGCCGGCCTGAAATATTTCGTCCTCGGTGCGCTGTCGTCGGGCATGCTGTTGTATGGCTCATCGCTGATCTACGGCTTTACCGGCACGGTCAGCTTTGCCGGCATCGCCGCGGCCGCCAAGACCGGCAGCCCCGGCATCGTGTTCGGCCTCGTCTTCCTGCTCGCTGGCCTCTGCTTCAAGGTCTCGGCCGTGCCGTTCCACATGTGGACGCCCGACGTCTACGAGGGTGCGCCGACGCCGGTCACGGCATTCTTCGCGTCGGCGCCGAAAGTGGCGGCCCTTGCCGTGTTCACGCGGGTCGTATTGACGGCGTTTCCCGGCATTGTGCCGCAGTGGCAGCAGATCATCGTATTCGTGGCGATTGCCTCGATGGCGCTCGGCTCGTTCGCCGCGATCGGTCAGACCAACATCAAGCGACTGATGGCCTATTCCTCGATTGGCCATATGGGCTTTGCGCTGGTTGGCCTCGCCGCAGGCACGCCTGAGGGCGCGCAGGGCGTGCTGATCTATATCGCGATCTATGTGGCGATGACGCTGGGTTCTTTTGCCGTCATCCTCGCCATGAAGCGCAATGGCCAGTCGATCGAGCAGATCAAGGATTTTGCCGGGCTGTCGCGCAGCAACCCGCTGCTCGCCTTCTTCTTTGCAATGCTGTTGTTCTCGCTTGCCGGCATTCCGCCGCTCGCGGGCTTCTTCGCCAAATGGTACGTTTTCGTCGCCGCGATCAAGGCGGGCCTGTTCACGCTTGCCGTCGTCGGCGTGCTGACGAGTGTGGTGGGCGCCTTTTACTATCTCTCCATCATCAAGGTGATGTATTTCGACGAGCCGGTCGGCCAGCTCGATCCAGTGCGCGTCGAGTTGCGCACGGTGCTGGCGGTGGCGGGCCTCTTCAACATCTTCTACTTTGTTTATCCCGGGCCTTTGGTCAGCGTGGCCACGGCTGCGGCAAAATCACTGTTTGGTACATGATCCCGCAGCGGGAGCACCGGCGCTTGGTGCGCAACATAACAAGATGACCATCACGCTCGGGTCCCGGGCTGCATCGGCGGGCTATCGGCTCGCTGCCTTCGATCAGGTCGGTTCGACCAATACGGAAGCGATGGCACGCGCCCGCTCGGGCGAGCGCGGGCCGATATGGCTTGTCACGACGGAACAGACCTCGGGGCGGGGCCGGCGGCAGCGGGTGTGGATCGCGCCGCGCGGCAATCTCGCCAGCAGTGTGCTCGAGGTGATGGATGTCTCGCCCGCCGTTGCGGCGACGATGGGGTTCGCCTTCGGATTGGCCCACGCAGCGGCACTGCAACGCGTCAGCGTGGAAGCCAACATGCGGTTGGCAGGATCTGACCAATTGAACTACCTGCTGAAATGGCCGAACGACGTTCTGGTTCGGGGGCAGAAGCTTTGTGGCCTGCTGGTGGAAGCAGAAGCCATGGGTGACGGCCTCGCGGTCGTGGCAGGGATCGGCACCAACATCGTCGCGGCGCCAGAGGGCACGCCGACACCGGCAACGTCTCTCAATGCGCTGGGCGTCCATGTCAGCGCAGAGGAGCTGTTTGCGGCGCAATCCGATGCGTGGGTCGACTTTCGCGGCATCTGGGACAAGGGCCGCGGCTTTGGCGAGATCCGCCGCCTCTGGCTGGAGCGCGCCGCCGGGCTCGGGGAGAAGATCGCGATCAACACGGGGGCTGCCACGATCGAGGGCACCTTCGACACCATCGACGATACGGGCTGCCTGATCGTTCGAACCGCGGACGGCAGGCGTATTCCGGTTACGGCGGGCGAGGTCTATTTCGGCACGGCCAAATCGGCGGGGGCGGCCTGATGGCACGGCCGGATGAATTGACCTTTGCGCCGCTCGGCGGCGTCGGCGAGATCGGCATGAACCTGTCGATCTATGGCCTTGGCAATCGTCATCAGCGATCGTGGCTCGCAGTCGACCTTGGCGTCTCCTTTGGCGACGAGGAACACTTGCCCGGCATCGACCTGATCATGCCGGACATCTCCTTCCTGGAGAAGGAGCGCAAGAACCTGATGGGCCTGGTGCTGACCCACGCCCATGAAGACCATTTCGGCGCCATCATCGATCTCTGGCCGCGCCTGCGATGTCCGATCTACGCGACCAAATTCAGCGCGGCGCTGTTCGAGGCCAAGCTCGAGGCCGAGCGCAACCCGCCGAAGATTCCAATCACCGTGGTGCCGTCAGGCGGGCGGATCGATCTTGGCCCGTTCAACGTGGAGTTCATTCCGGTCGCGCATTCGATTCCGGAATCACATGCGCTGGCGATCCACACCGACGTCGGCACCGTGCTGCACACCGGGGACTGGAAAATCGATCCGACGCCGATCATCGGTCCGCCGACCGACGAGAAGCGTCTGCGCGAGCTTGGTGACGCCGGCGTGCTGGCGCTGATCGGCGATTCCACCAATGCGGTGCGCGACGGGCGCTCTCCCTCGGAAGCCGAGGTCGCCAAGACCATCGCCGAACTCGTGAAGGGCGCCAAAGGCCGCGTTGCGGTCACCACCTTTGCTTCCAATGTCGCGAGGGTGAGGGCGGTCGCGGAGGCTGCCCGGGAGGCCGGCCGCGAGGTCGTGGTGGTCGGCCGCGCCATGGAACGCGTCGCTCAGGTGGCGCGCGAATGCGGCTATCTCGACGGCGTGCAAAGTTTTCGCGGCATGGACGTTTACGGCCATCTCCCGCAGGACAAGGTGCTCGCGCTCTGCACCGGCAGCCAGGGCGAGCCACGCGCCGCGTTGGCGCGGATCGCCAACAATGACCACCCTGCGGTGACCCTGAACAGGGGCGACTGCGTGATCTTCTCGTCCCGCACCATCCCCGGAAATGAAAAGGCGGTCGGCGCCATCATCAACGGCCTGATCGAGCAGGGCGTGGAGGTCATCACCGACCGCACTCATCTGGTCCATGTTTCCGGACATCCGCGCCGCGACGAACTCAATGACATCATCGCCTGGGTACGGCCGCAGGTCCTTATCCCCGTCCATGGCGAGGCGCTGCATTTGTCCGAGCACGCCAAGCTGGCGCGCGCCGCCGGTGTGCCGAAGGTCTTGACCTGCCGCAATGGCGACCTCGTCAAGCTCGGCCCGGGAGAGGCAGGGATTATCGACCAACTGCCGGCCGGGCGGCTCTACAAAGACGGCAGGATCCTCGAGGATGCCAAGTCCCGCGCCGTGGTAGAGCGGCGCAAGATGAGCTTTGCCGGCTGCGCTTTCGTTGCCATTGCGATAACCGAAAAAGGCGAAATGGCCGACGATCCCGAGGTTGATCTGATCGGCATCCCCGAGAAGAATGCGGCCGGCGAGGTGCTCGACGAGATCGTGTTCGATGCGGTGGTATCGACCATCGAGGGACTGCCGCGGGCGCGCCGCCGCGATCCGGATGCGCTCGCGGAATCTGTGCGGCGTACGGTGCGCGCGACGATCAACGAGCATTGGGGCAAGAAGCCGCTCTGCTTCGTTCACGTCCTCGAAGTCTGAATCGGTTGGGAGAGAAACATGCTGGGCCGTCTCAATCATGTGGCAATCGCGGTCAAGGATGCGAAAAAGGCGGCAACGATCTATGGCGGCGCTTTCGGCGCCCAGATTTCCGACGCCGTGCCCTTGCCGGAGCATGGCGTCGTGACGGTGTTCGTGACCTTGCCCAACACCAAGATCGAATTCATCGAACCGCTCGGCGAGGCCTCGCCGATCGCAAAATTCGTCGAGCGCAATGCCGACGGCGGCATTCACCATATCTGCTATGAGGTCGTTGACATCATCGCCTCGCGCGACCAGCTCATCAAGGAGGGCGCGCGCGTGCTCGGCGACGGCCAGCCCAGGATCGGCGCACACGGCAAGCCGGTGCTGTTCTTCCATCCCAAGGACTTTTCCGGTGCTCTCGTCGAGATCGAGCAGGCCTGAACCAGATGGCTTACTATGTCTCAACTGCGATCGCGATCTACTTCGTATTGTGGTGGATCACGTTGTTTCTGACCCTGCCGTTCGGAGTACGCAGCCAGCATGAGGACGGCGAGGGCGCGCCGGGTACTGATCCCGGCGCCCCGGTCATGGCGCGGATGGGCCGCAAACTGATCTGGACCACGATCATATCTGCGGTCATCTTTGCCGCGGGCATGTGGGCCTCCCGCGGCGGCTACCTCTCCATCGAGCGCTTGTCGAAGCTGATGGGAACGCCGTTCTAGACTCGTTTCAGGAGACGCATGATGCCACGAATACCAGGTGTCCTCGCCGGATTGACGTTTTTGCTGGTCGCTTCAGCAAATCCCGCCGCCGCAATGGATCAATCCGCCGTGGAGGAAACCAATTGCCTGATGGCTTGCGACGCCAATCAGGAAAATTGCCTGGGGACGGGGTATACGCCAACCAGCGGGCATCGTCCGCGCAAGGATGGATTGCATGAGACGAGGCTGTCCCGGAGCTTGCGCAGGACGGCAAATATCTCGCAAATTGACCAGGGCAAGGCTGCGAAAGAACGGCTGCATTAGTTGTTGGGGAAGAGCGATGAATTTTCAGCGTGTCGTGATCGGGCTCATTGTTTTGTTGGCCGCAGGCCTTGCGGGCGCCTTCTACATGAACTGGAAACTTTTGATCCAGCTCCGGGCAACAAAGGCCTTTGTCGAAGGTTATGTGTTTGCCGATGCGGTTGCGGCCTGTGAGAAGGCGCAGAGCTCGACGCCGTTCAAATGGAACGGCGGCAAGCAGACCGCGGTGATCGGCTTGACTTCGGTAAAGCTGAACAAGGATACCGTGATTGCGAGCTACACGCTCTTTGCCGATGGCGTCTATTGCGATTACGACCCGGTGAAGAAGAAGGCAGATATCGGCTCGAGTTTCCTTGAGCGCGAGACATTCTAGCCCCTCACGCGACGTCGGCGACCATCACTTCGATCTCGCGTAGAACCCTCCGCCAAGCCGCGTCCATATCTGCGGTCCAGTCAGGCCCCAGGATATCCTGCACCGTCCGTGCAATGACGCCGAAGAATGCGACGAAGAGCTCGCGCGACGTGCCGTAAGCGTCATGCGAGAACACCTCGCATTCGATCATGCGGAATTTCCCGCTGCGTTCGCCGGTGAGGTCCAGGATGGCCTCAATGGTCATCGCAAGCATCGAGCCCTTCACGAGATCGCTGCCGGTGGTGCGAAACATGGTCCGCGTCTCCGGACGCTCCTCATGCAGGCGGCGATAGACGAGGGGTGTGAGGTCCGCACAGCGCGCGGCAGCAAGACCGAAGCTCCGTTCGATCCAGTTCTCCGATGGTGCGGGAGCGCTCATATCTGTTGCGATGGGTTGTCGAAAAAAAAAGAGCAGGGCCTAAGCCCTGCTCTAACAATTGTGTCGACCCTATTTCACCCGAAAATTCGATTTGCTCTTGATTGACGGGGCGACGCTGCTTGAGCGCGTCAGGGTTCCTCCCGAGACTTGGACCACCGGACAGAACCTCACGATCCGGCCCAGGGCCGCTTTGGTAGACCATCTTCCCCCTCTTGTCACCAATTTCAGCAACGATTGTTCAAAATGCCAGCAGATTGCGAAATGATTGGCATGGCACTACTGAAGGTTGCTGAAAATCGGCCAGGACCCGCGTCGGGGTACGGGAGTAGGGAGCTGAAAACACATCGGTTTTGCGGATGGGAATACACCGGCCGCGTCACTGATATTCCATGGCAACAGCGAAGATAAATCGGGGAACCTGATCTCGACTTCGGACTCTCAGGGTGGTTATTTCACCCCGGATGGGTGTTGCGATGCGCCGGCGGCTCAAGAACTTTCTGCCCATAGTCCTGTTCGCCCTCGCGGTGCAGATTTTTGCGCCGATTGCGGCCTGCTGGGTAGCCGCCATTGCGACTTCCGACCCGCTCAGCGCAGCCGTGATCTGCCATGGCAATGCGACGCCGGGCAGCAGCCAGAACGACCAGAACGGTGCGCAGGGCGCCCAGCACGGATGCTGTTCCCTCTGCGGGGTGCTTCATACCGGGGCGCCTGTCGACCCGCCGCAAGCTCCCACGATCGCCTATGTCGACCGCCCGGTGGCACGGGTGGTCTGGCATGAGTTGACGCTGGACCCAACGGGCGCCCGCGCCGGGTCGCCTGAACAGGCGCGCGCGCCTCCCGCCCTTTCCTGATCGACCTCCGCCACCGGCTGCGGCTTGCCGCGCCGGTGAACGATCGTGAGTAGCCGGCCGTTCGCGCCGGTGTCAGGAATTCGAAATGATTGGGATTACTCACTCGGCACGGGGATACGCGCGCGTCCTCCTGGCCACGTCTGCCGGGCTTCTTGCGCTGACGTCGACCGCCTCGTCGCAGACGCGGGACACGCTGCCGGCAGTGACGGTCGACCCGCCCCAGCAGCAGCGGCAGACCACGGCTCGCGTGTCACCAGGTAGGGACCGTGCGGCCCGTGTCTCGCGCGTGAGGAGAGCGCCGGCGGCCCAGCCACCCGCGCCTGGTGAGCGAGGCCAGTCCGGCGTCGCGCTCGCCGTGTTGAGTGCTCAACAGGCGCTCGCGGAGATCAACCAGACGCCCGGCGGCGTGGCGCTTGTCCCGGCCGAGGCTTACCGAAACTCGACCGTAGCCAACACCATCAAGGACATCCTGGACTACGTGCCCGGCGTCTTCGCCCAGCCGAAATGGGGTGACGACACGCGCCTGTCGATCCGCGGATCGGGCCTGTCGCGCAACTTTCACCTTCGCGGCATCCAGCTCTATATGGACGGAATTCCGATCAATACCTCCGACGGCTATGGAGATTTTCAGGAGATAGATCCGACCGCCTACAAATACATTGAGGTCTACAAGGGCGGTAACGCGCTTCAGTTTGGCGCCAACTCCCTGGGAGGGGCCATCAACTTCGTGACCCCGACCGGCCGTGATCCATTCCCCAACGGTGTCTCCGCCGACCTTGGATCATTCGGGTTCAAACGGCTGCAGGGCAATGTCGGCGGAGCCAACGGGCCGTGGGATGGATTTGTCACCGCGTCGACGCAAGCGGCCGATGGCTTCCGCAATCACAGTTCAGGCAGCAGCACCCGTCTCAGCGCCAACGTCGGGTATCAGATTTCACCCGACGTCGAGACGCGCTTCTACGTCAACGCAAACGAGGTTCGGCAGCGCATTCCAGGCAGCGTCGACAAGGTCACCGCGCTGACGTCGCCGACAACTGCGGCTCTGATCAACGTCCTCAACGACTGGCAGCGCAACATCGACACCGTGCGGCTTGCAAACAAGACGACGATCCGCTTCGAAGATACCAAGGTCGAACTCGGCGCGTTCGGCGTCGACCGGCATCTGATGCATCCGATCTTCCAGTGGCTCGACTATACCTACAAGGATTATGGAGGCTTCGCCAAAGTCACCGACGATCGGACCATCGGAGGATTTCGCAACAGGTTTGTTGCCGGCTTCAATATCCTGAACGGCACGATCGATGCGCAACAATTCGTCAATACGGGAGGCTACAAGTCGACGCCGACGTCCTCGCTGTTGCAGAAGCCTGAGAATTATTCGGCCTATGCGGAGAATTCATTCTATTTTGTTCCGAATGTCGCGTTCGTCGCGGGCACGCAGTATTTGTTCGCCGTGCGCGACCAGCATGTCAATTTCTCGACGAACGGCGACGTCGATGGACGCAGTACGTTCAGCCTGTGGAGCCCCAAGGTCGGGATGCTCTGGCAAGTCGATCCAACCTGGCAGGTGTTCGGCAACGTTTCACGGAGCGCGGAGGTACCAAGCTTCGGCGAGAGCGTCAGTCCGAATTTCCTGAACCCGACCCTGCCCACCATCCCGTTTTTCCAGATCAAGCCGCAAACCGCGACCACCTACGAAATGGGAACGCGGATGAAGCGGCCTGACTATGCCTGGGAGATGACTTTCTATCGCGCCGAGATTCGCGATGAACTGCTGTGTCTTTTCAGCGCCTTCGGAAATTGCAACGTCACCAACGCCGATCGCACCATCCATCAAGGTATCGAGGCGGGTGCCGGTGCGGCGATCTTCCGGGGCATCTTCAACGATGGGCCCGCACCGGACAAGATCTGGCTTAACGTCGCCTACACGCTGAACGACTTCCGGTTCAACAATGACCGTGTGTTCGGCAACAACATCCTGCCGGGAGCGCCGCACCACTACCTTCGCGCGGAGCTGCTCTACAAGAACCCGACAGGCTTTTATTTCGGTCCCAATGTCGAATGGGTGCCGCAAGCCTATTTTGTCGATAGCGCCAACACGCTCACCACGCAGGCCTACGCGATCTGGGGTCTGAAGATGGGCTACGACAATGGCGGGCCGATCACGGCCTATATCGAGGGCCGCAATCTCTCGAACAAGGCTTACATCGCAAGCGCAAGCATCATTGATCGCGCGACGCCGGGAATTCCGTTGTTCGAGCCGGGCACCGGAAGGGCCGCGTTCGCGGGCATGAGGTATCGCTGGTAGTGCCCAAGGTTCGACCAGCGAAAGTCAAAAGCAAAGCAACGAGTGACATGATGAAATACACAAGCCTGTTGTTCTCTGCGTGCGCACTGCTGGCATGGCCCGCTGAAGCGCACGTTACACTTGAAAACCGTCAAGCGGCCGTTGGCAGCTATTACAAGGCGGTCTTCGCCGTTCCGCATGGTTGCGCGGGTTCCGCCACGACCAAAATCCGTGTGCAGATTCCGGAAGGAGTCGTCGCCATCAAGCCGATGCCCAAACCGGGCTGGAATGTCGAAGCCATCAAAGGCAAATACGCGGCCGAGTACGAGTTGCACGGAAGCAAATTGACGGAAGGAGTCAAAGAAGTTGTCTGGAGCGGAGGCAAGCTCCTCGACGACAATTACGACGAGTTCACTATGGCGACGTTCCTGACTCCGGGCCTGAAGCCGAACACCAGGCTGTATTTCCCCGTGGTGCAGGAATGCGAAAAAGGCGTTACCCGCTGGATCGATATTCCTGCCGAGGGTCACAGCGGCCACGACGAAAGCAAGTCGCCGGCGCCAGGCCTCAGACTGCTGCCGAAGCAGTAGCATGCGGCTTGCTATCCGCGTCACGGCGTTATTGCTGACGCTGGGCTTTCCTGCGGCGGCCTCCGCGCATGCCACGTTGGTTGCGACTGACCCGAGTGACAATGCCGTTGTTGAACGGGCGCCCGGCATGGTGCAGCTGCGCTTCAATGAGGCCGTTGCGCCGGCGACGGTCGTGCTGATCGACGCGGAGGGAAGGACGCGGCCGGTGCAGGTTCGCGCCGTCGATCAGTCGGTGTTGGTCGCAATTCCCGACAGCCTGCCGCGCGGCAGCCAGATCGTCAGCTATCGCGTGGTTTCCCAGGACGGGCATCCGGTTTCCGGATCGATCATGTTTTCGATCGGCGAGCCCACGCGCGCCGCCATCAACCCGGTGTCAGCTGGTCCGCCGCCCGCACTGACCTGGCTTGCCAGGATCGGAATCTATCTGGGTCTGTTCGCCGGCGTCGGTGGAGTCTTTTTCGGGGCGTGGAGCGGGCAGCGGGCGACGGGTGCCCGGCTGATCCTCGGCATGCTGTATCTGGGCGCAGCAAGTGCGCTCGCTTCGCTTGGCATTCAGGGCCTCGATCTGCTCGGCCTTCCGCTCGCTGGTATGCTGACCGTCGCTCCGTGGCGGGCCGCTCTTGGCACGAGTCTTGGTCCGTCAATGCTTCTCGCTGCCGCATCCGTTTTGATCGCCGGCGCTGCATTGCGTTGCCATTCGCTCACGACCGCGCGCTATCTGGCCGGTCTTGCCATGATCGGGGTGGGCGGCTCGCTTGCCATCAGCGGGCATGCGGCGACGGCGCCGCCGCAATGGCTAACGCGGCCAGCCGTATTCTTGCATGGCATTGGTGTCGCCTTCTGGATCGGTGCGCTGGCCCCGCTGGCAGTCATGGCCTGGTATCGGGATGAAGCTTTGCCACGGGTGTTGAAACGGTTTTCAGCCGTCGCTGTCGCGGTCGTTGGCATGCTTGCCTTGACGGGCCTGACCTTGGCCTGCATTCAACTGGAAACTATCGATGCAATCGTCGAGACCGAATATGGCGTCATCCTTTCGATAAAAATTGCGCTCGTTGCCGTGTTGCTGGCTTTCGCCGCATTGAACAAATTCTGGCTTACGCCTGCGCTTGCACGGGATCAGTCAGGGGCCAGGCCTCTGTTCCGGTCAATACTTGCCGAATGCCTGATTGCGCTGCTCATCCTGGCAACGGTTGCGGGCTGGCGGTTTACTCCGCCGCCGCGCGCGCTTGCTGCGGCTCTCGATGCCCCGCTGGCGATCCACATTCATACCGATGCCGCCATGTTTCAGGCGCTGATCGCACCGGGAAAGGTCGGTAAGAGCGATTTCGAATTGCAGCTCATGAATGACGATGCCAGCCCCCTTGTTGCCAAGGAGGTGACGCTGATCCTGAGCTTGCCGGAACGCGGGATCGAAGCTTTCGAGCGCAAGGCGGTGCTCGGCCGAGATGGCCTTTGGCGCGTGCGCGCTGTGCCGCTGCCGCTGCCCGGGCGCTGGCATATGAAAATCGATGCCTTGGTCACAGATTTCCGAAAGGTGACGCTGGAAGACGATTTCGAGATTCGCTAGCTGGTAACGTACGTATGATCAACCTATCTTCCCCCGATGACGAAAGCCGGCGGCTATCCCGTCATTCCGACCAGGGATGGATCATGAAATGGAGACTTGCCGCGACCGCGCTCTGGCTCTTGATGAGCATGCCGGCGCAGGCGACGGAAGCTGAGCTCAAGCCGTTCGGGCAGGGCAGTTGGCAGGAGTTGATGGCGGCGCATGCCGGCCGTCCGACGATCGTGCATTTGTGGGGTGTCACCTGCGGCCCGTGCAAGGTCGAGCTGCCTCAGTTTGGCGCCTTCATGAAGGACCACCCCGGCATTGACCTGGTGACAATCAGCGCCGACTTCGTTCCCGACCTGCCGGCCGCCACGCGCGCGATGCTTGAACGGTCCGGGCTTTTAGCCGCTGACAACTGGGTCTTTGACGACTCTGCCGACCCGCTGCGGTTCGAGATCGATCCGACCTGGCAGGGCGACATACCCCGCACATTGCTGATTACCCGCGAGGGCTACATGACGACGATCGAGGGCTCGGCCGATATGGCCGAACTTCAGCAATGGTCAGCGCGGCAGCTTGCCGCGAGAAAATGAGATTTGGGGCTTTTACGCTCAAGAGAAGGACATGATGAAGCAATCAACTCAGATGATCGCGATCGCGGCTGCACTGACCTTGCTGGCAATCTCGGTGCGCGCCGATGACGTCAAGGCCGGCGATCTCGTGATCACACAGGCCTGGAGCCGGGCAACGCCGACGGGGGCGAAGGTTGCGGGCGCCTATCTCACCGTTGAGAACAGGGGCAGTGCGCCGGACCGGTTGATGGGCGGCAGCGGCGATGTCGCAGGCCGGGTCGAAATCCATGAAATGGCCATGGACAATGGCGTGATGAGAATGCGACCGCTCGACAAGGGTCTCGACATCGCGCCAGGCAAGACCGTCAAGCTCGCACCGGGCGGTTACCATCTCATGCTGTTGGACCTGAAGAGCCAGCTCAAGCAGGGCGACAAGGTGCCGGTGACGCTGCAATTCGAGAAAGCCGGCAAGGTCGAACTGTCGCTGGACGTGCAGGGCGTCGGCGCACAGGCGCCTGCCGGCGGCGATCATTCCGGCCACATGATGAAGAAGTAGCGATCATGCACCCCATTCGGCGTATGGCATGGGCGTGCGCCATTCTGGGTGCTCTGGCGGCAGTTTCACAGGGGGCTGCTGCCGCCGACGAGAAATTCTTCACGCACCTGCACACCGACAAGGCGATGGCGAATGTGACGGTGACGCCTGCGCGTGCCGGACCTGTTGAGATTGCCATCGAGCTGGAGACGCTCGACGAGAAGCCGCTGGCGGCAACTGCCGTGGCGGTGACGCTGACCAATGCGCGCAGCAAGACAAAGCCGCTAGCACTGGCGGCCGAACGCAGCGGTGAGGCCAGGTGGCGCGCCAACGTGACGCTGCCGACGGCGGGACGATGGACACTGGGGCTTGGCATTGCACTGCCTGCGAGCGACAGGATCAGCATCGAAGCCCCGATCATCATCAAGTGAAGGTGAAAAGCCGAGCGCCGGGCCTGCGAAATCGCAGGAAACCCGCGGCGACCGGCGCCTTTTCGGGCCGGCAACCCTTGTGTTTTGCCGCCCAATCCGGTTTCACTGCAACCTCATCCTTTTCCTCCGATTCTCCAGGCTAAGCCGATGCGATTGTCGCGTTTTTTCCTGCCGATCCTGAAAGAAAACCCGAAGGAGGCCGAGATCATCTCGCACCGGCTGATGCTTCGGGCCGGCATGATTCGGCAGGAGGCCGCCGGCATCTATGCGTGGCTTCCGCTCGGCTTTCGGGTGTTGAAGAAGATCGAGCAGATCGTGCGCGAGGAACAGGATCGCGCCGGCGCTCTGGAACTGTTGATGCCGACACTGCAGCTTGCCGATCTCTGGCGCGAGAGCGGCCGCTATGACGCCTACGGTCCGGAAATGCTGCGCATCGCCGACCGCCACAAGCGCGAACTGCTGTACGGGCCGACCAACGAGGAGATGATCACGGAAATCTTCCGTGCCTATGTGAAGTCCTACCGCAGCCTGCCGCTCAACCTCTATCACATCCAGTGGAAGTTTCGCGACGAGCAGCGTCCTCGCTTTGGCGTGATGCGCGGCCGCGAATTCCTGATGAAGGATGCCTATTCCTTCGATCTCGACGAAGCGGCTGCGCGGCGCGCCTACAACAAGATGTTCGTCGCCTACCTTCGCACTTTCGCGCGGATGGGACTGAAGGCAATTCCGATGCGCGCCGAGACAGGCCCGATCGGCGGCGATCTCAGCCACGAATTCATTGTGCTGGCCGAGACCGGGGAGTCCGGCGTCTATTGCAACAGCGACGTGCTCAACCTGCCGATTCCGTCGGACGACGTCGATTACGACGGCGACCTTGCGCCGATCATCAAGCAGTGGACGTCGGTCTATGCCGCGACCGAAGACGTGCACGAGGCCGAGCGCTTCGAGACGGAGGTGCCGGCGGAGAAGAAGCTCAAGACCCGCGGCATCGAGGTCGGCCAGATCTTCTACTTCGGCACCAAATACTCCGACGCCATGAAGGCGCTCGTCGCCGGTCCCGATGGCGTCGACGTGCCCATCCATGGCGGCTCCTATGGCGTTGGCGTCTCGCGCCTGGTCGGCGCCATCATCGAGGCCTGCCATGACGATGCCGGCATCAAATGGCCGGAAGCCGTGGCGCCGTTTCGCGCCACGATCCTCAACCTCAAGCAAGGCGATGCCGCAGTCGATGGCGCGTGCGAAAACCTTTATCGTGAGCTCGCGGCAAAGGGCGTCGACGTGCTCTATGACGATACCGACCAGCGCGCGGGCGCAAAATTCGCCGGCGCCGACCTGATTGGTATTCCCTGGCAGATTATCGTCGGCCCCAAGGGCCTTGCCGAGGGAAAGGTCGAAGTGAAGCGGCGTACCGACGGTTCGCGTGAGAACATGAGTCCTGCCGATCTCGTTGCACGCTTGACCGGGTAGGCATTATCCACCGCGGCTGAGCCATAGCGGCCACATTTGGCCCGAATCATGGGATTATCGATCGATGGATGAGACCATGACCGAACCAGTCCGAACCGCACCCTTTGCGCCATTTGAGTGGCTGCTGTCCGGACGCTACCTGCGGGCGCGCCGCAAGGAAGGCTTTATCTCGGTCATCGCCGGCTTCTCGTTCCTCGGCATCATGCTCGGTGTCGCCACGCTGATCATCGTGATGGCCGTGATGAACGGCTTTCGCAAGGAATTGCTCGACAAGATCCTCGGCCTCAACGGGCACCTTTTGGTGCAGCCGCTGGAATCGCCATTGACCGACTGGAAGGACGTCTCCGACCGCATCAGTCAGGTGCAGGGCATACGCCTTGCCGCGCCGGTGGTCGACGGTCAGGCGCTGGCCTCGTCGGCCTTCAATGCCTCCGGCGTGCTGGTGCGCGGCATGCGCTCCGAAGACCTCAACAACCTCACTTCCATTGCCAAGAACATCAAGCAGGGCTCGCTCGAGGGATTTGACGAGGGGCAGGGGGTGGCGATCGGCCGCCGCCTTGCCGACCAATTGTCGTTGCACGCGGGCGACAGCATCACGCTGGTGGCGCCGAAGGGTGCGGTGACGCCGATGGGCACGACGCCGCGGATCAAGCCGTACAAGATCGCCGCCGTGTTCGAGATCGGCATGAGCGAATACGACGCGGGCTTCGTCTTCATGCCGCTGCCGGAATCGCAGGCCTACTTCAACCGCAACAACGACGTCACGGCGATCGAGGTCTTCACCTCCAATCCCGACAAGATCGATGCCTTCCGCAAGGCGGTGACCGAGGCTGCGGGGCGGCCGGTGTTCCTGGTCGACTGGCGGCAGCGCAACTCGACCTTCTTCAATGCGTTGCAGGTTGAGCGCAACGTCATGTTCCTGATCCTGACCATGATCGTGCTGGTGGCGGCGCTCAACATCGTCTCGGGCCTGATCATGCTGGTGAAGGACAAGGGGCAGGACATCGCGATCCTGCGTACTATGGGCGCCTCGCAAGGCTCGATCATGCGGATCTTCCTGATCACCGGGGCTGCCATCGGAGTGGTCGGGACGCTGACCGGATTTTTGGTCGGCCTGCTGATCTGCCTGAACATCGAGTCGATCCGGCAGTTTCTGTCGTGGCTGACCAACACCGAACTGTTTTCGCCGGAGCTTTATTTCCTGTCGAGATTGCCAGCCGAGGTCGACGTCGGCGAGACCATCGCCGTCGTGGTGATGGCGTTGACGTTGTCATTCCTCGCAACGCTATACCCGTCGTGGCGGGCCGCGCGCCTCGATCCTGTCGATGCGCTCCGGTACGAGTGAGGGCGCAATGACGGAGGGGGCAGAGGAAGTACCGGTTATCTATCTTCACGAGATCAAGCGGCAATATCGTCAGGGCGAATCCACGCTCGTCATCCTCGACGGTGCCAAGCTTGCGCTGTGGGCGGGGCAGTCCGTCGCACTGGTCGCCCCGTCAGGTTCGGGGAAATCGACGCTGCTGCACATCGCCGGCCTGCTGGAATCGCCGGACGAGGGCGAGGTCTATGTCGGCGGCGCGCCGACCTCGCAACTCACCGACGCTGATCGAACTCAGATTCGCCGTTCCGACATCGGCTTCGTCTATCAGTCGCACCGGCTGCTGCCGGAATTCACGGCGCTGGAAAATGTCATGCTGCCGCAAATGATCCGCGGGCTGAAGCGCCAGGAGACGGTCAAGCGCTCGACGGAGATCCTCGGCTACCTCGGCCTGAGCGATCGCATCACGCACCGGCCGGCCGAGCTATCGGGTGGCGAGCAGCAACGTGTTGCGATTGCGCGCGCCGTTGCCAATGCGCCGCGCGCTTTGCTTGCGGACGAGCCGACCGGCAATCTCGATCCCAACACAGCTGATCATGTGTTTCAGGCGTTGATGCAACTCGTCCGCGCCACGCGGGTCGCGATGCTGATCGCGACCCACAACATGGAACTCGCCAACCGGATGGACCGCCGCGTTTCGCTGCAGCGCGGCCAGGTCGTCGAGCTGGACTAACCCTCAGGAGGGGACGCGGCGGACGCGCTTGCCGGCACGAACCGGCGGCACCCATGCATGGGCGAAATAGGGATTCACATCGCACTGCGCTGCCCGACCGGACGCAGAGAGCTGGCATTGCGCGATCGAGGTAAAGTTGCACTCATAGTAGTTGAGTGGGCCGTAGACATGCAGGCAGACCGGATGAGAACCGCCATAGGTCTGTGCGTTTGCCGGTTCGGCCATGCCCGCGGCGCCCAGCGCGAGCAGGGCAAACACTGTGATGCGCATCGAAAGCTCCTTTGAAGATTGGCGGTTGCGATGCCCAGCAGGTCCGCTTGCCAAGTGACGCAACAAGACAGCGCGAATGTTTGCGCGTCAATTCACGTTCGTTGGATGAGTTGCGTGATGGGACTGACGCGACGAGAGTAGGACTCAGTTGCTGCGAAACGTTGGCGGAAAGAGCACCGGAGGCGGCGGCGCGCGACGACCATAGACCGGCGGCGCATCGCCGTCGCCGGCATAGTAGGGGTTCTGGATGCAATAGAGCCTACGCCCCGATGCCGTTGCCGCACACTGCTCATAGCTGATGAACGTGCAGTTGCTGAGACCAGGTTGATCCTCGCCGGTCAGGCAAAATGGATAGCGGGTCCCGACGGCCTGCGCCGGTGCGCTGATGAGGGTGGCAAGTCCGCCGTTGATCGCCATCAGAGCCAGAATTGCGCGACGCATCTTGCGATCTCCCGCGGGAGCGATTCCCTGCGGCAACCAAAACGGCCGGCCCGGTTTCCGTCAACTGACCGATGGTGCAGGCCCCATCCCTTGGGGCGAAACCATTTGTTAACGCTGCAAATTGTGGTCGCATTTTCGCGCTTGACGATGAGAACAGAAAAGGAACAATGTTCCGCATATGTTCTGGTCGAAGGGAGAGCCAAATGTTGAAGGTTTTCGTGGAAGAGGCGGCCGCACTGGCCTCACTGACGCTGTTCGTCGGCATGATCGCGGTCTGGGCGCAACTCTTCACCCAGCTTTGAGCCAATCGCCGGATGGCGTTGTGGGGAAAAGCCGGACGACATCGCCGACGCACGCGTTCGGCGTGGACTCCCGGGGGTCGAGGCCGCACCATCGCGAGGCGAATCGCACTGCTGGACGTGTTCCGGTCTGGTGATCGCATCCCACCAGGAAGCTAGCGCTGCTCATGTCCAATGCCGGGTTCGTCCATCTTCACGTTCACTCCGCCTATTCGCTGCTGAAGGGCTCGATCAAGATCGCCAAGCTCGGCGAACTCGCCAAGGCAGATCGCCAGCCGGCACTGGCGTTGACCGACACCGACAACATGTTCGGTGCACTGGAATTCTCCGACAAGATGGCGGGCTATGGCATCCAGCCCATCGTCGGCTGCGAGGTCGCCGTCGATTTCGGCGATCAGGATCCGAACGCGCGCAATGCGCACGCAACGGCGCCCGCGCGCATCGTGCTGCTCGCCGCGCGTGAGCGCGGCTATCGCAGCCTGATGCGGCTCAATTCGCGCGCCTTCCTGGAAACACCGGTTCATCAGGCCCCGCATATCAAGTTCGACTGGCTGCAGGACGACGCCGAGGACCTGATTGCCCTGACGGGCGGCCCTGACGGACCGATTGCGCTGGCGCTGGGCGCTGGCAACGCCGACCTCGCAGGCATTCGCTGCGAGCGCCTGGCGGGCTTGTTCGGCAACCGGCTTTACGTCGAATTGCAGCGCCATGGCCTCGACAAGGAGCGCCGCGTCGAAGGCGGTTTGATTGACCTCGCCTACGCCAGGGGTTTGCCGCTGGTTGCGACCAACGAGCCGTATTTTGCCACCGCCGATGACTACGAGGCGCATGATGCGTTGCTCTGCATCGCCGGCGGACGGCTGATCGCCGAGACCGACCGCGACCAGCTTACGCCGGACCATCGCTTCAAGACGCGCGCAGAGATGGCGGTGCTGTTCGCCGATATTCCGGAGGCGCTTGCCTCCACGGTCGAGATCGCCGAGCGGTGCGCATACAGGCCGACGACACGCAAGCCGATCCTGCCGCGCTTCACGGTTGGTGCCGACGCCAACGCGCAGGAAGCCGAGAATGAGGAATTGCGCCACCAGGCAGAGGAGGGGCTCGCCAACCGGCTGCGCGTCCACGGTCTCTCGCAGGGCATGACCGAAGAGGACTATTCGAAGCGGCTGGCCTTCGAACTCGATGTCATCACCCGCATGAACTATTCGGGCTACTTCCTCATCGTGGCCGACTTCATCAAGCACGCGAAGTCGCAAGGCATTCCGGTTGGGCCTGGACGCGGCTCGGGCGCAGGGTCGCTGGTTGCCTATGCGCTCACCATCACCGATCTCGATCCGATCCGTTTTGGCCTGCTGTTCGAGCGTTTCCTCAATCCCGAGCGTGTGTCGATGCCGGACTTCGACATCGATTTCTGCCAGGACCGGCGTGGCGAGGTGATCTCCTACGTCCAGGAGCGCTACGGACGCGACCAGGTGGCGCAGATCATCACCTTCGGCACCTTGCAGGCACGGGGCGTGCTGCGCGACGTCGGTCGCGTGCTGCAGATGCCTTATGGCCAGGTCGACAAGCTCACAAAACTCGTGCCGCAAAATCCGGCCGCGCCGGTGACGTTGGCGGCCGCGATCGCGGGCGAACCAAAGCTGCAGGCGTTTCGCGACGAAGATCCGGTGGTGGCGCGCGCCTTCGACATTGCGCAGCGCCTCGAAGGCCTGACCCGCCACGCCTCGACCCATGCGGCCGGCATCGTGATCAGTGACCGGCCGCTCAGCGAGCTGGTGCCGCTCTATCGCGATCCAAAATCAGACATGCCGGTAACCCAGTTCAACATGAAGTGGGTGGAGCCGGCGGGCCTCGTGAAGTTCGATTTCCTCGGCCTGAAAACGCTGACCGTGCTCGATGTCGCGGTCAAATTGCTCGAACAGCGCAACGTCAAGGTCGATCTTGCCACGCTGCCGCTCGATGATGCGCCGAGTTACCAGATGCTGGCGCGCGGCGATGTGGTCGGCGTGTTCCAGGTTGAAAGCCAGGGCATGCGGCGCGCACTGGTCGACATGCGGCCGGACCGCTTTGAGGACATCATCGCCCTGGTCGCGCTCTATCGGCCGGGTCCGATGGCGAACATCCCGACCTATTGCGCGCGCAAGCATGGCGATGAAGAGCCGGAATACCTGCATCCGATGCTGGAGCCGATCCTCAAGGAAACATTTGGCGTCATCATCTACCAGGAACAGGTGATGCAGATCGCCCAGGTGATGGCCGGCTATTCGCTCGGCGAAGCCGACCTGTTGCGCCGCGCCATGGGCAAGAAGATCCGCGCCGAAATGGAAAAGCAGCGCGAGCGCTTCGTCGCGGGCGCGGTGAAGAACAATGTCTCCAGAGGGCAGGCCGAGACGATCTTCGAACTGCTGGCGAAATTCGCCGACTACGGCTTCAACAAGAGCCACGCCGCGGCGTATGCGCTGGTGTCCTATCACACCGCCTACATGAAGGCGCATTATCCGGTCGAGTTCATCGCGGCCTCGATGACGCTCGATCTCAACAACACTGACAAGCTCAGCGAATTCCGCTCCGAGGCGCAGCGGCTCGGCATCAAGGTCGAGGCGCCCAACGTCAATCGCTCCGGCGCCACCTTCGAGGTCGGCGACGGCACGATCTACTACGCGCTCGCCGCATTGAAGGGCGTCGGGCCGCAGGCGGTCGAGCTGATCGTGGAGGAACGCAGGAAGGGGGCGTTCACTTCGCTGGCGGACTTCGCCGCACGCGTCAATCCGCGCGCCGTCAACAAGCGCATCATCGAAAGCCTTGCGGCTGCTGGCGCCTTCGACACGCTCGAGCCGAACCGCGCGCGTGTCTACGCCGGCGCCGATGCGATTCTCGCCGCCTGTCAGCGCAGCCACGAGGCTGTGACCTCCGGGCAGAACGATATGTTCGGCGGCATGGCCGATGCGCCCGTCATTGTGCTGCCCCAGGTCGAGCCGTGGCTGCCGGCGGAACGGCTGCGGCGCGAATATGATGCGATCGGCTTCTTTCTGTCTGGCCATCCGCTCGACGATTACGCAACCGTGCTCAAACGTTTGCGCGTGCAGTCGTGGGCCGAGTTTTCCCGTGCCGTCAAAACCGGCGCGACGGCGGGCAAGGTCGCCGCCACCGTGGTGTCGCGGATGGAGCGCCGCACCAAGACCGGCAACAAGATGGGCATCATGGGCCTGTCCGACCCGACCGGCCATTTCGAGGCGGTGCTGTTCTCCGAGGGACTTGCACAATACCGCGACGTGCTGGAGCCGGGCGCGGCCGTGCTGCTGCAGCTTGGCGCTGAATTGCAGGGCGAGGATGTCCGTGCCCGCGTGCTGCACGCCGAGCCGCTCGACGACGCCGCGGCCAAGACGCAGAAGGGCCTGCGCATCTTCGTGCGCGACACCAAGCCGCTCGATTCCATCGCACGGCGTCTCAACATGCCTGAGGCGGCCCCCGCCAATGGTGCGTCCAAGGCCGCGCCTCAGGCCAGGCCCACGGGCGGCGACGGGGATGTTTCGCTGGTGCTGATGCTTGACCTCGAAACCGAGGTGGAGATGAAGCTTCCTGGCCGCTTCAAGGTTTCCCCGCAGATTGCCGGGGCGATCAAGGCGGTTTCAGGCGTGGTGGACGTGCAGACGCTCTAAGGCCGGTTCCGATAGGGCCGAAAAGGCCCAAAATCCGGCCTTATTTCCTTGCTTCTCGCGGAAATCGCGATATATACCGCGCCATCTCACACGGAAACATGGCTCAAAAGGCCGTCCGGTGGCAACCGGGCCGATAAGGCTCGTTTGCTCACACGTTTCCGGAGGAACCAACCGGAGAATCAAGACTATGGCGCTACCCGACTTCACTATGCGTCAGCTCCTCGAAGCTGGCGTGCATTTCGGCCACCAATCCCATCGCTGGAATCCGAAAATGTCCGAGTACATTTTCGGCGCCCGCAACAACATCCACATCATCGACCTCGCGCAGACCGTGCCGATGCTGCATCGTGCACTGCAGGCCGTCAGCGACACCGTGGCCAAGGGCGGCCGCGTGCTGTTCGTCGGCACCAAGCGGCAGGCGCAGGAGGGCGTCTCGGAAGCTGCCAAGCGCTCGGCGCAATATTTCGTCAATTCGCGCTGGCTCGGCGGCACGCTGACCAACTGGCGCACCATTTCCGGATCGATCAAGCGCCTGCGTCATCTCGACGAGGTGCTCGCTGGCGGCGAAGCCAACTCCTACACCAAGAAGGAGCGGCTGACCCTGCAGCGTGAGCGCGACAAGCTCGACCGTTCGCTCGGCGGCATCAAGGATATGGGCGGTCTGCCCGACCTGATCTTCGTGATCGACACCAACAAGGAAGACATCGCGATCCAGGAGGCACAACGCCTCAACATCCCCGTTGCGGCGATCGTTGACACCAACTCCGATCCGAAGGGCATCACCTATGTGGTGCCGGGCAACGATGACGCCGGCCGCGCCATTTCCCTGTATTGCGACCTCGTCGCGCGCGCCGTCATCGACGGCATTTCGCGTGCGCAGGGCGATGCAGGCGTCGATCTCGGCGCAGCTGCCAAGCCTGTCGTGCAGGAAGAAATTCCCGCGGCGAAGTCGGGCTTCCAGGGTCTCGCCGGTCCGCGTGGCCCGGCAGACGATCTCAAGAAGCTGCCCGGCGTGTCCGGCGCGATCGAGAAGAAGTTCAACGACGCCGGCATCTTCCACTACTGGCAGCTGGCTGAACTCGATCACGACACCGCTCACAAGATCGGCGAAGAAGTCGGTCTTTCCAGCCGCGCCGATGCCTGGGTCGCCAAGGCCAAGGCGCTCACCGCGGAAGCAGAATAACGCGACGTGAAGGCTTGATCCGGAAAAGCGGGAGCCGGTTTTCCCAACGGATTACGCCCAAATAACAGGAGTGGCCGGGTCTCCCGGCCGCCGCTTCGGCTTTCTACTTTTCTCACGACACTCCTGCAGCTGATGGCGGCGAGGCGCAGGCCGCGCCGCATCTGCCCTGACAGGCAAGAAGGACGTTCACGATGGCTACGATCACAGCAGCGATGGTCAAGGACCTGCGCGAGTCGACCGGCGCGGGCATGATGGATTGCAAGGCGGCGCTCACCGAGACCGCCGGCGACATGCAGGCGGCCCAGGACTGGCTGCGCAAGAAGGGCCTGTCGAAGGCCGCCAAGAAGGCCGGGCGCGTTGCCGCGGAAGGCCTGATCGGCGCGCTGACCAAAGGCAACAAGGGCGTGGTGGTCGAAGTCAATTCCGAGACCGACTTCGTCGCGCGCAACGACCAGTTCCAGGGCCTCGTCAAGATGGTCGCGCAGGTCGCGCTCGATGCCGGCGCCGACGTCGAGAAGATCAAGGCCGCCAAGGTTGGCAGCGTCACGGTCGAGACCGCGATTTCCGATGCGATCGCCACGATCGGCGAGAACATGTCATTGCGCCGGGCAGCTTCGCTCGCCGTTGGCCAGGGTGTGGTGTCGAGCTACGTCCATGGCGCGGTCGTGGAGGGTGCGGGCAAGATGGGTGTGCTGGTTGCGCTGGAGTCGACCGGCAAGGCCGACGAGCTTGCTGTGCTCGGCCGCCAGCTCGCGATGCATGTGGCAGCCGCCAACCCGCAGGCGCTGGATCCCGCTGGCCTCGATCCTGAGGTCGTCCGGCGCGAAAAGGACGTGCTGGCCGACAAGTATCGCCAGCAGGGCAAGCCCGCGAACGTCATCGAGAAGATCGTAGAGTCCGGCCTCAAGACTTTTTACAAGGAAGTCTGCCTGCTCGAGCAGGCCTTCATTCACGACAGCGGCAAGTCGGTGGCCCAGGCGGTGAAGGAAGCTGAGGGCAAGGTCGGCGGCCCCGTGAAGATTGCCGGCTTTGTGCGCTATGCTCTCGGTGAGGGAATCGAGAAGCAGGAAACCGACTTCGCCGCCGAAGTTGCTGCCGTCAGCGGCAAGAAGTAACCGGCCGGCTGGAGCGCCCGCCCGGCGCGTGCAGCGCCGGGTGGTAGACCTGCCCGGGAGAGAAAGCGGTACGCAATGGCTGAGCCGGTCTATCGTCGCGTCGTGATCAAGCTCTCGGGTGAGTATCTCGCCGGCTCGAACTCGTTCGGGATCGATCAGCCGACGGTGGACCGTATCGCTGGTGACGTGATTGCTGCGCAAAAGCTCGGCTGTGAGGTGGCTGTGGTTGTCGGCGGCGGCAATATCGTCCGTGGCGTCGAAGTCTCCTCCCGCGGCGTGTCCCGCCCGACCGGCGACACCATGGGCATGCTTGCGACCATGATGAACTGCCTCGCGCTCGAGGCCGCCATCGAACGCAAGGGCACGCCGGCGCGCACGCTGTCGGCCTTCGTGATGCCCGAGATTTCCGAGCTGTTCACCCGCAGTGCGGCGCACAAATACCTGGCCGAAGGCCGGATCGTGCTGCTTGGCGGCGGTACCGGCAACCCGTTCTTCACGACGGATACGACTGCGGTCCTGCGGGCCGCAGAAATCGGCGCCCAGGCCGTGCTCAAGGCGACCAATGTTGACGGCGTCTACAGCGCCGATCCCAAAAAAGACCCGTCGGCCAAGCGCTTCGAGCGGCTGACCCACTCACAGGCGATTGAAGGCGGCTACAAGGTCATGGATGCAACCGCTTTCGCGCTTGCCCGGGAAACGTCGCTGCCTATCATCGTGTTCTCGATCGCCGAACCAGGTTCGATCGGCGCGATTCTGCGCGGCACCGGCCATGGCACAATTGTCGCTGGCTGAACCAGCGCGCGCGGCCTTCGGTTTGGTCCGAAAGCTGCGAATCCATAGGAGAGGGAGATGCCCACACCGGGTTTCGACGTCAACGAATTGAAGCGCCGCATGCAGGGTGCCACCCAGGCACTGAAGCACGAGTTGGGTGGGCTGCGCACCGGCCGCGCTGCGGCCTCAATGCTTGAGCCGGTCCAGGTCGACGCCTACGGCAGTCACATGCCGCTGAATCAGGTGGCGACCATCTCGGTGCCTGAGCCGCGGCTGCTCTCGGTCCAGGTCTGGGACAAATCGCTGGTCAAGGCCGTTGAAAAAGCGATTGTAGATTCAAATCTTGGTCTCACGCCGGCCACGGAAGGGCAGGTGCTGCGCTTGCGCGTGCCTGAGCTCAACGCCGACCGCCGCAAGGAGCTCGTCAAGGTCGCGCATAAATACGCCGAGGCGGCCCGCGTCGCCGTCCGGCACGTCCGCCGTGACGGGCTCGACGTCGTCAAGAAGCTGGAAAAGAACCACGAGATTTCCGAGGACGATCAGGAGCGGCTTGCCAATGACGTCCAGAAGGCGACGGACGGGACGATTTCCGAAATCGACACGCTGCTTGCCGCCAAGGAAAAGGAAATCCTCACGGTTTAGGAATTGAGTGATGTCGAACGCCGCCGCCGCAACCGACGGAACGGACCGAACCGGCTATCCCCTCCATGTCGCAATCATCATGGACGGGAATGGCCGCTGGGCGGCTGCGCGCGGGCTGCCGCGGGCGGAAGGTCATCGACGCGGCGTCGAGGCGCTACGGCGCGTCGTGCGGGCGGCGCATGAGCTCGGCGTCGTCTATCTGACGATCTTCTCCTTTTCCTCCGAGAATTGGTCGCGGCCGGCCACCGAAATCGGCGATCTGTTCGGTCTCCTGCGCCGCTTCATCCGCAACGACCTCGCGACCCTGCATCGCGACGGTGTCCGTGTCCGCGTGATCGGCGAACGGACCGGACTTGAGCCTGATATCTGCGCGATGCTCAATGAGGCTGAAGAGCTGACGCGTGACAACACGCGCCTCACGCTCGTCGTCGCGTTCAACTACGGTTCGCGCCAGGAAATCGCGAGCGCCGCGCAGCGGCTGGCGCAAGAGGTTGCGCAGGGCAAGCGCGATCCGGCCAGCATCGATGCCGATGCGTTGGGCCAATATCTGGACGCGCCCGAGATTCCGGATCCTGATCTCATCATTCGCACCAGTGGCGAGCAGCGCTTGTCAAACTTCCTGATGTGGCAGGCGGCTTACAGCGAGCTTGTCTTCGTTCCGATCCACTGGCCGGATTTCGACAAGGCGGCGCTGGAAAGCGCGATCGCCGAATACGCCCGACGCGAGCGACGCTTCGGCGGCCTGGTTGCGAAAACCGGATCGTGAGCGAGGGCGAAGCCGCACCGGCGGCACCAGCCGAGCAGGGGTCGCGCAATCTTCTGATGCGGGTGCTCGCCGCTCTCGTTCTGGCGCCCATCGCCGTTGCAATCGCCTACAGCGGCGGGGTTCTCTGGGCCATACTGGTGACGCTGACCGCCATCGGCCTCTATCTCGAATGGCTGGCCATTGTCGGCCTTGCGCGCGAGTTGCGCGTCACGGTCCCGGGTATTGTGGCCGTTGCGCTCGCCGGCGCGTGCCTTGCACTGGCGCGGCTCGACGCTGCATTGGTCGTGCTCGCCGTCGGTCTTGTCGCGGTCGGGCTGCTGGCACCGCTGCGGCGCGCGTGGGCGACAGCGGGGTTTTTGTACGCCGCCTGCGCCGAGGTCGCCTCCATATTGGTGCGGCAGGATCCCCTTCAGGGGTTTGTCGCGCTGCTTTTCGTGCTGCTGGTGGTTTGGGTCACCGACATCGGCGGCTACTTTGCCGGGCGCGGCATTGGCGGCCCAAAGCTGTGGCCACGGGTCAGCCCGAAAAAGACCTGGGCGGGCGCTATCGGGGGCTTTGCCGCAAGCCTTGCTGTCGCCGGCTGTTTTGCGGGGCTCGCTCTCGGGAAAACGGCGCCCCTGCTGGTTTTAGCGGCCATTCTGTCAGTGATTTCGCAGCTTGGCGATCTGTTCGAATCCGCGGTAAAGCGGCGGTTCGGCGTCAAGGATTCGAGCCAGGTCATTCCCGGTCACGGCGGGCTGCTTGATCGCCTGGACGGGTATGTGGCGGCGATCGCCGTCGCCGCTATTCTGGGGTTCCTGCATGGTGGCGCCGATGGCGTCGGCCGCGGTCTTATGGTTTGGTGAGCCAATGAGCGCTGTTCCATTGCGTAACAACAAGGCGCCCGCCGCTGCCGCGCGTAGCGTGACGGTGCTTGGCGCGACCGGTTCGATCGGCGACAGCACCATGGACCTGCTGCGCGGCGCGCGCGAGCGCTACCGCGTGGAGGCGCTGACTGCCAACAGCAATGTCGAGGCGCTGGCAAAGCTCGCAAGGGAATTCGATGCGCGCTTTGCGGCGATCGCCGATCCCGCGCGCCTGTCCGAACTAAAGGACGCGCTGGCGGGCACGCGCACCGAATGCGGAGCAGGCGAGAGCGCGATCATCGAGGCCGCAGCGCGGCCTGCGGATTGGGTGATGGCCGCGGTGAGCGGTGCAGCAGGGCTCAAGCCCGCACTTGCGGCGGTCGATCGCGGTGCATCGGTGGCGCTTGCCAACAAGGAATGCCTGGTCTGCGCCGGCGATTTCTTCATGCAACGCGCGGCAAAGGCCGGCGCCTGCATCCTGCCTGCCGATTCCGAGCACAACGCGTTGTTTCAGGCGCTCTCGTCGGGTAACCGCGAAGAGCTGTTGCGCGTCATCATCACCGCGTCCGGCGGGCCGTTCCGCACCTGGGCGCCAGCCGATATCGAGCAGGCGACACTTGCACAGGCGCTGAAACATCCGAACTGGAGCATGGGCCAGAAGATCACCATCGATTCCGCATCGATGATGAACAAGGGGCTCGAGGTGATCGAGGCGTCGTATCTGTTCGCGTTGACGCCGGATGAGATCGACGTGCTGGTGCATCCGCAGTCGATCATCCATGGCATGGTTGAATTCTCCGACCGTTCCGTGGTCGCTCAACTCGGTACGCCGGACATGCGTATTCCGATTGCGCATTGCCTCGGTTGGCCCGACCGAATCGTCGGTCCGTCGGCGAAGCTTGATCTGGCCAAGATCGGCCAGCTCACATTCGAGGCTCCCGATTTCGAGCGTTTTCCGGCGCTGCGGCTTGCCTACGAGGCGTTGCGAACCGGACGCGGCGCAACCACCGTGTACAATGCCGCCAATGAGATCGCGGTCGCCGCTTTCGTTGCCGGCAAGATCCGGTTCGGTGGTATTGCCCGCCTCGTCGAGGCGACCCTCAATGACTGGATTCGCTCCGGCAACCGCGCCCCGCTGGCCTCGGCCGACGACGCAATTTCTGTTGACCATGTTGCGAGAAATAAGGCGGCCGCCCTATTGCCTCAAATTGCCTTAAAGGCATCCTAGAGGGTTGGGGGCGCAGCCTTTCAGGCTCGTCGAGGGGAACTGGATGTCCGATCTTTTTCTACATAGTTTCAATACGTTGAGTCATGGCCTGATCGGCTACGTCATCCCGTTTCTGTTTGTCCTGACGATCGTGGTGTTCTTCCACGAGCTTGGTCACTTCCTCGTCGCCCGCTGGGCCGGCGTAAAGGTGTTAACGTTCTCGCTCGGCTTTGGACCGGAACTGTTCGGCTTCAACGACCGGCACGGCACGCGCTGGAAGGTTTCCGCCATCCCGCTCGGCGGCTATGTCAAATTCTTTGGCGATGACACCGAGGCCTCCACGCCCTCGTCCGAACTCCTCGCCGGCATGACCGCAGAGGAGCGCGCAGGCAGCTTCCACCACAAGAAAGTCGGCCCCCGCGCGGCCATCGTGGCCGCTGGCCCGATTGCCAATTTCCTGCTCGCGATCGTCATCTTCACGTGCCTGTTCTTCTTCGGCAAGCCCAGCACGACGGCGCGCGTCGACAAGGTCGAGGCCAACAGCGCGGCTGCGGCCGCCGGCTTCCAGGTTGGCGACGTCGTCACCGCGATCAATGGCAAGGTGATCGGCTCGTTCACTGACATGCAGCGCGTCGTCGGCATCAACCCGGGCGAACAGCTGACTTTCAACATCAAGCGCGGCGAGACCAGCATCGTCCTGCGCGGCACGCCGGAACTGCGCGAGGTCAAGGATTCCTTCGGCAACACGCACAAGCTGGGCGTGCTCGGAATCACCCGCGCCACGGCACCAGGCGATGTCGTGACCGAGCGTGTCGACCCCGCCAGCGCGCTTTGGCTTGGCATCAAGGAGACGTGGTTCGTGGTCGACCGGACGCTTGCCTACATCGGCGGCGTGTTCACCGGGCGCGAGGCGGCCGACCAGGTCGGCGGCCCGCTGCGGATCGCCCAAATCTCGGGGCAGGTGGCGACGATGGGGTTGGCGGCGCTGATTCACTTGGCCGCCGTGCTGTCCATCTCGATCGGGCTGTTGAACCTGTTCCCGGTCCCGCTGCTCGATGGCGGTCACCTTTTGTTCTATGCCGTCGAGGCCGTTCGGGGCCGGCCGCTATCGGAACGGGCTCAGGAAATGGGGTTCCGGATTGGGCTCGGTTTGGTGCTGATGCTGATGGTGTTTGCGACCTACAACGACATTCTGCATCTCAAGGCTTTTTTGTGACGTTGCCATTGAGCAACGTCTTGGAATGAAAATGGAATTGCGCTGCGGGGAAGCGTTTGCCGGTTTGGCAAAATTGGCTACAAGCAGGGCAGCAAAGTTGGGAATCTGCCGGTCTTTGGGGAGTTCGAGATCGGCACTCGGAATGACAAGGGCGCGCAGCGCATGAATTTTGGAATGCGAGTACGGGGGGGCTTGTTGGCCGCCCTGATCATGTACGCCGTGCCGGTTGCCGCCACGCTGACCACAGCGTTTGCCCCGTCGCCCGCGGCTGCCCAAACGGCTGCCTCGATCGTCGTCGAAGGCAATCGCCGCGTTGAGGTCGAAACCATCCGCTCCTACTTCCGCCCGGGTCCCGGTGGCCGTCTCGGCCAGGCCCAGATTGACGACGGCTTGAAGGCCCTGATCGAAACCGGCCTGTTCCAGGACGTCCGGATCAACACCCCGGGCGGCCGAATCGTCGTCACGGTGGTCGAGAATCCCGTGATCGGCCGCATCGCCTTCGAGGGCAACAAGAAGGTCAAGGACGAGCAGCTCACCGCGGAAATCCAGTCCAAGCCGCGCGGCACGCTGTCGCGTCCGATGGTGCAGTCCGATACGCAGCGCATCACCGAAATCTATCGCCGTTCCGGCCGCTATGACGTGCGGGTCACCCCCGAGATCATCGAACAGCCGAACAATCGCGTCGACCTGGTCTTCACCATCACCGAGGGCCAGAAGACGGGCGTTCGGTCGATCGAGTTCGTCGGCAACGTCTATTATTCGTCCTATCGCCTGCGCGACATCATCAAGACGCGCGAATCCAACCTGCTGAGCTTCCTCGGCGGTAACGACGTCTACGACCCTGATCGCGTTGAGGCCGACCGCGACCTGATTCGTCGCTTTTATCTCAAGAACGGCTTTGCCGATGTGCAGGTGGTCGCCGCGCTGACCGAATACGATCCCGAGCGCAAGGGATTCATGGTCACCTTCAAGATCGAGGAAGGCCAGCAGTATCGCGTTGCCTCCGTCAACTACATTTCGTCGATCGCGACCTTCGATGCCAACACGCTGCGCAGCTATTCACGCGTCGGCGTCGGCTCGGTTTACAACGCCGAAGCGCTGGAAAAATCGATCGAGGAAATGCAGATCGAAGCCTCCCGTCGCGGCTACGCCTTCGCCATCGTTCGTCCGCGCGGTGATCGCAACTTCGAGCAACACACGGTCTCGATCACCTTCGCCGTCGACGAGGGCCCGCGCACCTACATCGAGCGCATCAACATCCGCGGCAACACCCGGACCCGCGATTACGTCATTCGCCGCGAGTTCGATCTCGCCGAGGGCGATGCCTACAATCGCGCGCTGGTCGACCGCGCCGAGCGGCGCCTGAAGAACCTCGACTTCTTCAAGAGCGTGAAGATCGTGACCGAGCCCGGCTCCTCCAGCGATCGCGTCGTTCTCATTGTCGACCTCGAGGAAAAATCCACCGGCGACTTCTCGGTGTCGGGCGGTTACTCGACCACGGACGGCGCGCTGGCAGAAGTCAGTGTTTCCGAAAAGAATTTCCTTGGGCGCGGCCTGTTCGCCAAGGCGTCAGTGACGTACGGCCAATATGCGCGCGGCTACTCGCTGTCCTATGTCGATCCATATCTGCTCGACTATCGTGTCGCGCTTGGCCTTGACCTCTATCAGCGCCAGCAACTCGCCAACCAATATATCTCCTACGGCACCAAGACGATCGGGTTCAGCCCGCGCCTCGGCTTCTCCTTGCGCGAAGATTTGTCGTTGCAGGTGCGCTATTCGATCTTCCAGCAGGAACTCCAGCTGCCCACCGCACTGGCGAACTGTAACAACGATCCAAACAACCCCTTCCTGGCCTTCAATCCAACGCCGTCCTACGCCAACGTCGTGGGCGCGCCTCCCGGCGGCAGCATCAACGGGGTGGTCGACACATCCGGCGTCGGCCTGTGGTGCTACAGCGACGGCGAAGCATCGCTGCCGGTGCGTAAGGAACTTTACGGCGGCAAGGTGCTGACGTCGTCGGCCGGCTATTCGCTGATCTACAACACGCTCGACAACAACAAGAACCCGACCGATGGTCTGCTGGTCGACTTCCGCCAGGATTTTGCCGGTCTCGGCGGCGACGTCAGCTACATCAAGTCGGCCGGCGATTTGAAGTTCTACACCCCGCTGGTTGCCGACATCGTCAGCCTGATCCATCTGCAGGGCGGCGTGTTGACCAAACTCGGCAGCGACCTGCGCATGCTCGATCACTTCCAGATGGGCCCGAACCTGGTCCGCGGCTTTGCGCCAAACGGCATGGGTCCCCGCGCGATCAATCCGTTTGCGTCGATGGACTCGCTCGGCGGCACCAAATACTGGGGCGCTTCGCTCGAATTGCAGATGCCGTTCTGGTTCTTGCCCAAGGAAGTGGGTCTGAAGGGCGCGGTGTTCGCCGATGCCGGCGGCCTGTACGACTATCAGGGGCCGACCACCTGGGCGTTCACCGGCGAAACCACGACGCCGTATAATTCGGCCTGTATCAAGCCGAACCCGGTTTATCCATACACCGCGGGAACGTGTACAGGCCTGGTCTTTGACGACAGCCGGGTTGTCCGCACCTCGGTCGGTGTCGGTCTCGTCTGGGCGTCGCCGTTCGGTCCGTTGCGCTTCGACTACTCAGTTCCGCTGTCGAAGGGCCAATTCGACCGCATCCAGCAATTCAAGTTCGGCGGCGGCACGTCGTTCTAGCAGGCGTTTCGCGCGAGGGGGGTACCGGATCGCGCGAGCAGGACGCAAGCCAAACGGGGAACAGGGCCCGGTCTGTCTAATCAGGATCGGCGCTCTGGTCCGTTCACGGGCCGGACCGCGACGGGTGGAATGGCGCAGCCGATATTTTTCGATAAGCCGCCTCCAGCGACGCTGGCTGAGGTCGCAGCGCTGACGAAGGCGCAGCTGACTGATCCTGCGCGGGGTGGCCTCAAGATCACGGGACTTGCTTCACTGGATGAAGCAGGCCCGATGCATCTGACCTTCTTCGACAACCTCAAATATGCCGACCAGCTCGCGCTGACCAAGGCAGGCGCCTGCCTCGTCAGCGATCGCTTTGCCGCGCGCGTGCCGTCCCATGTCGCCGTGCTGCGCGCGGCTCAGCCCTTTCGCGCCTTTGTGCGCATCGCGCGGGAGTGGCATGGCGATGCATTGCGGCCGAAATCCTGGGTCGGCAATGAGGGTATTGCGCCTTCGGCCATTATCGACCCCAGCGCGCATCTTGAGGACGGCGTAATCGTCGATCCGCTGGCGGTCATTGGCCCCGATGTAGAGATCGGCGCGGGCACGGTGATTGGCGCGGCGGCCGTGATCGGCCCCGGGGTCAAGATCGGGCGCGACTGCAACGTTGGTCCCCACTGCGCAATCCAGGCCGCTCTGATCGGCAACAACGTGCTGATCTATCCCGGCTGCAGCATCGGCCAGGACGGCTACGGCTTCGTCTTCTTCGGGCCCGAGGGCCACCTCAAGGTTCCCCAGACCGGGCGTGTGCTGATCCAGAACGACGTCGAGGTCGGCGCCCATACCACCATCGACCGTGGCAGCTTGCGGGACACGGTGATTGGCGAGGGCACCAAAATCGACAATCAGGTCCAGATCGGCCACAATGTGACCATCGGCAGGCATTGCCTGCTTGCGGCCCAGATCGGCCTCGCGGGCAGTCTGACGATCGGCGATAACGTGGCTCTCGGAGCCAAGGTGGGGATCAATAATCACCTGAAGATCGGAGATGGAGCCCAGGTCACGGCCATGAGCGCGGTCAAGGACGACATTCCCCCGAATGGGCGGTGGGGCGGTCACTTTGCCAAGCCAACGAAGCAGTGGTTCCGCGAAATTATCGCGGTGGAACGCCTGGTGCGTGATGCTACGACCGATCCGAAGGGTGAGGGGCAGGAGTGATGGAGGAAGCATCGGTCAGGTTCGACGTCGTCCCTATCGAAGAGATATTGAAGACGCTGCCGCACCGCTATCCCATGTTGCTGATCGACCGGGTGATCAACATCCGGACCGATTACAGCGGCATCGGGGTCAAGAACGTTACGTTCAACGAGCCGTGCTTCCTCGGGCATTTTCCCGAGCGGCCGGTCTATCCCGGCGTCATGATGATCGAGGCCATGGCGCAGACCGCGGGTGTCATCGGCATCAAGTCGGTGGAGGGTACGGAGAAGCCGCGCGCGGTCTATTTTCTGACCATCGACAAGTGCAAGTTCCGCAAACCCGTGGGGCCTGGCGATACCATCGAGTATCACCTGCGCTCTATCGGCCGTCGCAAGGCGATGTGGTGGTTCCATGGCGATGCCAAGGTGAACGGACAGGTCGTCGCGGAAGCCGATGTCGGCGCGATGCTGACCGACTGACGGACGATTGATGACACAGATCGATTCGACCGCGCGGATTGAGGATGGCGCCGTGATCGACGACGGCGCAACGATCGGGCCGTTTTGCGTGATCGGCGCTCACGCGGTGATCGGGGCGGGCTGCAAGTTGATGTCGCATGTGAGCGTCATCGGTCACACCACCATCGCCGCCGATTGCGTAATCTCGCCGTTTGCCGTGTTGGGCGGGCCGCCGCAGGACCTGAGCTATCGCGGCGAGCCGACGCGCCTCGAGATCGGCAGCGGATGCATCATTCGCGAGGGCGTGACCATGAATGTCGGCACGGTGAAGGGCGGGGGGCTCACAAAAGTCGGCGACCGCGGGTTCTTCATGAACAACAGCCACGTTGGTCATGACTGCATGGTCGGCAATGACGTGATCTTTGCCACGTCAGCCACCCTCGGCGGCCACTGCGAGATTGGCGATTTCGTCTATATCGGCGGCCTCTCGGCGGTGCACCAGTTCACCCGCATCGGGCCGCAGGTCATGGTCGGCGGCGTCTGCGGCGTGCGCGGCGACGTCATCCCGTTCGGCCTCGCCAACGGCCAGTACGCCGTGCTCGAGGGCCTCAACATCATCGGCATGAAACGCCGCAAGTTCACCAAGCAGCGCCTCGCCACCGTGCGCGGCTTCTATCAAAAGCTGTTCCACGGCTCCGGGATTTTCGCCGAACGGCTCGACGCGGTGCAGCCGATGGCCGCCGAGGATCCGGCCATCGCCGAAATCCTCGCCTTCATCGGCGATGGCAAATTACGCCCGTTGTGCATGCCGGCGGATGCCGGCCCGCGGCAACAATGAGCGCGGGGAAGAAGCGGCCATGAGCACGGCAGCTTCGGACATCGCGCCTCCGGTCGGCATCATCGCAGGCGCCGGGACGATGCCGTTTGCGGTGGCCGATTCACTCGCCGCGCGCGGACGGTCGGCTGTGATCTTCGCATTGAAGGGTGCCTGCGATCCGGCAGCCGCTGCGCGCTTCCGCCATCACTGGATCTCGGTCGGCCAGATCGGCAAGGCCACGAGGCTGTTTCGCAGCGAAGGCTGCCGCGACCTCATTTTCATCGGCGGTCTGGCGCGGCCCTCGTTATCGGAGATTCGGCTCGATTGGGGCACGCTGCGTGTCATGGCCCATGTCGTGGCGGCCTTTCGCGGCGGCGACAATCACCTGCTGTCCGGAATCGGCCGTATCATGGAGCAGGACGGCTTCCGCATGATCGGGATCAAGGATGCCGCGCCGGACCTGCTGATGCCCGCCGGTTGCATCACGCGCGCGGCGCCGGATGAGACGACAGCGGCGGATATCGCGCGGGGACGGGCCGTCCTGGACGCGCTCGGGCCGTTCGATATCGGCCAAGCGGCAGTCGTCATCGACGGCCACGTGGTGGCGGTCGAGGACATTGAAGGCACCGACGGGCTGCTCGCGCGGGTGGCGCGGCTGCGCGAGCAGGGCCGCATTCGCGCCAAGACCGGCCGCGGCGTGCTGGTCAAGGCGCCCAAGCGCGGACAGGATTTGCGTTACGACCTGCCTGCGGTCGGCGTCAAAACCGTCGAGGGTGCAGCACTTGCCGGTCTCGCGGGGATCGCGGTGGCTGCAGGAAATGCGGTGGTGGCGGATGCGCAAGCCATGATCGAGGCCGCCGACAAGGCCGGCCTGTTTGTGACGGGCCTGTCCGCGTGAGTCTCGCCCGCACGAGCCCCGCCGTCGGGCGCAAGATTTTCCTGATCGCGACGGAAGAGTCCGGCGACCGGCTCGGCGCCAATCTGATGAAGGTCTTGCGCCAGCGGCTTGGCGGCGCCGTGCAGTTCGAGGGCGTCGGCGGGCGTGCCATGACACGCGAGGGCCTGAGCTCGCGTTTTCCGATCGAGGAACTGTCGATCATTGGGCTCGCCGCCGTGGTGCGGCAATTGCCGGCGATCATGCGCAAGATCCGCGAGACGGCGGACGCCGTCGTGGAGGCGGCGCCGGACATTCTTGTCATCATCGACAGCCCGGACTTCACCCATCGCGTGGCCAAACGCGTGCGGGCGCAAGCGCCGAAAATTCCGATCGTCGACTATGTTTCTCCGACGGTCTGGGCATGGCGGCCGGGCCGGGCGCGCGCGATGCGTCCCTATGTCGACCATGTGTTGGCTCTGTTGCCGTTCGAGCCTGACGCCTATGAGCGGCTGCACGGACCGCCTTGCACTTACGTCGGCCATCCCCTGACCGAACAGATCGCTCAACTGCGGCCCAACGCCGAGGAACAGCAGCGGCGTGCGGAGACACCGCCGGTGCTGCTTGTGCTGCCAGGGAGCCGCCGCAGCGAAATCCGTCACCACATGACGGCGTTCGGCGTCTCGCTGAACCGCTTGCACGCCGAGGGCATCGCCTTTGAAGCGGTGTTGCCGACACTGCCGCACCTGGTGGAGGCGGTAACTGCGTGCCTGAAATACTGGAACGTGAAGCCGCGCGTCGTCATCGGCGAGCCCGAGAAGCGCGCCGCCTTTCGCATCGCCCATGCCGCGCTCGCGAAATCCGGCACAGTCACGCTGGAATTGGCGCTCGCCGGAGTCCCGATGATTGCCGCCTATCGCACCGGCGCAATGGAAGCGTTCGTCCTGCGCCGCGCCATCCGGGTCAATTCGGTGATCCTTGCCAATCTCGTTTTGGGCGAGAACGTCGTGCCGGAGTTTCTGCAGGAGAATTGCCGCTCGGATCGGCTGGTGCCGGCGTTGCGCGATGTGCTGCGCGACAGCGCGTTGCGGCAGAAGCAGCTTGAGGCATTTGGCCGGCTCGATGCCACGATGTCGACGGGCGACCAGCCGCCGAGCGTTCGCGCGGCCGACATCGTGCTTGCCGCTATGCGCAAGGGACGCCTTGAATAGCGATTTCGGCTGCGGCCGGGCTCGAGGTACCGGGCCGAAAATTGCGCCGGTAACAAACGAAAACGGCGCCGTCAGGATTGCCGGCGCCGTTCCAAGCTGGGGTGAGGAGACTTACTTCCGCTTGTCGACCGGCACGTAGTCGCGGCGCGCCACGCCGGTGTAGAGCTGGCGCGGACGGCCGATCTTCTGATGCGGGTCCTCGATCATCTCGCTCCACTGGCTGATCCAGCCGACGGTGCGGGCGACCGCAAACAGCACGGTGAACATCGAGGTCGGGAACCCCATCGCTTTCAGCGTGATGCCCGAATAGAAGTCGACGTTCGGGTACAGCTTGCGGTCGATGAAGTACTGGTCGCTCAGCGCGATCTTTTCCAGTTCGAGCGCGACCTTCAGCATCTGATCGTCGCCGTGGCCGGTCTCCTTCAGCACGGCGTGACACATCTTCTGCATGATCTTGGCGCGTGGATCGTAGTTCTTGTAGACGCGGTGGCCAAAACCCATCAGGCGGACTTCGGAATTCTTGTCCTTCACCTTCTTGATGAACTCTGGAATCTTGTCGACCGAACCGATGTCGGCAAGCATGGCGAGCGCTGCCTCGTTGGCGCCGCCGTGGGCCGGGCCCCACAGGCAGGCAATGCCGGCGGCGATGCAGGCGAAGGGATTGGCGCCGGAGGAGCCGGCGATGCGCACGGTCGAGGTCGAGGCGTTCTGCTCGTGGTCGGCGTGCAGGATGAAGATCTTGTCCAGCGCATCGGCGAGCACCGGATTGATCTTGTATTCCTCGCACGGCACCGCAAAGCACATGTGCAGGAAGTTCTGCGCGAAGGTGAGCGAATTCTTCGGATACATGAAGGGCTGGCCGACGTTGTACTTGTAGGCCATCGCCGCCAGCGTCGGGATCTTTGCGATCATCCGCATCGAGGCGATCATGCGCTGCTGCGGATCGTTGATGTCGGTGGAGTCGTGATAGAACGCGGCTAGCGCGCCGACGCAGCCGACCATGACCGCCATCGGGTGGGCGTCACGGCGAAAACCCTGGAAGAACCGGGCCATCTGCTCGTGCACCATGGTGTGTTTGGTCACGCGCGTGTCGAAGTCGAGCTTCTGGGCCCTGGTCGGCAATTCCCCGTACAACAGGAGATAGCAGGTCTCCAGGAAGTCGCCGTTCTCGGCGAGCTGCTCGATCGGGTAGCCGCGATATTCCAGAATGCCGGCGTCGCCGTCGATATAGGTAATCTTCGACTGGCAGCTTCCCGTCGAGGTGAAGCCGGGATCGTAGGTGAACATGCCGGCCTGGGCGTAGAGCTTGGCGATGTCGATGACATCGGGCCCGACGGTGCCGCTCAGGATCGGGAAATCATAGGTCTTGTTACCGACCGTCAGTGTTGCTGTCTTGTTGCTGGATTTTGCGTCCATCGTGTCGTCCCCGATGAAATCGTTGTAAAAATCGGGCTGGCTGGATGCTTTCCTCCGGGAGGAAGCAAGGCAGGGCCTGATCGTCTAGAAGGCGGCGGAAAAGGGGTATCGTATTGCCCTGTGCACTGCAAGATCGACCCTGGTAGGGCTAGCCTGCGCGCGCCTGATCGGCCAGCCGGGCAAGGCATTCGTCGCGTCCGAGCACCGCCAAAACCTCGAAAATTCCGGGCGAAGTTGTGCGCCCTGTCAGCGCCGCGCGCAGCGGCTGGGCGACCGCGCCGAGCTTGAGGCCATTCTGCTCGGCGAAATTCCGCATGGCGGCTTCCGTCGCCTCGGCGCTCCAGGGCGACACGGCCTCAAGGGCGGTGCGCAACTTGCCAATCAGCGCACGGTTTTCGTCGGTCAGCAGTGCCTCTGCCTTCGGTTCGAACTCCAGTGGGCGGTCGGCAAAGATGAAATAGGAACCGGCAATCAGCTCCAACAGCGTTTTGGCGCGCTCCTTCAGGCTCGGCATCGCCTGCAGCAGCTGGGCGCGCGTGGCGTCGTTCAGCTTGGCCTTCAGTTCGGCGCCGTTCTCGACGTGATCGAGAACGTCCTCGAACATCTTCACCAGCGCGCGATCGTCGGCGTTGCGGATGTAGTGGCCGTTGAGGTTTTCCAGCTTGGCGAAATCGAACCGCGCCGCCGAGCGCCCGATGCCGGAGAGGTCAAACGCGTCGATCATCTCCTGGGTCGAAAAGATCTCCTGGTCGCCGTGGCTCCAGCCGAGCCGCACAAGGTAGTTGCGCAGCGCCGCCGGCAGGTAGCCCATGGCGCGGTAGGCCTCGACGCCGAGCGCGCCATGGCGTTTCGACAATTTTGCGCCGTCGGGCCCGTGGATCAGCGGGATGTGTGACATGCTCGGGATGGTCCAGCCCTTCGCGTCGTAAATTTGCTTTTGACGCGCGGCATTGATGAGATGGTCGTCGCCGCGGATCACGTGGGTGACGCCCATGTCGTGGTCGTCAACGACAACCGCGAGCATGTAGGTCGGATTGCCGTCCCCTCGCAGCAGCACGAGATCGTCGAGATTCTCGTTTTGCCAGACTACGCGGCCCTGGACCTGGTCCTCGATCACGGTCTCGCCGGTCTGCGGCGCCTTCAGGCGGATGGTCGGCTTGATCCCGGGTGGGGCGGTCGCGGGATCGCGGTCGCGCCACATGCCGTCATAGAGCCGGGTGCGGCCCTCCGCGCGCGCCTTTTCGCGCATCGCGGTAAGTTCCTCCGGCGTTGCGTAGCAGCGATAGGCCTTGCCCTCGGCCAGCAGTTGCTCGGCCACCTCGCGGTGGCGGGCAGCGCGGCTGAACTGGTAGATGACGTCGCCGTCCCAGTTGAGTTCGAGCCATTGCAGCCCGTCCAGGATGGCGGCAATCGCCGCTTCGGTCGAGCGCTCGCGGTCGGTATCCTCGATCCGCAGCAGCATCTTGCCGCCGAGTTTTTTCGCATAAAGCCAATTGAACAGCGCCGTACGCGCGCCCCCAATGTGGAGGAAGCCGGTCGGGGAGGGAGCAAAACGGGTGACGATGGGTGAGGTCATTACAAGGTAGGCCGCGGGCGGGAAGAGCGGTGGTGTATAGCAGGAACCGGGCATAAACAAAGCCCGGCTCTGGGCCGGGGAGGCTGCCAATGGAGGCTTGGCTCAGGGGAACGAATTTGGCAGAAGGGCCGCCAGACTCCTGATGGAAATGGCAATGACCACAGAACCGGTAGCGACAGAAGCTGGGCGCGACTTCATCCGCGACATCGTTCAGGCCGATCTCGCCTCGAAAAAGCACACGGAGATCGTGACCCGGTTTCCGCCGGAGCCGAACGGCTACCTGCATATCGGCCACGCCAAGTCGATCGCGCTCAATTTCGGTATTGCACAGGAGTTTGCAGGTCGCTGCCATCTGCGCTTCGACGACACCAATCCGACCAAGGAAGAGCAGGAATACATCGATTCCATTCAGGCCGACGTGCGCTGGCTCGGCTTTGATTGGGGCAAGCATCTCTACTTTGCCTCCGACTATTTCGAGCGGCTCTACGAGTGGGCGGAGGGCCTGATCAAGGCCGGCCTTGCCTATGTCGACGACCAGTCGCAGGAGGCCATCCGCGTCAATCGCGGCACGCTGACCGAACCCGGCAAGAACTCGCCGTTCCGTGACCGCCCGGTGGACGAGAATCTCGACCTGTTCCGCCGCATGCGGGCGGGCGAGTTCCAGAATGGCGCGCGCGTGCTGCGGGCGAAAATCGATATGGCCGCCGGTAACATCAACCTGCGCGATCCCGTGCTCTATCGCATTCTGCATGCGCACCATCCGCGCACCGGCGACAAATGGTGCATCTATCCGAGTTATGACTATGCGCATGGCCAGTCGGACGCGATCGAGGGCATCACGCATTCGATCTGCACGCTGGAATTCGAGGATCATCGGCCGCTCTACGAATGGCTGCTGAATAAACTGCCGGTGCCGTCGAAACCGCGGCAGTACGAGTTCGCGCGCCTGAACCTGACCTACACGCTGCTCTCCAAGCGCGTGCTGACGCAGCTCGTTCGCGACGGCCACGTCGCGGGCTGGGATGATCCGCGCATGCCCACGGTCGCGGGGCTGAAGCGGCGCGGTGTTCCGTCCGCGGCGGTTCGCGAATTTGTCAAGCGCATCGGCGTTGCCAAGGCGAACAGCGTCGTCGACGTCGGCATGCTCGAATTCTGCATTCGCGAGCATCTCAACAAGTCGGCGTTGCGCCGCATGGCAGTGCTGCGGCCGCTGAAGGTCGTGATCGAGAACTATCCGGAAGGCCAGGTCGAGGAGCTCGAAGCGGTCAACCATCCCGACGATCCCGCCGCCGGCACGCGCAAGATCAAATTCGGCCGCGAGCTCTATATTGAGCAGGACGATTTCATGGAGAACCCGCCGAAAAAGTTCTTTCGGCTTTCCCCCGGAAACGAAGTGCGGCTGCGCTACGCCTATTTCATCAAGTGCCGCGAGGCGATCAAGAACGCCAGCGGCGAGATCGTCGAACTGCGCTGCACCTACGACCCTGCAACCAAGGGCGGCAACGCGCCCGACGGCCGCAAGGTCAAGGCGACCATGCATTGGCTGTCGGCGGCGGATTCATTGCCGGCGGAAATCCGCATCTACAATCAGCTTTTTGCCAAGCCCAATCCGGACGCTGGCAATTTCGCAGCCGACCTCAATACCCAGTCACTCGAGATCCTGAAAGACGCGCGCATCGAGCCTGCGATCGCCGCTGGCAATTCTGCCGAACCGGTGCAGTTCGAGCGGCAGGGCTATTTTGCGCGCGATCCGGACTCCGCCGCCGATCGCCTGGTGTTCAACCGTACGATCGGCTTGCGCGACACCTTCGCCAAGGAAGTCGGCGGCAAGGGGTGATCGACATGACGAACGCGGCTGACACGATTGCAACAGGGATCACGGCGAAATGGGCCGCCGCCTTCTCCCGCCTCGACGCCGATGCCTTGTCCTCGCTCTATTCGAAGAATGCCTTCTTCTTCGGCTCCAACCCGAAGCTTTATCGGGGACGCGAGGAGGTGAAGGCCTATTTCAACCAGTTGCCGCGCTGGGAGGCACCGAGCGTTCGCTTCAGCGACATGCGGACTGAGGCCGCGGGCGATGCTCTCGTCAACATGGCGGCGATTGCGTCGTTTGTGTTCGGCAAGGACGATACGCTGACAGTCAAGATCACCTGGGTGATCGTCCGCGAGACTGACGACTGGAAGATCGTGAGCCACCACGTTTCAGGCACCGCACCGCTCATCTAGGGTCGTTCACCCTTCAGCCAGCCGTACAGGCGCCATTTCTCCTCCGTTTTCTGCATCCGTTCCGCTTTCTGCACGGCGATATTGTACTTGCCGTACCCAGAAGGCGCCTTCTAAGATGGGCTCCAAAGGGAGGGTGACGCCATGGATGGGACGACAGCTAACAAGGTCTTGGGACTTTTCATGAGCAACCCGGAATTGTGGACGGCGCTTTGGATAGTGTTGGGCAGCATAGGAACTTGGACGGTCATTGTTGCGAGCTTGGCTTGGGCGATAAAGGCCGCAATCGACAGGGGCCGAGTTGATGTCCTGAATGAGCGTCTGAGGCTGGCGGCGGACCAAACAAATGATATGCAATCCAGGCTGACGATAGCCAATCAGGAGCTAACCAGCTATCGGGCATCGTCACCAACTAACCAAAATCAAGAACTCCTCGCAGTTTTCGCGAAATCAGTTAGGGCGCTGGACGCCGCCTCACACTCTACCGCAACAATTCACGCAATACTCACGCCGCCTCATATTGGAAAGTAAGCCCCGCTTTCTGAATTTCGTAACATTCATTTACTTGACGTACCCAAGGCTTTCCGCTAGTCTATTTTCATAGGGGAAAAGCCATGAAGTCCGTCATTTCCGACAAGCACTTTCACAACGAAGAAGCGGCCTACGCTTTTGTTGAGGCCCGCCTGTGGCCTCAAGGGCCCGTCTGCCCGCATTGCGGCGGGTTGGAGCGCATTTCCAAGATGCAGGGCAAGAGCACCCGCATCGGCGCTTACAAGTGCTACCAGTGCCGCAAGCCCTTCACCGTGAAGGTTGGGACCATCTTTGAGTCCAGCCATATCCCGATGCGCCATTGGTTGCAGGCGATCTTCCTGATGACTTCCAGCAAGAAGGGCATCAGCAGCAACCAGCTTCACCGCACCTTGGGCTGCACTCTCAAGACCGCATGGTTCATGTCGCATCGTATTCGCGAGGCGATGCGCGTTACCGGCTCGCCCATGGGCTCTGGCGGCGGCGTTGTCGAAGTGGACGAAACCTACATTGGGCGGCTGGAAGGCTACCCGAAGGGCAAGGCGTCGTGGCGTCACAAGAACGTCGTGCTGACCCTCGTTGAACGCGGCGGCTCCGCTCGCAGCTTCCACATTGACGGCACTATGGTTCGCGACATTCGCCCAATCTTGGATGCGAACCTTGCGCGCGAAACCCGGCTGATGACTGACAAGGCTGGCGTCTACGGCCATGTTGGCAAGGACTACGCCAGCCACGACACCGTTGACCACAGCGAGGACGAATACGTTCGGATCGAAGATGGCTGCATGATCTCCACCAATACTGTGGAGGGCTTCTATTCGATCTTCAAGCGCGGCATGAAGGGCATCTATCAGCATTGTAAAGAGAAGCATCTGCACCGATATTTGAGCGAGTTTGATTTCCGCTACAGCAACCGCATTGCGCTTGGATGCGGCGACGTTGAACGTGCTGAGCGGGCCCTGAAAGGGGTGAGTGGCAAGCGGCTCAAATATCGAACAGTTAATTAAGGGCATCGCACCCTATGGCAAAAAAAGCAGGCGTTCCCCCGACTGGAAAAAAGGGAAAGCCAAGCGTCGATGACAAAGAGCAATCCGAGCGGTTCAAACAAACCGCTCGGGAGCTTGGTGTTGATAAGAGCGGCAAAGGATTCGAGCAGATATTCAAACGCATTGCCCGCCCTAAAGACTCTGGTTCTTAGGAAAGTTGGCGAAAAACTTCTCATCCAACTCAAGATTTATCTGGGGAATAATTCGCGCGGGTTTCCATGGAATTTCAGTATTGGGTTTGCCCGCCAAATCCTCTTCTCGATGTCGTCGAATCCACCAAGCAAATGAGTCCGCCGCCTGCAGCGGCAGAAACTCTTCTTCCTTTCTCCATATGGGCTCGTTGCCTATAAATTCCGCAATATCGGGGCGCGTTTCACCGATGGTCTTCCACACGAACCGTATGACATCTTTGTCTCTCAGTTGCTCGTCGAATATGAATTCCATTCTGCCATCTATTTTTATAAGCGGAGCCGTTCGCTTCAACTGAATGACCATGTCGAGCAACATCAAGTAATATGGATTTTTTTCGATGTCCTTTGACGGGCATCCAGTCATGAATTTTCGATAAGCATCCATGTCAACTCTCGTGGTGATAGCGCCACGAACGTTTTTTTCTATCACGCGCCGAAATCGCACTAATCGCTCGTCCCTCAATCCATAGCGGTAAGAAAAATGCGACATCTTGAACACGCGGAGAGGCGGCGGTCCGTCTAGAATAGCCTGCCACTCATTGGAAAAGGTTAGCCATTCTGAGACTGAAGAAATGTAGCCAGCCAAAACGAACACGCTGCCAGGTTTTGACAGATCGCCAGACTTGCTGTCGTCGATGAACGCCTGAAAGGTCATCAAAATTCGGTTGCCGCGCTTGGGTTCTGGCAGCCCAGAAACCAGCGCAAGAATCGCCTCATTATGAGTGGGGATCATAGTTCACGCTTTCTGGGTACGGCAAGTACAATATCGCCTTCTGCACAACTCGCCTTCCGGTAGTCTCATCCGCGTGACGAGATCACAGGGTGTAGTTGCGTGGCGGAGCAGGGAGAGACGCCCGGAGGCAAGCGCGGCTATGCCGGCACCTGGCCGCCGCGGAGCCAGACGGCGCAGGCCGGCTCGTATCTTCCGTCGGATTTCCGCGCGTGGTGGTCGTTCGTCGAAACCCTGCGCGGCTGGGCGCGTGCCGAAACCGGCGCCGGGCGATTGCTGCCTTGGGTGCCCGTCGCATTCGGCACCGGCATTGCGTTCTATTTCGCTGCAGATCACGAGCCGGTACTGAGCGTTGCCGCGCTGGTCGCGATCGCGCTTTGCGCGGCGGCGCTTCTGTTGCGCCGGCAGAAGCTGTTTCCGCTTGTCGTGATGCTGGCCGCCGCCACGGCAGGTTTTGCGATCGCAACCTGGAAAACGGCCCGCATCGCGCATGGCGTGCTGGCCCGGCCAATCTATTCCGTGGCGCTGACGGGGTTCGTCGAGACGCGCGACATCCGCGAGCGCACCGACCGCTTCGTGCTGCGGGTCGCGACGATGGAAAGCCCGCGCGGCCAGATCAAGCTCGAGCGGGTGCGGCTGTCGGTGAAGAAGGGCACCGCGCCTGCCGTCGGCAGCTTCGTCGAGTTGAAAGCGCGCCTGCAGCCGCCGCTCGGCCCGCAGCGGCCGGGCAGCTACGATTTTGGCCGCGACATGTACTTTCAGCGCCTCGGCGCATCCGGCTTTGTGCTCGGCGCGATCAAGACCGCCGATCCCCCCGATGGCGGCGGGTTCGGCTTGCGCTATGCGGCGTTCATGCAGGGCTTGCGCGATGCCATCGATGCGCGCATCCGCAACGTGCTGGATGGTGACCGCCGCGCGATCGCAACGGCGCTTCTCACCGGACGGCGCGATGCGATCTCCGAGCCGGTCAACGATGCCATGTTCATTTCCGGTCTCGGTCACGTGCTCTCGATTTCAGGTTATCACATGGCCGTCGTCGCCGGCGTCGTGTTCTTTGCAATCCGGGCTCTGCTTGCCTTGATGCCTGCGCTGACCGTGTCTTTTCCCATCAAGAAATGGTCGGCGGCGGGCGCGCTGGTTGCTGCGGCGTTCTATCTGCTGCTCTCCGGCGCCGAAGTCGCAACCCAGCGATCGTTTTTCATGACGGCCGTGGTGCTGATCGCCGTGATGGTCGACCGCCGTGCGATTACCTTCCGCACGCTCGCGGTCGCCGCACTGATCGTGCTTGCGATCGCGCCCGAAGCGCTGGTGCATCCGAGTTTCCAGATGTCGTTTGCCGCAACGCTCGGCCTTGTCGCGCTGGTGCAGACGGGTATGCCGGCGCTGTTTGCCGCGCCCGATCATTCGCCGACGGCGCGCGTGGCGCTGTGGGGCGGCCGGGAATTCGTCATGCTGCTGGGGGCCTCGCTGATCGCGGGTCTTGCGACGACGCCTTACGCTGCGTTCCACTTCCACCGCGTGACGCCCTATGGCGTCGTCGCCAACCTCGCGGCGATGCCGGTGGTCTCGGCACTGGTGATGCCGGCAGGCCTCATGGGCCTGATCGTCATGCCGTTCGGCTTCGACGGCTTCTTCTGGTGGCTGATGGGCGTCGGCATCGACTGGATGATGTGGGTCTCGGCATGGGTGGCGGGCCTGCCTGGCGCGATCGGGCGGATGGCTGCGTTCGGCACCGGCCCGCTGATCCTGGCAAGTCTCGGCATCATCCTGCTGGGCTTGCTGCGCACGCCGCTGCGCTGGTCGGGTGCCGCCGTGCTTGTGCTGGCGATCGGCTGGGCGGCCAGCGCTTCGAAGCCCGATATCCTGATTTCCGGGGACGGCCGCAACGTCGCGGTGCGCGGCGGTGACGGACGGCTGCACCTGATGCGAAGCGGCAAGGATGCGTTTGCGATCAAGGAGTGGCTGGCGGCAGACGCCGACGCACGGGGCCCGACGGATGGCTCGCTCGGAGCTGGCGTATCCTGCGATGCGGCCGGCTGCGTGACGGCGATGCCGGGCGGCGCCCTGGTGGCGCTAAGTCTGCGGCCCGAAGGCCTGACCGACGACTGCGCACGTGCAGCCGTCGTCGTGACGTCGAGGCAAGCGGCACCGGACTGCGGTGCATCGCTGATCGATGCCGAACGTCTGCGCAGACAGGGAGCGCTGGCGTTGCGGCGAGGTGGCGACGGCTTTGCGGTCGAGGCCGTCAAACCGCGCGGCATCGACCGCCCCTGGTCGCAGGCAAGCGGCGCGGAGGAGGGCGATGCAACTCTCAGCGCGCCGCGCCTTGCACCCAAACCCAGGACGGCCGTCGATGCGACGCCCTCCGACAGCGATCTGGATTCCGAAGACTGATCGCCTTCGCTCAGCCGACCGTTGTCGGCCGCACCGGATGCACCGTCTCCGGCGCCTTCGCCACATGGGTTTGCTGCACCGGCAGCTGCAATACGGTCACCCGCTGCCCCTCGCAGAGCTGCGTCACCAGCACGAAGTTGCCATCAGGGAATTCCACCGCGTCGTGATGACGGTCCGGAATATGGGGGTCGACGACACCGAACTTGCCGACGGTGGTGTCCAGAGTCTTCGGCCAGATCCAGCGGCTGTCGTAACGGACATTCTCGGCGAAGGCCAGTTCCGTGCCTGGCAGCATGCAAACCGCCGTTGCCGGATCTTTCTCCGACGCGAAACCGCGGGTGGACGTGCCGCGGAAGGTTGTGGTGATCAGGGTTTCGCCGACCTCAGCGGGACGGCTCGCAACAGCACGCAGACTATAATCGCACATCGGATCGCTCCTCTTTCGAGATAGCCAGCCGGCGCCACGCAAGAGGCGCAGGCCTCTATCAAAGTGGACATGCGCCAATGGTTGCTATGTGTTGTGGGCAAATCTGCGGACGCGCGCAGGCCAGCGCGATCACATCTTCGTTTTGCGTTTTGAGATTTGCAGACGCAGCCGTCGATATACGGCGCGCTATCGCACTTGCCTCACTGCGCGGTGATCGCGGCGAGTTCCGGCGAAGGCGAGGTGGCCGCACCCCACGGGCACGGCCACGATGAAAGCTCAGTACTTGCGGTAGATCCCGATCAACTTGCCCTGGATGCGCACCCGGTTGGGCGGAAGAATGCGGACCTCATAGGCAGTGTTGGCGGGCTCCAGCGCGATGGAGGCGCCACGACGGCGGAAGCGCTTCAGGGTTGCTTCCTCCTCATCGATCAGCGCCACCACGATGTCGCCGGTGTCGGCGCTCTCGTTGCGCAGGATCAGCGCCATGTCGCCGTCGAGAATGCCGGCATCCACCATCGAGTCGCCGCGCACTTCGAGCGCGTAGTGTTCGCCGGAACCGAGCATGTCAGGCGGAACGCTGATGGTGTGGCTGCGGGTCTGCAGCGCCTCGATCGGCGTGCCCGCCGCGATCCGGCCCATGACGGGGACCTGCACGGGGCGTTCGCCGTTGTCGTCAGCGTTTGCGGCGCTGGAGCGCTTGCCGAGCGTGCCCTCGATGACGCTCGGGGTGAAGCCGCGGCGGCCACCTGAGCTTGCCGCAAGCTCGGGAAGCTTGATCACCTCGATGGCACGGGCGCGGTTGGGCAGCCGGCGGATGAAGCCGCGTTCCTCTAGCGCCGTGATCAGACGGTGGATGCCGGACTTGGAGCGCAGATCGAGCGCGTCCTTCATCTCGTCGAAGGAAGGCGGCACGCCAGCCTCTTTCAGCCTTTCATTGATGAAACGCAGAAGTTCGTACTGTTTGCGCGTGAGCATCTCGAGCAATCCCCCGTTGATAGTGCGTCGTTCGATTCCGAGACTCCGGCAGCGACGCCGCCAGACACCAGCACTCGAAACAAATCATGAACGGACACTATATGTTCGATATGTGTTCCGCAACCACTTAATTTTGGGTGAACGAGATGAGGTTTTGTCAGGAGCCGCGAATCACAGCGTCAATCCGGCAGGCGCAGAATGTCCACAGTCGCGCCTTTGGCAGCGGCCTTCGCGAGCGGCGCGCGTATCACCAAAGCCTGTCCCGCAGCGAGATTCCCGAGCAGTGAGGAGTCCTGCTGACTGACGGGCGTTGCAATCAGGCCGCCGTCTGCCTGCACGTCGAGGCGTGCGCGAAGATAGTCCTCGCGCTGGTCGTTGGCAGCCACGTCGCGGCCGAGCAGGGCCTGTTCCCTGTGATGGTGAACCGTTGCGCGGCCCGACAATGCGCGAATCAGCGGCACCAGGAACAGGAAGGCGCAAACGTAGGAGGAGACCGGATTGCCCGGCAGTCCAATCACGCGCATCGCGCCGAGCCGGCCGTGCATCATGGGCTTGCCCGGCCGCATCGCGATGCGCCAGAAGGCCATCTCGACGCCCTCGGCCTCCAGTGCCCGCTTGACCAGGTCATGGTCGCCGACCGAGGCGCCGCCGGTGGTGACCAGGATGTCGGCGCCGGCCTCGCGCGCCCGGCGGATGCCCTCGGTCGTGGCGGCCATCGTGTCGGCGGCAATGCCGAGGTCGATGGTCTCGGCGCCTTCGGCCCGCGCCAGCGCGCGCAGCGCATAGCCGTTGGAATAGACGATCTGGCCGGGGCCGGGCGTGGTTCCCGGCATCACCAGCTCATCGCCGGTGGCAAGCACGGCGACCTTCGGCCGCCGGTGCACCGGCAGGTCCGGATAGTTCATGGCGGCCGCCAGCGACAGGTCGCGATCGCTGAGACGCCGGCCGCGTGCGAGCAAGACATCGCCTTCGCGGAAATCGACCCCGGCCTGTCGGATATGCCGGCCTTTCACGGCGGCCTCTGAAATGGCGATGCGGTCGCCGTCGACCGTGGTGTCTTCCTGGATGATGACGGCATCGGCGCCGTCTGGAATGACGCCGCCGGTAAAGATCCGCGCCGCTTCGCCGGCGCCGATCGTGCGGTCGAATGGCCGGCCGGCCGCGACTTCGCCGATCACTTTCAGCCGCGCCGAGAGATCGGCGGCGTCGGCTGCGCGCACGGCATAGCCGTCCATCGCCGACATCGCCTGTGGTGGCTGGGTGCGCCGGGCTGCGACGTCGCGCGCCAGCGTGCGGTGATGGGCGGCATCAAGCGCGACCATCTCTTCGCCCATCGGCTTGGCGCCATCGAGGATCGCGGCGAGGGCATCGGCAACCGGCATCAGGGCCAAGGTCGGCACTCCAAGGGCGGCACTCCTAGATTCCAAGCGCGGCAAGCGCGCTTGCGACATCATCGGACGTTTTGACATGGATGGCGGTGAGGCCATATGCCCGCGCGCCGGCGATATTGTCGGCGGAATCGTCGAAGAACACAATCCGGGACGCCGGCACGCCGATCGCGTTTGTGACGTGATGATAGGCAGCCGCATCCGGTTTCCGAAGCCCGATTGTCGAGGACAGATAGACCTCGCGGAAGTGGCCGAGCAGTCCGGCATAGGTGCCGGAGAAATGCGCGACATGCGCCGGATTGGTGTTGGAGAACGCGTAGAGCGGCAGGCGCTCGCTTGCGCGTGACAACAGCGGCGCGATGCCGGGCACGGCGCCGGCAAAGATCGCGTTCCAGCCTTCCAGGAACTGTTCATCCGACAATGCCACGCCGAGCGATCTGCGCAGGCTCTGGAAGTAGGCGGCATCACTGATGCGCCCGGTTTCGTGGTGGCGAAAGCTGTCGTCGATCACAAAGCGCGCCACCAGATCGTCCGGCGTGCACCCGGCATGGGATGCCCAGACCTGCATGACGCGGCTGAAATCGACGTCGAGCACGACGCGGCCGAGATCGAACAGCAGCACGTCGGCGGAGCCGGGTGAGAGGGTCGAGGATGTCATTGATGTCATTTACCGAAGGGCGGATTTGGCGGCAATGCCGGCGGGTCCCGATGATGCCGGGGCGCAATTCGCATTTTGCAATTGATCGTCCGGCCGAATTTTGTCCTCATGGACGCCTGTTCGACCCTCGCGAAGGAAACGCGCCATGCCCGGCACGATGCTGTTCTCGCCGACAACGCTGCGCGGCGTTGAATTGAAGAACCGCATCGTGGTGCCGCCGATGCACCAATATTCGGCGATCAAGGGCTTTCCGACCGACTGGCACCTGATGAATGCCGGAAAATTCGCCGCCGGCGGCGCCGGGCTCGTGATCGTGGAATCGACCAAGGTCGAGCGCCGCGGCTGCGGCACGGTCGGCGATCTCGGCATCTGGGACGACAAGTTCGTCGAACCACTCAGCCGGCTCGTGGCATTCATCAAGCAGCAGAACGCGGTCGCCGGCATCCAGCTCGGCCATTCCGGCCGCAAGGCGCGTGCGAGCCGGCCGTGGGAAGGCGACCGGCCGTTGCAACGCACGGCCGAGGTCGATGACTGGGACGCCTGGACGCCGGTGGCGCCGAGCGCGATCGCGCACAGCGAGAAATGGCCGGTGCCGCGCGCGCTGGAGCGCAGCGAGGTCAAGGATCTCGTGCAGGCCTGGGGCGAGGCGGCCCGGCGCGCCAACGAGGCCGGCTTTGAGGTGCTCGAGCTGCACGGCGCGCACGGCTATCTCGTGCACGAGTTCCTGTCTGAGCGGTCCAATCAGCGCAGCGACGAATATGGCGGCTCTGAAGCAAACCGCATGCGCTTCCTCATCGAGGTGACCGAAGCGGTGCGCAGCCATTGGCCCGACCGAAAGCCGCTGTTCGTGCGCCTGTCGGTCGAGGACAATGCCGGCTGGGGTCCGGAACAGAGCGCGCGGCTTGCCCAAATCCTCAAGGCGAAAGGCGTCGACGTGATCGACTGTTCGTCCGGCGGCATCACCGATGTGGCGCCGATCCTCGGCAAGGAGATCAAGTACAGCTACCAGGTGCCGCTGTCGCAATATGTCAAAACCCACGCCGACATCATGACCATGGCGGTGGGGCTGATCATCCATGGCGACCAGGCCGAGCAGATCTTGCGCGACCGGCAGGCCGATCTGATCGCGGTCGGCCGCGAGATCCTCAACAATCCGAACTGGCCGATGGATGCCGCGCTCAAGCTCGGCGAGGAAGGCCCGTTCCGCAACGTGCCGCCGCAATTCGGCTACTGGCTCGGCACCCGCGCCAAGCGCGGTTTCGGCACACAACCCTCGACCTGGCAGAACGGATTGAACGAGAGCGAGGCGTCCTGAGGGAGCGTCCTCAAGAAGCCTTGGCGGTCCGCCGCTTCCGCGGGGCGGCCGCTGGTGCCGCCTTGTGGGAGAGCAGCATCTGGCGGACCGCGTCCGCCGGTTTCGGCACGCTGAACAGATAGCCCTGCATTTCCGAACAGCCGAGTGCGCGCAGCAATTGCTGTTGCTGCTCGGTCTCGACGCCCTCGGCCGTGGTGGTCATGTGCCGCTCGGCTGCGATGTTGACGACGGCCTGCACGATGCCGGCGGAACCGTCCGGCTCGGCGATGTCGGTGATGAAGCAACGGTCGATCTTGATCTTGTCGAACGGGAAGCGCTTCAGATAGCTCAGCGAGGAATAGCCGGTGCCGAAATCGTCGAGTGCAATGCGCACGCCGATGGCACGGAGCTGATGCAGGATGGCCAGCGCCGTATCGTCATCTCGGATCAGCACGGCTTCGGTGATCTCGAGTTCGAGCCGGGTGGCCGCAAGGCCGGAGGCGGCGAGCGCCGCAATCACCTTCAACGCCAGTGTACCGCTCTTGAATTGCACCGGCGACACGTTGACCGCGAGGCGGATGCTGTCAGGCCATTTCGCGGCTTCCTTGCACGCGGTGGTCAGCACCCATTCGCCGAGTTGGTTGATCAGCCCGGTCTCCTCGGCAATCGGCACGAATTCCGCCGGCGAGATCATGCCGCGCTCCGGATGGCGCCAGCGAACCAGCGCCTCGCAACCGGTGATCTTGTCGTCCTTGAGGGACAGGCAGGGCTGGTAATAGACCTCAAAGCCGCCATCGGCGATGGCCTGGCGCAGATCGAGCTCCAGCTTGCGGCGTGCGCGCACCTGGGCGTCCATGTCGGGTTCGAAGAAGCGGTGCGTGCGCCGCCCGGCGGATTTCGCCGCGTACATCGCCATGTCGGCGTTTTTCAGGATTTGCTCGAGGTCGGTGCCGTCCTGCGGCGCCAGCGCAACGCCGATCGAGGCGTCGGTGGTGACCTGGTGGCCGAGGCAGAGATAGGGCGCGCGGATCGCCTCGTAGATGCGATCGATCAGGTCGACGACATCGGCGGCGTTGCGCACGCCGGTCTGCACGATGGCGAACTCGTCACCGCCCAGGCGGGCGACGAAATCGGATTCCTGGGCGCAGTGGCGAAGGCTCAGCGCGACGCATTTGAGCAGCTCGTCGCCGATCATGTGGCCGAGCGAGTCATTGACGCTCTTGAATTCGTCGATGTCGATGTAGAGCACCGCAAGCTGCCGGTCGGGCGCGACATGCGGGAGCTCGCGCTTGATCTGGTCGTGGAACAGCGCGCGATTGGGCAGGTCGGTCAGCGCATCGTACAGCGCAAGGTGGGTGATGCGCGCTTCGGTGCGGCGCCGTTCGGTGATGTCGTCATGGGTTGCAACCCAGCCGCCGTCCGCCAAAGGCTCGTTCACGACCTGGATGACGCGTCCATCAGGCGTTTCGATCGTCATGGGGTTGCGGCGCTGGGTGTCGCGCAGCACCTGGCTGACGTATTTGTCGACGTCGCCGGTGAAGGAGCCGGTATCCTTGCGGTGAGCGATGATGTCGCGGAAGCTGCAGCCGGGCTTCACGACCTTGTCGGAGAGCCCGTACATTTCAATGTAGCGGCGGTTGCAGATGATCAGGCGCTGCGAGGCGTCGAACAACAGCAGCCCCTGCGTCATGTTGGTGACGGCGAGATCAAGGCGCTGCTTTTCCAGCGCCAGGCGGTGCTGCTGCTCGCGGTGCTGCGACAGCAGCTTGCGCACGACCACGAACAGCAGAAGCGCGATCGCGAGCACCGAGACGCTGGCAACCGTGGCCAGGATGGTGATCTGCTCGCGCCAGTCGGCAAGCGCCGCCGCGGTCGTGGTGGTGGCGACGATCACGAGGGGGAACTTGTTCAGCGTGCGGGAGGAGATCAGCCGGTCCTTGCCGTCGATCGGGCTCGTCAGGCGCGTCGTCGCGTGCGGCAGCTCGAACACCTGTTGCTGGCTGCTTGGACCCGTCCTGAAATTCTTGCCGATCATCTCGGGGGCGTGCGGATAGCGGGCGAGCAGGGTGCCATCGCGGTGATGGATCGAGATCGCCGAACCCTGCGCCAGCGCAACCGAGGCGAAGAATTTTTCGAAATTGGTGGATTCGATACCGCGGCCGACCGTGCCGAAGAATTCGTTGTTCGGTCCGGTGATCTTGCGCGCGATCACCACGGTCCAGACGCCGGAGATGCGGCTGAACACCGGTTCCATCAGCATCTCGGGCGCATACGGCTCGAACTTGAAGGTGCGGAAGTAGGGACGATCGGCAACGGTCACCGGCGGTGCCGGCCAGGCCGTGGAGGTGTTGATCAGCCGGCCGTCGGCATCGAACAGGTGCAGTCCGCCGACATTGGCCAATGCGCTCATCTTCGACTTGAGCGTCTTGTGGATCGCTTCGCTCGACATCTGCCGCCGGTAACCCTCGGCGGTTGTCACGCCGCTGGCGCGCATGAAATCGATAAGGTCTTTCTGAACGACCTCAAAGTCTTCAAGCTGCTGGTCGAAGTGACGCGAGAGCAGCAGCACGGTGTTTTCCAGCTCGCGCTCGGCATTGTGCAAGGCACGTTCGCGGAAATTGCCGCCCATCACGACAGCGCCAAGCGCGATCGCGGCGATCAACAGCACGCCACCCAGGATCAGCCAGCGAATGGGGCCTCCACGCGTGGATGGCATCGCGTTGACCGTAGCGGTATCGATCGAATTCATTCTGCAATTCACTACAAGCGAGTGGGGTTTCTCGCTGTTCCCAGGCCCGCTTCATGACTAAGGCAGTCAGATGGAATTGCCGTTAGGAATTCTGGTTAATGCAGCCTTAAGCATGAGGCTGCGGGGGCGTTCGTTTTGGAAAGCAGCAGAAAATGCCGATGTGGCTGACGGCAAGAGGGAATCAATTGCCGCCCGATGCACGCGTCAACCAACGCTTTACCATCTAACTCGCTGGAAGCGCTCAGGCGCAGATTGGCACGAGAGTTGCGACGGTCCATCCGCGTATCGGTGCGCGTGTTGGGGAGTACGATGCAATGAGCAAGTTGAAGCAGTTTCTGAACGACGAGTCGGGCGCCACTGCAATTGAATACGGATTGATCGCCGCCGGCATTGCACTGGCGATTATCTCGGTCGTGAACGGGCTCGGCACCAATCTCCGCGCCAGGTTCACCTCGATCAACAGTTCCCTGCGCTGACGCGCCAACGGGCGCCTCACTGCGTCCGGGTCGTCCGGCGAGCTCGCGGTTTCTGGACCACGACACCGGCTGGCTGCCCGGCCGACGCCGCCAGGTTCTGTTGGTAGCTGCCGGTATAGGGATTTCCCGGACCCTTGTTCTGGCAATTGGCGTTGGGATAGTACTGCGCGCAGAATCCCGGTTCCCAAATCACCGCTTGCGCCGCCGCGGGACAGGCCAGGGCCGGGAGGATCGCAACGGCAATCAAGAGCTTGCAGGCTGACATGATGCCTCCGTCCGAAGGTGACGGAGACAACAACACCATGCGCGCGGCTTTACTCCCGCGCGGGGTGCTCACTTCAGCGTGACGCACGCGCGTGACTACGCGACGTATCAGGAACTGAGCGCGAACAGCTAGCGGTCTGCCCGGTAATGTCCGGACTTGCCGCCCTTCTTCTCGACGAGGTGAATGCCCTCGATGCGAATGCCGCGCTCGACCGCTTTGACCATGTCGTAGATGGTGAGGCAGGCAACCGAGACGGCGGTGAGCGCCTCCATCTCCACGCCGGTCGGGCCGGTGACCTTTACGGTCGCCCGCACGATGCAGCCGGGCAGCCTGCTGTCCGGGATGATGTCGATCGTGACTTTTGACAGCGCCAGCGGGTGACATAGCGGGATCAGGTCGGATGTGCGCTTGGCCGCCATGATGCCGGCGATGCGCGCGGTCCCGAGCACGTCGCCCTTTTTGGCGTTGCCGGAGACGATCAGATCCAGCGTCGCCTTGCTCATGAGGACGCGGCCTTCGGCGACGGCCGTCCGCTCGGTCGCGGGCTTGGCCGACACGTCGACCATCCGCGCTTCGCCCCTGGCATCGATATGGGTGAGGGCGGAGCCGGTCTTGTCGGATTTCTTCGGCATGTTTCAGCGCGTTCCGGTTGCCCGCGCAGCATCGCCGCGCGCGAGTAACGCGCGCGTGGCGGCGGCCACATCGGTCTGCCGCATCAGGCTCTCGCCGACCAGGAAGGTCGACATCCCCACGCGTTCGAGGCGCGCCAGATCGGCCGGGGTGAAGATCCCGCTTTCGCCGACCATCAGCCGCTCGCGCGGGATCAGCGGCGCCAGCGCTTCGCTGGTGGCAAGCGTGGTCTCGAAGGTGCGCAGGTTACGGTTGTTGACCCCGATCATCGGCGAGCGAAGTTTGAGTGCGCGCTCCAGTTCGGCACGGTCGTGCACTTCGAGCAGGACGTCCATGCCAAGGGCGATCGCGGCTTCCTCGATGTCGCGGGCGACTGCATCCTCCAGCGCCGCCATGATGATCAGGATGCAGTCGGCGCCATGCGCGCGGGCTTCCGCCACCTGATAGGTGTCGTACATGAAATCCTTGCGCAGCACCGGCAGGCCGGTCGCCGCGCGCGCCGCCACCATGAAGTCGAGATGACCCTGGAAAGACGGCGTGTCGGTCAGCACCGAGAGACAGGCGGCCCCGCCCGCCTCATAGGCCTTCGCCAGAAGAGGGGGGTCGAAATCGGCGCGGATCAAGCCCCTTGAAGGCGAGGCCTTTTTGACTTCGGCGATCAGCGCGAAGTCGCCGCGGGCGAGCTTCTCCCTGATGGCATGCACGAAGCCGCGCGGAGGCGAGGCCGTCTTTGCTGCCGCCTCGACCTCCGATAGCGGGCGCGCCCGCTTGGCCGCGGCGATTTCCTCGCGCTTGTAAGTCTCGATCTTGCTCAGGATATCCGACATCGCGGCCTCAACCGTTGGAAACCGCAACCAGCTGCTTGAGCTTGGCCGCCGCCGCCCCGCCGTCGAGCGATTTTGTGCCGATCGCAACACCTTCCTTCAAATCCTTGGCGCGGCCGGCGACGATCAATGCGGCCGCCGCGTTGAGCAGCGCGACGTCACGATAGGGGCTTGGCTTGCCGTCAAGTACGCCGCGCAGCGCCGCGGCATTGGCATCGGCATCGCCGCCATTCAGTGAGCCGGCCGCGCAGCGTCCAAGGCCGGCATCCTCCGGCGTCACCTCGAAGGTGCGGATCGTGCCGTTCTCGAGCGCGGCGACCGAGGTCGGGCCTGTGAGGGTGATCTCGTCGAGCCCGTCGGAGCCGTGCACGACCCAAACCGAGTCGGAACCGAGGTTCTTCAACACCTGCGCCAGCGGCTGCACCCATTGCTTGGAGAACACGCCGACCATCTGACGCTTGACGCCGGCGGGGTTGGAGAGCGGGCCAAGCAGATTGAAGATGGTGCGGGTCGCAAGCTCGACCCGGGTCGGGCCGACGTTCTTCATCGCCGGATGATGCGCGGGTGCGAACATGAAGCCGATGCCGGCTTGCTTGACGCAATGGCCGACCTTGTCCGGCGCGAGGTCGATCTTGACGCCAAGCGAGGCCAGCACGTCGGCCGCGCCCGAGCGCGACGACAGCGCGCGATTGCCATGCTTGGCGACCGGCACGCCGGCGCCCGCAACGATAAAGGCCGCACAGGTCGAGACGTTGACCGAGCCCGAGCCATCGCCGCCGGTGCCGACCACATCGATCGCGTCCGCCGGCGCATTGACGCGCAGCATCTTGCCGCGCATCGCTGCAACGGCGCCGGTGATCTCGTCGACGGTCTCGCCGCGCACGCGCAACGCCATCAGAAGCCCGCCCATCTGCGATGGCGTGGCCTCTCCCGACATCATCGCGTCGAAGGCTGTAGCTGCTTCGTCACGCGACAGCGTCGCGCCGGTCGCGACTTTTCCGATAATCGATTTCAGGTCGTCCATCGCCCCACTTTCGCGTCAGTTGCTGCTGGCGCCCGTCACCTGCGCGAAGGCGGCCTGATTGATGCTGGTGCCGATCTCGCTTTCGATCTTGGTCACGTACTGTGCGACCTGTTCGTCGGTCAGACTCCGCTGCAGCGTCTCGCGCAGCCGCTTCACCTCTTCGGAAGCCGCATCGACCTGCGGCACGTTGATGTCGGTGACCCGGAACACGACCCATTCGGCGCCGGTGCCGCTCTGGCCGACGCCGTCCTTTGCCGTGCGGAATGCGGCGGTCACGGCGCTCGACGGCAGGCCCGCGGGCGAGCCCTCGCGTTTGAACTCCTTCGCGCTCTCGACCTTCGAACCGATCGCAGTGGCTTCCTCGGCGAGATTGCCGCCTTGTTCCAGCTTCTTGACCATCTCGGTCGCCTTGGTGCGCAGGCGGCTCGCAATCTGGTCCTCGCGCCACCGGCTCTCGACCTGGTCGCGTATCTCGTCGAGGTTTCGCTCGCGCGAGGGCGTGACGCCGAGCACGTCGTACCAGACATAACCGCCGTTGAACTGGACCGGGTCGTTGTCGACGCCGACGTCGCTGTTGAAGGCTTGCGTGATCACATCGAGCCCGCGCGGAATGTTGTTGACGAGCTGACCGTTGGGCATACGGCCGGAGCGGTCGACCGCATCGATCGTGACAGCGGTGATGCCGAGCTTCTGCGCGGCCTCGGCGACGCTGGCGCCGGCACCGCGCTCGTCTTCCATCTTGGCCTGCAACTCGCTGACCTTGGCGCGCGCGTTGGCGGTCGCGATCTCCTTCTTGATGGTGCCGACGACATTGTCATACACCGGCGCGGAGCCGGGCTCGATCTTGCCGACCTTGACGATGGCAGCGCCGAAGCGGCCCTGCGCAGGCTGGCTGACTGCGCCCGAAGCAGTCGAGAAGGCTGCATCCGCAACGGCGGGATCGATGATCGCGGATTTCGCGATCGTGCCGAGTTCGTAGTCGGCCGGTGCGAGCCCACGTTCCTTGGCGATGTCCTCGAACGAAGTGCCGGTATCGATGCGGCTGCGCGCTGCGGCGGCTTCACCCATGCTCGGGAAAACCATCTGCGAAACTTCGCGCTTCTCGGGCGTGCCCATTTTGTCCTTGCGCTCGTCGAAGGCCTTGCGCGCCTGCTCGTCCGACACGTCGGTCCACTTGCCGATTTCTTCCGGCGTGATCATGGCGTAAGACATCTTGCGGTATTCGGGCGCACGGAACTGGGCCTTGTGGTCCTCGAAATAGGCGGCAAGCGTCTCCGGCGACGGCGTATCGATCGCACCGGCCTGGGCAGCATCGAGCTTGATGTAGTCGACCGAGCGCTGCTCGTTCTGGAACTGGGTCAGCGCATCCATCATCAGTTTCGATGGCTCGAGCCCTGCGGAAATCGTCCCGGCGATCTGCCGGCGCAGCGACACGCGACGCTGTTCGGCAAGATAGCGTTGTTCGGTGTAGCCGACCTGACGAATGACCTGCTGGAAGCGGGCCGCATCGAACTGGCCGTTGACGCCCTTGAAATTGGGGTCGTTGTAGATCACCCGCATCGTCTCGGCATCGGACTGGCCGAGGCCCATGCGGCGGGCTTCCTCGTCAAGTGCGGCTTCAGCAAGCGTCTGCTGCAGGATCTGGCGGTCGAGGCCGAACAGTCGCGCCTGCTCCTGGGTGAGCGGGCGGCCGAACTGGCGGCCAAACTGCTGCAGCTTGTCCATATAGATCTGGCGGAATGCCTCGGTCGAAATCTCGGTGCGGCCGACCTTGGCGAGCGTCGACTGGCCAAAGCCGCGGAAAATATCCGCGATGCCCCAGACACCGAAACTGACGATCAAAACGCCCATCACGACGGCCATGACGGCCTTGCCGAGCCAGTTTGATGAGGCTTTTCGTATTCCTCGAAGCATGGGTCCAACTTGTTGGCAGGAGGGAACCGGGGTGAGCCCTAGCGAATTCCGCAAAAAGGCGCGTCACCGGGTTGATAACGCATCATAAAGTGGCCGTCGCCCCCCCGCAACCACGCCGCATCGGACGATTTGAAGCGGTTAACGGGCAGGGGATCGGATGACCCCCGATATGGCCGAGATTGCGGCGCTCTGCTAGCGATGCGCCATCCTCTGACAGGAATTTAACATGAGCCAACCGATCCGGCCCCTGATTGCCGGCAACTGGAAAATGAACGGGCTGAAGGCAGCCGAGGCCGAGTTCGACGCAATGCTGGCCGGCGGCGGCGCCTTTGCCGGAAAGGGATCTTTTGGTCTGTCCGCCCGCGACCCTGATCGCAAGCTTTGCCGACAAGGCGCGGGGCAAGGGCATCGCGGTTGGCGCGCAGGATTGCCACCCCAATGCGTCCGGTGCCCATACCGGCGATATTTCGGCGGAAATGCTCGCCGATGCCGGAGCCACCAGCGTGATTGTCGGCCATTCCGAGCGTCGTGCCGATCATGGCGAGAGCGATGCTTTGATCCGCCAGAAGGCAGAAGCCGCCTGGCGCGCAAAACTTACCGCGATCGTCTGCATCGGCGAGACGCGTGCCGAGCGCGATGCCGGCCGGACCCTCGATATCTGCGGTACGCAATTGAAGGGCTCGCTTCCGGATGGCGCAACCTCGGCCAATCTGGTCGTGGCCTACGAGCCGGTCTGGGCGATCGGCACCGGGCTCACGCCGACCACCGGAGATGTCGAGCAGGTGCATCGCGTCATCCGCAAGGCGCTCACCGATCGTTTCAAGGCGGAGGGCGAGAAAATCCGCATCCTCTATGGAGGCTCGGTCAAGCCGTCGAATGCGAAGGAATTGATGGCGGTTGCCAACGTCAATGGTGCACTGGTCGGCGGCGCGAGCCTGAAGGCGTCGGACTTCCTCGCGATCGCGGCGGGCTGCTAGGCCGCCGGCGCGGCCGCAATCCGCTTCCAGTAGATCATCGTGCCGGTGAGGCCGCCATGCGGCTTCAGTGCGTAGTCCGGAATGACGCCGGTCAATTGGAAGCCGAGGCGCTCATAGAGCTTTGAGGCGCCGTCCTCGACCGCCGTGTCGAGCACGAGCAGCGTGCGCCCGCGCGCGATTGCAGCGGCTTCTGCGGCGTGCATCAGTGCGGTGGCAACGCCGCGGCCGCGATGGCTGGCCTTTGTCATCATCTTCGCAATTTCTGCGCGGTGCGGCTGGTTCGGTGGCAGATCAAGCAGCAGTGTCACCGTGCCGATCAGCATATCGCCGTCGAATGCGCCGAACACGATCCGTTCCTCGCGGGCGGCCGAGGCGAGCGAGCCTGTCCAGAATGCATCGGCATCTTCGAGTGGCAACGGATGCATGAAGCTGACCGAGCCGCCGCTTGCGACCGTTTCGACCAACAATTCACTCAGCGCGCGGCGAAGATGCGGGGCGTGCTCAAGCGGCCTGATCGCAAGCGGCATCGTCAGCTCCGGGCCAGTGCCACGACATAGGCACAAGGCGCATTGGTCTCGTTGGCGAAGGTGGTTTCCGCGGGCGAGCCGAAGCCGAGGCAATCGCCGGCGCTGAGCACATGTCGCGCGCCGCCTTCGGTGATGACGAGGCTGCCGCTCTGCACCCAGACGAGCTGACGAATGTGGGCGTAGGAGGAGGCAGGCAGGGTGACATGCTGCCGCGCCGGCAGTTCCACCCGCACGAGTTCGACCGGATGATCGGGCCGGCTGAACACCTGCCGCCGCACATAGCCGGTCTCCGGATCGCGCCAGATCGGCTGCGCACCGGAGCGTGAGACGGGTTCGCCCTGGCCTTCGGCGCGCAGCATCAGGCCGGCAAGCGTCAGATCAAAGGCGCTGGCAAGCCGGACCAGCACGACGGCGGTGGGGCTGACCTCGGCGCGCTCGATCTTGCTGATGGTGGCTTTGGACACCCCGGAGCGTTCGGCGAGCTCTGCGAGGGACCAGCCGCGGCCGTCGCGCTCCAACCGCAGCCGCTGAGCCAGCCGGTGGCTGGTATCGTCCACTAAAGTATCCATTTGTCTATTATAGTGGATTTTCGATGGATGGCGCAAGCCGCCGCAGGGCCGCTTGCCGTGGTGCCAGCGGCCACTATCTCGGGGGTGACAATGGCCACTCCGATCGTGTAACACCGCGCGACTTCACGAAACCCGCGGAAAGCCTTGGCGCCGATTGTCCGGCCGATTCGAGGCTTGTGACGGAAGGTTGAAATGCAGACTGTTATTATCGTCATTCACCTCATGATCGTTGCGGTTCTGATCGCCACGGTGCTGCTGCAGAAATCGGAAGGCGGCGGCCTCGGCATGGGCGGCGGCGCCGGCTTCATGTCGAGCCGCGGCACAGCCAATCTTTTGACGCGCACGACGTCGGTGCTCGCGGCCGGCTTCTTCATCACCAGCCTCGTCCTGTCGTGGCTTGCGAGCTACGACCGCAAGCCGGCGTCGATCCTCGGCAATCAGCCCGCCTCGCAGACTGCGCCGGGCGCGCCGGTGCAGGCGCCGACCAGCGGCGGCGGGCTTCTCGACACGCTGAAGAAGGTCGACGAGCAGACGCCGCAGGCTCCGGCCCCGTCCGGCCCGCAGGCGCCGCGCTCGCAATAAAGCAGGGTGGGTATGCGGGGCGGCCATCTTCCGCCCCGTATCAGCAATCCCCATCAATGCTTTGAAAAGCTTGCTCGTTTCACGTCACCCACAGGCCCACAAATTGTTTGCCGCGGCCTGCGATTCGTTTTGGCGAATCGACTTCGCGGCCTTAAAGGTTAAGCCCCATGGCGCGGTACATCTTCATCACCGGCGGCGTGGTTTCTTCGCTCGGAAAGGGTCTGGCATCGGCGGCACTGGGTGCCTTGCTGCAGGCCCGGGGCTACAAGGTCCGCCTCCGCAAGCTTGATCCCTATCTCAATCTCGATCCCGGAACGATGTCGCCGTATCAGCACGGCGAAGTGTTCGTGACCGATGACGGCGCCGAGACCGATCTCGATCTCGGCCATTACGAGCGCTTCACGGGCCGTCCTGCGACCAAGCAGGACAACATCACGACCGGCCGCATCTACCAGGACATCCTGACCAAGGAACGCCGCGGCGATTATCTCGGCGCCACCATTCAGGTGGTCCCGCACGTCACCAACGCGATCAAGGATTTCGTTCTCTCGGGTAACGATGAGTACGATTTCGTGCTGGTCGAGATCGGCGGCACGGTCGGCGACATCGAAGGCCTGCCGTTCTTCGAGGCGATCCGGCAACTGAAGAACGAACTGCCGCGCGATCACGCCGTCTACATCCACCTCACGCTGTTGCCGTTCATTCCGAGCGCGGGCGAGTTGAAGACCAAGCCGACGCAGCATTCGGTGAAGGAGTTGCGCTCGATCGGCATCCAGCCGGACATCCTGCTTTGCCGCACCGACCGCGAAATTCCCAAGGAAGAGCGGCGCAAGCTCGGCCTGTTCTGTAACGTGCGCGAGAGCGCCGTGATCGAAGCGCGCGACGTCGACAATATCTACGCGGTGCCCGAGGCCTATCATGCCGCCGGCCTCGACGACGAAGTGCTCGCCGCCTTCGGCATCACGCCAAAGATTCCGCCGGCGCTGCAAAGCTGGCACGTCATCAACGAGCGTGTCCGCAACCCCGAAGGGGCGGTGACGATCGCCATCGTCGGCAAATACACCGGCATGAAAGACGCCTACAAGTCGCTGATCGAGGCGCTCTCCCACGGCGGCATCGCCAACAAGGTGAAGGTGAATCTCGACTGGATCGAGAGTGAGGTGTTCGAGCACGAAGACCCGGCGCCGTTCCTCGAGCACGTCAACGGCATTCTGGTGCCGGGCGGCTTCGGCCAGCGCGGCGCCGAGGGGAAGATCCGCGCGGCGCAATTCGCCCGTGAGCGCGATGTGCCGTATTTCGGCATCTGCTTCGGCATGCAAATGGCCGTCATCGAGGCCGCGCGCAATCTGGTCGGCATCGAGAACGCCAACTCCACCGAATTCGGCCCGACGGACGAGCCGCTGGTTGGCCTGATGACGGAATGGCTCAGCGGCAACGAACTCGTGAAGCGCGGCAAGGGCGGCGACCTCGGCGGCACCATGCGGCTCGGCGCCTATCCGGCTGCGCTCAAGCGCGGCAGCCGCGTCTCCGAAGTCTATGGCGGCGCGATCGAGATTTCCGAGCGTCACCGCCATCGCTACGAAGTCAACACAGCCTACAAGGACCGGCTCGAACAGCATGGCCTGCGCTTCTCCGGCCTGTCGCCCGACGGCGTGTTGCCGGAGATCGTCGAATATGAGGACCATCCCTGGTTCATCGGCGTGCAATTCCATCCCGAGCTGAAGTCGCGGCCATTCGAGCCGCACCCGCTGTTTGCATCCTTTGTTCAGGCTGCCGTGGTGCAGAGCCGCCTCGTTTAGCGCCACGTTCGCGGCCTTTGACGGCCGCGCGAATTGTTGCGACAAACGCCCCCTTGGAACTTGCAAGAACAACAAGCAGGGGAGTGACTGCCGATGATCTACGAACTGCGCGTCTATCGCTGCGTGCCGGGCCGGCTGCCGGCGCTTCTCAAGCGCTTCGAGAACACGACGCTGAAGCTGTGGGAAAAGCACGGCATCAAGCAGGCCGGCTTCTTCACCACGCTGATCGGCGAGTCCAATCAGGAGCTGACCTATCTCCTGGCCTGGCCGTCGCTTGCCGACCGCGATGCGAAGTGGAATGCGTTCCAGAGCGATCCGGACTGGATCGCCGCCCGCACCAAGAGCGAGGCAGACGGCGCGATCGTCGGCAATATCACCAGCCAGCTTCTCGTCCCGACTGCATTCTCGTCGGTGAAGTAAGCGACATTGCCCCACGGAATCGACCATATCGTGCACGCCGTCCGCAATCTCGATGCGGCCGGCGCGCTCTATCGCCGCCTCGGCTTCATGGTAGGGGCGCGCAATCGCCACGACTGGGGCACCCACAATCTGATCGTCCAGTTCAAGACCGCCTTTGTCGAGTTGCTGGAGATAGGCGAGCCCGAGAAGATTCCGCCGCACAAAGGGCGGTTCTTTTCGTTCGGCGCCTTCAATCGCGATTACATCAAGTCGCGCGAAGGGCTGTCGATGCTGGTCGGCAAGAGTTTTGATGCGGTTGCGGATGCGGCATCGTTTGCAGCGTCAGGCATTTCCGATTTCGACGTGCTCGACTTTGCGCGGGAAGGCAAGCGGCCGGACGGCTCGCCCGTGAAGGTGGCGTTCTCGCTGGCCTTTGCCCGCGATCCATCGTCGCCGGACGCCGCCTTTTTCGTCTGCCAGCAGCACTATCCCGAAAATTTCTGGAACCCCGACTTCCAGCGTCACGCCAATGGCGCGACCGCCATTCCGGCCGTGGTGATGGTGGCGGACAGTCCGGGCGATCACGCCGCGTTCCTGAAGGCGTTCAGCGGAGCGCGCGATGTACGGTCGCACGTAACCGGCGTCACGGCGCACACGGAGAATGGTGACTTCGAGATCATGTCGCGGGCAGCCTTCCACGATCAGTTCGGCGTCATGCCGGGGCAGGGCGAGGGAATGACATTGCAAGCGCTGCGCTTTGCAGTCGCCGACGTCGGCCGCGCGGAAGCCTGCCTCGTCGCGGGCGGGATCACGCCGCAGAAACACGGCGGGCGTCTTGTCGTGCCGCCAGAGGCAGCTTTCGGCGCAACCCTGATATTCGAAGCGGCGAATTAAGGCTTGATCGCCATTTCCGCCCGCTTATGGTCGCGCCGGACAAAGGGATGATGTCGTTGAACAAGCCGCTTTCCGCAAACCCGCATGTTGCGGTCGGGCAGGTCAGATTCGGCAATGACTTGCCGATCTCGATCATCGCAGGCCCGTGCCAGCTCGAGAGCCGCGCGCATGCGCTCGAGGTTGCGAGCGCACTGAAGGAGATTGCCGCGCGGCTGAAGATAGGGCTCGTCTACAAGACGTCGTTCGACAAGGCGAACCGAACCTCGGGCTCCGCCGCGCGCGGCATCGGCCTGACGCAGGCGCTGCCGATCTTTGCTGAGATTCGTTCGTCGCTCGGTCTGCCCGTGCTCACCGACGTGCACGAGGCTGCGCAATGCGCAGAGGCCGCGCAGGCCGTCGACGTGCTGCAGATCCCGGCTTTCCTGTGCCGCCAGACCGATTTGCTGCTGGCGGCGGCCGCGACGGGCAAGGCCGTCAACGTCAAGAAGGGGCAATTCCTTGCGCCCTGGGACATGGCCAATGTCGTCGCCAAGATCACCGGCGGCGGCAATGCCAACGTGCTCGTCACCGAGCGCGGCGCATCGTTTGGTTACAACACGCTCGTCTCGGACATGCGCGCGCTGCCGATCCTGGCGCGCACCACGGGAGCGCCCGTCATTTTCGACGCCACCCATTCCGTGCAGCAGCCGGGCGGCAAGGGCGCCTCATCCGGCGGTGAGCGCGAGTTCGTTCCCGTGCTGGCGCGCGCAGCGGTCGCGGTGGGTGTTGCCGGCGTCTTCATCGAGACGCATCCCGATCCGGATCATGCCCCGTCCGACGGTCCCAACATGGTGCCGCTACGCGAATTCGAAGGGCTCGTGAAGCGGCTGATGAGCTTCGACGCGCTCGCCAAAGCCGCACGGTGAGCTCGCAGCTTCCGCCAGCTCTCAACATCATTGCGCTGGCAAGTTTCGCCGCGAGCCTGTCGGCGCGCGCGCTCGACCCGGTCTTGCCGCATGTCGCCGGTGAGTTCGATGTCACCATCGCGACCGCCGCCGGTTTCTCGGCGATCTTTGCCTTCACCTTTGCGATCGTGCAGCCGGCGCTTGGGGCGGCGGCCGACGTGTTCGGCAAGGCGCGGCTGATGACGGCATGTCTTGTGCTGCTCGGTGTTGCGAGCCTGCTCGGCGCGATCTCCAGTTCGTTTTCGATGCTGTTTGCCACGCGCGTGCTCGCCGGCGTCGCTTGCGGCGGCGTGTTTCCGGTCTCGTTGTCGCTGGTCAGTGATCTCGTCGGTCCCGACAAGCGCCAGGTCGCGATCAGCCGAACCCTGGCCGGCGGCATGACCGGCAATTTGCTCGGTGCGTCCGCCTCCGGGCTGATCGGCGATTTCCTTGGCTGGCGCGGCGTGCTCGCCGTGCTCGGCGTGCTGGTGTTGATCGCCTCGGTCGCGGTTGCCGCCGGTTTTCGCAGCGCCGCGCTGGCGCGGCCGCCGCGCAGCAGTTTTGCCACGCTGAAAAGCGGCTACCACACGATCTTCACCAATCCGAACGCCAAGGTCTGTTACGCGGCGGTTTTCATCGAGGGCAGCTGCGTGCTCGGCCTGTTCCCCTTCATCGCCGCGTTCCTGTTCGATCGCGGCGTGACGTCGCTGACCGTTGCCGGCATCGTCATCGCCGGATTTGCGGTCGGCGGGCTGTTCTACACGATGACGGTGTCACGCTTCCTGCCGCGGCTCGGCATGCGCGGCATGATGATCACGGGCGCCGCGCTGGTCGGCACGCAGCTTGCCGCCACCGCTTTCGGTCCGCAGTGGCAATTGCAGATGGCTTCTCTGTTCGTGATGGGCTGGGGCTTTTACATGCTCCACGGCTGCCTGCAGGTGTTTGGAAGCGAATTGTCGGTGGAAGCGCGGGCCACCGCGCTGTCGGTGCTTTCGTTCTTCTTTTTCATGGGGCAGACCTGCGGCCCCATTGCCTACGGGTTTTTCTTCGAGCAGGTCGGAAAAATCCCGACCTTGTTGATGACGGCCTGCATCTATGTCGCGCTCGGCTTTGCCTGCGCGCGCTGGCTGCGGCAGCGGCCCGCTGCCGACGCTGGTCCTGCGTGATCCGGGTGAGGGGCTGCAACCTCACTCGAAACTGTCTGATATCCCGGCCTTGGTGAGTGCCGCCTTGCGCGCCTTCATCCATTCCTCGGTGAATTTCGCGGCATCGGATGACGGATTGCCCTTGTTGAAATCGCCCCAGGCGGCGGCGAGCACGTCCTGACGCTTGAGCAGGGTCTTGTTGTACTTGTCCTGGTCCTCGCTCCAGGCACCGGCTTCCTTCAGCGCCTTGACCGCGCCCGCGTGCACCGGCACCGCCCAGTTCTTGGTTTGCGTCTTGACGGCCAGGCCGCTCGCGCCCGGCGCGTTGTCCTTGTAGCTGTCGTAGCCTTCGATCAGCGCCTTCGTCATCATGTAGACGTCGGCCTCAGGCTGGTTCGCATAGACCGTGTAGATCGGGTAGGGGTAGGTACCGATCTGGACCGGCTTCTCCTTGGAGAATTCGCCCGCGCCGCAGGTGGCATTGTGCTCGGTGAAGTAGGGCCCGATTTTGCGCACGCGATCCCAGCCTGCCTTGTCGGCATGCGGCATCGGCGGCCAGATGATGCCGCGCGGCGAGGTCTGCAACTCCTTGGCAGGGCCCGCAATCGTCGAACCGAAGATGGCGTCGACGTCGTTATTGACGGCGCCCTTCCACATCGCGTTGTTGCTGGCGAATTCGACGATCTTGACGTCCTTCGGGGTCAGGCCGCCAAACGCCAGCACCGCAAGCGCATTCTGGTTCAGCGCGGGCGAGCCGACCACAAAGCCGATGCGTTTGCCCCTGAGATCGGCCACCGTCTTCACGCCGACATCGCCGGCGGCCGCCAGCGACAGGCCGTTGCAATCGGCCGAACTCAGCGTGATCTGCACGGGTTGCGGACCCCATTCCCTGGTCGCAAATTCGAACAGCGCTTCCTGCGCAAAGAACACGCCGACACCCATCGCCGAGAGCGAGGCACGGCCGGCGCGCAATGGCTGCAGGCGCGCAACGTCGTTGCCGGCCGGCAGTACGCGCGTATCCGAGCCGTATTTGTCTTTCAGCATCTTGCCGAGCGCGACCGTGATGTTGAACCCGGACGTGCCGGTGTCGTAGGCCGTCATGGTGATGGTCTGTGGCAATTTGACTTGCGCCACCGCTGATGATGCCGTGAGTGCGGTCCCCACCACCGCAATCGCGGCAAGCCTGATGACGGAATCCATCGCGCAATTCCCTCCCATTGGACGGCGCACGACGGCAAGCCGTCCATGCGCCGACACATCCGGCCTGTTGTTGTTTGCAGGGAAGGTCGGCCGCGCCTTCGCGCTTTCGAACCACGATGCGGCTGGGGTGAGGAATTGTGCAATATCCAAATTGACGCGGGGACACGCGCGCCAATAAGACCTTAGGCGAGGGCGCTAGCCCCGTCCGCGATAGGGCGCCACGCCCTGGTCCGGCACCCACAATCCCTTCGGCAGCTTGCCGGTCTGCCAGAACACGTCGATCGGGATGCCGCCGCGCGGATACCAGTAGCCGCCGATCCGCAGCCATTTCGGCTTGATCTCATCGGCGATGCGCTTGCCGACCATGATGGTGCAGTCTTCATGGAAGGCGCCGTGGTTGCGGAAGCTTGCGATATAAAGCTTCAGCGATTTCGACTCCAGCAGCCAGCGGCCCGGCGCGTAGTCGATCACGAGATGCGCAAAATCAGGCTGTCCGGTGACCGGGCAAAGCGAGGTGAATTCCGGCGCGGTGAAGCGCACCAGATAATCGGTGCCGCCTTGCGGATTGGGCACGCGGTCGAGCACCGCCTTGTCCGGGCTGTCAGGCCATTCCGTCGCGCGTCCGAGCTGCAGTGATTTCTTCGCCATGATGTCGTTCCGGGTCCAGCGCCGTCATTGGCGTACGGCGCGTTGGCCGTCAACTCTCCACCTCATGATCTAACGCGAAGCGGGATCGGCGAGAAAGCGCACCAGCGCGGCGCGGTCGGCCGCATCCTCGACGCCGCGGATTGACATCCACAAGCCGGGAAACATGTCGGCGGGGTCGGCGAGAAACTTGTCGAGCCGCGCAGCATCCCAGCGCAGGCCGTCGTCACGCACCTTGCGCAGCACGGGCGAATAATCGAACGCCTCGTCGCCGCCGATCTTGCGGCCGATCAGGCCCGAGAGATTGGGGCCGGGGAGGCCCTGATCGGCCGGGTCGAGGCTGTGGCAGGCGCGGCAGGGCGTGAAAAGTTTTGCCCCGTCCTCTGCCGCGGCAGGGACGGGGAACAGAAGCAGGAGGATGAGCGCGAGCGCTCTCACGCAACCGTCTGGATTCGCACGAGCCGGTTGGTGCCGGACTCCCCGCCCCAGGTTTCGCCCGCTCGGCCTGCAAGCTGCCGCACATTGGCGCCCGCCATGTCGCTCGGGAAGGAGTCGAACTTCTCGCTGACGGGATCGAAGCGCACGATCGCGTTGGCGCCGAAATCCGTCAGCCACACCTTGTCCTTTTCGTCGACATAAACCGCGTAGGTGCGGGGACCCGCGCCCGGCAGTTTCCAGGCCTTCCAGCTATTGGCCGCGGGATCATGCACCGACACGTTGCCGCTGTTCCATTCGCTGACCCAGATCCGGCCCTTGGAGTCCGACCACACGCGTCGCGCTCCCTGGCTCGGTGTCGGCGGCTCCACCACCGTCGCATTGCCGGTCTTGGTGTCGATTTTTGCAATGTGATTGCCGGCAAGCGAGGCGTACCAGATATCGCCTGCAGGCGTGATCGTGATTCCATAGGTGCCGCGGCCGCGCGGCGACTTGAACACCGTCATGTCGCCGGACTTCGGATCGAGCCGGCCATAGATGCCGGACTGCCCGGTGAACCAATAGATGCCAGTCTTGTCGAACACGGCGGTGTTGAGATTGGCGTAGGCCTCGTTCTCCGGCAGGCGGAACAGCGTCACCTTGTGATCGCCGGGGTCGACCCGCGCGATGGCGTTCTGTCCACCCTCGGTGACCCACGGCGCGCCGTCCGGTCCGATGATCACGCCGTGCGGGGCGGCACCCTTGCCGAGGTCGACCTGCTTGAACGAGCCGTCGCGCGGGTCAAGCCGCCCAAGCGTGCCGTTGCGCTGGCCGCAGTACCAGATGGTGCCATCAGGGGCGGCTGCGGTGTCGCGCGAGCCCGACCCCGGCGCCACGGGGAAGTATTTCACCCGGAACGGGCCTTCCTGGGCGCTGGCGTGGCGCAGCAGCGCCGGGCTAGCCAAAATTGCTGTTGTTGTGGAGGCAAGAAACTCGCGGCGATTCATTGCGTTACCCCTGCTTCTGAAAGGGAAGGCTTCGACGCTGTCATCAACCAGCTTGGAGCATAACCCTACCACATCGGCGCGTCAGGCGAAGGGGCGGCGGCAGCGTTCACATTTGCCTGCGCTCCGTGTAAGACGCGCCCAAATCCCGCCACCACTCACTTTCGGAAAGTTTTGGACATGACCGCAATCGTTGACATCATCGGCCGCGAAATTCTGGACAGCCGCGGCAATCCCACGGTCGAGGTCGATGTGGTGCTGGAAGACGGTTCCGTCGGTCGCGCCGCGGTTCCGTCGGGCGCTTCCACGGGCGCGCATGAAGCGGTCGAACTGCGCGACGGCGACAAGTCCCGCTATCTCGGCAAGGGCGTGCAGCAGGCGGTTGCCGCCGTCAACGGCGAGATCTTCGAGGCGCTGTCAGATCATTCCGTCGAGGACCAGGTGCAGATCGACGAGGTCATGATCGCTCTCGATGGCACGCCGAACAAGAAGCGGCTCGGCGCCAACGCCATCCTCGGCGTCTCGCTCGCCTGCGCCAAGGCGGCCGCCGAGTCGCTCGACATGCCGCTTTATCGCTATGTCGGCGGCACCTCGGCGCGGCTGCTGCCGGTGCCGATGATGAACATCGTCAACGGCGGCGTGCACGCCGACAACCCGATCGACTTCCAGGAAATCATGGTCATGCCGGTCGGCGCCAAGAGCTTTGCCGAGGCATTGCGCTGCGGTTCGGAAATCTTCCATACCCTGCGCGGTGAATTGAAGAAGGCCGGCCACAACACCAATGTCGGCGACGAAGGCGGCTTTGCGCCGAACCTGCCGTCGGCGGACGCGGCCATCGACTTCGTCATGAACGCGATCGGCAAGGCAGGCTACAAGGAAGGCGGCGATGTCATGCTGGCGCTCGACTGCGCCTCCACCGAATTCTTCAAGGACGGCAAATACGTCTACGAAGGCGAGAAGAAAACCCGCTCGCGCTCCGAGCAGGCAAAATATCTCGCCGACCTCGTCGCCCGCTATCCGATCGTCTCGATCGAGGACGGCATGTCGGAAGACGACATGGACGGTTGGAAGGAACTGACCGACCTGATCGGCAAGAAGTGCCAGCTCGTTGGCGACGACCTGTTCGTCACCAACGTCAATCGCCTGGCCGAAGGCATCCGCGCCGGTCGCGGCAACTCGATCCTGATCAAGGTCAACCAGATCGGCACGCTGACGGAGACGCTGGCTGCCGTCGAGATGGCGCACAAGCACGCCTACACGTCCGTGATGTCGCACCGATCGGGTGAGACCGAGGACGCGACGATCGCCGACCTCGCGGTCGCCACCAATTGCGGGCAGATCAAGACGGGCTCGCTGGCGCGCTCCGACCGCACAGCCAAGTACAACCAGTTGCTGCGCATCGAGCAGCAACTTGGCAAGCAGGCGAAGTATGCGGGGAAGGCGGCGCTGAAGGCGCTCGCCTGACGCTGTCGGCCTAGCCCGGGCTCGGCGCGCTCGCGACGGTCACCGGCTTCGCGGCGGCAGGCTTTTGCTGGGCATGCGCGGCAGCCCGGCCGCGCTTCCTGACGTCAGCCGACTTGGTGCCACTGCCGCGTTTTGAGATGTACTCCGGCCCATCGATCGGCCCGACATGCGGCGGGTCGCGATCGAGATAGGGCCGGCCGATGCCGTACTTCTTGCCGTTGGCATCGACCCATTTCCACAACGCTTCCGTCGAGACCCAGCGCTTTGAGCGGCTGCCGCCCTTGACGCTCGTGATATCGGCCGCAAGGCCGCGCCCGTAGCCGCCGCGGGTGCTGCCGCCGTGATACGACCTGTCGCTGGCCGCCTTCAGGCCGCTGGCGATGCCTTGCCGGTAGTCGTCGCGGAACGCGCTGGTGATGCCTGGCTGCAGGCCGGCCTCCTCGGCCGCCTGGAGCATGTAGAACAGTTTGAACTTGAAGCTCTTGTCCATGCCGCCGATGACGTAGTCGATCATCGACATGTTGATGCGTTCGGCGGCCTTCGGATCCTTCCACGTGAAGTCGTTGTCGACGAGCCTTGTGAAACTGCGCGTGACGGTGACTGTCTTGCCCTTCCGCTTGACCGTGACCTTGCGCTGCTCGCGCTCCTTGATGGTGTCTTCCTTGGGCGTGCGTTGGTAGAGCGCAAACAGGTATTGATCGATGCAGGACTCGGCCACCAGGCATTCGCCGACGATTTCGAGGCGCGGCAGAGCCGGCGCGGCGGCGGTGTCCGGCGGTGCATCGGCAACGCCTGCGCTTGCCGCCGCCGCCGATGACACGATGTCCTGCGGCAGGACCTCCATCGGATCGGTCAGCGCCGCGACGACGACGGGTTGCTGCTCCTGTTTTGCGGGAGCGGGAGTCTCGAGCACAGGCTTGGCCATGAATTCGGCGGCCGTTGCCACCTCCGCATCGCCGGCGGGGGCGTAGCCCAATGCGCGCAATTGCTGGGCGACTGACGGTTGCGGCTTTGCGGCCGGGGGAATTGACGCTGTCACGACATTGGCGGTCATGGCCGGCGCCAGCCGATCCACCACCTTCATTGCACGCGAATTCTCGATGCGCGGCGCGGCTGCGCTGGTCAGGCTGACCACTGCCCAGCCTGCGAGGATCACCGCAGGATAAAACGCAACAGCTACCGTCGCCGTTCGCCGCGGGTTCATGATCTGAGCCTCCCCAAAAGCCCTATCGAGCCAGGTCGCGCAGCCAAGTTTCCGACGCCGCGATGTTTCGGTCCTCATGTGGAGACACAAGGGCCGGGACAGCGGCGTACCAACGTTTTCGGGCAAGTGTTGCGGTCAGTCACCGCGACACGGCCCCCCGCGCCAGTTTCGATGTCCAAATGTGTCGATTTCGCGGCCGATTGGCGGCAACTCGTCGAGTTTGCCTAGCCTGTGGAGGGCTTCTGCCGCGGCGGCCGCTTCGCTTTTGGCCCGGCATAGTAGGGATTGACGATGCATTGCGCCGAGCGGCCCGAGGCCGTCGCCTGGCACTGCGGGATCGATGTGTAACCGCACTCGTAATAGAAATCCATGAACCCCTGATACACCTGCAGGCACACGGGATATCTGGGATCGTAGGTTTGCGCGCTGGCGGGGCCAGCCAGCGCGACCAGCGCGCCGGCCATCGCCAGGGCGGTTACGACACGTGCGCGATATCGCTTCATGCTCAGACCTCCAAGTTCTTCGCTTGCAAGTTTTCCGCTTGGCATATCAGGCCGGTTGTCGGCCCGGCACCACTTTACCGTGATTTTGCACGCGGCACGTGGCGGCAGCCCGGCGGAATTCGGCGGCCTTGCTGCTGGACAGCATTGTCGCCTGCGACCATATCGGCAATGGTTCAGGACAAGCAAAGCGGGCCGGCGGCATGCCGTGCCATGGGCAGGGAGGAATTGCGATGGGCGAGGCCAAGAGCGGGCTGCAACTGCGTACGCTGCTCAAGAAGAGCGGCGAACTGGAATTGTCGCTGGTGGACGTCCCCACGCCAGAGCCGGCCGACGACGAGGTCGTTGTCCGTGTCGAGGCGAGCCCCATCAACCCGTCCGACCTCGGCCTTCTGATCGGTCCTGCCGACATGTCGACGGCACAGGTGTCCGGCACCAAGGCTTCTCCCGTCATCACCGCCAAGATGCCGGAGGCGGCCATGCGGATGATGGGCGGTCGGTTCGATCAGTCGCTGCCGATCGGCAATGAAGGCGCCGGCGTCGTCATCAAGACAGGCGCATCCGATGCCGCCAAGGCGCTGATGGGCAAGACCGTCTCCATGATCGGCGGCGCGATGTATTCGCAATTTCGCACCATGAAGGTGCGCGACGTGATGGAGCTTCCGGCCGGCACCACGCCCGCCGACGGCGCCTCCTGGTTCGTCAATCCTTTGACCGCGCTCGGCATGACCGAGACGATGCGCCGGGAGAACCACAAGGCGCTGGTGCACACGGCGGCTGCCTCCAATCTCGGGCAGATGCTCAACAAGATCTGCCTCAAGGACGGCATCGGCCTCGTCAACATCGTGCGCAGCAAGGAGCAGGCCGACATCCTGCACAAGATCGGCGCCAAGCATGTCGTCGATTCTTCCGCGGCGAGCTTCATGGACGATCTCACCGGCGCGCTGGTCGAAACGGGCGCAACGATTGCCTTCGACGCGATCGGCGGCGGCAAGCTGGCAGGACAGATCCTCACCGCGATGGAAATCGCCGCCAACAAGACCGCCAAGGAATACAGCCGCTACGGCTCCAACGTGTTCAAGCAGGTCTATATCTACGGCAGTCTCGACAATCGCCCGACTGAACTCAGCCGGGCCTTCGGTCTGACCTGGAGCGTCAGTGGGTGGCTGCTGACGCCGTTCCTGCAGAAGATCGGGCCCGCCGATATCGGCCGGCTGCGCCAGCGCGTGGCCTCCGAATTGAAGACGACGTTTGCGAGCCACTACACCAAGGTGGTGTCGCTGCAGGAAACGCTCGACCTTGCCAACATCGCCGTTTACGGCAAGCGCTCCACCGGCGAGAAGTTTCTCATCAACCCGAGCAAGGGTGGGTGAGGGCAACCGTCTCGTCCGGCTTGCGTATGAGGCCGCCTCCACCGGGGGCGGCCTTTTTGCCAGGCGAATTTTCTCAAAAGCTGAGTTTCCAGGAAATGCATTTCATGCACTTGCATGATTTTGGCAGCAGCGCTAGGTGAAGGCCAGCCGCTCACATTCGCAAAAGCAGGGGGACAACCATGGCTCACAACATCGTCACGATCGTCGGCAGCATCCGGAAAGAAAGTTTTTCGCTCAAGATCGCCAATGCGCTGGCAAAGCTCGCACCGGCCTCGCTCAAGCTCGACGTCACCACGCTTTCGGGCATTTCGTTCTTCAACCAGGACCTGGAGGCCAATCCGCCGGCCGACTGGCTCGCCTTTCGCGAAAAACTGCAGAAGTCGAACGGCGTGCTGTTCGTCACCCCCGAATACAACCGTTCGATCCCGGGTATCCTGAAGAACGCCATCGACGTTGCCTCGCGCCCCTATGGCAAGAGCTCGTTCCTCGGCAAGCCGGTCGGCATCGTCTCGAATTCGCCGGGCCCGCTCGGCGGCGTCGCGGCGGCCAAGCATCTGCAGAACATCCTGCCCGGTATTTCCGGACCGATCCTCGGCCAGCCCGAGATTTATCTGAACGGCGTCGGCGATGCCTTCAACGACAAGGGCGAACTGATCAAGGAGGCGTTGCAGAAGGTGCTGGAGCAGTACCTTGCAGCCTTTGCCGCCTTCATCGACAAGCAGAACCGCTAGAGTCCGAATACGGACTTCACATTCCATTAACCCCATGGCCGCATGGTTGCGGCCATGGTTTCGCGCACGCGACTCAAATCGATCCTGACCGGACTTGCCCTCTATACGATGGCAGGCCTTCTCGTCGGCTATTTCGGCGTCAACGCCTATACCGGCAAATACGGCCTCAATGCGCGGCAGGAACTCGATCAGGAGATCATCGCGCTGACCTCTGAACTGGCGCGGCTCAAGCGCGAGCGTGCCGAGGGCGAGCAGCGCGTCTCGCTTCTGCGCTCCGACCGCGTCGACCCCGACATGCTCGATGAGCGCGCGCGCTTTCAGCTCGATTATGCAAGCCCGCGCGATCTCGTGCGGATCATCCGGCCGGGCAGCGCGAACTGAACGTCTAATTTCAAAATTTGTTTCCTGCGATTTCGAAAATGTCGCGCCGGGTTGCAGTGCGGCATACAATATTCTTGCGAGCGCGCGGCTTTGCTTTCGCGGCGATTTGAGTTGGGCTAGAGAGGACTTATCGAACTCTCTCATCCGGAATTGCCATGGTCGCACCGAAGAAGAACGCCAAGGATCAAGATCAGGACAAGGGAGCGGGTTCGCCCCCGGAATTCACCAAAGCGCAGGAGCTGAAGGCGCTGCGCGACATGCTCTTGATCCGCCGCTTTGAGGAGAAGGCCGGCCAGCTCTACGGCATGGGCGCGATCGGCGGCTTCTGCCATCTCTATATCGGCCAGGAAGCCGTCGTGGTCGGCATGCAGATGGCGCTCAAGCAGGGCGACCAGGTCATAACCGGATACCGCGACCACGGTCACATGCTCGCCTGCGGCATGAGCGCCAATGGCGTGATGGCCGAACTCACCGGCCGCCGCGGCGGCTATTCCAAGGGCAAGGGCGGCTCCATGCACATGTTCAGCATGGAGAAGAATTTCTTCGGCGGCCACGGCATCGTCGGCGCCCAGGTCTCGCTCGGCACCGGGCTTGCCTTCGCCAATCAATACCGCGGCAATGACAACGTCTCGCTCGCCTATTTCGGCGACGGCGCCGCCAACCAGGGCCAGGTCTACGAGAGCTTCAACATGGCCGAGCTGTGGAAGCTGCCCGTGGTCTACGTCATCGAGAACAACCGCTACGCCATGGGCACGGCGGTGACGCGCGCATCCGCGCAGGCCGACTTCTCCAAGCGCGGCGTCTCCTTCAACATTCCGGGCAAGCAGGCCGACGGTATGGACGTCCGCGCGGTGAAGGCCGCCGCCGACGAAGCGGTGGCCTGGTGCCGCGCCGGCAAGGGGCCGTTCATCCTGGAGATGCAGACCTACCGCTATCGCGGCCACTCGATGTCGGATCCGGCGAAGTACCGCACCCGCGAGGAGGTGGACAAGGTCCGCCACGACTCCGATCCGATCGAGCAGGTTCGCAACCGCCTGCTGGCCGCCAAGGTCAGCGAGGACGAGTTGAAGAAGATCGACGCGGAAGTGCGCGAGATCGTCAACGCATCCGCCGATTTCGCCCAGCACGATCCCGAGCCCGATCCGTCGGAACTGTGGACGGATATCTATCGCTGAGTGCAGGCTTTCAAGTTTTCGGAGTCACCATGCCCATTCAAGTATTGATGCCTGCGCTGTCGCCGACGATGGAGAAGGGCAATCTCGCCAAGTGGCTGAAGAAGGAAGGCGAGACCATCAAGTCCGGCGACGTCATTGCCGAGATCGAGACCGACAAGGCGACCATGGAGGTCGAGGCGACCGACGAGGGCACGCTCGGCAAGATCTTGATTCCGGAAGGCACCAATGACGTCGCCGTCAACACGCCGATCGCGATGATCCTGGCCGACGGTGAGAACGCCGCTGATCTTGCCAAGATGCCCGCGCCATCGCCGAGCGTTGCGCAGGAGGTTGCCGAGTCCAAATCGCCGGTCGGCGAAGGCAAGCCGGCGATATCGGCGCCGGCAGCGCCGGCCGCCGCCGCGGTCGCCGAGCCCGATCCGGAAGTCCCGGCCGGCACAGAGATGATCACCCAGACCATCCGCGAGGCGCTACGCGACGCCATGGCTGAGGAAATGCGCCGCGACGCCGACGTCTTCGTCATGGGCGAGGAAGTCGCCGAATATCAGGGTGCCTACAAGGTCACGCAGGGGCTGTTGCAGGAGTTCGGTGCGCGGCGCGTGATCGACACGCCCATCACCGAGCATGGCTTTGCCGGCATCGGCGTCGGTGCCGCCATGACGGGCCTGAAGCCGATCGTCGAGTTCATGACCTTCAACTTCGCCATGCAGGCGATCGACCACATCATCAACTCCGCCGCCAAGACGCTCTATATGTCCGGCGGACAGATGGGTTGCTCCATCGTATTCCGCGGGCCCAACGGCGCCGCCGCGCGCGTCGCCGCCCAGCACAGCCAGGACTATGCTGCCTGGTATTCGCAGGTGCCGGGCCTGCGGGTGATCGCGCCGTTCTCGGCCGCCGACTACAAGGGTCTTTTGAAGGCCGCGATCCGCGATCCCAATCCGGTGATCTTCCTCGAGAACGAGATGCTCTACGGTCACACCGGCGAGGTACCGAAGCTCGACGATTACGTGATCCCGATCGGCAAGGCGCGCGTGGTGCGCACCGGCAAGGATGTCACCATCATCTCCTGGTCGATGGGCATGTCCTACGCACTGAAGGCTGCCGACGAACTCGCCAAGGAAGGCATCGAGGCCGAACTGATCGATCTGCGCACGATCCGTCCGATGGACACCGCGACGATCATCGCTTCCGTCAAGAAGACCGGACGCGCGGTCACGGTGGAGGAGGGCTGGCAGCAATCCGGCGTCGGCGCCGAGATCGCCTCCCGCATCATGGAAAACGCCTTCGATTATCTTGATGCGCCGGTCGCGCGCGTTTCCGGCAAGGACGTGCCGATGCCCTATGCGGCCAATCTTGAAAAGCTCGCGCTGCCCTCCGTCGCCGAGGTGGTCCAGGCCGCCAAGGCTGTCTGCTACCGGTAAGCGCCATGGCGGGTCCCAAGGAGCAGCCGCTGCCGCCCGACGTGATCGGCCGCGAGGAGGCGACCGAAGTGCTGCGCGCCTTTGTCGTCGACGGTGGCCTGTCGATTGCGTTCCAGCGCGCCTTCGAGGAGCCCGACATGTGGGGCCTCTTGCTGGTCGACATCGCCCGTCATGCCGCGCGTGCCTATGCGCGCGAAGCCGAATTTACCGAAGAAGAGGCGCTGGCGCGCATCGTCGACATGTTCGAAACCGAAATCGCCAGGCCAACCGACATTGGCAACACTGTGCCGCGCTCGCAACAAGGTCACTGACAATGCCGATCAACATTCTGATGCCCGCGCTGTCGCCCACGATGGAAAAGGGCAACCTTGCCAAGTGGCTCAAGAAAGAGGGCGACACGGTCAAGTCCGGCGACGTGATCGCGGAGATCGAGACCGACAAGGCGACCATGGAGGTCGAGGCGGTCGACGAGGGCACGATCGCGAAAATTCTCGTGCCCGAAGGCACGCAGGACGTCCCGGTCAACGACATCATTGCGATCATGGCCGGCGATGGTGAGGATGTGAAGGCGGCGGCCTCCGGTGGCGGCGCTGCGCCCGCGGCAAAGCCGGCTCCGGCGCCCGCACCGGGGAAAAG
>JADMIO010996544.1_pt1 | contig 84868 bp, 74 predicted proteins | sample 8958161 | NCBI WGS metagenome assembly JADMIO01 (sample SAMN16585339, study PRJNA669376) | soil metagenome | isolation source: Crop rotation soil | place: USA: Cullars Rotation, Alabama | collected 2011 | reverse complement strand
CATGAACTGCGCCGGCAAGCACCGCGAAAATTAGGATGGGGATTAGTTTTTTCATGAGAGTATCTGGGTGGGATAACGATACGTTTAAGCCTTGTCCCGGTCAATTAACGCAGGCGACAAAATTTCCTTCACTACAGCGACAGTATTTCCCAGGTCGAAGTTCCGGGTATCAAATACCTATTGCCAATTCATAAGTTCTGTCGGAAAATCACAATTGTTATTCCGCGAATACTGCGGCATTCAAAATATTCTGTGCATATGGATCCCCTGAAATCGCACGCTCTGAATTTCCGGAAAACCTTTTTTTCCGGGGACAAGTGCCGCCCATTATAAGTCCTCGACCCATGCGACGCCTGAGCATTTGCCTTGTCGTTATTTCCACCAACCGATTTGGGCGGGGCATTTACCAAGGCATCACGGATTTTCTTTCCGAAAAAATCGAGAATTTTGAGTTGGTCATCACGCATGACAAGTCTCTTCTGCAAACGCAGCGTTCGATCGACGGCATTATTGCCATGGCGACAACTGCGGCTGCCGTCCGCATCGTCAAGGCTTGCGGCGTGCCGGTGGTGAATGTTTCAAGCTATCTTGAACCGGATCCCTCGGAGCTCCCCGCGGTAATCGCCGACAGCGAACAGGCGGGCCACATGGCGGCGGAGCATCTTATCAACTGCCGTTTTTGTCATTTCGGGTATCACGGCCATACGCCGGGCCATGCCTTTGCGATGTACCGCAAGGGCTTCGAGAAGACGCTGGCAGTGGCCGGCTTCTCGTGCCATGAGCATATCAGTTACCTGGGCTCCCACTCCGCCCTGAGTTCCGCGGATGCCGCGGACAAAGAAAAACTCAAAAAGTGGCTCGCGAACCTTCCCAAGCCGGTGGGAATATTTTGCGGATTGGATCGGGACGCGCTGGAGATCTCCTACCTTTGCGGCGAGCTTGGATTGCGCGTGGGGAAGGATGTTGGCATCGTAGGCTATGGCAATGACGAATTCTTTTGCCAAACACGGCACCCCTATTTGTCGAGCGTGGAGAATAATCCTGCTCGAATTGGTTACGAAGCCGCGAAACTGCTCGTCGATTTGATCCATGGTGGTCGTCCCCCTGGCAAACCTATTCGTGTCGCTCCTGCCGGGGTCATCGCGCGCGAATCCTCGCGTATTGTGCTGGCAGAGGACCCCCATGTCGACATGGCCCTGCGCTATATCCGTTCCCATCTGGATCAGCCGTCGCTCATCCGGGAGGTCTTTAAAACTGTGCCCATGTCCCGGCGCACGCTTGAAAGGCGCTTTCAGAATTGCATCGGGCATACTGTTGTCGAAGCCATCCAGCTGATGAAGATCGATCGCATCAAACATCTCCTGGATACGACCTCCATGAAACTGCATGAGATCTCCGAAGCTTGCGGTTTCTCGGATACACCCTACATGGCAACTTTGTTCCGGAAAAAAGTCGGAGTCACTCCAAGCAAGTACCGGGCTCGTTTTCAGTGCGACAGCACAAAAGCTGCATCTGACAAAAAAACGGCGACCGGTGACGGTTTTATTAATTGATTATGAAAATCGACAATGCTTTTTTTTCCGTCGAGATCGAGGAAACAAACGGCGCGATTCGCTCGCTGGTGGTTAAAAATCCCGATTGTGAACTGCTCGGCGAATCGCGCTTAAACGCCAACTTCCGGCTTTGTCTGCCGCTTGAAGACTACGAATGCAACTATATCGACGGCATGAAACAAAAGCCGGAATTCGTCAAACACTCCAGCGACAGTGTGACAGTGCGATTCTCCGGGATGACTGCCGAAAAAGGCGACCATCCCGTCGATCTTGAGTATGCGATCACGCTGGCCGGCGACGAAATTCGCTTTCGCGCGAAATTGACCAACCATGATTCGCGCCCCATTTCTGAATTTTGGTTTCCACGGCTTGGTGGATGGACGTGTTTCGGGGAAGGACGCGACGCAAAGGTTACCGCCCCTGGGTACATGTGCACTAATTCGAACCACGCGCTTTTTAAAAATTTTCCCGGAGCACAATATCTCGGTTCGGAAGCGGCAGAGTGGTGGACGGATTATCCCAACATGACCATGCCTTGGACGGATCTTTACGATGCCGATGCGGACAGGGGGCTTTATCTTGGTTATCATGACACGACTTTCCGATGCAGTTCCTGGCACTATTATCTTTATCCGCGCGACACGAGCCGTCCTTCCGACTCCTGGCTGAAGCCCGAGGAAGCGTGCGGAGTCCCCGTGGGACTGGTTTTTTCCCATATCCGCTATCCTTTCATTCAGAATGGAGAGACTTTCGATACCGGTGAATTTATTCTGCGCGTGCACAAGGGCGATTGGCATCACGGTTCCGATTTTTATCGGGCCTGGTTCATGAAGCACTTTCCATTCGACAAATCGAAGAGCTGGCTTCGCAAAAAAAGCGCATGGTTTTCCTCCATCATTTATCAGCCGGAGGACCGCGTGGTCACCGACTATCCCGGTTTCGATCAATGGTGCCGTGATGCGGAAAAATACGGCATTGATACGTTCGAATTGATCGGATGGGACAAGGGAGGACTCGAGCGGGATTATCCGGACTATACTCCGGAACCCAAATTCGGTGGACGAGAAGGCCTCCGTAAACTGCTCAAGTCGATTGATGATCGGGGCGGCAAGTGCCTCGTTTTTGTCAATTACAACGTGCTTGACGAAAATACGGAATGCTATAAGCGCGAACTGCGGAGATATACCCACCAGGAACCCCATGGCAGTACTGCGAATTGGATGTCGTGGGGGGAAAGCACATTGCTGGCGCGCAAGGGTTACGCACGCCGGCATTTGCTCTCATCCGTGGTTTCGGAAATGGAAAAAATTCTGGAAGATCACTTTCTCGAGTTGGTAAAGGACGGAGCGCACGGCCTCCAAATCGACAAGGTATGCGTCAATATTCGACTCGACTTCAATCCACTCAATACGCACAAGCCGGATACCGCTTTATGTCAGGGACTTGTGGATGCCATCGAGCGGCTGCTGGGAAAATGCCAGGAAATCAATCCTGATTTCCGTATCGCCGCCGAGGCCGGACAGGATCGGCTGCTTCCTTACATCGATGTCTTTTATCGTTGTTCGCAAGGAGTCGATATTTCTCCATTGCGTTATGTTTTTCCCGAGTGGACATCTTGTCAGCATATCTCCGGTCCATACGATTTCCGTGGCGTCAATAATGCGGTATTGACCGGTTCAGTGCTTTGCGTGGAGCCATTTTCCTATCAGGGATCTCTTTCGCATCCGCTCTATCACACCATGGGAAAATACATTCAGGAAATCGAACGCATCCGCCACGAGCTGGCCGATATTCTTTTTCTGGGGATTTACCATGACACTCTGGGAGCAAGCATCACTCCTGTCCATCTCGGGGATGCGATGAAGAAAGTTGCGCAAAAGCGGGCGGACTTTGACATGTTGGGCGCAGGAGTTGCAGATGATTCAAATGCCGATGCGCTCGTTTACCGTGTACATGGCCATCGCGAGACAGGTCGCCGCGCACTGCTCGTGGCCAACCAAGGCGGACAGGATATTGAATATCATTGGAACTTCCTTCACAAGGAAGTCGCACATGCTGTTCTTTACGAACCATTCGCATCCATAAGAAAAGTTAGTTGCGGGAAACCACTCCGTATTAAAGGGGAATCCCTGCAGATATTGGTCGAAGCTTGAGCAGGACGACTTTATATCATGATCGATTTTTGTATTAACGAGATCAGTTTGCCGATGGATTTCCGCTGCTTTTCGAAATACCTTCAAGGTAGATTTTTATATAATTAATTTCTCCCGCGACGGCTACGATGCGCGTTTGTTGGGATTTCAAAAATATTCAAAAACAATGACCGCAACGCTAAAATCCCCTCTTCAAAAAACCGAAGATTTTTCTTCGCTGGAAATCACGTTTCGCAATCCACCTTCCGAATTCCGCGGAACACCGTTCTGGTGCTGGAATAATCGCCTGAAATGGGAGCAACTGGAGCCTCAGATCGAATGTTTCAGGAAGATGGGCATGGGCGGATTTCATATCCATGTGCGCACCGGCCTGGCCACCCCCTATCTGGGAAGGGAATTCATGGACATGGTCAAAGCCAGCGTCAAAAAGGCCGAGGAGAACGGAATGCTGGCATGGCTCTACGACGAAGATCGGTGGCCTTCGGGATATGGGGGAGGCTTGGTGACGCGGGAAGAAAAATTCCGGGCGAAGCATCTGCTGTTTACTTGCGTGCCTTACGGTTCGGGAGCGGCGGAATCGCTTAATGCCAGCAACGCTCTCGGCAGTCGCAATGAAAACGGCTTGCTCCTGGCCCGCTATGAAGTGGTGATCAGGAATGGGTTTCTAAGTGATTATCGTCGTTTGGCGCAAAATGAAACCGCCTCCAATGGCGGGATAATTTGGCATGCATACCTGGAGACAGCCAAGCCGGTTTCCTGGTATAATCATCAGACTTATGTGGATACACTGAACGCGGAGGCGACAAAGCGGTTCATCGAGGTGACGCATGAGGTTTACGCCCGGGAAGTGGGAGAGCATTTTGGAAAAACCATTCCGGCGATTTTTACGGACGAACCGCAGTTCATGCAAAAGACCTGTTTTCGGTCGGCCACGGATCGGCACGATTTGTTCCTCCCGTTTACGACGGACCTTCTGGAAACCTACGCGGGCACCTACGGGCAACGCCTCGAGGATCACTTGCCGGAATTATTTTGGGAATTGCCCGATGGCAAAGTTTCGGTGGCACGATACCGTTACCATGATCACGTTTGCGAACGCTTCGTTTCGGCTTACGCGGATGAACTCGGGAAATGGTGCGAATCCCATGGTCTTGCTCTCACCGGCCACATGATGCAGGAGCCGACACTGCTTTCCCAGACGGCATCCCTGGGAGAAGCTATGCGCTCTTACCGGGCATTTCAAATCCCCGGCATCGATATTCTTTGCGACCTTCCGGAGTATACGGCGGCCAAGCAGGCACAAAGTGCCGTGCACCAATATGGGCGCAAAAACATGATCAGCGAGATGTATGGCGTCACAGGTTGGGATTTCGATTTTGTGGGGCACAAGGGGCAGGGCGATTGGCAGGCGGCCCTGGGGGTGACGATCCGCAACCATCACCTGAGCTGGGTTTCCATGGCGGGGGAAGCGAAAAGGGATTTTCCGGCTTCCATTGGTCCTCAGTCTCCGTGGCATGACCAATATCCGGTGGTGGAGGACCATTTTGCCCGCATCCACACTGTGCTGACGCGGGGAAATCCCGTAGTCCGTATTGGAGTAATTCACCCCATTGAATCCTATTGGCTATGTTGCGGGCCGTTGGAACAAACTTCGCCTGAACGTCAGGAGAGGGAGAAACAATTTTCGGATTTGACGCATTGGCTGTTATTCGGACTTTTGGATTTTGATTTCATTTGCGAGTCGCTGCTCCCCTCCCAGTCACCGGAAAAACAGTCAAAACAGTTTGCGGTGGGCGCGATGGCTTATGACGTCGTCATTGTGCCTGCATTGCGTACGATTCGTTCGGCTACCCTGGAGCGATTGCAAAATTTCGCGGCTGCGGGTGGCACGGTAATTTTCATGGGAGAAATTCCCACGCTCATGGATGCGGCGCCTGCGGAAGCGCCGGCGCAATTGGCCGCCAGATGTCATCGTGTGGACTTTACGCAGACAGGCATTTTGCGGGCATTGGAACCTTTTCGCGAATTGGAGGCGCACCTGCACGATGGGCGGTCCGCAGACGCGCTTCTCAGTCAATTGCGAGAGGATAAGGAATCCCGTTTTTTATTTGTCTGCAATACGGATCGTGTCGGTGCGCGCAATGGAACCGTCCTCAAAATGAAAGGGAAATGGTCCGTGACGCATCTCGATACGCTTACTGGAAAGACGGAGGCTCTTGCGTGTGAGTGCAAGGACGGGTGGACCCTGCTCTCCTGGGATTTTCCGGGATGTGGAAGCCTGCTTTTGCGATTGGATCCGGGATGGCATTCCGGGGGCCGCGCTTATGCTCCTCAGGAGCGAAAGGAAGTGGCACGGCTGGCATCTCCGGTGCCGGTCACATTGTCAGAGCCCAATGTGCTTCTTTTGGATCAGGCAGAGTGGCGTATCGATAACGAAGCATGGCGACCCTCCGAGGAGATCTTGCGTTTGGATAATCTGGTCCGGCGACAATTGAATCTGCCGGATCGTACCGGCAATATCGCTCAGCCCTGGACGGACAGGGAGGATGCCCCCACGATTGCTCAGGTGGAATTGCGCTTTAGGATTGAAAGCCGGGTTGCCGTGTCAAAGCCGCAACTTGCCCTGGAAGAAGCCGCCAAGGCGAAAATCTGCTGGAATGGGCAGTCCGTTCCCAGCCGGGTGCAAGGATGGTGGGTAGATGAAGCGATTGAAACGGTCTGTCTGCCGGCATTTGAACCCGGTGTCCATGAGTTAATCATCCGTCTGCCGTTTGACCGGAAAACCAATATCGAAAATTGTTATTTGCTCGGAGATTTTGGCGTGCGTGTTTTGGGTCGCCGTGCCCATTTGGTCGCGCCGGTGCGGCAATTGGACTTTGGGGATTGGACGCAACAGGGTTTGCCTTTCTACGTCGGAAATGTGACTTACCATTGTCCGATTGCGGGAATGACGGGCCAGCATTTTCTTCAGGTGCCCCGATTTAAAAATCCGCTGTTAAGTGTCGTGCTGGATGAGAATTCGCTCGGCGCGGTGGCATTTCCTCCCTTCGAAAATGATTTGGGCGATCTTTCCCCGAAGGGGCATACCCTTCATTTGACAGCCTACGGCAATCGGTTCAATGCCTTCGGTGCTGTGCATAACTGCGATCCTGCCTTGCAATGGCATGGCCCCGGGTCCTATCGCTCGGAAGGAGTCGATTGGTGCTACGAATACCAGCTTAAGCCGATGGGAATTTTAAGCGCGCCATTATTGCTGGATGTTTAGATGCAGTATTGCGATATTTGCGTGCAAACGCCCCAATTTCACGTTATTGGCTTAGATAGGTGCTGATATCCGCATTCGCGTCCGTAATGAGCGCTTCCTTCAGTTGCGGCGAATAGAGAAAATACACGGTAAACTCCGCCGGTTTTCCGTCCTTTTTTTGCAGGGGATATTTGTGTTCGTAAATTGCACGGCTCGCTTTGGAAAGATAACGCGGTGGAAGTTCGAGTTTCACGGTTTCCTTTGAGTCGCTCGTCGCATCGAGAACATCCACGACACGGACGGCTTTTACGGTTCCATCCTCGTTTTGTGTCACGCCGAAAATTACCGCGTACAGGGAGAATTTTGGATCATTTTTCACGCGTTCACTGACGGTTTCCGCATGAAGCATGTTCCACGAAAGAAAAAGAAAAATGGCAAATAAGATGCGCATAAACCGCCTTTCAAAGGCGGGAATAAACATAAAGGATATCCGTGCGGAGTAAAGTCCGGGGGATTTAAAAAGATTTCAAAAATGCATTCAACCCTAACAGAATCAGAAAAATGGAGATGATAACCGCCAGGCCGATCCAAAAGGTCGGATAACTCATCGTATATTTAAAGGCGCTTTGCTTTAACTGTTTTTTGAATTTCCGAAGCATAGGACGATGCAAAGGATGTAAAATTCCCCATTTTCAGGTATTTTTCAAGCCTTCCTTAGTTTACGACATTAACTAATTTTAAACAACCGCTGCTAAGGAATGAAACAATCGTTTCTTTGGATTGCTTCAGGAAATCTTCTAACGGGAAACCCCCGGCAGCTTAAAAAGCGCTTCCGTGGCACGATAGGCTTCCGGGACCTATTTCTCCACGCCGTCGGCGCTCCGATCCGAAGGCCACTCCAACTCGATGGTCGGCAGGCGGCCCCCAGTACCGCAGATTCTTATTTTTGCAATTTGTCCAATGGAAATGGGGCACGGGAGGCGAGGCGCTGCACCCTCCGGATTTTGCTTTGCACGATGGGCGAGGGATGGGTCGGCGACCAGTTCAGGGGATTCGGAAGAATGGCGGCGAGCGCGAGCATTTCCCGCTGGTTGAGTTCGGCGGGCGTCTTGTTGAAGTGATATTTTGCCGCCGCGCCCACGCCATAGATGCCGGGGCCGAATTCGATATGGTTCAAATACAGCTCCAGGATACGGGGCTTGCTCAGGAGTAATTCCATCCACAGGGTGTAATAGGCCTCGATGGCCTTGCGAATGTAGGAGCGATCCTGCCACAGGTACACCGAGCGCGCGCATTGCATGGTGATCGTGGATGCGCCGCGCACGGTTTGACCTTTTTCCTTCGCATCAGCGATGGCGCGGCGCATCTGCCGCAGGTCGAATCCGCTGTGCTGGAAAAATGCCTGGTCCTCGGAGGCCCAGATATAATGGATCAATTGCGGTGGAATGTCGGCGAGTGGCGTCCAGATGACTGGGAAGTTCCGCCATTTTTTCCCCACGGATTTTGCCTCGATGCCGCGTTCCCATTGCATGGGACTCCATTTCGGGTTCCAGAATGCCGTGATTCCCACATGCAAGACGGGAAAGAGAAGGAGAACAAGCAACACGATCCCACACCATTTCAGGATGCGCCGTTTCCCTCCGGTTTTCTCTGCCATACAATGATCAGTCCCTTGTGACCTTGTTCGGAAGCTCGTTATGGCCTTCAGACCGGGGAGGAAAGTGGTTCGCCAGCAGTTCCCCGGCTTTACGGACGGTTTCCACAACGGCATCGGTGAACCTGCCTTCGCGCAGCAGGGATTGCATTTGCGCGGCGGCATCGTTCCAGAAAGCGTCCCCGCATTTTTCATGAATGCCAATGTCCCCGAGAATCGCGAATTTCTGTTCGCGCGGATTGAGATAGACCAGCACCGCATTGCGGTCGCGCGTGCGCGCCATGCGTAATTTTTCAAAACGCCTGCGTGCGCGGTCCATGAGATCGTCGCTACCGAGAAGACGATGGGAGATGAAGACACGGATCTCGCCGGAGGTTTTCCTTTCCGCGTCCTCGATGGCTGCCATGATCCGCGCATCATCGAGTTGCCTGAGAAGCAGTTTGGTTTTCATGTCACCAGCCGCCGCTTGCGCCGCCACCGCCGCTGCTGCCTCCTCCCCCACTGAATCCACCACTGCTGCCAGAGGAACTGCTTCCACCACCCGACGAACTGCCTATGTACCAGCTGCTTCCGCTTCCCCATCTTGAGCGATAGGTGGTTCCTTTGTGGTTTCTAAAGATGAAAGCGAGGATGAAAATGATGATAAAAAATCCCCACGAGCCCGTGGAGGCCACGATTCCGAGAAGCGCCGCGCCAATGGCGGCCGGAATGGAGTTGATGTGGACCAAGCCGGGAGTTTCCGATGAAGGGTTGGCTCCATTCCTCTCCGCAGTCGTGCTCCCGCTTCCCGTATATTCGCCCTGTGTCGCTTTCATGATCGCGGATACGCCATTTGCCAGTCCGAGATCAAAATTCTTTGCACGGAAGGCGGGAGTGATTTCGTTATCGAGAATCTGCTTCGCGGTGATGTCCGGCAACGCGCCCTCCAATCCGTAACCGACCTCAATGCGCATTTTACGCGACTGGGGGAACACAAAAAGAACGACACCGTTGTTGGTTTTTTTCTGTCCCACGCCCCATGCCTGGAAGGTGCGTTGCGTGAAATCCTCCATGACATACCCGTCCGGCACCTTGGGAAAAATCGCCACGACTACCTGGTTCGATGTGCGACGCTCGAAATCCTCGAGCATGCCATTCAGGTTGTTCGCCGTCTGCGCCGATACCAGCCCCGCATAGTCATTGAAATATTTTGCCGGCGGGGGAGGCAGGGCATCCGCCGCGCGCAGTCCTGACGGAAGCAGAGCCCACAAAGCACAAAGCATCGCCAGCATGCTGCGTCCTGCCTGTGAATGGGGAATCATCGGTATGTTGCCGTCAATTGGAGGGGGTAGCCTTGCTGTTTCCAAAATTGAAATTCACCGCGGGGGCATTTTCCGTCCCTGCAGCGGCCTGGAAGTAAGGACGGACTGCAAATTTCGGGTTCGAGGCAAAAAGGACCAAAGGGAACGATTGCACCGTAGCGTTGAACTGCCGGACAGCCTCGTTGAAATTCCGCCGCTCCACCGCAATGCGGTTTTCCGTTCCTTCGATCTGTGTTTGGAGATCGCGGAAATTGGCGTTCGCCTTCAGTTCAGGATAGCGCTCCACCACCACGAGCAGGCGGGAAAGCGCGCCGGAGAGCGCATCCTGGGATTGCTGGAATTTCTGGAAGGACTGCGGATCATTCGGATTGACCTGCACATTATTCACCTGCTGCCGGGCTTGGATGACCTCGGTCAGAGTGTTTTTTTCAAAATTTGCCGCACCTTCCACCGTCTTGACAAGATTGGGAATCAGGTCCGCACGGCGCTGGTAGACGCTTTGCACATCCGCCCAGCTCTTGTCCACATTTTGCCCCAACGTGATGACATGATTATAGGTCGTGACGCCCCAAATCCCCAGAATCACGGCCACGAATACGACAAACCCGATGATTCCCAAAAGCACGCCGAGGACAGTTTTCATGCTTCCGTTCTATCGCATTCCGGGACGACTCGCCAGACGTTTTGCGCTATTGGGAAGAAGGCGAGGAAGGCTTATTGGGCTTGTTGTGCATCCATTCCTGGGCGCTGAGATCCGCAAGTTGTTGACGGAATTTCGGATCTTTCATCAGCTCGAAAAAGAGCATCTTTCCCAGCTTTCGGCCCGCCTCGAGATCCGTCTGGTAGTGCTCTCCTGCAAGGATGCGATCCAATCCAACCTGCTCCGCGGAATCCAGGAAAGGACGCCGATGCGCGGGAGAAAGGTAGGCGAGGATGTAGGCAAAAAGACGACTGCGGGTGGTATGGCCGCTCGGATAACCATAGCCCGGTTCATTTTTGACATACAGTTTGATCTGGTCGGGATGCGCCTGGAAAGGACGCAGGCGATGATAATAATTTTTCAATCCCGTGATGACGATGTTCGCCTCCGATGCCACCTGCGTAAAAAAGACCGCCGTTTTCGGATAGTTCTGCGCCGTGAAATCATTGCCCAACACCTCGGAGAAATTGAAGACCGAGAAATTGTAGGACCATTGAAGATGCTGCATCTGGTCCGGCGAGATGGCCGCCTGCTGTGAAATCGCATCGCGTACGTCCAGGCGATCGCGGAAACTGCCGGGCTTTGGCGGGGCGGGCAAACGCGCGATGAAATATTGCAGCGACGGAAGCATCCATGGCGAAGTCGCCGCAGGCTGCGTCAAGGCCGCGGGAAGGGGCGTGGCTAACGGGGAAGGAGCGGAAGTGCTTGTCTGCGCCTGAGCGGAAAGCAGCGCGGCAACTGTCAAAGCCATGCAGAGGTACTTCATCATGATACCGGCAAACGTAATTTGCCGCTTCTAGAACTTAAAGGCGAAAAACACCGCTCCAACGATAAATGCATAGGAAACCATGTAGTTCCACTTGATGGGGGAGCGGAAAAGCACAAAGGCAATCACGGTAAAGGTCACGAGGGTGATACATTCCTGGAGGATTTTCAATTGGGGCACCGTCCATTGTTCCGAACCGATGCGATTTGCGGGCACCTGGAAAATATATTCAAAGAAAGCCAGCCCCCAGCTCGCGAGAATCACGATCCACAGCGCCTGGTCCTTGAATTTCAAATGCCCGTACCATGCGAGGTTCATGAACAGGTTCGATATGGTAAGCAACAGGATGGTTTTCACGCCATATGTTTACCCAAATCTTTTCAAAAACTCCAGCAGTGTGGTGGCAAATCCAATGCATCCCATCATTGCATAAACACCTATTGCACGTAGAGTGAATCGAGGATGATGAAGGCGAATTTTTTCATGCCGTTTTTATGGATGGCGTCCCTGGCGTGCGCGGAACCTGCGGCGAAAAACACGGCCACACCCCAGCCGTCGGCCGCATCTTCCGTGTCCCCGAAACCATCCGCGAAGCCTTCTCCGACACCCTCGGGCAAAAAGAAGCTGAATCCGCCCGAGCCCGCCGACCAGATCCAGCAGCAATACTATATTCAGCAGGCGCAAACCGGGCAGCGCCGCGCCGAAAATGCCATGCAGCAGCAGCGCGACCTCCAGGAAAAATACGCACGGGAAAAAAATGAACTGCGGCAAAAGGAACTTTCCCTCCAGCAGCAGCAGCGTGCAAACGACACCGAATATCTGCGCAATAAGACCTATCTCCAGCAGCGGAATTTCAACGCCCTGCTCCAGCAATCCCAACTCCAGCAAAATTCCCTGCTGCCGCTTCGCCGTGAAGCGCAAATCCAGCAATTCAACGTGCAGCAGATGCAGCAGCAGAACCGCATCAACCATCTCCAGGAGGAGCGTAATATCCAGAGCCAGCAGATGCAGATCAACCAGCAGCGCATGCAGCTTCAGCGCAGCTATCAGCAACAAAACGGCACCCCCAACCAGCAAATCCGCAATCCCGGCAATAATTCCACCGGTTCCTATTGAGGCGAGGTTCATTAGTCGTTGATAAACAACGATTTATTTATTGAGCTTTATTCAACGTATGCCGTCTTTCCGTTGTCTAACTTAATAGAAATGAGGAGGGGAATTATCCCTTCAAAAAGTCGATGAACTTCTTCCATAAAAATTCGAAACCCGCGGAACGCCATACTCATTTTTATGAGCTTTGGGACGCCATGGGAGAAGGCGATTGCCCGATCTGCTATCTCGGCAGGAAGGAAGGCATGCGCTACCTTGACAATGTATTGCACGAAAGCGTGACCAATGGTGGGATGCAGAGCCGTGTCGCGCACTCGCATGGCTTTGGTCCGCGCGCGCTGGAAGTCCTGCAAAAGACCAATGACAACCTGGGGCTGGGTATCCTCTACCGCCGCGTCTGTCTAGACCTTCTGGAAGACCTGAAACGGCACAAGCTTCCGCCGCTGCCGGATAATTGTCCTTACGAGGAACACCGCAACGCCGCTGAAAAGGAACATGTCCAGGAATTTGCCACCCACGTTTCGGAACGCGATTTCCTGGAGCGCTATGCCACGAGCTTCGGCCTTTGCCTGCGCCATCTGCGCGAAGTGGTGGGAAAAATCCGCGACGGTGCCACCCGCGCGCAACTTCTCGAAATCGATGGCAAACGCGTCGAAACCATCCGCAAGGAACTCGATGAAATGATCAGCAAGTATAATTATCGCAACGTCAAGCCCGTCGGCAAGGAGGCGACGGTGTGGCGTCGCGCCGGGATCAAGACCAGCGATCACGCACTGTGTGTGGCGTGAAAGTTTTCCTGCGGGTGTTGTAATTTTTGCCAGCGCCTAGCGTCGGCTGCTGAGCGGCTTGATCATGAAAAACAACATCAGCCGTAGAAACCAAAGCACCGTAATTCCTGCAAAAATGATGCTCGCCATCCAAAATGCATTCTGGTCGAGGGTTTGCGGCTGGACATAGTTTGCCTTGAGCAAAAGCACATTCAAGTATGTCAGCCAGATCACGCAGATCGAACCAAACCAGCACGCGCTCCGGAAAAGAAAATCACACGCGCGCGGATGGTGGCGCATTGAGGCCCAATAGTGGCGGTTTGGCACATTCAGCAGGGAAATAGGGAGATGCCGCACGCTGTAGCAAAGCCCGATGACCAGCACGGAGAGCCCAGTCCCAAAAAGAGCGACGAAGGCGATATGTTCGGTGCGGGCCATCCATCCATCCGCATGGCCATTCATGTCAAAATGCGTCGCCACCCGCTCCGGCAGGAGATGCCAAGCCAGGACTACGGAAGCAATAAAGGAGGCAAAGCACGTCAGCCATACAATAATGGGGACCTTGTTTGCCGTCATCATCTCGGGGCATCCGTAGCGGTCCCAGTAACCATGCAACTCCGTGAGAAGGTCGTTTTTTTCTTCTTCGTGATCAGGGGTCATGCCGCTTTTCTCATGCTGGATCGGTTACTGTTAATCTTAGTCCATATCGTGAATACCCCAAAAATACAAGGCCACTTCATTTTGAACGGGCCAAAAATCATTCAATCGCCAGGCCCTGCCGCGCCCTTTCGATGAGCCTGCGGTAAGTTTGCGAAGGCTGGTCCCCGTGATGATCTGTACGATGACGCTCCGCGTGGTGCGCATAATCCACGCCATACAATCCGAAGCGCGGGGTGAAGGAGCCCCATTCGTAATTGTCCGTCAGTGACCAGTGGAGATATCCCACGATGGGCACTCCCTCCCGCACCGCTGACACCACTTCCCGCACATGCGCGCGCAAAAAATCGCTTCGCAACAGGCGGTCTGCGCGCGGGGACACGATTTTGTTGTCCGGCTTCCGCCGCATGGCCATGCCATTTTCCGCGATGAGTACGGGGCGGTCGAAAAGCGCCTTTGAATAATAACGCGCAAAAACGCCAAGGCCTTCCGGGAGATTACGCCAGTCCCACCATTTTGAGGTCATTCCGTTCATGAGCCAATCGCGCACGCCGCGCGTCTTGAATTCAAAGTCATGGAAAGTCGGCACGCGGAAAATGTGCGCGAAAAAAGGATCATAATAATCCAGCCCCACGAAATCAAACACCTGCGCCCGGGACGAACGCTCCATGGCTGCGAAGAAGTTGCCGAATTCCGCCTTGCAGAAATGCCCGCGTCCCACGCGATCCATGACCCCCTTCGCCGCCTGTCCCAGATACCAGGGGAGATTTTTTTGGAAGGGGAGGTTGGCGCTGCGCATGGCGTGGTGCAGCTCGGCGGCGCGCGCCAGGGCGAAGGGAATGCGCTCCGCGCGCGGGATATTGCGCTCCCGCATCGCAAGCAGGTCCCATATGAACTTATCGTTCCAGTAAAGATCGCTGCAAAATGTATTCAGCGAAACCATGGGACGCGGCCATTTTTCCCGTTGGTAAATGTCATGGATCGCATTGTAAGCGCAGACATGCGCCGTGAGCAGCCGGTCATAGGCACTGGCGATGCGGTCCGGCTTTCCCTTGCCAAATCTTCCCGCGGGAAACTGGTGGCTGAAGTAGCTGTTTCCCACGAGAATATTCGGTTCATTGATGGTGATGATCCATTTCAGCGGGGATTGTCCGTGTTCGGCGACCAGGGTATTGTTGATGGTTTCCACGGTGGTGCGCACATACCGGGTGTAATGTCCGGGTGTCGTATCCTCCAGCCACGCGTCCGTCCCGAGCCATGCTGGGTGCGTGAAATGATGCAGGGTGATGACCGGCTCCATCCCGTGCTGCCGGCAGATGGCGATGCGCATCGCATAGGCTCTGAGCGCCGCCTCGTCAAAACGCGGGGGTTCGCACGCCTTTTCATGAAAGGAGGGTTGCACCCGTGCCCACTCGATGCCCAGCCGGAAGGCATTTAGCCCCATTTCCTGCCCAAGGGAAAAATCCTCGCGGTAGCGCTGCCAGAAATGCGTTCCGCCGTGCGTGGCATTGACGCGGCCCGTGCGTTCCCACTCCGACCAATTATTGTGGGGCTGGCCAGCCTGGTTGTAGCCGCCTTCGCTCTGATATCCCGAGGTCGCCACGCCCCAGAGAAAATCTTTTTGCTTCGCCTCCATGACATCCATGCAGGCGCGACTCACTGTTTCTTGATCTTTCGTCTCAGGATTTTCTCCTGCTCGTGGGTGATGATGCGCGGTTCATGGGCGTCTTTGATCACAAGGTCGACGATGCGCTTTGCGGCGTCGGGATGGCTGATCGCGGCGGCGTTTTTGGACATTTGCACAAGCCGCTCGGGATGGTCCAGCAGCTGCCCGATCTTGTAGGGGAGCACAGTCATTTCCGTGCACTTGATGCCGGCGCCCTTCTCCAGCAGCATGTCCGCATTGCGCTCCTCCTGTCCGCCGACGGGGTCAAGAATTGCCATCGGCAGCGCACAGGCCAGGGCCTCCGCCGTTGTCAGGCCCCCTGGCTTGCTCATGAGCAGGCTTGCGGTTTTCATGAGGCTCGGCATCGCCGTCGTATAACCCAGGACCAGGATTTTTTTCTTCGATTTTTTCGCCAGTGCTTCCGCGGCTTTTTTCAGGTTGTCATTGTGGCCGCAGAGCACGATCGTCTGGAAATCCTGCGGCATGTCCAGCATGCGCTTGAGCACCGATTCCGCGGGGCCGAGTCCCAATGCACCTCCGCTCAGCAGGATGATCGGCTTGTCCGGGTCCAGGCCATGCGATTTGCAGACTTCCTTGCGGTCCACCGGCTCCGTGAAGCGCATCTGGATTGGGATGCCCGTCACTGAGACGCGCGTTTTCGGCAGGCCCAGCGCGGCGATGTGCTCGCGGTCTTCCTCCTGTGCGACGAAATAGTGATGGAATGCCCGCGTCAGCCACTCCGAATGAAAATGAAAGTCCGTCACCACGATATACAGGCGGGCCTTGATTTTTTTCCGCGCGATGAGATGCGAAACCACTCCCGCGGGCATGAAATGCGTGCAGACGATCGCATCCGGTTTGAGGTCCTTGATGTATTTCGCCAGCTGCATGGTGTTAGGAAGGTCCAATAGCATTCGCATCTGGTCGGACCGCCACGGGTCATCGGTGCTCTCATACCACCATTCCAAGAATTTTGGGGCGTTTGCCGAGAGTGTCTTGTAGAGATCGCTGTAGAGTTGCTTATAGAGCACATTGGTGTGCTCCAGGGCGTCGTCATCGATCACTTGGCTGGTTTCCGGCCTGCGGCGAAACTCTTCCGCCAGCGCCTTCGCCGATTGCGTATGCCCGGAACCCACCGAGGCCGACATGATCAAAATCCGCTTGTTCATAATGCGAATAAAGGCCGTAGTATTGACTAGAGGAATTTCTTTGAAAAACAAATAACGGTTCCTATTTCCCTTTTTTTTGCTTCATTATCCCTGCATGAAGCCCCCGGGTCTGCTTATCTATCTTTTGCAGATGGTGGCTGTAGCCGCCATTGCTTGCAGCGGGGCGCTGGAAGCGGGAAGAAAAAATATGGATCTCGTCGGTGTCACCATCGTCGCCATCGCCGCCGCACTGGGCGGGGGAACCCTGCGCGATCTGCTCCTCGACAGGAATCCTGTCTTCTGGATTGCCGATCCGATGTACCTTCTGGTATGCGCGATCACCGCGCTCCTGACATGGGGGTATGCTTCCTTCCGCCCCCCGCCGATGAAAACCCTGCTCATTGTCGATGCCGCGGGCCTCGGCCTTTTTACCGTCATCGGCACCCGTATTGCCGAGGATGCGGGGCAGACTGTCGTGATTTCCTGCATCATGGGAGTCATGACAGGAACGGCAGGTGGTGTCGTACGTGATATTTTGTGCGGGGAAATCCCGATGCTGTTCCGGCGTAGCCCCCTTTATGCCACGGCCTCGGCCCTCGGCACGGTTGCCTATTTTGGCGTTAAGGGACTGGGCGCGCCTGTTCCATTTTCCTCCCTCATGGGCATCCTTACCATCGTTGCCCTGCGTGGCGCGGCCATTTTCTTTGGCTGGAGCCTCCCCGTGTTTCGCCTCCATGGAGAAGGCAGGGGACCATCGCATACGGAGCTTTAGCATGGCGCGCAAATCCTCATTTCCGAAATTTGACGGACTGCTCGTCATCCTCGGTCTTTTACATATCGGACAATATCCTAAAGCATTTCTATGACGGCCAGCGGAAGGCCGCCGTCGCCCAGGCACAAGGGGTTGAAGCCTCTTTTTGATGCCGAGCACTCCCTCCATAGCCGGATCGGCTTCTGCTCTTTAGAGCCTGAATCGCTATGGCCGCACAGAAGGCGAAGGAGTGGGGGTTGATATCGCCGTCGCGATTTTTGCCGCAGCCGCACGGCGTTCCGCTTCCGTCGCAATGGCCGACACCGTCTTCTTTGCGCTGTCCAGTGCGTCCTCCTGCAAGCCGGTAATGAAACCGATGATGGGAACACAGAAATTAGTGTAGCAAACCAGCGATTGATTGGGGCCGTAAGGCTCCACCTCAAACGAACCGTCGCTCGATTTCGCCAGTGGAGACTTGATCAGTTTCCACGAAACCTTCGAAAGATTTCCCTGATGGCTGTAGCGGTCCTGCACGGTGTAGGTGATCCTGCGCAGCACTGGCACCTTTACCGTATATTGCACGTTGACACTGCCATCGGGATTGTGCGCCAATACCTTCACGGCAATCGTATCGGGAATATAGCTGGGTTGTGCTTCGTAATTTATAAAAAGGTTCCAGATGGTCGCCGCAGGTGCATTGATCAGGCGGTAAAGCTTGAACTTCGGCCATGGCGCACCCGGCATGGGAATGCTCTTTTCCACCGTCTGGTGCTGCATCAATTGAGGGCGGTCATTCTTTGGCACTTCGCTCAGCAAATCCGCCCGCAAGCTGCCGGACATGGAGGCAAGAAAAAGCGCCATGGCCAGAACGCCATATTTGCGGAAAGAACATTTCAGCGCCATCGTACCGAGCCTTTGCATTTTACCTTAAAAGAAAACGTTTTTCGCGGCATCTTTGCGTGGCTATCCTTGCAGGATTTTTGCCGCAATGCCCGCAAGCGCATGGGGAATCTCCAAGCGCGCGAGATTGGTCGAGCGAAGAATCTGTTCCGCGAGCAGCGTGATCCATCGCCGTGAGCCCTCCACTTTCTTGGGCACAAACCAGGTGCGGTCCCCGTTTTTTTCGACAACATAGTCCACGGTCAGGTCGATGGGGGCGGTCTCTCCCACGAGATTGACCGTCAGCTTCAGGGAATGCGTCTTTGCGTCCAGCGTGAGGTCGGAGATTTCCCCGTAGTCCTTGAGCTTGTGGTTAAGCGCCATTTTAAGCGCCTTGTTGGTGAAAAAATCACTCATGATCAATTTTCTGTTTGAAGTTTGCCTTGTATTCTTTGGGAAGGAGATGGCGCGTTGTCCGTGTTGTAAGTCTGGAAGATCGTCTTTACCCACGGGATGCGGCACAAGATAAATTCGCTGATCGCCCACGATATCACAAGGCTCACGATCAAGGCGGCAAAATATTGCAGCACCGGCGGCAGCGGAGTTTGCGAAAAAACCTTATAAGCCTTCAATACAATCACCAGATGCACAAAGTAAATGCCGTACATGTTTTTCGCGATGGGCCGCCAGATGGATTGCTTGTGTGTGGACCATTTTCGAAACAACCCGATCAATCCAAGCGGGATCGCCATGCTCACGAAGACGCTCAGCAGGGAAAAAGGGACATTCGCGCGATTCAGCCCTCCGCTGCTGAACCACCCTCCCGCTCCATTGCGCAATAGAATGTAATACACCCCACAGATAACGATCCCCAGCATTCCCATTGTCAGCCATTGCATGCTGTCGCGGAAGGAAAATTTCTGCATCCAATTGTTTCTTCCCGCCCACAGCCCGAAAAGAAAAAACGCGAGGAACTGCGGCGCGTGCGCGGTTTCCACAAGGATAAATCGTTTCAGGGAAAACCATTCTCCCAGATGGTAGTGCATGCGCACCAGCGCCGTCACCGTGCCTGCGAGGATGATGATGGCCCAGATGTCCGCGTTGTTCGGGCGGCCTTTGCTCTTTGGGATCGTTTTTTCCGGCCCAATTTTCCGCCAGAGCGCATATGCCAGGTCAAGCACGAGCAACAGGCTCGTGAACCACATGATCATCACCGAACCTTCGCCGGTTTTTACAAGCAGGAGAATGTACCATGCTAGAGATGGCAGCCCCAGCCGGATCAGCCGCTTCTTGCAATACTCGGCCGTCCCTTTGCGCTGGTAGGAAGAAAAGGTGAAATACCCTGCTATCAGAAAAAAACTCCCCAGCACCGCGGCATTGATCGGGGCCTGCACGGGCCAGATTTTGTCCAATGAGGTATACATGAGCCCTGTATGGTAGGCCACCACTACCAGGCACAACATGGCCTTCATGTTGTCGACGAACCACAGCCTTTCCCTTTCGCGCACGACGCCTCTTTTGAAAACTTTGGGGGCCGGAAACTGCATGGCGTTTAAAGTCACCCAATCATTCCCTATTGGCTAGTTATTATTTACAAAGGAGCAAAAGGTGCTCTTTGCGCTTCCGCGGTTTAATAATTCCGCTTTTGCATCATTCTTTAATTACGCCCGAAGCGCGAAGATCATCGGGGGATCGCGGGCCGGATCCCTTGCTGGTATCCGTGCGCCAGGGCCATTCATTGCTGTTCAGCGGCACAAGCGGAGGAAGAAGGGCCTTTTGTCCCAGCTTGCCCATTTGCTCCTCGATGGACTTGCGGCCATCCCAGCCGAGTAACTCGAAATCCATTACCCGGTCATGATTAAAGAAAACCTGGGACAATGTGCGGTCGGCAATGGTGTGCGCAAAAACATCGAGCATTTCGTCGGGAGTCGTCTGGAAGCTGGTGGTTTCGATCATCAACAACCGGTTGTTGATGGCATCCTCGCCAAAAAACTGGACCATCACGCTGAAGAGGATGTTGTTTTGGCGTGTGACGTAAATGGAATTTGTCAGCCCATAGGTGTTTTTCCAGTCGTCCCCGAGCATTGCTTTCCATTTGGTGAGCACCTCGAACCAGTGCGCCACCTGGACCTTTGCGCACAGGGCCGTGAGATCTCTTTCCTGGGGCTCCACTCCGCGGGCAAAGGCTTCGAGCTGGAAGTAAGTGAAGGTTTCCGCTTTCAGCGATGCCTCGGAAAACGCGATCGCCTTGGCGAGGGTAGTTTTAAAAAGCGCAAGTTCCTCCGGCTGGAGCCCCATGTCGACGAGGCCATCCCTGGCCATTTGCATGCGAAGCAGGAACGCCCGCATGGGCGCGATCCAGGAGCGATTGGCCTGGGGATCCAAAACATAGGGAGCGGCAATTTCGTAAACGGCCATGGGTGCATGGCCGATGGACTTGGCAATCTCATACAGCGGCGGCCCCGATTCCTCGATAGGGGGCTGTCCCGCGCGATAGAGGATGAACCGTCCGCCTTTTCCGGTGAAAAGGCCCATGATCAGGTTGCTGTTTTTCAGGATGTTTTGTTTGCAAATCGCAAGGGAGTTTTTGTAGATGCCCATCATTTCACTGTTGAGCGCGTACACATTGCGGCTCGCGATTTGCGCTTTCGTGTCCGCCGTGGGGTCCGCGACGAATATCGGGAGCGATGCGGGGGCATCGGCGGCAAATGCCGGCAGGGCCTGGTAAAAAAGAATCGCCAGGAAGATCGCCCATCCGGCCCGTGGTGTTTTCATGCAGGTGTCCCTAGCAGATGCGGTGATCGTCAAACAAGGTGAAAGCCTCCGGGAACGAACCAAACGCAAGCCGCGCGATCAATTCATGGGGGATTTTATTATTTACTAGATTTGTACAATTATTTTTTGACAAAGAATGGAGACTATGGAGATAACAGGCGCCGCTTCCATCATCGGCAAAATGAACGCTTCCATCCCATGAAAAATCCGGCATCGATTCACTCCCTGACGCGCAATCTTGTTCATCTTCAGACACCGCCAAACGTGCCGAAGGGCGAAATCTGGCGCTACGGTTATGGCTTTCCCATCCAGATTTCTCCCACGCACGGTGCGGTCGTCGCCAATATCCATCGCAAGCAGGCCCGTACCGAGGATTATGAGGTAGGCGCGGACATTATTGTATTCGACGATTTCAACCGCATCCTTCCCGAGAAGGGTGTGCGCCTTGCCCAAATTCACCAGGAAATCAATCCGCACACAAAAGGGATGTCCGACATGGTCAAGCAATGTCCCGTTGGCGGATTTGTTCCCCTGGGTGCCAAGACCGCCGATGGCAAGCCTCATCCTCATGCAGGCACCGGATTCGGTCTCGTCATGAATATTTCCTATGCGCCAGATGACGGCGATATCAACAAGCCCTATGAAGGATGCTATCGGGGCGACAAAAGCTACGTTTACTACGAGCTCCAGCAATATGCTTTCGATGGGGAAAATTTCACCATCGCCCGCTCGGACCGTGTGGAGATCGACCAGCTTGTCAGCGGCCAGCTTTATTTGAACAGCCCGATGCGCTGGGCGATTCCCGATGGCGACGACCTGATCGCCGCGGCTGTCATCGGCCTGCCAGGTTCTTCCATGGAAACCATCATGGGCGAGGAAAACTTCGGCACCGGCATGGCCCGCTGGCGACGCGGAAAGGACGGCTGGCGGATCGTGGAATTTCATCCCGTGGCCATGGATTTCCTCAATTTCGAGCCCAGCCTTGTCCGTGATACCGATGGCTCGCTTCTTTTCTCCGTCCGTCCGGGTTACCAGTCCGACAGCCGCCGCGATATCCTCGTCTGGCGTTCGCGGGATGGCGGAAAGACCTGGAAAAAAGTCATCAAGGCGAAGAACGTCCGCTTCCAAAGCCCCGTCACATTGAATACGGCTGCGGATGGCACCCCCTACATTATCGGAAACAACATCATCTCAGCCATGATGGAGTATGAGGAAGGCTTCATGGATGGCATGGCCCGCACGACCTGCCGCGAGATCCTTTGCATCTGGGAGCTTAATGCGCAAAGAAACGGCCTTCGGTCGCCCCTTATTGCGGCATTTCCCCGCTATGAATTTGGCCGCCCTCCGCTCTGCGAAGCACCGCCTCCCGAGGGCAAAATCACCGATCCGGGATATGCACGGGGCCGGGATTGGACTTGTGACCATCCCAATGGCATGAATATCCGGCTGCAGGATGGGCGTTGGCACCATGTATTGGTCTATCGTCTTCTTGCGCAGGCCGAGGTCCAGGGTGGCATCCTCCCGACTCCGCACAGTGGTTTCCGCATCGAGGAAGTTTTTTCCACGGGTCCGGCAAAACCAGAGTGGATTTTCTAGACGAAATCGGGAAATCCACTAAGACTGCGCATTACTTATGTCGCTTCGTCCGGTTTTGGATCAGCTTTTGGATTTTGACACGGCTCTTCTCGCCAATACCCTTGGCTACATAGATCCCACACCCGCCCATGAAATTTACATGAGTGGGGAGATCCAATCCGTCACTCCCTCTCTTGGTCCCACGGTGGGTGTGGCGATCACCTGCGAAGCGGATACCAGCACGCCGAACAATATTCCCGACACATCCGTTTTCTGGCAGCAGCTTGCCGAGATGGAAAAGCTCAAGGTGCCCACGATCTGGGTGGTCAAGACGGTGGGTTCCCGCCCCGGCTTCGAGTGCGTCATCGGCGACGGCATGGCGAAGCTTCTTTATGGTGCGGGCTGCCGCGGGCTGATTACCGACGGTGGTGTCCGCGATGTTTCCGGCATCCTTACCGCCTCCCTCGCGACCTACTGTAAGGGGCTGTGCATCCATCATACCGCCCTGCGTTTCAGCAATCCTGGAAAAGCCGTCGAAATCGGCGGCCTTGTCATCAATCAGGGTGACATCCTGCATGCCAATGCCGAGGGAGTCATCAAACTTCCCGTTGCGTCGCTCGACAGCCTGGTCGCCCGAGCTCCGGCCATGCGCGCCTTCGAGCATGAGGCGCATTGCGCGTCCCGCCGCACCGATCTGACTTCCGCGGAAAAGCGACAGGCTATCTCCGACCTCTTGCCTAAATACGGATTCGGCGACTGCGTCACAAAATAATTTATCCATTGCACCCATGAAGCCCGGTCAGATCCTCAAAAAGAAAATCAACAGCAGCGAACTCACTGTCGGCGTCCTCGCCACCTTTCATTGCTGGCCCGGCCTTGTGGAAATCCTCATCCATGCCGGATATGATTATCTCATCATCGATTTCGAGCATGGTCCGTTCGATGCGCACATGGCGACACAGGCCTGCACGATCGGGCGCCTCGCGAATTTCCCGGTTCTCATCCGTCCCCCCTCGGTCGAGGAGACATGCATCCATCTCGCGCTTGACGCCGGAGCCGTCGGCCTCCTTTTGCCTTACGTGGAAACCGTCGAGCAGATGGATATCGTGCAAAAAGCGGCCTTCCTTCCTCCGCGTGGCAAGCGTCGTCCAGGCGGCGCGGGTGGGCATTGGATCACGGGCTTTCATTATGAGAATTGGAAAAAGGACGTGGAAGACGATCTCATCATTCTTCCTCAGATCGAATCCTGTCTCGGCGTGAAGAACGCCGAAGCCATCGCCGCGCACGAAATCACCACCGCCATCGCGACTGGCCCCTATGATCTTTCCGCCGATCTCGGTGTCTGCTGGCAACCTCATCATCCCGAGTTGATAAAAGCACTCGACCACATCCAGGCCGCCGGAAAGAAAGCGGGAAAAAATATCTGGATGAACGGCGAGCCGCACGATTTGAAGAAACGCGGCTATAATTTCTTCTGCGCCGCCGAGCCCACTTTCTTCCTGCAGTCCGCCCTCGGCGATCTCCTTCAAAGCGTCAAGGGTGGGAAAGCCCCCGCCGCAAAAGACGATCAAATGCTTTCCTAGCTTTACAAATCATGTCCGCATCATCCGCCAAAAATCTCCGCACCTACATGATGGATACGGGGTTCTACAACTCCCTTGGTACTTACACCGTCGAATCCCGGTGCGAAATCGCCCGTGAAATCGGTTACGAGGGCGCCTATATCACGCTCTGGGGTGACGCGTGGAACCAGCTTCCCCGTTTCACGGCTTCCGCCAAAAAAAACAACCTCACGATTGACGGAGCCTGGATCAGCCTGAGCATGGATGATCCCGCGGCCTCTCTCGATTCCATCCGCCGTGCCGCCGAGCATCTTCCGGAAGGCGCCATCATCGAGCTTGCGCTGAATTACAAGCCGGAAGTCCCTCGCTCTTCACCCGATGGCGACAAGGTTACCGTCCAGTTTTTGAACGATGCGGCCGACATTGTGGAATCAAAAGGGCTGCGCATCTCCATTTACAACCATATCTTCTGGTGGGCGGAACGCGTGGAGGATGCCGTCCGTCTTTGCCGCGCCGTCAATCGCCCCTCCGTCGTCGGCATCACCTTTGCCAGCTACCACTGGTATTATGTGGAAATTTTCAAATATAACAATTGCGACATACGCACCACGATCAAGGACATGATGCCTTATCTCATGCAGGTAAATTTCGCTGCCGCCGTCGCCGAACCAAATCCCGAGCGCGCCAAGAAATGCGCTTACGTCAATCGTCCCTTCATGGAAGGGGAGTTGGATCATTTTATTGTGTACGCCCTGCTTCGCGAGGCGGGTTACAATGGCCGCGTGGGATTCAATACCTATTCTGTCGGCGGCGATGCCGTGTATCATCAGAAACGGATTCTTTCCGCGTTCCGCGACATCGAGCAGCGCTGGCGGGACCATCCGCAGTGGGCGCAGCTTGATGTCGGATAAAAAATCCTACCGTGCATAAAAAACCGCATCTCCAATGTCTGCAAATCCAGTGGGGATGGATTACTCCGGGCACTAACGAGAGCCATCGCATCCAGCAGGGCCGTGATCACCTGAAGGCGCTCGCGTCCGCTCCCATCCCTGCAACGCGGCATTTTCTCCTCGTGCATTGCGGATGGTGGCTCGATGGCGGAGTCTCTTCGGACGTCCGTACCGTATTTGGGCATAATCCGGAGCCGTACCGTGCATTGTTTCCCGCTTCTGCGGATTATCTTCGGAAGCTTGCGCGGTTTGTGAAGAAAGGACGGCTTGAATTTGTCGTCTATCCTTACGCAGCTTGCGTCACGGAAGCCACTTCCGGCGAGGCATTGCTGCGTAGCTTCCGATATTCGCGGGATATTTCGACGGCGCTTTTTGGGAAGCGGCCTCGCATCTATAAGAATCACGATGCCGTGTACGGGCTCGACTGGGGAACGGTGCAAATGCCGCAGATTCTTCGGCTTCTCGAGGGTGAATATCTGGTCGCCGGAAAAAATGGCACGGTTGCCGCCCCCGACGGCACCACCGCGAAAATTTTTGGCGATATTCGCGTGCTTTATGAAATCGCGAAAGATCCGGCGGCCCTGGAGCATCCCCAGGTATTCTGCATGGAGCTTCACGAGCATTTGGAACTGATGCGTGAATTTCAGGTCGGCGGCGATTTTATTTCAAAATCCGCGCAGGTTGAGGCGGTGACCTTGGATGAGTTTTTAAGGCGGCGCAAAGGTGCAATGCCATGCTACGCATCCACGGGAATCGGCTCGAAATCGTGGTATGGAGGCGTGATGGACTCCCTGCTTCTGGAGCAGGACGTGAAGTCCGCCGAACTCCGCCTTCCCGCGCTGGAGGCCTTCGCCGCGCAGACAGGCTCCGTCCGAAAATCCGACGATCTCTGGAAGCGCTGCATGGTCCTGGTGGACAACCATCTTCTTTGGCAGTGCCATCAATATCGTCCGTGGTTTACGCGGCAGGCGAAGGCATTGCTGCATGACATTGAAAAATCGGAAAGATCGCTTTTTGCCAAGCCAACCGGGAAAAAGGCGGCGCTCAATCCCGTTCCGTGGAAGCGGGACATCGTCATTGCCGCGAAGTCCGGGGACATATTGATTCGTGACGTCCCAGGGTGGGGAAGCAAGATGACGGGAAGGCAGGTGCCGCCTGTAAAAGCTGGCAAGGCATCTTCTCCCTATGAACTTTCGGCGGGAGACGTGCGCTATCGTTTGGGAAAAGCGGGGGAGGTGGAAGGCTTTCGCGGCGGGAATTACCGTTTTTCTCCCCGTGGGTGGGGATCTCTCCTTCATCTTTTCGACAAACCATCCAGGACGGAGCAGAGTTTCTTTCCGGGGCGTTCGAGCATAGTGCACCAGGGGTGCCTGTCCCTGGAGATGGACATCGACCTGCGCAATGAAAAAGGCTACGTGGCAACCCTGGAGTTTGGGGGTATTCATGGAGACGCCTATTTGCTGCGGGTCGAGCGAAGGAACTTCGCCGGAGAAATCTTTTCCACCACATGGCATACGCCACATTCGCTGCATTGGGGAGGGGCGGGGATGCCGCACCGCGAAATCCACCCTGCACCGATCGTGCTGGATATCGCCTATGCCACCTCCATGCGGCTTACGCTCTGGATGGCTTCCGAGGACCATGTCTCGATGGAGTCCGCGCAGCTGCGGTTTGCAAAAAATGCGAAAGTGATGCCGCTCCGAAAATGGAAGGCGAAGCTGCTTACGTCGGTTTCCAGCGAATCTCCCTCGCATCTCCGCGCAAAGGTCATCCACGAGTCTCCGCTTTCAAAATGCGTGCGATTTTCCGGGGAGCTTGGTACTGCGCGGTTTGAGCTGCACGCGGCGACGAGTGTCGCGTCGCGACGGCTGGAGTATCACCTCCGTTTGCATTACACCCGGCCCACTGACCTGGGAATCACAAGCCCGCCCTTTGCGCCTGGCGAGGGATCCTTGTTCGGGGCGGAGTGTGAGCGGCCCTATATTCCGGGTATCGCCGTAAATTTTCCATTGCCCATGAGTGCAACGTATCATGTGGACAAACCCTTTTACATTCAGCAGGCCCTCAATCATCCTGTTTCCACCTGGCACACGGACCGCCGTGACTGGTGGATGGGAATGTCTCCCTTCATCGGGATGAATATGGCATCGGCTTCCTGGAAAGGTGACTCCATGGCGCTTCTCACGCGCGGCGTGAAGCATTTTTTCCGCTGGCGGCGCGGCAATTCGGAAAGCCTGGCGCTCTCCCTTGGCGCAACGCTCATCCATCCAAGCACGCAGGGTTTTAGCGTCCCCAAGAACAGCCCTCTTTACGCAGTGGTGGGAAGAAAGAACCATGATCCCTATCATGCGACGCCTTTTCACAAGGCTCGCGGGACTTACGATTTTCATTATGCGGTCCATCCCGGCCTTGGGAAAAACAATGCGCGGCAGCGTTTCGATTTCTGGCGAAGCGCGCAGGAGTTTGCATTGCCGGCGTCGATGGTACGCACGGATGCCGGGCTTCCCGGCATTGCCTCGTCAAATCCTGCGGTGATTCCGACCGCCCTTGAAACCTATCGGGGGAAATTGCGTCTTCGTGTGGTCAACATGAGTGGCAAAAAGCAAATGAGCGCGCTTCATTTGCCTCTCAGGAGCGGTTCCGTAAATTCCAAAATCACGTTGTCCCCATGGGCGGTGCGTGAGATTGCCCTTAAAGAGAAATAGGTGCAATTTATCCGCTTTAGGTTTATTCCTGTTTATGGCTTTGTCTCCAGTAGGCCGGAGCAATTCCCATTCGGTGTTTGAAATCCTGGCTGAGATGGTAGGCGGTATCATAGCCCAGTTGTTCGGCGATTTGCGCCAGTGTGAGCGTTGTTTGCTGAAGAAGATCCGTGGCTTTTCGATGGCGGATTTGCAACAGGTATTGCTTGGGAGAGAGGCCGGTCCGTTTCTTGAAAAGACGGCGGAAATGGACTTCGCTCAAAGGGGAATTCTCCAAAAGAGTGCGCAGTTTGATGGGCTCGTCGGAATGCTCGGCAAGCCGGGCATGGAGCTTGCGGACTTCGAGTTCGGTAGAAGAGGTTTTTCCGTCGTGTGTTTTGGAAGGGAGGCTGGAGCGCAATGCAAGTAGGAGGATTTCCAGGCCCGACAGCCCGATTTGCTGTTCAAAGTTCCAGGGACGCATATCGACGAGCTGGTGGCTTTTTAAAAACAGCTCAAGGAGTTCGGGTGTCTTGTGAACGGAAAAAACGGGACAGCGCAGTAATGCGGCGTTTTGGAGGAGAATGTTCTTTATGAGGCTTCCCTGAAGTTCGATCCAATGTTCCGTCCAACCCGTATCCGGGTCGGGGCGATAGCGATGCCAGACTCCGGGTAAGACAAGAAAAAGCGTGTCCGCCATGACGCGATGTTTTCCGTGATTTTTGTATTCCACGCTTCCTTTGCCCTCGCGAATGTAGACGAGCTGCAGGTCGTGGAGAATACGACCGCGTTGCCAGGTGAAATCATGGTCTTGCGGATGCGCGGCGGCCTGTGAGGGATAGGGCTCGCTCGGCGCGTTTTTCCAGCGTCCTATGGCTGTACAGCGCACTCCCCAGGGTTCTTCCTTTTTTCCGACGGGAAAATATTCAAAGTAGTTTTTCAATCAGGATTGATTTTTATATTAACACGATCGGTTTGTCGATTTTAGAGGATCGATTTTCATATAAGCTTGGAAGCATGTTTCCCTTGAAAATTGGCATTTTCGGAATCGGACTGGATGCGTATTGGCCCCAATTTGAAGGACTTAAGCAGAGATTGGAGGGTTATCTTACGCAGGTCGCGGGCAAGCTTGCTCGACCGGGGGCTCATGTCGTGAACCTTGGATTGATCGACACGCCGGAAAAGGCGCTGGGGGCGGGGCATCGATTCCGGCAGGAGGATGTGGATGTCATTTTCCTATATGTGACGACCTACGCGCTGTCGTCCACGGTGCTGCCGGTGGTGCGGCGCGCGAAGGTGCCGGTAATCATCCTGAACCTGCAACCCACCCCGCACATTGATTATGCGACCTTCAATAAACTGGATGACCGGACACGCATGACAGGCGAATGGTTGGCGCACTGCTCCGCATGTCCCGTTCCGGAAATTGCGAATGTCTTCAATCGCAGTGGCATTCGCTTCCACCAGGTTACCGGTGTGCTGGAAAATGATCCCGAATGCTGGAGGGAGGTGGATGAGTGGGTGGAAGCCGCAAGGGTGGCAAACATCATGGAGCACAATCGTCTCGGCGTGATGGGGCACTACTATGGCGGCATGCTGGATATTTATTCCGACCTGACACAGCAGTGCGCGAAGTTTGGCGGGCATATGGAGATCGTGGAGATCGATGAGCTTTCCGCGCTTCGCAAAGATGTCACCGCTGCGGAAGTGGGAAAGCGGGTGACTTATTTCCAGGAGCAGTTCGACGTGCAGGCGGATTGTTCGGCTGAGGAATTGCACAAGGCGGCACGGACCTCCGTGGCACTGGATCGGCTGGTGGATATTCATCAGCTGGGATCGATGGCCTATTATTATAAAGGTACGGGAAATCCGCAGAATGAGGAAACCATCAATACGATCATCCTGGGAAATTCGCTGCTCACGGCGCGGGGCATTCCCATGGCGGGAGAGATGGAAATCAAGAATGTGCAGGCGATGAAGATCATGGACAGTTTCGGCGTCGGCGGTTCATTTACGGAATATTACGCAATGGATTTCGACGATGACGTCGTTCTCATGGGTCATGACGGACCGGGACATATTTCCATTGCGGAGGGAAAGACGAAGGTGCGGCCCCTCAAAGTCTATCACGGCAAGGTGGGAGCGGGGCTTTCGGTGGAAATGTCCGTGAAGCATGGACCGGTGACGCTGCTCTCCGTCGTGCAAAAGGGAGATGGCACGCTGGAACTGCTCATGGCGGAGGGAGAGTCGGAACCGGGGCCTGTCCTCGAAATCGGGAATACCAACAGCCGCTATCGTTTTGCCTGCGGGGCGCGAAAATTTGTGGAGGCATGGAATGTCCGTGGCCCGGCACACCATTGCGCGGTGGGCACGGGACATATCGCTTCCCGTTTGCATAAACTCGGTGCATTATTGGAGATGGAAACACACCAGGTGATTTAAAAATGGGTGCGAAAAAAATGTATGAGCAAGCGAGGGAAGAATACGCGCGGATTGGCGTGGATACGGACAAGGCCCTGAAGTCGCTCAAGGGAATGTCCATTTCCCTGCATTGCTGGCAGGGGGATGATGTCGCGGGATTTGAGTCCTCGGGCGGATTGGACGGGACCGGAGGAATTCTCGCAACGGGAGCCTATCCGGGGCGGGCGAGAAATGGCGATGAGTTGCGCGCCGACCTCGAAAAGGCACTCTCACTGATTCCGGGCACACATCGCTTGAATCTCCATGCGCTTTACGCGGAATCTGATGGCAGGAAAGCGGAACGGAATGCGTTGACGCCCGCGCATTTCTCGCGCTGGCTCGACTGGGCGAAGGAACGCGGATGCGGGCTTGATTTCAATCCGACCTGTTTTTCGCATCCGAAGGCGGCGGCAGGATTTACCCTTGCAAGTGCGGACGCGGCGATCCGGAAATTCTGGATCGAGCACTGCATTTGCAGCCGGGAAATCGCGGCGCATTTTGGCAGGGAATTGAAAACTCCCTGCGTGAATAACCTCTGGATTCCCGACGGCTACAAGGACACGCCATTCGACCGGCTGTCACCACGCATGCGATTAAAGGAATCACTCGATGCGATTTTCGAGAAAAAGTACAAACGCGAGCATCTGATCGATAGCGTCGAGGGAAAGCTATTCGGAATCGGCACGGAATCCTATGTCGTGGGTTCCAACGATTTTTATCTCGCCTATGCCGTGTCGAAGCAGGTGGGACTTTGCCTGGATGCGGGGCATTACCATCCGACGGAAAGCCTCGCGGACAAAATTTCCTCCACACTGCTGCATGTTCCCGATGTGCTGCTGCATGTAAGCCGAGGGGTTCGATGGGACAGCGACCATGTGGTAACGCTGACGGACGAGCTACGCGCGATTGCGGAGGAAATCACGCGGCATGATTACGGAAAGAGGGTACACCTCGGATTGGATTTTTTTGACGCGAGCATCAACCGTGTGGCGGCATGGGTGATCGGCACGCGTAATTTTCTCAAAGCGTTGCTGATCGGCTTTCTCGAACCGTATGCGGATTTGCGCAAGCTGGAGGAGGGTGGAGACTATACGGCGCGGCTGGCTTCGCTGGAAGCATTGAAGACGATGCCTTATGGCGCGGTGTGGGAGCATTACTGCCGGCAGAATGATGTGCCTTCGGAGTGGGAGTGGATAGCGGAAGTCAAAAAGTACGAACGCGCGGTGTTGGCAAAGCGAAAGTAGGGTTTTCTTGATAAAGCCCCAGCAAAACTTGAATTTTCCCGTTTTATAAGTCGCCAATAATTGCGAGCATCCCGGCGATGGAAAGGGAAATTCATTTCGAGGCTTTGTCGGAGGATCATCTTGCCTCTGCGCATCGCCTGTCTTCGCAGGCCGGATGGAATCAGACAGAGGAGGATTGGCGGCGGCTGGTGAAGCTGAATCCGCAGGGGGTAAGGATCTGGCGGGATGGAGGCGAGGTGCGTGCGAGCTTTTCCATCATGCAATACGGGAGCGAAGTGGCATGGATCGGGATGATCCTTGTCGATACGGCCTATCGCGGGGTAGGACTGGGAAAATCGACGTTTGAAAGCGCTTTGAACGTGGCGCGCTTGGCAAACTGCAAGGTGATCGGGCTGGACGCCACGGACATGGGCGAACCCATTTACCGCAAATATGGGTTTGAAGCCACCGGGCCGATTGTCCGCTGGGGAGGAGTCATCGGTGAAGTGAGCGGATGCGAAGTTCCGGCCCGGATCGAGGAAAAGGTAACGCCTGAGCTGCTGGAGTTGGATCGGCGTCATGCAGGTGCAGATCGCGGCAATTTGCTCCGTGTGATGATCGCGGGTGGAGACCGGCTTTTGGTACAAAGGTCCGGCGGTAATCCGGTTGCCTATGGAATTCTGCGGGAAGGCAGAAGCGCCTCGCATCTGGGACCGGTGATCGCGGAGAGTCCGCAAAGCGCACGGGAGATTTTCGCGCTGGCCGGAGAGATTTTGGCGGGCGAAAAAATGATCTGTGATATCCTGGGCGTGCAGGACATAGAAGCGGAACTGCCAGCAATGGGATTAAAGCCCCTGCGGCACCTGAAGCGCATGACGCTCCCGTTGTCACATGGTTGCCTCAGTCGGCCGGGCATCTATTGCGGAATTGGTTTCGAGTGGGGATGAAAGGTGCCTGGCATTTCAGGAAAATCGTTTTTTTGGAAGCAAGTCCGCGAATGTCATTTTCGGCCTGCGACAGCCGTATTGTACTGAATAGTGGAACGATAAAAGACATCAGCCAAAGCATTATGCATTCTTAGCCTTTCATCGGGGCCAGACCCGATGTCCAAACGCTCCGGAATGCCTAATATTTTGGGCATGAGCAAATCTCCCACCCTTATTCGAGCACTTGATGAAGAAGCTTATCAACCGGGCACGCCTTTTCCCCAAGGCGCCACTTGGGATGGAAAGGGTGTGAATTTCGCCCTCTTTTCCGAGGGAAGCGATGCGGTGGAATTATGCCTCTTTGACCGCGCAGAGGACAAAAAGGAAAGCAAAAGAATTCGTATTGCCGAACGCACGAATGGAATCTGGCATATTTACCTTTCCGATGTGCGCCCTGGGCAACTGTACGGTTACCGTGTCCACGGGCCCTATGAGCCCGAAAAGGGGCTGCGCTATAATCCTCACAAATTGCTTCTTGATCCTTATGCCAAGGCGATTGGCAGAAAATTGAAATGGGCGGACGAACTTTTTGGTTATGAAATCGGCAATGAGAAAGAGGATCTTTCCTTTGATGAGCGTGATAGCGCGCCCTTTGCGCCATTGGGCATGGTGGTGGATAATGAATTCGACTGGCAAGATGACAAACCGCCCAAAACCGCCTGGCATGAGACCATCATTTATGAGACACACGTGCGCGGCCTCACTTTCACGCATCCGGAAGTGCCGGAACATCTGCGCGGCACGTATGCGGGCATTGCCACGAAGCCGGTCATTGATCACCTGAAAAAACTGGGCATCACGGCGATCGAGCTTATGCCGATCCATCACTTTCTCGATGATCGGCATCTGATAGAGAGAGGGCTGCGCAATTATTGGGGATATAACAGCCTCGGTTTTTTCGCGCCGGAGCCGCTGTATGCCGCATGTCCCGTGGCTTCGGATGTCCTTGTCGAGTTTCGGGAAATGGTGAAAGCACTGCACCGGGCGGGCATCGAAGTTATTCTGGATGTGGTTTACAATCACACGGCGGAGGGAAATGAAAAAGGACCCACGCTTTCGTTTCGCGGAATCGACAATCTTGCCTATTACCGCACGGTTGCGGACAAGCCGCGCCACTACATGGACTATACCGGATGCGGGAACACGCTGAACATGGTGCATCCCCATTCGCTGCAACTGCTGATGGACAGTCTTCGCTACTGGATCTCGGAAATGCACGTCGACGGATTCCGGTTCGACCTTGCTGCAGCGCTCGCGCGGGAACTGCACGAAGTGGACCAACTCGGCGCATTCTTTGACACCATTTACCAAGACCCGGTTCTCGCCACGAGCAAGCTCATCGCCGAGCCCTGGGACCTGGGTGATGGCGGCTATCAGGTGGGGAATTTTCCGGTGGGATGGACGGAATGGAATGGAAAATTCCGAGATTCCTTCCGCAAATTCTGGAAGGGTGACATGGGATTGCATTCCGATGTCGCCACACGCCTTGGGGGAAGCGCCGACCTTTACGAGCGCACGCGGCGTCTGCCTTCATCGAGCATCAACTTTATCACGGCGCACGATGGCTTTACCCTTAATGACCTTGTCAGCTTTGACGAAAAGCATAACGAGGAAAACAAGGAAGAGAACAAGGATGGCGCGAATGACAATAACTCGTGGAATTGCGGGGCGGAGGGTAAAACCGACGATTCTGCAATCCTGGAACTCCGCGAGCGGCAAAAACGCAATTTTCTTTGCACGCTCATGTTTTCACAGGGCGTGCCCATGCTGCTTGGTGGGGACGAGATCGGACGGACCCAGCGCGGCAATAACAATGGTTATTGCCAGGACAATGAGACGTGCTGGTACGACTGGAGCATTGATGAGCGAAAAAAATCCCTTTTCGATTTCACCTGCCGCGTCATTCATTACCGGAGAAAACATCCCAACTTCCATCGACGGAGCTTCCACGAAGGCGATCCCTTTGTGGCGTCGCAGGAGGAAAATGTGCGCTGGCTGCGCGCCGACGGGCAAAAAATGCAGGATAAGGATTGGCAGGACGGTGGCTGGATGCGGACGCTGGGGATGATGCTTCTTGGAGATGCGCCTGAGGTGCGCGACTCGGAAGGAAAGCCCACCACGGATGATGATTTCCTGATGATGCTTAATGCGCATCATGAGAAGGTGGATTTTTCACTGCCGGAAGATATCCGGAAATGGACATGGACCTTCGCCTTTGACACAGCGCGTCCGGAATTGAAAGTGGATGCGGAAAAAGTGGGAGAGAACGGCATCATTTCCCTGGAGGGAAGAAGCTATGTCGTCTTGCGCCATGAACGGTAATTGGACGGGAACCTATCGCCTTCAACTGCATGCGAAGTTTCCCTTGCAGGCGGCGGCGGAGATTGTGCCTTATTTGGCCAAACTCGGCATAAGCCATGTCTATCTTTCACCCTGCTTGCAGGCCGCGCCGGGGAGCATGCATGGATACGATGTCACGGATCCGACACGCATCAACAATGAACTGGGCGGTGAGGAAGGATGGAAACATTTCCAGGAGGAAGCCAAAAAGCATGGACTGAAGGTGCTATTGGATATTGTTCCCAATCACATGGCAGCGGTTTCCAGTAATCCATGGTGGGACGACTTGTTGGCCAAGGGCCCGGATAGCGAATTCGCAGAATACTTCGACATCCATCCGCATACCGGCGGCGAGCGCTGGAAAATCAACCTTTGTGTGCTGGGCGAACCATATGGAGAAGCGCTGGAGAAAAAACTTTTTTCCATTGAAAGAAGGGATGGAGAGCCACGGCTTCGGTATTTCGACCATACATGGCCGCTGAATGCCGAATCACAAAAACTTTTGGCGGACATAAAAGATGATTCAAAGCAAATGCACGAAGTGCTGGAGGCGCAATATTATCGGCTGGCATGGTGGAAGCTGGAAAGCGAGCTCGTAAACTATCGGCGTTTTTTCAATATTGGGACGCTGATTGGGATGCGCATCGAAAAAGAGGAGGTTTTTGCGGCGACCCACAAAAGGATTGGTGCGATGGCCAGGGCGGGGGAGGTGGACGGATTGCGGATCGATCATCCCGATGGGCTGCGTGATCCCCAGAAATACCTGGAGCGTGTCCGAAAGCTGCTTCCGTATGGCAAAATCTATGTGGAAAAAATCCTCGATTCCGAGGAGGAACTTCCGGGTGCATGGCCGGTCGACGGCACGGTAGGGTATGATTTTTTGAGCAAGGTCAACCGCCTTTGGATGTACGAGCACAGCAAGGATGCATTAACGGCGATTTATTCGGACTTCACGGGAGAATCCGTGAATTTTCCGGCAATGGTCCGCGAAAAAAAGCGCCAGATCCTGAATGCGCATTTTCAGGCGGACCTTCAGCGGCTTGCCGCCCTGGGCATGGAAATCGCGCAATCAAGTCCTGCTTTCCGTGATATCAGCCCGGTCCAATTGCGGGAAGCGCTTTGCGAATTCACGGCATCCCTGCCGATTTATCGCACTTATCGCGCAAGGAATTCAGATGAGCCACAGGACCTGAAAGTCCTTGGCGACACGTTGAAATCCGTGCGTGGAAATATGCCCCATATCGATGCCCGTGTGTTTGATTTTCTAAATGACACGCTTTGTGGCGGTCTCGCCGATCTTCAAAAAGAAAAATTTGTCCTCAATTGGCAGCAGCTTGCTCCCGCAGTCATGGCAAAGGGCGCGGAGGACACGACTTTTTATTGTTATGATCGTCTTGTTTCCTGCAATGAAGTGGGAGCGCAGCCTTCCCTGCTGGGAATCTCCGCCGAAAAATTCCACCAGTATTGCTCCTATCTTGGCAGTCATTGGCCCCATAACCTGCTGGCGACCTCCACGCACGACAACAAGCGCAGTGAAGATGTAAGGACACGCATTTCCGTACTGAGTGAAATTCCCGACAAGTGGGCTTCCGCCCTGCAGGAATGGTCGCGTCGAAACGAGCCGGCATGGAAGGGAAGAAGCACCGACCGCCACGCGGAATACCTGCTTTACCAGACACTGGTGGGTGCATGGCCCATTTCGAAGGAGCGCTGCTGGCAGTATATGCTCAAGGCTTGCCGGGAGGCGAAAATACGGACTTCCTGGCACGAGCCCAACGAAGCGTATGAAGATGCGATCCGTGAATTCACGGAAAGTGTGATGGATGATGCGGAGTTCATGAAATCCCTTGCGGAATTTGTGCAGCCGCTGGTCCTTCCCGCGCAAATCAACAGCCTGGCGCAAGCGTTGATCAAAATGACGGCGCCGGGCATCCCCGATTTTTATCAGGGCACGGAATTGTGGGACCTGAGCCTCGTCGATCCCGACAACAGGCGGCCCGTGGGTTTTACCCTGCGAAACCGCCTTTTGGAAGAAAGCGGGAAAATGGAAAAGTATGAAAATTCTGCGGAATGGAGTACCGGAATGCCGAAGATATGGATGATTCGGCGCGTGCTGGATTTGCGCGCGAAACAACCGGACCTCTTCCAGGGTGACTATCGACCGCTTGCGGTACAGGGGACAAAACTAGGCCATTTGCTGGGCTATCTTCGCGGGGAGAAAATGGCAGTATTAGTTCCTCGCTTCACCCTGGTCCTGGATGGCAAATGGGGAGATACGACGGTAAATCTACCGCGCGGACAGTGGACAAATATTTTTGCGCAAAAGGAGCTGGAGGGGGAAATTGCGGCGGAGACGCTTTTTGATGCGTTTCCCGTTGCGCTTCTGGTCAAAAAATGAGCGCGGATTCTTTCGAGTTTTCCGTATGGGCGCCTTTTGCGAAAAAGGTGCATCTCATTATGGGAAAATCCTCCCTGCCGATGAGTCGGGAAGGCCGTGGATGGTGGCGCCTTGTCGTTTCCGGCAGGAAAAGACCGTTAAACTATCGATTTTCTGTCGATGACGGCGCGCCTTTTCCGGATCCCCGCTCACGGTGGCAGCCCCACGGGGTGCATGGAGATTCTTCGGTACCGGTATTGCGTCCAAAAAGAAAAACAGCCTTCAAGCCTGCCCCGCTGTCACAGGCGGTTTTTTATGAATTGCATGTCGGCACCTTTACGGAGGAAGGGACCTATCGTGCTGCGCAGGGAAAATTGAAATATTTGTCGGATCTGGGCGTGACGTATCTTGAGCTGATGCCGCTGGCGACTTTTCCGGGAGAGCGGGGTTGGGGATATGACGGTGTGTCGCTATATGCGCCACATCCGGCTTATGGCACGCCGGAGGATCTCGGGAAATTCATCGCCGCCTGCCACGCAAGAGGGATCGCCGTCATCCTTGATGTCGTTTATAATCACCTGGGGCCTGACGGAAATTATCTTCCGCGTTATGGCCCTTATTTTAATGACCGGAAAAAGACGCCGTGGGGTTCGGCGCTGAATTTCGATGATGCGGAAAGCGATGAAGTCCGAAGGTTTTTCATCGAAAATGCCCTCATGTGGCTGAGGGACTATGGTTTCGACGGGCTGCGGCTGGATGCCGTACATGCCATTGAAGACTCCCGGGCGACGCATTTTCTGGAGGAACTGGCTGCGGAGATTGCAAAATTTGGAAAACGGGAACGAAAAACTTTCTTTGTTGTAGCCGAGAGCGATCGAAATGATCCGCGGCTTGTCCTGAAGCCGGAGCGGGGCGGATACGGGCTGGATGCGCATTGGATCGATGATTTTCATCATGCCATTCATGCCTATTTCACGGGAGAGAGGGATGGATACTATGCGGATTTCGGTTCACTTGCCCAAGTCGCGAAAGCCTTGACACAGGGGTATGTGTTTGACGGCCAGTTTTCTCCTTATCGCAGGCGCTGCCATGGACGTGTGCCATCGGGAGTGTCTCCCTTGCAATTGGTTGTCTTCAACCAGAATCACGACCAGATTGGCAATCGCGCGCAAGGCGAACGGCTGGGCATGATGCTGGATGTTGGGAAACTCAAGGCCATTGCGGCGTTAACACTGCTCAGCCCCTTTCTTCCCCTTATTTTTCAGGGCGAGGAGTGGGGCGCGCGGACGCCTTTTCTGTACTTCACGGATCATACCGACAAAAAACTCGGGAAACTTGTTACGGAAGGAAGACGCCGGGAGTTTGCCGCTTTTGGATGGAAGGATGTTCCCGACCCGCAGGCGAAGCGGACATTCCTGCAATCCAAACTCCAATGGAAGGAAATACGGAGCCATTCCCATAAAGAGATGCTCCAGTGGTATCGAGACCTTATCCGGCTTCGAAAGATCCCCGGATTACTTGCGCACGACAAGTCGGACTTTGCCGTTTCTTACGACGAGGAAAGAAAATGGCTTGTCCTGCGCAATGGAAAGATTCTCGGAATCTTCAACTTTGATGACAGGGAACAAGCAATTCCCCTCCCTTCCGGCAATTGGAAAGTGGAACTTCTGTCAAAAAATTTCCGGTTTGGAAAAGCGGTTCCTCCTGGCGCGGTGATTATCTGTTCAAAGGCAAAGCGTCCAACCGCTGGATTACGGACGAATTCTTTAGGCATCCAGAAATGAACGCCACTTTTACCAATGAATTATGGTTCAAGAGGGCCGTTATCTACGAGCTTCATGTCCGTTCCTTTTGCGACGGCAACAATGATGGTATCGGCGATTTCCAGGGATTGAAATCCCGGCTTGGCTATCTGAAAAATCTTGGCGTCACGGCCTTGTGGCTGTTGCCGTTTTATCCCTCTCCGCTACGGGACGACGGGTATGACATCGCGGATTATTTTTCCATTCATCCTGATTATGGCACGTTGCAGGATTTTCAGGAATTTCTGCAGGCGGCCCATGCTTGCGGACTTCGGGTCATCACCGAACTGGTCATCAATCACACATCGGATCGGTGCGAATGGTTCCAGCGCGCCCGTCGCGCCCCGGAGGGCACGGTGGAAAGAAATTATTATGTCTGGAGCGATGATCCGCGGCGATTTGCCGATGCGCGGATTATTTTTCGTGATTTTGAGACTTCCAATTGGGCATGGGATGCGGAAGCAAAGTCCTATTACTGGCATCGCTTTTTTTCGCACCAGCCGGACTTGAATTTTGACAACCCGGAAGTGAGGAAGGCGGTATTCCAGGTTTTCGATTACTGGCTGGAGATGGGAGTGGATGGCATGCGCCTGGATGCGGTGCCCTATCTTTACGAACGGGAAGGGACCATCTGCGAAAACCTGCCCGAAACCCATGATTTCCTGCGCGCATTGCGCCGCCATGTGGATGAAAAATTTCCAGGCCGGATGCTGCTCGCGGAAGCCAACCAGTGGCCCGAAGATGCCGCCGCATATTTCGGGAATGGCGACGAATGCCACATGTCCTTTCATTTTCCCTTGATGCCGAGATTGTTCATGGCGATCCAAATGGAAGATCGCTTTCCGATCCTTGATATATTGGAACAGACTCCTGCCATCCCCGAAAATTGCCAGTGGGCCATTTTTTTGCGCAACCATGATGAATTGACGCTCGAGATGGTCACCGACGAGGAGAGGGACTACATGTATCGCATGTATGCGCGGGATCCGCGCGCACGTGTCAACCTGGGCATCCGTCGCCGATTGGCACCGCTACTGGAAAACAACCGGCGCAAAATCGAACTCATCAACTCGCTCCTGTTTTCCCTGCCCGGCACGCCGATTCTTTATTACGGAGATGAAATTGGAATGGGAGACAATTTTTATCTGGGGGACCGCAATGGGGTGCGGACACCCATGCAGTGGAGCGCCGATCGGAATGCGGGATTCTCCCGGTGCAATCCGCAGCAGCTCTTTCTTCCGGTCATTATCGACCCCGAGTACCATTATGAGTCCGTGAATGTGGATGCGCAGGAAAAAAACCTTTCGTCTCTCTTTTGGTGGATGAAGCGGCTCCTGGAAATACAACGCAGCCATTCCGCTTTTGCGGAAGGGAAAATCGAATTTCTGGACTCTGAAAATCCAAAAGTGCTGAGCTATCTGCGCACCAACGACAGGGAAACCATCCTGGTCCTGGCAAATCTATCCCGTTTTGCGCAGGCAACGCGCCTGGAACTTTCCAAATATCGGGGGTATGTGCCGTATGAATTGTTTGGAAGCAATACATTTCCTGAAATTGCCGATGGACCGGCCACTTTCACTCTGGGGCCGCATGGGTTTTTTTGGCTCGAATTACGGCTGGCTGCCAATGGGCCAAATTCCGGGATGCCTTATGACGTGCCTCCAATAAATCTCGATTCAAAATGGTCGGAGTCCCTGAAGCGTGAACTCGAAAACGTAATTTTTCCCGGCTATCTTCATTCCTGCCGATGGTACGGAGACAAGCATCGCGTTTTCAAGAACTGCAGGATCGTCGGGGATTTTGCATTAAAGCAGGCGGATGGTGCACATATTTTATTGCTGGAGATCACTTTTGCGGATGGAACTTCGTCAATCCAGGTGCTGCCACTGGTCATTGTCGAAAAAGAGGAAAAGGAAAATTCCGTATTGGGAAAATTTGGCGATGGTCGTCTTTTGTGCGATGCCATTTATACATCGGATTTTCGAAAGATCTTTGTGGAATCAATGGCAAAGGGAGAAAAATGGGGGGATTTTTCGCGTTGGATCGGAAGCTCCTCCATCCCAAAGGAAATGCGCGTGGAGCCGGTGCAAAGTTCAAAAGTCCTCTCCGGAGAACAATCCAATACGTCCGTAAGCTTCAATGATAAATGGATATTCAAATTTTATCGCCGCTTTGAGCCGGGGCGACATGCCGGTGCGGAAATTCTCCACGCTCTTGCGGAAAAATCCTTTCCGCATAGCGCACCGTATGGAGGAGAGGTGCGATGCGAAATTGGCGGAGAAGAAGCGGTAATCGGACTTTTTACCGGTTACGTTTCGAATCAGGGAGACGGCTGGAGCCATGCGCTTGATACACTGGAGCGTTTCTTTGAAAAAGTGCTAACCATGAATTCCGAGCAGGAACCGCCTGATATCGAAACCATCGAAAGCACTTATCCGGAAAGAATACGCCAACTTGCGGGGAATACGGCGGCACTTCATAAATGCCTGAAGTCCATTGCCGGTCCCGAGTTTGAACCGGAAATATTTACTCCATTTTACCAGCGTTCGCTTTATCAGGGAATGCGCAGCCTGGCGCGAAGAACCACTTTGGAATTAAGGCGGAAATTGGCGGTCCTGCCTCCGCCCCTGCAGCAAATCGCGGAAGAATGGATTGAAAAAAGCCCGGGCATTCCAAACGCCTATCGACAGCTCCTGGACAGGAAAATCGCGGCGGCGCGGATTCGTGTGCACGGCGACTATCATCTCGGCCAGGTGCTGAATACGGGGAATGATTTTGTCATCATGGATTTTGATGGTGAACCGAGGCGTTCTCCTGCCGAGCGTCTCGCAAAGCGATCTCCTCTTGTCGATGTGGCGGGAATGATTCGGTCCTTTGATTATGCCGTGCACAGGGCGCTTGAAAAATTTTCCGCCGCAGATCGGCAACGGTTGCAGCCATTGGCGATGAAATGGCTGGAGCATATTATGGGAGTTTTTTGGGAGGGTTACCTAAGTTCCATTTCCGATGCGGAACTTATTCCGCCGCTTGCCGCAGACCGCGATCTGCTGTTGCGAATTTTCCTGCTCGACAAGGCGATTTATGAAATAGGCTATGAATTAAGCTATCGGCCCGCGTATCTGGAAATTCCTCTCCGCGCCAGCCTGCAATTACTGTCCCTTATGGAGTAGGATCGCGATTAAGTACCTGTAATGCACCTTAGGGGACCAGGAAGGAAAGGGCTCCCGGAAGCACCTCGATTTCGAGCGTGACATCCTCCTTTTGGGATTGCGTCTTGTCATCCACATGGATGAGTGGGCTTGGCAGTCGAATCTGAAGATGGCGAAATCTCCGCACAGGAAGGCTGAAGGAAGTCTCATCGGCATTATCGAGTGACTTTAAAATTCCTTCGCGATTTTCTTCCGTCGCCATGACCAGCTCAAGATGTCCATCATCGGTTTTTGCATTCGGGGCGAAAGCGAGATTGGCGCCGATGGATTTGATATTCATTGCCTCAACCAGGAGATACTCTCCCGACATGTCCTTTCCGTCGCGATTGATTTCATAATAAGCAGGCTGCTGCTTAAGTGCTCTTCGACGCAGAAGCTCGAAAATATCGCTCTCTTTCCCCTTCTTTTCCCGATGGATGATTCTATTGAGAAATTCCGCAAAAAAACCGCTGCCCAAACCCTCGATAAATTTGAATTCTTTACCGGCCGCTTTTCCGCGCCCGATATCGAAAGGATGCGGGCGCATTTCCGCAAGACTCGCGATCAATTCCTTCGGGGGCAGGTCCAGGCCCAGTGTTTTCGCCAGGTTATTGGCCGTTCCGAGCATTAATATGCCAATGGGTGTATGATTTCCCACTGTATCGACCGCTGCTAGGGCGATTTTTTTAATGGTTCCGTCCCCGCCAGCGGCTAAAATAAGATCGACGCGACGCTGCAGTGCTTTCGGGTAATTTTTTTCCTTAACGGATTGGTAGATCACATAATGTCCGGCTTTCTTGAGCAGGGAAACCAGCTTTTCGGCATTATACTTTTCAGTCCCGGCGGAAGGATTGTGCATCAGGAGGATCTTCACGCATGAAAGAACGCATGCGAGGTGATCATTAAGCTTAATTTTTTACAGAAATCACACATCTTATCATCCGGGTGGCAGGCGAAATTCGATTCCTTAGTAGAATGAAGCTTCGCATCCTGATCACCAATGATGATGGGATTTACAGCCCCGGCCTTCTGGCCCTTGCAAAAATCGCGGCGGGCATTGGAGAGGTCCGCATTGTGGCGCCGGATATTGAGCAATCTTCCATGGGACAGGCCATCACTTCCTCCCGGCCGGTCAATTTCCGGCGCGTCGTTTTGTCCTCTTTTGAAGCCTATCGGGTCAATGGCACGCCTTCCGATTGTGTGGCGCTCGGCGCTTCACAATGGGACGGCGTGGATGTCGTTTTTTCCGGCATCAACATGGGATTGAACCTGGGAAATTCCTGCTGGCATTCCGGCACACTTGCCGCCGCGCGCCAGGCCGCGCTGCTGGGCCTGCGCGGAGTGGCCGTCAGCGCGCCTGTCATGAAGGAAGAAACGGGCTATGATCTGCTCGCCCCCCATGTGGAGGAGGTATTGAAAAAGGTGTTGGCGGAAAAAAATCTTCCTCTGGTGAATATCAATCTGCCTGTAAAACCGCATGGCATGGAGTGGACCCGCATGTCCGTCCGGCACTATGACGGCAAAGTGGTGCCGCAAACCGATCCGATGGGACGCATTCACTATTGGTATACCGTCGTGCCGATCGAGGGCGCGGAACCGGGCACCGACCGCAAGGCCATGGAGAGTGGAAATATATCCATCACGCCGCTTCGTCTTGATCTTACCGACGAGCACGAGCTGGTGCGCCTGCAAGGCATGAATCGGCATTAATTAATGTGGAATTTCGTGCCTCTTGTAAGAAAGCGGTCCTCTGTGGAGTAAAGTGGCTGGGGAGGGAATCGAACCCCCGATACGGGCATGGTGGTTTTGAGTGGTTGTAATTGATTGAATTTACTCGAGTTTTGAAAAACAATGCAGTAAGTTTACTGCACAAACTGCACTTAAGGGTATGTCTTCAATTTACCGCAAAAAACAATCTCCGTTTTGGTTCATTCAGTTCATTGATGCGGATGGCGTGCGGCGCAACAAATCGACCGGCTTGCGGGCTGATGATCCTGGGGAAACAATTAAAGCACGCGCCCTACGTGCGCAACTCGAAGCCAAGGAACTTGGCCGCAATGCAGGTGAAATTAGTGGCGGTGGCTGGGATGCCTGGGTGCCGCAATATCTGGAAAGACACTGTGAAAGTCCGCTCACGCATCAGCGTTATACCGGTACCTGGAAATGGTTGGCGTTCTGGTTACAAGAAAAGCATTACCACTCGCCACGCGCTATTACTTACCGAAACGCTCTTGAATATCTTGACTGGCGCATGGGCTATAAGAAGAAAACCGGCAAGGCGGTGGGGCGAAACACGGCCATCATGGAACTGAAGCTCCTTGCAATGATCATGGGAGAAGCAGTGCGCTTGGGCCATGCTGACGCCAACCCTCTGGTGAGTCTCAAGCTGCGGCGAGATAAACCGGCAAAAAAGCCGGAGCTTAATGACACAGAAATCATTGAAATCCGGGAAGCCTTGAATGATGAGCCGGAGTGGATGCAAATCTCTTTTGATATTGCCTTGCACACGGGCTGCCGCCTGCGCGAGACAAGGATTCCTCTAAATTGCATTGATTTTACGGAGAATAAAATCACATTTCCTTCGCCCAAAGGCGGGGAAGATCGTGCGTTTTCTGTCCCAATGCCTTCCTCTCTACGTCCGCTGTTTGAACGAATCCGTAAGACAAAGCAGAAATTCACGGTTGAGTTTCCCTTTCAGCCGTCGCGTCGTTGGCAGCAATTTTTCATCAAAATTAAAAAAACGCATTTATGCTTTCACTGTCTGCGCGTTACATACGTCAACCGATTGCGCCGCGCCGGGGTTCCCCGCGAAGCGGCAATGCGATTGGTAAATCATTCTTCGGATTTGATTCATCAAATCTACCAACGAGAGAAAGTCGAGGATGTTGCGCAGTGGCGAGACGCAGTTCAATATGTGATATAATATCGACCTTAAAGGGGGCAAACTTTCCTCGGCGATTCGCCGTTCGATAGGCAGGCGCATTCAAAATGTCGAAAATTCTCCAACTTTATTGGGTATTTTTCTGCTCTAAATCACTGAAAATTTGAATGTAAATCATATGTAAATTTTTGTTCTTGCTGAGTTACAATTTAACTGAGCAATACTAAGGTGCAGTTTTAAGAATTCATTCAAATACAAATGAAATTCAAAATTTTAATATTTTTAAGTTTATTAAACATAGCTTTTTCGGCTGAAGTAAGAAAACTTCAACTTACCCCAGGACCATGGATGGATCGAGCGGAACTCTATTATATAAAGTCCTTTTTTAATCCCAAGGCGGTGTTAGTTCTTTGTCCGGGAGTCAATGGAAGCGGGGAAGGACTAATCCGTTCTTCTATATGGCAAGAGTTTGCGGAAAAAAATCATCTCGGGCTTGTAGGCTTGTCTTTTGCATCTCCGAACGAAAGAATCAAAGACGGTAGCGGGTATTATTATGCTTCCAATGGTTCCGGAGAAAAACTCCTCGAAGGTATTCGTAAAATTTACGGTAGAGATTTGCCGCTTCTACTTTATGGTTTTTCCGGGGGAGCCCATTTTACCAGTCGATTTGAAGAATGGCGGCCTGAAAGTGTTCTTGCATGGTGTGCATATTCGGCAGCTTGGTGGGATACGCCTTGTAAATCGGTTAATCCGCCCGGCATTATTGCTTGTGGGGATCAAGATGAACGATATGGCGCTTCATTGGCATATTTTAAGAAAGGAAGGTCACAAGGGAAAGCATGGCTTTGGATAAGCCTTCCCCAAGTAGGACACGAAGGTTCATCAGCATTGGACGATTTTGTGAGGAAATACTTCTCGGTAATTCTATCTAATCCAAAAACATCAGGAGTATGGATTGATATCGATGCGAAAAAAATTATTTCGTCTCAAGATGCTGAAATCCAACCATCTACGGTCGGGTGGCTCCCCTCAAAGGATATTTTCAAGCCATGGGAAGACATCCATGAGCCCTAAAAATATTTTTGTATTGCACCGCTATCGTGCATGAAGGCATAAGGTTCATTGAAAATAAGAAATCATATATGGCTCGTCGTTGGATTATTACTATCTCGGTTATTATAATATGCATAGCTGCATATGTATTATTTTACCCTGCCATATTAACCCGTCTCGGAAATATGAAATTATTTTCGGTTGCCAGTGTTACTTATGAAGAGGTCATCAATGATCGCTCTATTTGGCCCAAAGAAGTAACAACCAAAGCCTCCGTTCAAGTGCCCATTATTTACAATGGAGAAAAGGTGGGATTTTACACAACATCAGCCAGAAAAACTTATAAAGTCAGTGCGCTAAATTCATCTTCCATTGAATTATTGATAAATGACCAAAAGGTTTTAATTGATCCGAAAGACACCGATATTTTAGACAGAGCCAAATATCTCCCTCGAAAGAAAGTTCCGGCAATTGTTGTCAATCCTGCCACCGCTCCTTCTCCTGATACCGTCGTTTCCAGAGATGCCCAACAGGCAGACAAAAATGAGCGTCAAACGCCTAAAACACCAGATATTGCACCAATCTTAAATGGATCGGTGTCAAAGTTTTTTAAAATTGAAAATGTTCGTTTTCTTAAAAATGAACCTAATGATAAAATAGGCGTATGGCGCAATGAATTAGACGGAAAAGGCAGAATAAGTAAGTATACATTCTTGCCATGCATAGAAGTAAGTGTCCGCACAGAAGAAAATATTGATGCGAGGAACATATACACTCGGCTGTATTTTTTCGATAAAAGCAAAAAAATTATTTGCACTCTAAATAATCCTTCAAAATCCGGAAAACAGGGGGAAGCGTACCATGAGACTCCCGTAATATTTCCAAAAAATGATAAAACACGACTATTTTTTGAAATACCTGAGCAACTTAAAAACAAAGAGTTGATGGCAGTAGTCGTATTTGGAGATACAAATGAAGCCACGATGGGCATCTATCCCCCTACGGCATCTTCTTTTATGTTAGATTACCCGGAAAAGAAATTAGTCGAAGCTCAATCTATCAAAAAAGTCGATAGAAAGTCCGCGATGGATCCACTTATAGAGCATGTTGTTAAGACAAAAAATACTAGCCAGTCTCAAATTACATTGTTTTTAAGAATGCCAAAAGGGATTGCAAATCCATCAGAAATACAGGGAGTCATGGCAATTTGTGTGCTGGCGGGCTCAGCGGATGGAATTAAAAGGGAAATGCAAAAGCCGGATATGAGCGGCGACTATGCCGGATTGTTTCCTTTTGCCGATGAACACAAGCTGGCCATTTTGGCATGGGGATCAAGTAGCCTGTGGGATTCAACCCGCAATTACGATGAAATGGAGCATGAAGCCTTCAAAGAAATGGAGAAATCTCTCGATCAGGTCGCTGATGCCTGGGAACGGGGGGTCTTGGAACTGTCGGAGAAATACAAAATTCCAAAGAGGAATTATTTGCTATGGGGATGTTGCGGCTCTGCGCAATGGGCTCAGCGTCTTTGCCTTCGTAAGCCGGATTACTTTCTTGCTGTCGATATTCACATGCCGGGCAGCTATGACAAACCTACGCCTGAAGCGAGCAAAGTTTTATGGTGCCTTACCATTGGTGAATTGGAAGGTGGATATGAGAGATCAAAACGCTTTTATGCGGAATGTCGGCGATTGGGTTATCCAATGATTTATAAATCCATTCCAAATTTGGGACATGCCACCAATCAGGATGCCAGAGATATTGTTTTCAAGTTTTTTGAATTTGCTTTATCTCAAAAAGACCTGCGTGCTGAGTATGATCGCAAAACGGCAAGTTCCATTGATCAATTTAAAATGGCTTCCTCCGGAATAAAGGAGCCATGGCCCGAAGCTTTTAGAAAGCCTCCCTTTTATGGAGATATGGTAAATCAGGAAATGTTTACAGCGGCGGAAGTGGACTTGATTCCTTCGGGCTACCGGGTGCCTCTTCCCACCAAGGAAGTCGCGGAAATTTGGAATCGTAGCCAATAAGTGAGCGATATTCATTTTCAAGGGATTTGGCGGATGGATTGGGGGCTTGGGAATCCCAATAAAACCGCAGCACTCATAGCAATTTTGATGATTGCAATATGGATACTTGCTTACGTCCGAAAATGGGGATTTTGGGCGGCTCTTGTTTTCTTTATCGGCTTGGGTGTTTGTCTTATTCATACTTTTTCCCGAGGAGGTTTGATCGCCTTATTTGCCGGATTAATCCCGCTGATTGTGGTTTTTCCCAGACCATGGCTGGCACGGCGCGTTATAGCCATTGCTTTGGGATGTTGGATAATTATTGGCACAGCCATTTTTTTCAACGCGGATGATCGCTATAGCCAGGGAATTGTTCGTGAGGATCATTCAATCACCAATCGATTTGAAATCTGGAAGAGCGTTCCACGAATGATCATTGATGCCCCGGAAGGGTGGGGGCTTGGAAAATCCGGCATTGCATACACGCAATGGTATCAACCGGTGGACAATAACGAACTTTATCGCACCCTCGTTAATAGTCATCTCACTCTGCTTGTTGAGCTGAATTGGCTTGGGCGGTTTGTATATATTTCTGGATGGATTGTCCTATTTTTGCTTTGCTGGCCCACGCTATCAGCGCGGTGGCTATCCATTCCCTTTGGAATATGGTTATCTTTTGCTGTCAGTGCGACATTTAGCTCTGTGGCGGAATCGCTATGGCTATGGATCGTCCCGATCCTGTCGCTTCTTTGGGTTCTGGCTTATAGAATAAAACAAAAATGCTGGCCGCGTTTGCGCTATTGGAAAATAGGTTTGGGAACTGCCATTGCAACTTATCTGGCACTGTTGATTTTAGGCATTTTGAAACATTCTGTGATTCATAAAAAAGACGGACAGATTATTTACGGAAACCAAACTCCGAATACATGGATTCTCGTGAATACCAAAATTATTGGGAAGGATTATGGGCACACCTTTAGAGAAGCTATTCAAAAGGCTTCCGTATATAATGTGGGATTTATTGAAAACTCTGCGCAGTTGCCCTCGGTTGCCGGAAAAGAATTAATACTGATGGGCAAATTACCTCGCAAAGACAGCGCCATTAATTCGGCGTCTTCTCTCCTTATCGTGAATCCGGAATTTTCGCCGACCGACATCGGTATCGATCAAGAGCATAACCGGAAGATTCGCGTAATGGCGGGAGAGTTTTCACAGTTACCCTTCCTGGAAGACTGGAAAAGAACGGGGAATGTCCAGTTCATTACGGGTTGTGGTGAATTTCTGCCAGGTTGGCCTTCAAAATTGCTTGTTTCAGAAAAATAGCAAGAGATGCCGAATTGGATTCATATTCTAAAAAAGGACCTGATTTCATGTTGGCTGCTTGCCACGGTGTCATTGTGCATCGGGCTTTTCTTGAATCAATTTCGCGATAAACCATTGCCCTTGGTTTACGAAAGCAAGGAGACCCGCCTTCAAAACTCCATTGCTCGCCTTGCTACTTCGGAAGAAAAGCGAGTCCAACCTGAGAGCCAACGTTTCCCGCTGGAAATGAACCTTGAGGAATTTTCACGATTTGTGGAGGAGAAGCGGGGACTTGTACTGGATGCCCGGGCAGAGATTTTTTACCGTTTAGGCCACGTCCCTGGTGCTGTAAGCCTTCCACGGGAAAACTTCGAAGAACGCTACATTATTCTTAAACCTTTACTGGAAAGCCATCGGCAGGACTTAATCGCCATCTACTGTTCAAATAATTCCTGCGAAGACAGTTTTCTTGTGCAAAAGGCCTTGGTCAATTTGGGTTACAACCATGTGGGACTTTTTAAAGGAGGATGGAGCTTGTGGAAATCTGCGGGAAAACCTCAGGAAGAGGAGCAAAAATGAGCGGATTTCTTAAAAATTGGTGGTCTTTGCTTATATTGCGAATCCTTATTGGCGGCATTTTTATTTATGCGGGAATCGTTAAATTGCAGAAGCCGGAGAATTTCGCGGATAGCATAGCAACTTTTCATCTTCTGCCAGTTGCGGGAATCAATCTCGTGGCTTTAGGGCTTCCTCTTTTCGAAATTATTATGGGCGGTCTGCTGCTTATCAACCGGTATGCAAGAATGGCTGGTTGTGCCCTTACTCTGTTGTGTGCTGTGTTTATGCTGGCGTTTACGCAGGCACTTTTACGGGGTCTGCCTGTGGATTGCAGGTGTTTCGGTGAAATGGGTTATAGTTCAAATCCGTGGGCGTTCGTCTTTCGGGATCTATTGCTGCTTATAGGGTGTATTATCCTGTGCCGCAATTACTTATCAATACAGGTAAGATCTTTTTCGAATTAATCGAAAAAATTCTCAAAAGGTGCATTGACAAATTATTCATGGTGAAAGTATCGTCCCAATATTGGAGGTGTAATGTGAAAAAAATTATTTATATATTGCTTGCCATCGGCGCAATTTTTATCGCGACGACCCATGTCGGACATGCCGATGACAACTGTGACAGCGGCGGTGAAGAAGGCGGGCATACCGAATAGTGCATGATTTGCAGAACGGATATGGTTGAAAGGCTACTAGCGGTATTTTTGGTTCTCTTCTTTGCTCAGGGTGAGCTTTTTTCCTGTGGAGTAGAGTCGCAATTGCCCTATAACCATTTTAACGGAGTCAACGAGCGCGGTTATGTCAGTTATTGGGAGCAAATAGCCGCAGTCGATTTTGGCAATGGCTTGAGGCTTCCTGTTATCATCAATTTTCGATCGGATCGAAATTCCTCCTCCTCTTACCTGGGGAGCGGTTGGTCGCTGCCCCTTGTTGAATCCTTTATTTATCCGGTTAACGAAAGGAATTTTGTCATGGTGGGGGTGGATGGAGCCAATCGATATTTTTATCGTAAAAACTCTCAGGACACCATTCTCAAGGACAAGGCCGGTTGGGCCGCGGAAATCAAAGATGATACCATTACCGCATGGGCGGAATGCGGATGGAAATACACTTTTAAAAACGGAAAGGTAATGTCCATCCAGACTCCGGGAGGTCGCACGCTGGATTATCTTTATTCTGGAGATCGGGTTACAGGAATTCGGGAAGGAGGCAACGAAGTCGTTAAAATGATAGTCAACCCTACCGACAAAAAGGCTACGGGCATGGAATTTAATAATCGACGCATTCAATTTGAATTGCGTGATCGGTCAATTATCCGAAATGCTGCGGGAAATAATCCGGTTACGGAAACCGCATTGACCTTGAATAAAGTGACGGAGTGGAAAGTTGAGCCTCGCGAATACATTTTCGGGGTAAATGAAAAGAATCAACTGACCCTGCAGATCGGAGACCGCCTGATTACCTGGAATCCTGAAACCAAGAGAATTATTTCCGACGGTGGATGGACTTACGAAATCAGCATCAATACGGACAAAGAGGTCTTTGCAAATGCCGCGATTAAACGTACGAACTCCAAAGGGGAAAGTGAATTCTGGCACAAGGATAATGCCAAGGGGACCGAAGAAGTGCAGGGAATAGATGGGGTGAGTGAAGTGACGATGCGATTCACAAGCGGAAATTTGATGGGGAAAGTGCGGAAAATTCAGCGCATAACCAAAGAGGGCGAGAAAAAGGATATTTTCCGGGCAACTTACGACGAACAGGGGAAGGTTCTCCGGGAAGTCCTCGAGGATGGCTCCCGCAATGAATATGAATATGCCGCAAATGGGGATAAAATCCAGAAGCGCATGAAGGACGGCAATTTCCAATTCAAGAGAATATTTAGCGCGGATGGGAAAACGCTCACGGTGGAAGACGCGAGTGGAAAAACAGAACAAGTGTTTTTTGATGACAAAGATCGAGATACGAAGACTCTCATCAATGGCAAATTACATTCGTTGAAAACTTATGCGCCGGAAGGAACGTGGCAAAAAACGGAAGTATATTCAAATGATGGCGCTAAGCTCACGCGGACATTTTATAGCGAATATGATGAAAATGGTCGCCTCATATCGGAAAAAGCAACGGACCACCTTGGCGGGTATCCTGAAACAATAAGACGGTTTAAATATGATAATTTTGGAAAATTGACCGAAATCACGGATTCAGCAAACGGTATTACAAATTTTATGTACTCGGCGGATGGAGAAAAAATCGTAAAATTTATCTCAAAAGAGGAAGCAAAAGATTCTCTTTCATCCTCTTCAACTGAAAAATAGAACGAATTTTATAAAATGGATGTTTTTATACATAAGTGGGGCAGATGTCTTTTGTTTCTGTCCTTGCTCATTTGTTTTAACTCCAATGAGGTTTATTCCTGTGAAGAAACTCAGGCGCAGCTAGGAATTGGCATTTCAGGCGTGGTTGATTTGGGGAGTGATAAATATCTTGTTGTTCGTCCCAATAATGATGCTACCAAAACTGTTACGATAACGGCATCGGGAAATTGCTATTGCAATGCTCATGATCATGGCTGTTGTCATAAAGGCACTACATCAGCCGACTGGGCATGGCATTTTACGATTTCGCGCACGGATAGCGTGGGAACGCAAGGTAGTGATCCGCAAAACAGTCAAACACTTACTTGGAATATTACTTCATCAACGGCATTAAAGGAGTATAAGTTTAAAGTCACAAAAAAAGATGAGCTGTACGATAACTGCTCAACAATGACAAATACCGAGGAGAGTAAAGAAATTACCGTAATAGTATCAATGTTCGATAATATCACATTCGAACCTGTTGGAGACAATGCTAATCTGAGTGATAATAAAGATCCCGATGGAGTATGGATGCCCGGTAAAGGAAAGAAAATATTTCCTGATGCCAAAGATAAGGACGACGAAACGGCAAGGAATGAAGTTTATGTTAAAGTTAAAGGAGCCCACGAAGGGACTAAAATTTATTTGAAGGTGATTGATGTGGATGACCCTACACCAGACACGACTAATGTCATTGATAACAATGATGAAGATGGTGAGGTTGGGGACGATAATCGCGACACGGCTTTTTTCACTGCTGGAAATACTACGCAAATTGAATGCACCGCTGATAGCGAAGGTGTGGCGAAAATCGATGGGGAACTTCCCAAGTTAAGCGTTGGCATGCAGCCTGGTGACAATTATCGAGTGGCTGCATGCTTGGACGCAGATGCTTTTGGCGTGCTTCAAGTGACGGATTCTGATGGAGATGGTTACGTTGCATCGGGAGATGGAGTTGTGGATGGTTTTGATGGGGCTGTGTCGCCCATGCTGACAGTTTGGAGAAAACTTCATATCGAAGTGGATACGATGCAAAAATGGCAAGGAGACAAACCTTCTCCAGATCGAGTAATGGCGACTGGTGTTTCGTGGGTTAAGAATAATCCAGGAGGGATGAGTGTATTAACACTAAGTGGCCTTCCATCTGTACCGGACAATTTTTATTTAGGCGGATTTATTAAATCGGGAAATCTGCAATACGACATAATATCCAATACAGGAAATACGATCAAAATTTTTCATGGCAGTAATATCCCTTCAGACGAACAATACGATGCATTTATTGGTTCGGTCGAAGTTCATGATGATGACGATCGTAGTTCAGGAAATAGTATGCTTGATGGAAGTGACGTATTAGCATTATATTCTCATGGCGCACTTATTAATGATTGGGTGAAGAAAAGGTTTACACCCGCTTATATTGAACTGGAGGAAATTCCGCACAACTCGTCTAATAATTCTAATTCGACAGTTCCATTTGAAATAAATTCATCGCTCAATGTATTCACCGCCCTAAATAATCATCAAGATATGAGTGGAGAAGATCGAGAAGCCTATTGGTATCATTTCGTTGTAGCCGCATATCAATATACATCTAGCCAGGATGAGGATCCTAATGGTGAGGGGACATTATTAGGTGGAACAACGGGTAATATATTGCTCCCAAAAATTAGCGCTATTTTTACAGAAGAAATTCGTGATAATTATTATAATATTCGTAATGATAGTAACTATTTAAGCTCAATTAATACTAAAATCGATCATGTGACTGCTCATGAAATTGCACATTCTCCCGGAAATGGTCCTGATGCGGATCATGCCGAGCAGGGATTAATGGGCGATAATGCCTCAGAGGATGATTTTAAACCTGCGACAATTGAACGCTTGCGTAGTACAGAAAAATGGCAACCCTAATGAAAATTCTCCGATTAATTTCTATAGCTTTTTTGTTTGGAAGTCCCTGTATTGCGACAACTCTCTCAACACAGTGGGAAGCTCTTTCCGAATCGGTAGCCGCGTCTCTTAACTCCTATATGAAGAGTCATAATGGAGAACTGCCGCCGGATCTTAATAGCCTTTACTCCGACTATCAGAAGGCGCTCCTGGAGGAGCAATTGAAAGGGCCAATCATGGCGAAAATTATTTATTTTCGCGAAAATCGACCAGCTCTTGAGGGTGCTTCTAACACTGAACTTATCGCTATCACTTCATTTCCTATTAAGGAAGATCGCCGAAATGAACTTGGACGTTATATTATTTATAAAGAACCTAATGGTGAGATGCGCTCAAAATGGTTATCTGAGCAAACAATACAAATTTCTGCTAAAAAAGCAGATATACATCTTCCTTCAGCGCATATTTACAGTGAAAAGCCGCTAAAACCACTTAATCCTGATTATGCCAATAAATTAGTCGAAGATGCTGTTGTAAAACATGGATTTTCTTTGGAGGAAGCGACTAGACTTGTCGAGCAGCATGTCGCCGATGTTCTGAACGGTCGCGCGAAGGAAGTGAAAAGTTGGGAAGAAATAATTACTTATCAGTCACCGACTCCGCAAACGAAAGTATCTCCTTCGTCCTCACTACCGAGCGCAAATCCTAAATCCTCAGTTGAGACAAAAAAATAATCTTTTATTTTTGATAATCCGCTCGGATAATATCTCAGATTCCGTGGCGCTACATCCAGCAATCTAAAACTTGAGGCGGTCGTCCTACCGGAATTGATCACCGAACAAATTGTCCTCGATGCGCTAAACGGAAACACGGAATCTCCTTAAATCCGCGGATAAATAGTAGGGGTAGTTGTAACTGCCTGCCAATTTTTGTATAAAATGAAATCTGCTGTTTTGTTACAATCAAACGGTTTAGAGGGCGGGCAACATGGTAATTATGATTATGCGAATTGCTATTATTGTTTCGATAAGCCTAATTGGCGCTATTTTTGGACATGCTTCTTCCATTGTAAGCAATGAACGTGCTTCACTTGATAGCATGTCGAGTGCGATGAAGGCGTATGCGAGAACTACCAATGCAGAGCAAATAACGAATTGGACTCAGCTTCAAAAAATTTTCAACCTCGCTGCCAGCAATCACAATATTCAAGCTACGAGAGGTGCAGGATATACCTTGGAAAATCATTATGATTTTATCACACAGCCTCTCCCCCTGCCGAAATATGAGGGAAGCCAAATTTTGCTGGTGCGGACTGTTCCATTGCAGGATGCGGAAGGAGGAGCTCTATTTAGATATTTGATCGTTCGCACGAAGGATGGGTATGTATCCGTCATTCAGCTGCACGAAGACAAAGTGAAGGAAATGTTTGAGAATGCCGGGGTTTCACTTCCAGTGCCAAAGCCCGGCCTGGCTGCTGTGGAAACGGAAAGGCTGCCCTCGGCAGAAGAGATCTATGAGCAAACAAAACCTGCGGCCACACCTTCAAGTTCTCCGGTTGCTCCTTCAGGTCCAACTCCGATAAAAAACGATGTAATATTGAAAAAACCTGCTCAAAGTTCTTCACCGGCTATTATTTCTTCAACACCAGAACCGTTAAAAGAGTCTCACGTTGTTGAGAAGCCAAAAACTTCTATCTTAGTCACCATAGTTGGTGGTATTGCTGTAGTGATCATTGGAGGGGTTTCATTCCTCCTCTATCGTCGCAAGCATTGATTATTTGCGTCCGTTACGAGATCGTTGCGCTAGGGATGGGATTGACAACTTTGAAAAAAATATTTTTGTGCGCTGCTTGATTCCATTATAAATTGACACTACGGATAAAAGCCAAAACAAGGTTTTTTTGTTCGGATAAATTTCTGTAATGATAAGCAAATCATCGACGGCTCCGATTCTCATCAGAAGGAGAAAAGCCCAAGCATCAGCCTGCCACTCAGGGCCTAACTTGCGTCGAGCCCAACGGATGATTATCGAAGAAAATTTGGCCACTGGTTTGGATTTCCAGGGAGTCTGTAGAAATGCTGGCAGGAAATTCACGGGACGCCGGTTAACATGAAGTATATAATGCGCGAGTTCATGTGCGATGGTAAAAACGTGGTCGCTGGGAGATTTGTGATTGTTAACAAGGATAAAGTGCGGATCGAGATGAGGCTGAAGAATGCCGGCCACGTTGTCCGGCAGGTCGACAACGTATTCGATCTGCAAATCGAAATAAGCGACTATATCAGTTAATACTTTCAACGCCTGTTCAGTTTTCCGTTTCATTTTCCTTCCGTTTCACGGCTATAGGCATAGCGTTCCGCCACCTTTTGCACCTGAGCCATTTCTTCGTCCGTTAATCGCGCCAGCGTGCGCATTAAAATCCGTGCCCCATCTCTTTTGAACACCTTGGCGGCTACGGAATCATGCCGGCCAGCCGCATCAAAAAGCAGGCCGCGTGGCTGGATATCCAGAATGTCCTCCAATTTGACGATGATTTCATCTGCGGGCAGCCCGCGTTGCTTGTTGACCAACCGTGACAGGAAAGCCGTGGAAACTCCGATGCGGCGGGAAATATCACGCAGAGAAAGGGTCTGCGCTGCGAGGGACTTACGGAGAAGCCGGACGAACGCAGCGGGCGCAGCGGTGGGTGCTTGTGTTGCCATAAACGAACCATACGCGACTGCTTCCTGACAGTCAACATAAAATGCAAACGGATGATTTTTTCCTATTGTGTTGCCTAACAGGTATCATTACGTTGGCAACATCCATATGATCACAAACAAGATGGCCTATTGGCGCTCAACCATGAACCAAGGGAAAGGAATTTCACAGGCCCATCTTGCGCGTCAGATTGGTGTAAGCCGTTCTTTTGTGACGAAATTGGAAAAGGGCACCGCCCAGCCGGGCGCGGAACTGATGCTCCGTGCAGCCCTGTATTTCAAACAGCAGGTGGAAGCGATTTTCCAACTGGCCGATGGGACAAAAAACAAACCAGTCTTTGCCAGCGTAAATATGATACCTTCCAGTCAATTTTCTATCACATCGGCCTCGGTCAAGCCGCTGTGTCTCTCAAAGATCGCTTCGTCCGCCCGTCCAGTGGAACCGGAGGCAGCAAAGGACAAATCGTTGGTAAGTCCAACGGCGAAGGCCGTGGCGTCGCCTGTCGCGCAATCAAGCCAAAGGAAAACAAAATGAAACAACAACAAGCAGTGGATAACTTCTTGGCAGGCCGCCGCGTGGTCATCGCCAAATTTGTGGCTCATCACTACAAGGAAGTTCAAAACAAGGCAAAAAAGGTCGTCGGGATCGTGAACCTTTACGAAGTTCAATGTGCCGATGGGAAAGCGCCCACCGTTCAGGTGTGGTGTCCCCGCAGTGTCCTGACAGTCGATCAGGCCAGCAAGGAATGTCCGTGCCAGTTCAGGGACGGGCAGAAATTGGTCGTCGAGTTCGATTCGATGGAACCGAACACATTTGACGCTAAAAACGGTGTCATGATTCGTGCCGGTTCGGTGGCGGCCTTGGAGTAGCCGTAACGTGGCCACGCATGGCGGCCTCGTGGTTGGGATTGGTGCGGGGATGCGCGAAGCGCGCCCCGCTCCAACTCATCCTTGTCCGAGAGGTGTGTCCAGATGTCGCCAACCTGCAAGTCAACATGAACAATGCAAGAAACATTGAACCGGGATTGAGGCTCAAGGCCGCTCAACTCAATATCGAGATGGGTGACTGGGTTCATTCCCTGTCACCGTGGCAGGTGATTTCCCACATGACATTTTCCTGGGAGGCCTCCATTTGGTCGGCGCAACGTTGCTATGAGAAGTTCATGCGCACGGAAATGCGAGGCGTCTCGTATTTCTATGCGCTGGAGCAGAACCCTTCGCGGGATGGGTATCATGTCCATGCTCTATGGTGTGATTGCAAAGGCAAATCTCGCCATCATACTTGGCGCATGTGGTTTGAGCGTTACGGGCGCAATCGGATTGAGCCGGTAAACAATCGGGACGATGTTGCGGATTATTGCGCGAAATATGTGTGCAAAGAGGGTGCGTGGTGGAATGTGAAGCTGCTGGGCCAGCGGCATCCTGCGTTTAAGAATTTCACACTCGAATGAGCAGGGCACAACATCAACTCTCGATTCAAAGTCAGGACAAGCAATTGCAAGGCATCGCACTTGCGTTTGTCTTGGAAAAGCGCCGCTTGGATCAAGCGTTGAATGTCAAAGAGTTTGCCGTCTGCGCCGGAGTGTCCTACTCAACGGCTCGCAACTGGTTTCATCTGCCCAGCTTTCCCGCTTTTCACGGGGTTGTGTTCTGGCAGGATTTCGTCCGGTGGCGTACTGGCCATAAAAGATTGAAGAAGTCCTCTAATGCGAAATGCAATGGCAACTCTGTCGCTGCTTTAAATCTGCCTCCACGCGCTGCACAAATCCTGCTTGAAGCATGAAATTTCCTTCCGCTTTTCGAGAGTCGCGGCAACCCATAAACAGATTCATAGAAGGCATAGTTTACTGCATTTCTACTGCACTTAGTTATAAGTCCTTGATAATAAATGGTGGCTGGGGAGGGAATCGAACCCCCGACACGAGGATTTTCAGTCCTCTGCTCTACCAACTGAGCTACCCAGCCATTGCGGAATTCTGCATGAATCCGGCGGCTTGCAGGAGCGGTAATCTTGCCTTGCCGCAATGAGGAAGCAAGCAAATTTAAAGGGTTTTGCCCTACAGCGTCCGGGTCTTTACCCAGTGGCGACCGGAGCCAATTTCGCCCGTAATATGCTTCCCGAAGCGCACCGCCGTGTCGTAATTCGCGACGGCGGCGAAATCCTTCCAGAATTCAATTTTGGTGGCGATATTCCCATCGATGGTGAGTTCCTGGGCTTCTACGCCGAGGCGGGGAAGGGCAATATCGGCGACCATGCCTTCGGGGATTTCGATGTCGAGCTCCCAAGAGCAATCGGTGCGTTCCCATGAAATGAGGATGTCGCCGAGAGGCGAAGGAACGCGGCCGCTGGCACTCCAGAGGCCGAGCGCGTGCGGTTCGATGCGGATGCGTTTCCAGCCGGCGTTCGTGGGACTGACTCCGAGCACATATTGCTGCAAGACAAAGGCCGGACCGGAACCGAAGGGATGGCACTGCGAACTGTCATCGCCGCGGGATACGGTCGTGCCGCTGTGTTCGCGCCAATATTCGGGCAGGGAGCCATTGTTGGCGCGGATGACGCTTCCGAAAAAGCCGTCGAGCATATTGCGGACGCCATCGGCAATATCGTAACGTGCGAGGGCCATCAGCAGCAAGGTGGCATCGTAAGTGGTCATCGGAGGAATGATCGCATCGTCATGGGCGATGGCATGGGCCCAGGCACCCGCGGCATTTTCGGGTATGGCTCCCCCGAGGGCGCACCACGCATTGACGGTGGGCGATATTATGTCGATGCGTTCGCCTTTCCATTCGCCGCCGCTGAAAAGATTGCGATCGGGAAGCCAGAAAGCATTGCGCAGGGATTGTTTGAGACGCGCGGCGCGCTGTCCCCATTTGTGGGATAATTTTGGTGAGCTGGCAATTGCCGCCGCTTCCGCTGCATGGCGCAGGGAGGTGAGATACATGCCGTTTACGCCGGAGTTTATGCCGTTGCAAAGGGAATAGTTCCATCCGACATAGGGTTGCAGGTGCTGTTTACCGGCGGGATCGAGCACAAGGAATCCGCGGTCGTCCTCATAACCGGTATAAAACTCCAGCATGCGATCGATTCGTGGCAGCGCCCACTCCGCCAGTTCCGCATCGGGTGACCACATGAGCAATTCATACAAGACATGCGAGAGGGAGAGCGGGAAAAGCGACCATGGCAGGAACTCGCCATTGCGATTATAACCCACGCTTGCGGGGCCCGGAACGGGTACCACGCCGTCGTCCATCATTGTGCGCAAGGATTGAAGGAATGCCTTCCGGAAGGGGCGCATGTCTCCGAAGCAGGCTTTTGCGGTCATCATCTGGATATAAAAATCCTCGATCCAGATCGCCTGCTCGCGTCCGCAGCAATCCATCGGGTGATCGCGCACGCCATACCATGCGGTGTCGCGGGAAACGCGCCAAAGCTGGTTCCACGCGCGCGATTCGCAGCGGAAGCTTCCGCGCTCCTCGAAGGGATAGACCTGGTCGGCAAGCTCGACATTGAAAATTTTCAAGGTCCCCCTGATGCGCGAGCAATCGAGCGCGATATATTTTCCTCCTCGCCATTCGATTCCCTCATAGCGGACACGCCCGCCGTTGAGGTGCAATGTTTCCTGTTTGAAAAGCATGGCGCTCTCGCCGTAATGAATGTCCAGGATGCCTTCGCCCTCGATTTCCAGCACGGGATAGCCGCAATAAATCACATCGAATTCAAAGACGAGCCACGGGCCCGTTTCCTGCGCATTCACGGTCAGTATCCTCTCGGGATCGTAACCGAAAAGGGCACGGTGATTTGCCACGGCGGATGTCGACGGAAGGAACCGCGAGATCCGCACGGGCCGCCGGATTACCGTTTGCAGGCCGGGAATTTCACGGGAAATCGGCACGGGATAAAAACCGCCATGATTGAACTCAAAAGTCGCAGCGGATTTCCATTGGCCTCCTTTGCCCTGCAATGCCTCGCTCCGTTCCTTCTCATAAATGGCGGGAGTAAAGTCCTGAATGGGCTCGCGGAAAAGAGAAGTTGGTTTTGCCTTTTCATTCCACGCGGAACTGCGGCGCATTTCCCATGTGATGGGAGTGACGGTGCCATCTTTGTCAACGCATTCCGCAATGACGCCGGGAGGGCCGTCGCGCAGACACCAGCTTCGCATTCCCTGTCCATGCGCGGGCCAATAATGAAAAATTAATGCAACGAGCGCATTTGCACCTGCCTTTGCGGCAACGGGATAGGAATGGCCATAAAGAAAACGCGGATCAGCGCGGTCTGGCCCCTGGGGAAGCTGCTGTCCATTCCACCAGAGACGATAGGCGTGAGTCCCTCCGAAGCGCAACTCCACGGCTCCTTCCGGCAGTGTGACCTTTGCGATGGCCCAGACCGCAGAGACGGGGCTATTTTCCTCTGCGGAAAGCCAGCTCCAGCGGGCCTGCCAATCAGGACAAGGATTCAACGGTGAAGTAGAGAAAAGAGACTGCATGCTTCGATGGAGTAACGGTAAACGAAATAGACAGGGATGCTTGGTTGAATGCCTCTCTACTGCGTTGCCATGAAGCAGGAAAGGGAAAAATGGAATGAAATCACGGATAAAGGAAGCTCACCGCTCATTGGCTGGGAAAATATTTGCGTCATGATAAAGATCGGCTTCAATAGGGGATGGACAAGGTTTCATCCCCGCTTTACGCGCATGCGCATAATCGGTTGCTCGATTATCTGCGCCAGCAGGTGAAGCCGGGGGGGCGGCTTCCGATCCAATCGGAGCTTTCCCGGATTTGCGGGGCGAGCCGGACGACGACGCACCGCGTGCTGGGTTCGCTGGAGAAGGGCAAAATATTAAGCAAGGATGGTGCGCGGTTCCGACTTGTGCGTGCGCCGCTGAAAAAGGATTTCCTTCCCTGTCCGGCGGTGCTTTCGCGACGCGAATCGGTGGAGCAGGCGCTATTGGCAATGTTGCTGAATCGGGAACTAAGGCCCGGCCAGCGATTCTCGGAATTGTCGCTGGCGCAAAAATTTTCGGTGACGACGGGGACCATTCGCGAGGCCCTGCTTCATTTGTCGCATATCGGCGTCTTTTCCAAGACGGAGAGGCAGCAATGGACGGTCATCGACATGGACGAAGGTTTTGTCAACGATTTCATGGACATGCGCGTGCTGATGGAAACTTTCGCATTGGAGCGTTATTTCAAGGGAAGCAAGGAACAAGCGTTGAAATTCGAGGAAGTTTTTCGCGAAACCGAGACGCTTTTCCAACAATTACCCATCGACCGTTCGGAATTTTTCCGGCTGGACGTCGAACTGCACAAAACGATCCTTACAGGGGGGGGAAACCGCTGCCTCATGAAATATTTCCTCTACGCTTCTTTTCCCATTCAACTGCAATACCTCAATCAGGAGCTGGACCAAGCCTTCCTGCGAAATGCATTGGCGGAGCATCTTGCGATCCTTCGGCCCGTCATTGCCGGTGATGCGGAAGGTGCAGTGGCCGCCTTGAACCATCACCTTGAGGTGTCGCGGAAGATTATCCTGGGATTTTCCTCCGTGCGCGAATAGCGCGGGTATTATCGCGAGGATTTAAAAGACCACCAGGTTCCGGTGCCAAGCAGGATGAGCTGGTGGAGCGTGAGGGGGCCGTAGGATTCCATGTAGATTCCGCCGGGCACGCGGCGTTGGGAATAGACGATGGGGGTGAGATGCCTGCTCACAAGCCCCGCCTCGGGAATTTTGGAAACATCCACGTATTCGCCGAGTTGCGGAAGCATCGCCGATCCGAAGGCCAGGATATGCTGGGTCGTGGCATAGAGACGCTCAAAGATCGCCCGCGTGTCAAAATAACCGAAAGCTTCATTGGATTCCTGCCAGGTGTTTTTCACGGGTCCGAAATTTGCGGAAGCGGTCACGTTCGGTGCATTGGATGGTTTTGCAGCCGCATTCCGCACTTCTCCTTCACCGAGGCCGAGCAGCAAGGTGTCTTTCGTAATCGCCACGGTCGGATTGAAAAAAGGATTCTGCGTGGGATAGCTGAAGTAATGCCCATGGGTGTCATCGCTTATTGCCACTTGCGGAAACATGGTGGTGGAGACCGTTTCCACGATTTTTTTCGCGGTCTCGGAATCGCGCAGTGAGACGGCGACAAGGGCTTCGGGGCGAAAGGCATTTTCCGGCCATGAGAGGATAAAGCCCAGCTCCGGGGAAAAGACATCATTGAGATTTACGGAAGCGAGATTTTGTGCCTCGAGATTGCGAAGAATATCCGGCGGTATGGGAAGGGAGGAGATATTGCCGGTGTTGAGAGCGGGCCATTGCGCCATCCAGGTATAGTAAAGCAGGGTTTCCGGAGAGGTGTATTGCACTATCTTGTGATCCAGTTTTGCGGCCGGGGAATCCTGGCTGGTTTGGATAAACAGGCTGTCACGCATCAGGGGGCCATCGATCTTGAATGCCGCGGAGATGGATTGGGCCTTTCGCGCCTGTTCCAATTGCTCCGCCTTGACGTGTGCCCCAAGGCCCTTGCCAATATCGAGCAGGATGTCGAGGATGGGCTGCACCTGAATGTAGGCGATGAAGTCCGGTTCCTTCGGAAGCATGGCGATGCCCTTCAAAAAGTTTGCATTGCCTGCCAGGGAAGGGGACCTCGACCGCCCCGCAATCCGGTCGATGAGCTCGTGAATGCCCTTTTCATCACCGGCGAGCACGCACCAGCGCCCGGTGGTGGCGCTGAAAAGACTGAGATTGTTATGAAGGGTCTGGGTGATCTCGACGCCCTGATACTGCGTGACGATCGGCTGGGGAATGGAAGCGAGGCCGAAATTCAATTGCGCACGCAGGCGATCGAGCGCGTGATGGAGTTCTTTGGATCCGCCTGCGTATTGAAAGCCGCCGACCCAGGAAACATCCGTGCTTCGCACCGAGGTGACTGCCCAGAAAATACGAAGGGGCTTGAGGCCGTTCAGGATTTCTTCCGCCTCGCCTTTCCCCATTTTTCCAAGTTTCTCGAGGGGCTTTTTCAGGAATTCATGGACTGCGGGTTCCTTCGCAATGCGCATGAGGTCGGTTTCCTGCCAGCGCTGGGCGGTGCGCATGGTATCTGTCACCGTGAGATAAACCACGGTATCCTCCGGCAGATATAGGGCGGAATTTACGGCACCGAAAGTTCGCACCAAATACCAGGCACCGCAGCCGACGAGCACCAGTACCAGGATGGCCAGCAGGATTTTCTTCATGCGGTGAAAGTGCCCGGGCAGGGCGGACTATCAGTTGTTTTTCTTTTGGGGAAGGATCTGCGGAGTGTCCGCATTTCCACCCTGAGGCTGTTCGCCTTTTTGCACCTGCTTTTCTTTCTCCATTTGCTTCTCGTGGGCCTCGGCCATCTGCGAGGGCGGGTGCATTTCACAGGCATTGAAGAAAAGGCAGAGTGAGGCGATGAAGAGTATTTTTTGGATCATGGGATAAGATGAATTTATTCGACGATATGGAGGGAAACTTTTTTCCCCTGGCGTTCGGCGGAAGTCTGGAGAAGGTCGCGAATGGCGTGGATGGTATGGCCGCCCTTGCCGATGATCTTGCCGAGATCGGTCTTGCGCATCTCGACGCGGAAGGCGACGCGGTTGTCCGTATCCGTCCGTGAGATCAACACTTCGTCCGGATAATCCACAAGCTGGCCGATTACAAACTTGAGGAACTCTTCCATGCCGCCCGCTGTTTAAGCGGCAGCGCTCTCGGCCTTCTTGGCGAGCTTGCGCGCCTTTTTGATGATGCTGTTTACAGTCTCGGAAGGACGTGCGCCATTGCTGATCCAATAGTCCACGCGGCTGAGGTCGATCTTGAAATTATCGCCCTTTTGCTTGGGATCGTACGTGCCGATGAGCTCGATAAAGCGGCCGTCGCGCGGCATGCGCTGGTCGGCCACGGTAATACGGTAAAAGGGACGCTTTTTGGCGCCCTCACGTCGAAGTCTGATTGCTACTGCCATAATCTATAGTGGGCTTGCGCCCGGTTCTTTCTAATTCAATCCTGGAATTCCGGCCCTGCGGGCTTGAGCCATCATTTTTTTCATGTTGCCCGCGTTCTTCATCATCTTCCGCATCTGGTTAAACCTCAGCAGGAGATTATTCACCTCTGTGACGGTGGTGCCGCTGCCCCGGGCGACGCGCTGGCGACGGCGTGCGTTCAGAGTATCCGGGCGCGTCCGTTCCTGCGGCGTCATCGAAAGCACAATGGCCTCGACCCGCTTCAGTTGACCCTCGTCAATTGAGGAATTTTTTAGATTACCTAAGCCGGGCATCATGCCAAGCAGATTTTCCAAGGGGCCCATCTTGCGGATCATTTTGAACTGGGACAGAAAGTCATTGAGGTCGAAGGAGGCATTTCGAAGCTTTTTCTCCATGGCCATGGCTTCGTCGGCATCAATGGCCTCGGCGGCCTTTTCCACAAGGCTGACGACATCGCCCATTCCCAGGATGCGTCCGGCAAGGCGGTCGGGGTGAAAAACCTCGAAATTCTCCAGTTTTTCCCCCGTTCCGGCGAATTTGATGGGTTGGCGGGTAACTTCCCGCATGGAGAGGGCGGCACCGCCGCGGGCATCACCATCGAGCTTGGTGAGGACGATTCCGGTCAGGCCGAGGGTCTCGTGGAAACGGGTGGCGACACTGACGGCCTGCTGGCCCGTGGCGGAATCGCAGACGAGGAGGACCTCGCCGGGATTCACAAGTTCCTTCATTTTACGGAGTTCCTCAAGAAGGGGCTCATCCACTTCCTGACGGCCTGCGGTATCGAAAATGAGCACATTGCCATTTTGTTCCTCGCACCAGCGCAGGGCCTCTCGGGTGGTCTTGAGGACATCGGTTTCTCCTGCGGCGGGTTTGAAGACGGGCACGCCGATCTGTTGTCCCAATATGGCGAGCTGCTCGATGGCGGCGGGACGATACAGGTCGCAGGCGATGAGGAGAGGAGACTTGCCCTGCGATTTCAAGAGGCGTGCGAGCTTGGCGGAGGTGGTGGTTTTTCCCGCACCATTCAATCCGACCATAAGGATGCGCGCGGAGCCGCTAAGATTAAGGGGAACGCTGTCGCCGCCTAGAAGGGTAATGAGCTCGTCGTGGAAAATTTTGACGATCTGCTGTCCGGGAGTGATGCTGCGAAGAACGTCCTCGCCGAGGGATTTTTCCTTCACGCGGGCGATGAAATCCTTGGCTACCTGATAATGGACGTCGGCATCCAAAAGGGCCAAACGCACCTCGCGCAGAGCGTCCGTAATATTGGAATCAGAAATGCGGCCCTGTCCACGCAGGTCTTTGAAGACATCCTGAAGCTTATCGGAAAGACGAGAAAACATGAGAGAGGCAATTTAGAGACGTCCGGAAAATAGGCAAGGCTTTGGAATTTTTTAAAAAAAGGGTTGCAAGTGTATTATTGTAGTATATCACTATATCAATGTTTTTGCACCTTAATCCCCAAAGCGGGATGCCGCTGTATCGCCAGATGCTCCAGCAATTGCGGGAGCGGATCGCCAGCGGGCAGATCGCGGCGGAATCGCAACTCCCTTCGGTGCGGGATCTTTCCGCAGAGTTGCATGTGAACCCTCTGACAGTGGCAAAAGTCTACCGGCTGTTGGAACAGGACGGGCTGGTGGAATTTCGCCGGGGACAGGGGACCTTTGTAAACATCAGGCAAAAACCGCTTTCCCTTGCCGAGCAGGAACGGCTGATCCAGCCGGGCATCGAGCAAATTGTCAGCGAGGCCCTGCACCTCGGACTTGACGCATCTCAACTTACCGAACTCATCCGCAAAACCTATGAAAACAGAAACAAGTGATTACGCCATTGAGACCGATCACGTGGCGCGCAAATTCGGAGATGCCGAGGCTCTGCGCGATTTCACGCTGCGCGTCCGGCGGGGAAGCGTCTATGGCTTTCTTGGCCGCAACGGCGCGGGAAAGACCACGGCCATCAAGATCCTTGCCGGGTTGATCCGGCCCACTTCGGGCACCGCGCAGGTGATGGGTCGCGCGCCATTTGACTTCACTCCCGAAGACCGCCAGCGCATCGGTTATGTCAGCGAGAAACAAATCCTGCCGGATGATTACCGCGTCGGAAAAATCATCACGTTCTGCGCTTCGCTTTATCCCCGATGGGACGGCGCACTGGTCAAAAGCCTTGTCTCGCGTTTCCGCATCGATACGGGCAAGAAAGTCTCCGCGCTTTCCCTGGGCGGGCAGCGTTCGCTCGCCATCATCCTCGCCCTCGCGCAGAAGCCGGACTTGCTTATCCTCGATGAGCCCGCGGCCAATCTCGATGTGGTGGCGCGTCGTGAATTGCTCGATGAAATCCTTGCGCTTGCAAGGCAGGATGGCCCGACCGTCTTTTTTTCCTCTCACGTGCTTTCGGATATTGAGCGCGTGGCCGACGATGTCGGCATCATCGCCGATGGCACGCTCCGCGTCAGCGAAGCGCTTGACGATCTCAAGGACGCGGTGAAGCAGGTCCGTTTCCATTCCTTCCCATCCGGCACCGACGGATTTTCCTTCCCGGGCGCATTGCGCATGACACGTACCGGCGATGAGGTGCTTGCCACGGTGCGTGTGGCGGATGAAGACGAAGTGCAACGGTGCGCGGAAAGGCACGGAGCACAGTGCGAGATCCGCGGCCTGTCGCTGGAAGACATTTTTGTCGAAATCTCACGGAGTCCAGGCACATGAAGTGGAAATATTTTCTTTCGGCAATGCGGTACGAGAGCGGGCGCTGGGGCCTTCTCCTGATGCTGCTCGTTGCGCTCTCGGCAATGTGCATATTGGGTTCGCGATTTGTCAGTCTCAGCATGTATGGAGCCGATCTTTTCTTCTGGCTTCTCATCATTGTCGCCTTCAATGCCACGACACCCACGGGCACTTGTGGCCTCAGCATGCAGCGAACGATGTCGCGCCCGGGAGGATTGGAGTTTCTCTTTTCACGCGCGCTTCCAAAGCCGGCGATTTTTTTTGCCAAGGTGCTCATTTATCTGGCCATTTGCATTTTACCGCTTGTGTCCGCCAGCGCTTATAGCCGGTGGCATCCGGAGGCGCAGGTGGTCGTGCTGCCGACAGCGCGGGAACAGCGCGAAAAGATGGTGCAGTTTTACACGGAACATTTTGGCGGCGTGCAGGTGGAAAGAAATAAGGAAAGTGGCGACATATTGCGAGTCCGCCTTCTCTCCATGGGAGCTCCTTACGCGGACTATCGCATATTTATCGGGGCCGTGATGGCGTTACTCTGCCAATTCGGAATTTTTCTTTTCCCGAAATGCCGATGGGTGCCGCTCACGCTGATTGTGGGCGGAGGACTTCTGTTTATTGGGGCTTCCTATGTCCCGTCCGGAGGGTGGGTGTCGTCCCTCTATGGTGCGGGGTTGGTGTGGTGCACCCATCATGGGCCTTTGGCATTTGCGTTTGTGGGAATCCTTGCGGTGTTGGTGGAAGTCTACTGCTGCCGCCGTTTCGTCAACCTGGAAATCGAATCATGAAAACTCCGCGCGTCCTTTTCTCACTTTGCTCCTTTCACCTGAACAAAATGCCGCTTCTTGCGCATGCGTTTTTGCTCTTCGCAGTGGGCTTGATGTTTTTTTCGGTCCGGAGGGCCGTTGTTTTCGACAGGGAAAATGCATCGCGTTTGACGCTGCACCCCCATGCCATGGCCTTTACGATGCTGTTGTTCTGCTGCATCCTGTTTGGGATGCTGGTCTTTGCCGATATGAGGGGAATGAGGACATTTCCATTGCGTGTGAAGGTGCAACGTATCCCGGAGGGAGAGTTTCTCCTTACCCGTCCGTTTTCCCGGATGGGTGCTTATTTTGGAAGTGTGGTGCTTTATTTCGTGCCCGTTCTTCTCGTTCTATTGGCATTTGAAGTCTGCTTTTTTCCCGGATTTGAAATCGCAAAGTGGTGCGCCTTGTGCACGGTCTTGTGTGCGACGGCGGTGCAGTTTTTTTTCTTTCTTCCGGTTCCTTGCAGGGCAGTCCTTGTTTTTGGTTCGCTGACTTTGCTGGCGCCCGCGGTTGCGTATTTGTCCCGGTGCAGTTTTGGCAGGGCAACCTATGGGCTCTTCATACACCATGAATGGGCATTTTATGGGGGCGCTGCTCTTGCGATTCTCCTGACACAATGGTTGATCGCCCGGCAAATCCGTAGGACGGAACTTTCCTGATAGGCGACTTTTCGAAATCCCATAAACAAAGTAGGGATTGAAAAATTAGGCCGGCCTAAGATTTTATTTAAAATATTAAAATGCTGATAATGAGATAGTTGTGATTGAAATGCTATGGTGCCTGGTGAACGCCCCCGTGAGTGAGGGTGTCTAATTTTCCAACATTATGTTTTGGCAATCACCGACTCAACCGGGCGCCAGAAGGCGCGGAACCTCCTCCACACTCCTGTTAGCAGGAGCTTTTTTATGGCTCACGCAGGGGCTTTCCCAGGCCGGTGCGACGATCACCATCACCAATGACTGGACTTCCGGCGCACAGGCCGAAGTCCTGGTGACGAACAACACGGGACGGACCCTTCCCAACTGGCGACTGGAGTTCACGATGCCGGGCAACATCACGAGCATCTGGAACGGCGCGGTGGTCAGCCATGTGGGAAACAAGTATGTGATCCGCGGCGAGAGCTGGAATACCTCACTGGCCAATGGCGCCAAGACGAGCTTTGGATTTGTGGTGCAGCCGGGCAAGCTCCAGAAACCGACCGACTTTGTCCTGAAAGATGCCGCAGACGCGGGAAGCGGACCGAACCCGACGCCTACGCCGGTGCCGACCGCCACTCCAAGTGCGACACCGACCCCGTCGGCGACTCCCACTCCTACGCCATCGGCCACACCGACACCCACTCCAAGCGCGACCCCCACACCCACGCCGTCCCCGACTCCTTCAGCCACCCCTGTGGCCGGAGCGCCCGCGAAACCGACGCTCTCCATCCAGCGAAACTGGGGGAGCGAGGGCGGCTATGACCTGCTCTGGACAAAATGGAGCGGGACCGACGGCACCTCATGGCGCGTACTGGAAGACGGCGTGGAAATCCACCGCGCGAACATTGCACCCACCGCCAACACGCAGCAGACCGCGACCTACCATGTAGGGAACCGTGAATACGGCGTGTACAGCTACCAGGTCGGATTGATCAATGCCAACGGCGAGACATTGAGCGATCCGCAGACTTTCGTCGCGGGCGGAGCCAGCGGACTAAAGGTGGCATCCATTGATGCCGGAACACAGGCGCGCCAGGTGACGATCGAGCAGAACAAGGACACGGATCTGCAGGTCACTCGTCCCGCAGGAGGTGCATTGAATCTTACGCTCAGCACAAATAACGGCACGGTCTTTACTTTCCAAAATCTGGGGGGTGGAAAAATCCGGCTGCGCGGAACGAAGGCCGGACGCGCTTCGCTGAAAATCGCGGATGCGAGCGGCGACGTGCGCTATCTCGGCGTGCGCGTGAAGAATGCCGACGGTTCGTTGCCCGGATTGCCTCCATATGTGGGCATCGGCTCAGTGAGCGAAGATACGCCAGCGGACCTGGCATTCTGGCGCGAGTTTTCGACCGATGCGAAGAACCGCCGCATGGACATGCGCTACGTCTACCTTAATGGTGGACCGAAGGCAATGGGTGGTGGCTGGCGCACATGGTCGGACAAGGACGGATTCCGCGCCACCTCGTTCGTGCGGGAGAGCCTGAAGCTGGGCATGATCCCGGTCTTTGTCTGGTACAATATTCCCGACGGTGGTGAGAGCTACTGGACGGACGTGCAGCACATCCAGAACGCGGATTACATGAAGGCGTATTTCCAGGATTTGAAATTTGCGCTGGATTTGATGAAGGCCGAAGCCGGAGATGAGATGGTGGGCATCGTGCTGGAGCCGGATTTCATCGGTTATCTTGCGCAGAACAACCAGAACACCGACCAGTTGCAGGCCTATACAAGTTCGGCCTATGACGCGGGCGTCCTGGATCGCACCAAAGACCCGAATTTCCCGAATACGGTTCGCGGACTGGTGGAAGCGATCAACTATACGATCAACAAAAACCTGCCGAGCGCGTGGTTTGGCTGGCAGTTCAACCTGTGGGCCTCCCCGGCGGGCGGATGGACAACACCCATCGGCGTGAAGGGCCTGATGCGTGTGACGGATGATCGCGGAGTGGTGCAAGGCCGTGCGGACATCGCAAAGGAAGCAAACGCGATCAGCGACTACTATGTAAAAGCGGGCATCCTGACCAATGGCGCGGATTTTGTGTCCGTGGACAAATACGGCCTCGATGCGGGAGCGGAACATAAATCCGATGATCCGCAGGCGTCGACATGGTTCTGGAACGCGGTGCATTGGACAAACTACCTGGAATTCTGCCGCTCGATGGGTAGCAAGAGTGGATTGCCAGTGGTGCTGTGGCAGATTCCGGTCGGCCATATCAATTCGTCACTGGAGCAGAATCCCTACAATGGCGGGAAATTCGCCGACCTTGTGAACAATTCCACGCATTATGAGGATTCGGCGCCGGTGTATTTCTTCGGCGACAAATTCCAGACAGGCGGGACGCGGCTGGATTATTTTTCGAAGTATGACAGCGCCACCAAGGTGACACTGGAAGATGGTGCGATCAAATGGGGCAGCCATGTTTCCTCGGCGCGCGACGCAGGGGTGCGCATGATTCTCTTTGGCGCGGGAGTGGGGGACTCCACCGACGGTGTGGGAAATCCGCCGACGGACGATTACTGGTGGATCACGAAGGCGCAGCGGTATTTTGAAAATCCCGTGGCGGTGAGCGGCGGTTCGCCTTCACCGACGCCTTCGCCAACGCCGAGCGCAACACCTTCGCCGGTCCCGAGCGCGACGCCAAGCCCAACTCCGTCGGCCACGCCTTCGGCGACTCCAAGTGCGACTCCAAGTGCGACTCCAAGTGCGACTCCAAGTGCGACTCCGTTGCCCACACCTACGCCGAATCCCGGCGGGTCTCCGGACGTGACGGTGCAGGCGGGGAATGTACTGGTGACCTTTAAGGTAACGAATGACTGGGTCAACGGATTCCAAGGGCAGTTTACGCTGAAGAACGCGGGTACGCAGGCGATCACAAACTGGACGATGGAGTTTGATTTCGATCCCGTCATTTCCAGTTCGTGGGATGCAACGGTGGCGAAACAAGGCACGGTGCATTATGTCGCCACGCCGATGAGCTGGAATGGCAGCATTGCCGCCGGAGCGACGGTGTCCTTTGGTTTCCTGGGAAGCCCGGGCGATGTAAAGGTCGGGCCTCGCAACATTCGCGTGAATGGCGTGCTCGGCGGCGGAAGCAGTCCTACCCCGACCCCGGCGCCATCGGCCACTCCGAGTGCGACACCAAATCCGACGGTGTCACCCACACCGTCGCCAACGCCATCGGCCACGCCGATAGCGACACCGATTCCCACTCCGACGCCATCGGGCACACCCGTAACGGGAGGACCGGACATCAATGGACCGAAGATCGTGGGGTATTTCGCGGAATGGGGCGTGTATCAGCGCAATTATTTTGTGACGGACATTCCTGCACAGAAGCTGAACGTCATCAATTACGCCTTTGCGAATCCCACACAGAATGGCGATGTGGTGCTCTTCGATTCCTATGCGGCGACGGACATGGCCTATCCTGGCGATACGTGGGACCAGCCCCTGAAGGGAAACTTCAACCAGCTCATCAAGCTGAAACAAAAATATCCGCACGTGAAGACGATGATCTCCATCGGCGGATGGACGCTCTCGAAATACTTCTCGGATTTCGCGGCGACGTCCGCGGGCCGCAGTCATTTTGCGGAATCCGCCGTGGCGTTCATGCGGAAATATGGCTTCGACGGAGTGGACATCGACTGGGAATATCCCGGAGGTGGAGGACTGGATGGCAATCATTTCAGCGCGAGCGACAAGCACAACTTCACGCTGATGCTGCAGGAACTGCGAAGGCAGTTGGATAATGCGGGAGTCAGCGACGGCAAGAAATATTACCTGAGCATCGCCGCGCCCGCAGGCCCGGACAAAATCGCAAACATCGAGCCCGCCGCCATCGCGCAGGTTCTTGATTGGATCAATATCATGGGCTACGACATGCACGGCGGATGGGACACGAAAACCAACCATCAGTCTGCGCTCTACGGTGCATCCAATGATCCGCTTACCGACGACGCGGTCGTGAAGGCCTACCTGAATGCCAACGTGCCCGCGCAGAAGCTCGTGCTCGGCGTGCCCTTCTATGGACGTGGAGTGAAGAACGTTCCCGCCACGAACAACGGTCTCGGCCAGTCCCTGAACGGTATTCCCATGGGCAGTTTCGACGACAGCGGCATGTTCGATTACAAGGACCTCCTGAACCGCCTCGCGCAGCAGCCGAATGCCTATAAGCGTTACTGGGACGATACGGCCAAGGTCCCCTGGATCTACTCCGCCGAGAATGGCGGCATGTTCATCTCGTACGACGATGTGCCTTCCATCAAGGAAAAGGTCGGCTACGTGCGCAGCAAGAACCTTGGCGGTGTAATGGCATGGGAACTAAGTAACGACAGCAAGAACCCCGCCGACTCGCTGCTCTACACCATTCATGGTGAGTTGACGAAATAAACACTCTCCCCCGATGCGGATCGAAGGGCGGGCCGAAAGGTCCGCCCTTCAGCTTTGAATGTCAAAACACCTTGCCGAAGTATTTGGTCTTCAGGGTGTCGATGTAGCCACTTTCCTTCAGCAAAAGGATTTGCATATTGATGGGACGCACGAGGGGGCTGCCGATGGGGAGGGCGAAACCGACCTTGTCCTGCTCAAAGATGGGACCAACTTGCTTGAGGCGCGCGTTGCGATGTTGGTTCATGTAATAAGCCATCACGGCGGTGTCGCCAATGAAGGCGTGGATATTCGCGCTCTCCCAGCCGCGGTCTGCCTCCTCCGCGTTTTGGAAGACATGGATATTGAGCATGTTCTTGCGGGCGTATTTTTCGCCGAGGCTTCCGAGGATCACGCCGACGGTCTTGTTGCCAAGGTCGTCGGGGCCGTGGACTTGATTAGAGAGCGTGCTCGTCGTCATTACGCTGGTCATGCTGGAGGTGATGTAGGCGACAATGGCGACGCCGCAGGCGATCCAAAGGGCGGCGATGACGCGCCCCATCGCGCCGAACATCTGTTTGTGATTGGTTTTTCCCGTCATGGCGATGGACATGACATGATAGAACGACTGGGCGAGACCCATGGACCATTCCTTGTGGAATTCGGGGTCGAATTTTCTTTCGAAAAAGGTCACGAGCACGGTGAGAATGAGCAGGATGATGCCGCCCCACATATAAACGCGGAGATGGCCGCTCTCGCGGAGTCCCTTCCAGATTTCCGCGGCGGTGGGAGCGGTGTTTTTGTTGATCGTGACGCGCAGGCCGGAGTCATAATAGGGCTGGGTGAAATCGACGTCCTTGAAGCGTTCGCTCGTGATGAACATGTCCGTGACGGCGAGATCGACCTTTCCAGTGCGTGTCCAATCGACCAATTCGGGAAGCGTGGAAGCCTCGACATATTTGGTTTTCCATCCCTGCTCCCTTGCGATGGCCTCCCAAAGATCAATGGCAAATCCGCCAAAGGTGCCATTAGGCCCCTTCATCACGAAGGGAGGAAGCTCGTTGACGCCGACGGTGAGGGTTTTCTGTGCGGCGATTTCGGGCTGCGCAAAGACGAGGGGAGGTAGGACGCAAAAGAAGAGGAGGAGTCTTTTCATGGCGGGAAGCCATCCACTAATGCGCGGAGGTCTGGTGTTCCTGGATGTATTCCTGCTTGAGGCCGAGTTTTTCGGGTGCATGGAGGACGAGCATCTTCATGCGGACGTCGGAGGGGATTTCCTTTCGCGTAATCTTGGAGATGACGACCATCAGGATCAGGGCGAGGGGGACAGTCCAGATTGCGGGCTGCTCGGAAAGGATGCGAAGGGCGGGATGCGCCGCCCAGAAATCCTGCAAGTTCTGGAGCGGATTGGGAGTTCCGGCCTTTTTGCTGGCGGCGAGAACGATGTCGCCGATGCTGGTGAGCAAAATGACCATCAGTGCGAGACAGCCGCCCACCAGCATGCCTATGGCCGCGCCCTTGATGGTCATGCCTCGCCACCAGACGCTCATGAAAAGAAGGGGGAAATAACTGGCGGCGGCGATGGCAAATGCCTGGCCGACCATGAAGTTGATGTCCAACTGTTCCACCTGCGAGCCCAGAAGGATGGCGATGATGCCAATGAGGACGGCGGAAATCTTGAATGCCACGAGACGCTGGTGCGAAGTGGAATTTGGTTTCAGCATGCGCCCGTAAACGTCGTGGGCGAGTGCGCCGGTCATGGAGACGAGAAGCCCGCTGAAAGTGCTCATAAACGCGGCAAACGCACCCGCGCAGGTCAGACCGCTGAGGATGGAGCCGAGATGCGGCACCTTCTGGTTCAGCAAAAGCGGAAGCTCCAGGACAATTTTGTCCGTGCCTTTTGCGCCGGTGGCGGCATAGAGCTCGGGAAGAATATTTCGCCCGATGACCCCGAAGACGGGAGGGAAAACATAAAATATACCGATAAGGATCATGACCCACATGGTCGTGCGCTTGGCGGCCACGCCATCGGGATTCGTATAAAAGCGAACCAGAATATGCGGCAATCCCGCAGTGCCACAGACGAGGGCGATGATGAGCGAATAGGTATAAAGGAGGGAGTAGGGTTTTTGTTCCACGGGACTGAGACCAGCAGCAGCGGCGGCTTTTGTCGTAAGTGCGCCGAACGGGGTCGCCCATTTTTCATCGGGAGGCGCCTGTTTCGGCAGGGGCTCGCGTTCGATTTGCGCGGGAACGGGCTTGCCGGAATTCGCGGGCAGATTGACGGCGAGGTTCTGATTATAGCTGCCGTAAAAGGACATGATGACGAAAATGGGAGCACTGATGGCGAACATTTTCATCCAGTACTGGAAAGCCTGCACGAGTGTGATGCCCTTCATGCCGCCTAGGGCGACATTGAAGGTGATAATGGCGCCGACCACAAGAACACCCGCCCAATAGGGAAAGCCGGGGAAAATGTAGGCGAGTGTGGTGCCCGCGCCCTTCATCTGAGGCATGGTATAGAAAAAGCCGATGAAGAGTACGAAGATGACGGCAATTTTACGGAAAATAGGCGAATCAAATCTGCCTTCCGCGAAATCGGGAATCGTATACGCGCCGAAGCGGCGCAACGGCCCCGCGATAAAGAGAAGCAGGAAGAGATACCCACAGGCGTAACAGACGGGATACCAGAGGGCATCATAGCCGAATTTCATCACCATGCCCGCGACGCCCATGAACGAGGCTGCGGAAAGATATTCGCCGGAAATTGCAGAGGCATTCCACCCCACAGACACGGAGCGTCCGGCGACAAAGAAATCGCTCGCGGACTTGGATTTGCGCGCCGACCAGAATCCCATCCCGATGGTGACGACCACCGTGACGAGCGAGAGCGCCAGGATCCAGGGATCAATCTGCATGGTCTTGGCTGATTTTTTCCTCCATGGCGATGGAGCGGCGGATGAAAATATAGGAAATGACCCACACAAAGGGGAAGAACAGCACGCCAAGAATCAACCATGTCAGGCTGAACCCGAAAACTTCCTTTGCCATGATTTCCGGCAGAAAGTAATTGAGCAGGGGAAGCCCAAGCAATGCCACGCTGAAAGCCACCGCGCACCAGATGGAAAGAAGACGCTGCCTGCCCATCATCTTGTGAAGAAATTCCTCACTATGGATGTCTTCCCGGGGAGAATTCATGCGCCGCAGCTTGGCAGGAAGTCTCCCAAGGGGAAATCTTTTTTTGGAACCCCCTCGCTTCCGGTATTCGCAACGCCTAATTCGCTGTCAATGCAGCGCGCTCATTGTCCAGGGCGCCTGTTTTCTCGAGGAAGTAATCGTAATCGCCGCTATAGGGTTTTACGGTTCCGGCGTTCACGTGCAGGACACGATTGGCGAGTTTGCGAATGAAATGCACGTCGTGGGAAATGAAAACCAGCGTGCCGTCGTAATGCTCAAGGGCGAGGATGAGGGACTCCACGGTATGGATGTCGAGATGCGTCGTGGGCTCGTCCATCAGCAGGAGATTGGGAGGATCCACGAGGAACTTGATGAGATTCAGCCGCGTCTTTTCGCCGCCGCTCAGCACACCGGTTTTTTTATAAATATCATCCTTGCGGAACAGGAAGGAACCGAGGACGCCGCGCGCCTCCTCCTCGCTGAGTTTTCCGTTGCTGGCCATGACTTCCTCGAGGATGTTTTTTGCGGGATCGAGGGTGGCTGAGCGATGCTGGCTGAAGTAGCCGATACGGGCATTGTGTCCGGGAACGCGCTCGCCTTTCTGGAATTCCACGACACCCGCCATGATTTTCAGCAGCGTGGATTTTCCCGCGCCATTGGGTCCGACAAGCACGGTGCGTTCGCCACGCTCCACCATGAGGTTGAGCCCCTGATAGACTTTGTTCTCTCCATAGGCCATGTGGATATTTTCCAGGGCGATGGCGCGCTGGCCTCCGCGCGGCGGCTGGGGAATCTGGAAGCGGAAGGGCTTTTTGGGCGCGAGCGGTTTCTCGATTTTTTCGATGCGCTCGATTTGCTTGAGCTTGCTCTGCGCCTGGGATGCCTTGGAAGCGACCTGGCGGAAGCGGTCCACAAATTCCTGGAGCGACTGAATTTCCTTCTGCTGGTTTTTGTAGGCGGCAAGCTGGCGGTGGTAATTCGCTTCCCGCTGTTCGAGAAAGGCCGTGTAGTTTCCCTGGTAGGAGAGGATTTTCTGTTCCGAAATCTCATGCACGGTCTCCACGACTTCATCCATGAATTGCCGGTCGTGCGAAATGAGAATGATGGCGCCGGAGTAGGTCTTCAAATAATTTTGGAGCCAGAGCAGGGAGAGGAGGTCGAGATGATTGGTCGGCTCGTCGAGAAGGAGCAGGTCGGGTTCCATTACCAGCAGCCGTGCGAGGTGCGCGCGCATGATCCAGCCCCCGCTCATTTCGCGGGCGGGCCGGTTGAAATCCGTCTCGCGATAGCCGAGTCCGGCGAGCATTTTCTTTGCTTTCGCATCGACCTTGGGATTATTCAGCGCATCATGCTCGGCGTGGGTCTCGTGATATTCCGCGCTCTCGACATCGCCCGCCTGTTCGAGTTCGTGCAGGCGCTTTTCGAGGGCGGGAAGGCGGTTCGCCTTTCCGGTGGCAACATCGAGGACGCTCTCGTCGCCCACCGCCTCCGCTTCCTGCGGGAGATAGCCGACCATCGTCCAGATATCGCGCTCGATGGTGCCGCTGTCCGGCTCGTCTTTTTTCAGGATGAGGGAAAAGAGCGTGGATTTTCCCGCGCCATTGGGGCCGACGAGGGCGACGCGTTCTCCATAGTTGACCTGCATCGCAGCATCTTCAAAAAGAGTACGGCCGCCGACGGATTTTTTGAGATTGCGAATGGTAAGCACCCGGGGAGTCTAGCATCTCCGGATTAAAAGACAAATAAACGGCTTTATTTCTCCGTGTTTCCGGGCCTTTCGCATGGCATGATCCCGAAAACACATGGAAATCGCGATCATTGGGGGTGGTCCTGCGGGACTGCGAGCGGCGGAAGTAGTCGCGAGCGGAGGCGGAGCTGTGACTCTATTTGATGCCCGGGCATCCGTGGGACGCAAATTCCTGGTGGCAGGCGTGGGCGGGCTGAACCTGACCAAGGACGAGCCGATGGAGGAATTTGTTTCTAATTATCGCGCGCCGAACCAAAACGAAAGTTTCTGGTCTTCGCTGATCGCGGAATTTGGCCCGGAAGCGCTGCGGGAGTGGGCAAGGAGCCTCGGGGTGGAAACATTTGCCGCTTCCACGAGACGCGTCTATCCGCGCGAAATGAAAGCCGCGCCCCTGTTGCGCCGCTGGGTGCAGCGATTGCGGGAACTGGGTGTAAGGTTTGCCATGCATCATCGCTTCACCGGCCTGCGTGCGAATGCGCGGTGGGAGGTTGATTTTGAAACGCAGGATTCCGTAAGAACCGTGTCAACAGACGCCGTCATTTTCGCGCTGGGTGGGGGATCGTGGCCGGATACGGGATCGGACGGAAATTGGGTGAGCGTATTTGAAAAATGCGGTGTGGAGGTTGCGCCTTTGCAACCCGCGAATTGCGGCTGGGAAGTGGCATGGCCTGCGCAGCTATTAGGGGTCGCGGAAGGACTGCCCCTGAAAAATATTGTGGCACATGCCGGGAGGAGCGCCGCGAAGGGAGAGCTTCTGCTTACGAAATACGGCCTTGAGGGCGGTGCGATTTACAAGCTCACGCCGGAATTGCGGGCCATGTCGCAACCGATGCTCATGGTTGATTTTAAGCCCGATAGCAATGTGGAGAGACTCATGGCGAAGATGGGGCCTGTCCGCCGCAACATACTTGCGGAAGCGCGCCAGCGCTGGCGATTGAGCGATGGCGCATATGCCTTACTTACGCATTCGGGAAAAACATATGATACCCCGCAGTCCCTTGCAGGGGATGTAAAATATTTTGAAATTGCATTGGGCGAACCGCGTCCCCTTGCGGAAGCGATCTCCTCGGCGGGCGGTGTGCGCTGGACGGAACTCGACGGGAATCTTATGCTGCGAAAGATGCCGGGGATATTCCTTGCCGGAGAAATGGTCGATTGGGAGGCGCCTACAGGCGGTTATTTGATGCAGGGCTGCTTTGCGATGGGAACACGCGCGGGAAAGAGCGCCTTAAATTGGATTAAAAACCAGGGATGAATCCTCAAATTCAATTCAAGACGCTGCTCGTGGGAAACGAACCGGTTCTCGCGCTCGCGCCGATGCAGGATGTGACGGACCTTCCTTTCTGGAAAATCATGTCGGACTACGGAGGAGCGGATATTTACTTCACGGAATACTTTCGGGTCTATGAAAATTCCAAACTGAATCGGACGATCCTTCGCTCCATCGATGAAAATCCCACGGGCCGCCCGGCGGTGGCGCAAATGATCGGGAATGATATTCCCTCACTGGTGCGCATCGCGAAGGAATTGCAGCACCATCCGGTTGCCGCGGTGGACTTGAATCTTGGATGTCCCGCTCCCGTGGTCTACCGAAAATGCGCCGGGGGAGGGTTGCTGCGCGAGCCGCAGCGCGTGGATGCGATCCTCGGGGCATTGCGCGAGGCGGTGGAGATCCCCTTCACGGTTAAAACGCGCCTGGGTTTTGACGACACGGCGATTTTCGACGAACTGCTCCCGATTTTTTCCCGCCATGCGCTGGACCTGGTCACGGTGCACGGAAGGACGGTTTCCGAAGGCTACCGCAGCGAGGTGCATTATGATTTCATTGCGCGCGCGGTGCGGGCGCTTCCCTGCCCGGTCATTGCGAACGGGAATGTCTATTCCGCGCGAAAGGCGCAGGAAGTGCTCGCACTGACCGGGGCGCGTGGCCTCATGATCGGACGCGGCGCAATCCGCAATCCGTGGATATTCGAGCAGATCCGGCAATTTCGCCGCGGGAAGAGCCTGTTCCATCCGAAAGGCCACGATGTGCTCGCGTATGTGCATGCGCTTTACGAGGCAACTTTCCCCGAGGGAGGAACGGAAAGGGGGCAGGTGCAGAAGATGAAGAAATACTTGAACTTTCTGGCGCTGGGAGTCGAGCCCAGCGGACAATTCCTGCATGAGATCCGTCGCGTGGCGACCGAGGCGGAGTTTTTCCGTATTTGCAAAGCCTTCCTCGACCACGGCGAGCTTCTTCCCTTGGAGCCGTATGTCCTCCCGCTCGCAAAGACGGATGTCCTCGCGGGTGAGCATTTGTGAATGAAGATCGCTATTTGATTCCGAGCGCCTTGAACTTCTCGTCTACGAACCGGTAGTGCCGTTCCAGCGAACAGGTCTCCTCGATTTCCTTCACGCTCATTTTTTTGGCGATGGAAGGCTCGGCTTTGAGATTGTCGACGAGCGGAGTTCCGGTTTTCCACGTCTTCATGGCGGCACGCTGCACGGCTTCATACGCGTCCTTTCGGGCGAGGCCTTTTTTCGTGAGCTCGAGCAGGACGGACTGGCTGAAGTAGAGGCCGTTTGTGATTTGCAGGTTGCGTAGCATGTTCTCGGGATAGACCAGCAGGGTATCGACGAGCTGCGTCAGCTTGGAGAGCATGTAGTCCATAAGGGTGCAGGAGTCGGGGAAGATGATGCGCTCGACGCTGCTATGGCTGATATCGCGTTCGTGCCAGAGCGGCACGTTTTCCAGGGCGGCGACGGCATTCCCGCGAATGACGCGGGCAAGTCCGCTGAGACGCTCGCCCGTAATGGGATTGCGTTTGTGCGGCATGGCGGAACTTCCCTTTTGGCCTTCCGAGAAAAACTCTTCCACTTCGAGGACTTCCGTGCGCTGAAGATGGCGGAACTCCGTGGCCCAGCGGTCGATGCTTGACGCGATGAGCGCGAGGGTCGTCATGAATTCCGCATGGCGGTCGCGCTGGACGATCTGCGTGGAGAGCTTCGCGGGAAGGAGGCCGAGGCGCTTGCAGACGCGTTTTTCGATTTCGGGATCGAGGTGCGCATGCGTGCCGACGGCACCGCTGATCTTGCCGACACGGATGCGCTCGCGCGTCTGGGTAAGACGCTCCAGTCCGCGGCCAAATTCATCGTACATCAGCGCCAGCTTCAGCCCGAAGGTGATCGGTTCGGCATGGATGCCATGGCTGCGCCCGATCATCGGCGTGTGCTTGTATTCCTTCGCCTGCTTTGCGATGGCGACACGAAGTTTTTTCAAGTCCTCGATGAGCAGGTCGCACGACTCCAGCATCTGCACGGCGAGCGTGGTATCGAGAATGTCCGAAGACGTCAGCCCCTGGTGAATCCAGCGTGCCGCAGGACCGACGCGCTTGGCTACGCATTCGAGGAAGGCAATGACATCGTGATTCGTGCGCCGCTCGATTTCCTTGATTTCCTCGATGTCGAATCCACCCTTTTTGCGGATGGTCTTGGCATCTTTTGCGGGAATCTCTCCCAGCTCGGCCATGGCCTCGCAGGCGAGGGTTTCAATTTCGAGCCAGATTTCGAATTTGCGCTGCTCCGACCAGAGGGCGCGCATTTTTGGAAGCGAATAACGGGTAATCACACGCGCACCCTACCTGAAAGCGGCATCCCTTGGGGAAGCTTTTTTTATGGATCCGGCCAATGAATCCGTTCAAAAAAGAAAAACCTTCCGGCAGGGCGGCGGGCTGGCAGAATTTCTTCTGGTTCCCAAACCGCACACTGCCGAAAGGTTCGTTTCCCCCTCCATAAGGGACAGGCACTCGCCCGCCCTTGAGAAATCAGTGTCGAACTCGGACGCGCTGGAGTTTGCCGTGGGTCAGGAACTGGACCCTGCCGCTATCGAGCAAATCGACGAGCGCGGCCAGGCTTTCGCGTTTATTATGGGCGTACGATCCAATCGCCACAACCAAATCGCCCAGATTGTAGGCCTTTTTGAGGGATTTTCGGGAAGGTGTTTTCATAATTTAATGAGGTGGATATTTAATAGGGTTAGACATCTCGACTAAGACCATGTTCAAAGATTTTGAAAAAATCTTCAATCGGGGTGAAACCTTCTTTTTCTCTAGGGAAAAGCCTGAGGGAAGAAGGAAGAATTTTAATTAAGGGTGCTTAAATATTGTTTGTCCATTTTATGGATTTTTCTTTGTGGCAGGACTCAGACCGCGGGGTCGTTATTCATAATGGAATCAGGGAAAGGAAGTTGCGCGTGAATTGCTCTCGCTTTGCCAAGGAGCGTCCTTTTATTATTCAGGAAAATGTCCATCTACCGCCGCACACTTCGCTACTTCAGGCCTTATTTGCTGCCGTCGGTGGGTGGGGTGGCCTTTTCGCTCGTGGCGATCGGGTTGAACATGCTGACGCCTTGGCCTTTTCGCTACATCATCGACGGCATCCTGACGACGGAAACCACGCCCTCGGCGGCCTCCGCGCGCGCGGACCTGACACAGTGGTTCGGCAGCATGGATTCCGCAAAGGTCGTGCTCTGGCTATGCGTGGGACTGGTGCTCATCAAGCTGCTGTGGGGGGTGGCCAATCTTTTCTCCAATTATCTTTTCATCCGCGTGGGATTGCAGGGGCTGTTGCAATTGCGCACGGAGCTTTACGCGTATTTGCAATCCCTGCCGCTGAAGTACCATGACACGCGTCGCAGCGCGGATTCCTCGTTCCGCGTGGCGTATGATTCGCAGGCGATTCAGACGATTTACAACAAGGGCTTCACCGGTGTGTTCTCCTCGCTGATCTTCCTCGTCTCGGCAGTGGTGGTGATGATGATCATGGATTGGAAGCTGGCGCTCATTTCCCTGGTGGTGCTGCCGCCAATGGTGATCGCGGTGCAGTATTATTCATCGCACATACGCAGGCAATCGACGACGATCCAGGAACGGGAGAGCGCGCTGCTGACGATCGCGCAGGAGGGATTGAGTGCGATTCGGATGGTGCAGGCTTTTGGGCGGGAGGATTTCGAGGTACGGCAATTTCATACGCGTGCGTCGGAAAGCCTCCAGGCGAATTTGCGCCTGAGCGTGACATCCGTCAAAAGCGCCCTGGTTGTCGGCACACTGATGGCGATCGGGACGGCCTTGATTTATTATGTCGGGTCGGTGCAGGTGCTGCATCGTCATCTCTCGCTGGGAGAATTGACGGTTTTTGCGACGTACATCCTGATGCTTTACCAGCCACTGGAGCAGCTTACCTACACGGCATGGGCGCTGGAAGGGGCGACAGCCGGGGCGCGGCGGTGCTTTGAAGTGCTCGACCGTGCGGACGATGTGTCCGATGCCCCGGATGCGGTGGAAGCGGAGCCAAGCCACGGGCAAATCGAATTCCGCAATGTGGCGTTTGGGTATACGCCCGAGCAAATGATTTTCAAGGACGTGAATCTTCATGTGCTGCCCGGGGAGAGCGTGGCATTTGTCGGGGGCACGGGGGCGGGGAAAAGCACACTATTGAGCCTGGTTCCGCGCTTTTACGATCCTGACCATGGACAGGTGTTGCTCGATGGAAAGGATTTGAAATCCCTTACCAAAAAATCCGTGCGCGCGCAGATTAGCATCGTCCTCCAGGACACCTTGCTTTTTTCCACTACGATCCGGGAAAACATCGCCTACGGGCGTCCCGATGCCACGGAGGAGGAGATCGTCGAAGCGGCAAAACGCGCGCAAGCCTACGATTTCATCATGAAGCTGCCGGACGGGTTTGCAAGCCAGGTCGGCGAACGCGGCGGCCACCTTAGTGTCGGCCAGCGCCAGCGCATCGGCATCGCGCGGGCATTCCTGAAAAATGCGCCCGTCCTTCTGCTGGATGAGCCCACTTCTGCGCTAGATCCGGCGACCGAAAGCGCGATCATGCAAACCCTGCGTGAACTCATGCGGGGCCGCACCACGCTGATCATCACGCATCGCATTTCAACCGTGCACCACATGGACAAGATCGCCGTGCTAAAGGACGGCCGGGTCGCCGAGGTGGGAAGCGGCGCGGAACTGCTTGCGCGCGACGGCGCTTATGCCCATCTTTACCGCTCTGCGCATTATCAATCGCATGAAAAATCATGAGCAATGTAAATTCAGACCGTACCGTCCAGGATGACTGGGTGCAGGGAAAGATTCCGCCAAACGTCACGTGGGGAGAGGGCTTTTACTGCGAATCGCATACGGTCTTCCGTTTCCTGAAAAGCAAGGCGGAGCACGCCGTGGAATTGGGAAACCATGTTTCCTGCTATGCGGGATGTTCCTTTTCCATCGGGCCGAAAGGCTTTTCTTTCCAGCACATTGGGATCCTAAGCTTAGAATTCCACGTGGACAAGTTGTCG
>JADMIO011851694.1_pt1 | contig 84874 bp, 81 predicted proteins | sample 8958161 | NCBI WGS metagenome assembly JADMIO01 (sample SAMN16585339, study PRJNA669376) | soil metagenome | isolation source: Crop rotation soil | place: USA: Cullars Rotation, Alabama | collected 2011 | reverse complement strand
CTTTCCCTGGCCAGCTCCACGTCGCCGGCCGAAATCGAGCCTGCCCCTCATCTGTCAACGCCGCGCCGGGTGAGTCGGCCCCTCAAGTGTCAACGTCCGCCCCTCATCTGTCAGTGAGGGCCAAGTTTTCCGCGAGGTATCCACAACGCCGGCGGCCGGCCGCGGTGTCTCGCACACGGCTTCGACGGCGTTTCTGGCGCGTTTGCAGGGCCATAGACGGCCGCCAGCCCAGCGGCGAGGGCAACCAGCCGAGGGCTTCGCCCTGTCGCTCGACTGCGGCGAGCACTACTGGCTGTAAAAGGACAGACCACATCATGGTTCTGTGTTCATTAGGTTGTTCTGTCCATTGCTGACATAATCCGCTCCACTTCAACGTAACACCGCACGAAGATTTCTATTGTTCCTGAAGGCATATTCAAATCGTTTTCGTTACCGCTTGCAGGCATCATGACAGAACACTACTTCCTATAAACGCTACACAGGCTCCTGAGATTAATAATGCGGATCTCTACGATAATGGGAGATTTTCCCGACTGTTTCGTTCGCTTCTCAGTGGATAACAGCCAGCTTCTCTGTTTAACAGACAAAAACAGCATATCCACTCAGTTCCACATTTCCATATAAAGGCCAAGGCATTTATTCTCAGGATAATTGTTTCAGCATCGCAACCGCATCAGACTCCGGCATCGCAAACTGCACCCGGTGCCGGGCAGCCACATCCAGCGCAAAAACCTTCGTGTAGACTTCCGTTGAACTGATGGACTTATGTCCCATCAGGCTTTGCAGAACTTTCAGCGGTATACCGGCATACAGCATGTGCATCGCATAGGAATGGCGGAACGTATGTGGTGTGACCGGAACAGAGAACGTCACACCGTCAGCAGCAGCGGCGGCAACCGCCTCCCCAATCCAGGTCCTGACCGTTCTGTCCGTCACTTCCCAGATCCGCGCTTTCTCTGTCCTTCCTGTGCGACGGTTACGCCGCTCCATGAGCTTATCGGGTCCACTCGCGAACGCAGAAAGGCCCACCCGAAGGTGAGCCAGTGTGATTACATTTGCGGCCTAACTGTGGCCAGTCCAGTTACGCTGGAGTCACTAGTATTTAGGTGACACTATAGAAGCGGCCGCGACAACTTGTCCACGTGGAATTCTAAGCTTAGGATCCCAATGTGCTGGAAAGATATTACTTATCGGCAAAAATACAGAAGTGAATTAAACAGAATTTGTTCTTTTGATATTAAAGCCTCTTTTTAAATATACTTTATAAAACGCCATCGGCATAATCAACCTTTTGGCAGACATTTTCCCGCTTTCCATCCATTGCATTTTTTTAACGTAAAGAATAAGTGCTTCTTTATTAGGATTAAATTATAAATGATGATAAAATCTCAATCAACCTGGTCAAGACGAGAATTCATGTCTGCTATAACCGGAACTGCGGCTGCGGTGATGCTGTGCCGCCTGAATTCATGGGCAGGCAATGTTATCGATCCTAGGGTTGCTGGAATTGTTGCGGCGACTATTGGAATTGATACCCATAATCATATCGATGTTCCGCTTATTACCTCCGAATTGCCGGGGCCAGATATTGATCTCTATGGCGAAATGAAGCAGTCCGGTTTATCGGCTATCTGTATGACTTTCGCACTGGATTATCAACGGTTGACCAAAGAAGGAGAAGCCTGGGAGCGTTTTCAGAATGCACTGACGGCTATGGATCAGCAGCTGAAAAATAATAAAATGAAGCGCGCGTTGAACCTGGCAGATTTAAAGTCTTCGCATGATAAGCATCAGCCCACCGTTGTTCAGTCAGTTGAAGGCGGCCATTTCCTGGAAGGGAAATTGGACAGGCTGGGCATCGCTTATGATCGGGGCCTGAGACATTTTGGTTTGCTGCATGACAGTGACGCTTCTGTACCACTGGGCGATGTGTATACCAATCAGCCAAAATTTGATGGGCTAACCAGCTTCGGTGCGGATGTTATCAAAGAATGCAACAGGCTGGGTATCCTGGTCGACCTTGCGCATGCTAATATGGGAACTACCGTGGCCGCGCTTAAAGTAACTCAGCATCCGGTGATCATTTCTCACACAGGTTTGGATACGCAATTCGGAAATAACCCCAATATGGCCCGGATGATGAAACCAAGGTTGATCAGTAAAGAGCAGGCCAAAATAGTGGCAGATGCAGGCGGTGTTATAGGTGTATGGACGCGCCTGGCCGATTCGCCATTGGAATACGCGCAGAATGTGAGAGCGCTGGTGGATGTGATCGGGATTGACCATGTCGGTATTGGTACCGATACCAAGTTGACGCCATCTTACAGACCGCGCGGTCAGGGTAATGGCCAGGATCGCGGCAGGCCGGGCGAACGTACTAACCAGGCCTGGCGGGATCAGAAAGCCGGGTTTTATTATGCTGTGGTAGAGGCTATGTTAAAAGTTGGCTTTAATGCGGACGAGATTGGCAAGATTGGCGGCGGCAACTTCTGCCGTGTGTTTGATCTGGCCACTGCGGGGCATCATTAATAGGCAATTGTCAGAATAACAAATTAAGCGAACGAAGCGCTTAAAATTTTGTTAATTGCAGTATGAAAGCATTTTTGGGAATGGGCCTGCTGGGCTCGAATTTTGTCAAGGCCATGCGTAAAAAAGGAGATGAGGTACAGGTTTGGAACCGTACCGCATCGCGCGCAAAGGCATTGGAATCAGAAGGCGCAAAAGCGTTTGAAAACGTAGCGGATGCCGTAAAAGGTGCTGATGTCGTTCACATAACTGTGCGGGATGATGAAAGCGTAGATGAAGTATTGAAAAATGCGGAGGCTGGCTTGAAACAGGGCGCTGTAATCATCGATCATACAACAACCTCAGTTGAAGGTGCAATCACGCGTACCAAAACGTGGAAAGCAAAAGGATTTACCTACCTGCATGCACCCGTGTTTATGGGACCGCCGAATGCTTTGGAGAGTACCGGTTATATGCTGGTCTCCGGCGATCAGGACGTGATCAAAAAAGCAGAACCTGAATTGAGCAAAATGACCGGCAAGCTGCTTAACCTGGGTGCGTTAGAAGGTAAAGCCGCTGGTATGAAACTGGCCGGAAACTTATTTTTGCAAGTGATGACCGTCGGCATTTCTGATATGCTGGCTCTGGCTAAGGGGCTTGGAATTTCAGGCGATGAAGTTCAGGGTTTGTTTAGCGAATGGAACCCGGCGGCTGCAATGCCCGCCCGTCTGAAGCGTATACTAAGTGGCAATTTCGAGCAGCCATCATGGGAACTGGTTATGGCCAGGAAGGATTCAGGGTTGATGATGGCAGAAGCCGAAAAACATAACACACACCTTACCGCCATCCCCGCCATCGCTGATGAAATGGATAAATGGATAGAAAAAGGTTACGGAAGCCAGGACTGGAGCGTTATTGCGAAGGATAATATTTGAAGCGGTGTGAAGCGAGGTGCAAGGCGCATGGCGTTAGAAGAAAAACAATATACACAAACGCCATCCGCCATCCGCCTCGGTCCGAATTTCTATATTTGATTTTTACATTACCCCATGACCCAAAGCCATACCACAAATCCTGTACGACGAATCCTAATTGCAAGCCTGATTGGTACAACCATAGAATTCTTTGATTTTTATATCTATGCTACCGCCGCGGTATTGGTATTTCCCAAATTGTTTTTTCCTGCTGCTGATCCGACGTCATCCACCTTGCAATCATTGGCGACATTTGCTTTGGCCTTTTTCGCCCGGCCATTAGGCGCTGCCTTGTTCGGCCACTTCGGCGATCGTAAAGGGCGTAAGGCTACATTAGTGGCCGCATTGATGACCATGGGACCTTCAACTGTTGCTATAGGTCTGCTGCCGGGTTACCAAACTATCGGCATTATGGCTCCGATATTGTTGTCTCTGTTCCGCTTCGGGCAAGGTTTAGGACTCGGTGGTGAGTGGGGCGGAGCTGTTTTGCTGGCTACTGAAAATGCGCCTGAAGGTAAAAAAGCATGGTATGGCATGTTTCCGCAATTGGGAGCACCAATAGGGTTTCTGCTATCTAGCGGAACATTCCTTGTGTTAAGCAGAGTATTAAACGATCAGCAGTTTTTGGACTTTGGCTGGCGCATTCCTTTTATTGCCAGTTCCTTGTTAGTTTTTGTTGGATTGTATGTCCGTTTAAAAATCGCTGAAACGCCCGACTTTGTCAACGTAATTGAAAAGAATGAACGGGTGAAAGTACCGGTGCGGGATGTATTTGTCAAACACACCAAAGCCATCATTCTTGGCACCTTTGCTTCTGTAACTACTTTTCTGCTCTTCTACCTGATGACGGTATTTACTTTAAGCTGGGGCACATCGGCTTTGCATTACTCTAAAGCGAGCTTTTTGGTGGCGCAGATGATATCGGTAGTGGCGTTTGGCATCGGCATACCCATATCGTCTGTTCTGGCTGATCGCTATGGCCGGGCGAAAATGCTTATCGTGGCAACAGGATCGATTTTTCTTTTTGGTCTGTTTTTCTCCCCTTTATTCAGCACTGGCAGTTGGGAAGTTACTGTTGGCTTCCTGGTATTAGGCATGTTCCTGATGGGATTGACTTATGGTCCGCTTGGTACGGCGCTTGCGGGTATTTTCCCTGCCGCAGTGCGGTACACTGGTGCATCGTTGGCCTTTACTTTGGCGGGTATATTGGGCGCATCGCTTACACCTGCAATAGCTACCAAACTGGCTACGCTTTACGGGCTTAACTATGTGGGTTATTATCTTTCGTTTGCTGCGGCGATCACTTTCCTGGCATTGGTTGCTGCGCGGTCATCAATGAAAGAATAAAGATCAGCTTTTTTGTCTTTTCCTGTTCAAGTAGTTGCGTACAGGTTGATCATAAAATACCATCACCAGGTAGGCGAATGCCGGTAATATGATCAGTCCTGCTATTATAATGGTGGTAAGCTGACCGGTTCCCGGTTTGTACTTAGTTAAATAATTGGCAAACATCCACATTACAGCATAATGGGTCATATATAGCGGGTAGGACAGCTTTCCGGATAACACGCAGACTTTTTTCACTCCCTGCGATAATGCTGCGCCTGCTCCCAATGCGACCAGCAACGGGAAATAAAGTATCACTACCAATGATTCACTCAGCCAGTTCCATTTGTTAGAAAAAGGCATCAGGAAAGCCAGTAATAATAAAATCGATAAACCAATAAAGCCCAGTTTGTTTTTGATGATCAGTTTGAAACGATAAACCAGCACTCCTGCTAAAAATGAATAAGATACGCGGGCGCAACCATCCCAAAAAGTTCCGCCGCTCCAGCCACCCATTAAGTTGCCGGAATGATTGGCAACGTAGAAAATAAAGCCTGCCGAAATGATAGTCAGCGCAATTAAAAAGTACCTGGGGATGCGGCATAAAACAAGCGCATAAAAGACATTGGCGATATATTCCCAAAACAGCGACCATGCGGGTGCGCTAAAACTGAACAGGTTGAAAGCCCTGTCGGCTACCACCGGAAATGGAACAAGCAATAATGATAGCAAAAATACCAACGCAATTTTCCCTGCGCTATACAATTCAGGGTGACCGCCAAACGGATCGAACAGAAAAGCCAATAAGCCCAATACCGAACCGAATATCACCAGCGGATGCAGGCGTATCAACCTGGATTTGAAAAACTCCAGGATACCCATTTTTCCTATGCGATCATCATATGCATATGCAATAACGAAACCGGAGAGGCAGAAAAAGAAATCGACCGCCAGGAAACCATGCCCGATAAAGTTTTTACTGTAATCGGAGAAGACGATCTCCATAAAATGAAAAGTAACTACGGCCAGGGCCGCTACTCCGCGCAATCCGTCAAGAATTTCAAAATGCTTTTTGGTCTTTAAAATGCCGCTATCCAATTTTTCCACGGGCTCAAAATAGGGATTTATTTTATTACGCCGAGGGGAATCGAAAATAGGTGCTCACGCTAACAACGCCGTGAACGCTTGTGAACACCTAATTCCTATAAAATGGGTGGACTATAGCCTTAATATGGGGGATATCTCTGAGGTCGCTGTGCAAAGCCCGACATAGTTTTGTATCAGGAGTAAATCGCCTTCAACAGTTAATGAAATTTAAAAACGCAATAATATGAAACTCAGTTTAATAATGATGACAGCAATAGCTGCTCAAATCACATTGGAGATTGCCTGTTCCAAGGGCAAATCACCTGTAACGCCGGTAAATCCAAAAACCGGCAGAACGATCAAATTTGTTCTGTACACCAAAAAGGATTTTTCAAACAATAACGGAAATATTGCCTTTTCCCTTTTCATCAAAAACCATACGACAACATTGTTCGATTCAACACTATCTGTGATGAAAATAAAGGATATTCCTGATTCCACACATCAATTGACATTTGAAAAAATTGTACCCAACGATGATGGTTCAGACCTCGCCGCCGGGTTTCATTATAACATAGAAAATGTAGGTCATGCCGGGTATACAGATACCAGCAAATCCGGACAAAAAGTTAAAGTGATTGAATACGCTTTTCAATAAGAGTGCGAGCGCATTAGCGTGAAGTATTTCAGGTGCTGGTTACCCGCTCAAATGCATATTTATCCTTTACAAAGAAGCGCAGGTATCTGCCTTTTACCCTTGAAGCCTTTAATTCCTTAAACACTGTTTCAGGAACGTGCCTGTACACATAGGTTTGCCCGGAAACATAGGCTATCGTCAATGTCTTTGTTTCCGGGTCATACTCCATTGTGCTGATCACGGTAGAAGGCATGGCTATCTCATTTCTTTTGCTCTTTGGCAAAATGTGCCCGGGCCTGTTTCAGACCGGTAGCAATAGCCTCGCCCTCGTTGCCGGTGGTTTCCAAAACCTTGTTGGCAATTTCGGTTGCTTTATCCCGTATTTTCCGGGGCTGATTTTTATAAGATGGCGGATAGTCGCCGTTGTGCCATGGCATAGTTACGCTCCTTTCTTGCTGTCTGTTTAATTCAATTGATTAATATCTTAACAAATGCCACAAGATCGGGTTTTAGCAAAGCGCTTGATTAATGCCAGGATAGACATTGCACACTGCCAACTATTAACTGCGAACTAACTTACTGGAACGGATATTCAAACACCTTTAATTTTTCATTGGTGCTGACAGTGTCAAATCTCGACCCTACACCAAACCGGGTATAATAAATAAATCCGGCTTCCAGTAAGGTTCCGTCGTCAGGGACGGTTTTTGAAATAACTATTTTGCTTGCCGGGCCGGGGATGTCCTTAATTTTCATTAGCATTAAAGTGGTATCAAAAATTGAACGCGACTTGATCGTGCCAGCGTTATTCCGGATGGTCAATGCAAAACGGATGGTATCCTCGTCGGTAGAGAAATCTTCATTGGTGTACAAAACGAATTTAACAGTCTTGGTAGAAGAGCCAGGTACAGGCTGGGGCTTTTCTTTTTTACACGATAATATTAAAGTTGCGGCGGTTAGAAATAGTAAAGCAGATGTAAATCTTTTCATTTTTCTAATTTTTTACAAGCAGTTACGGCGATTCTTTTTGGTGGGTTGCCTGGACCGTTGATTGATTTGATTATGATGATTTCGCAGATGAATTAGCCAACATGTCATTGCGAGGATACGAAGCAATCGCATACTATACAGAACCGCTATGCATCTTCACCCTGTAAAGTATGCGATTGCTTCTTCACCCCTCAGGCCGTTCATCGCAATAACCTAACGGGTGAATGCTATAGGTGGCTGCTCTTTAACGCAGGCGATTCATTACTGCCACTAAAAAAAATCAAACCAGGTGCGCTATCACCTTGTTGTATATAAAAGCCTGAACCTTGAAAGGAGCGGAGAAATGGAAAAGATAGTGGTGATTAATAATGATTCTAAAGAAGCATTGCAGGCAGCCAAATATGCCTTCCAACTGGCATGTTTCTATAATAAAGATATCGTATTGGCAAATCTGATCTCGGCTGAGCGGTCAATGTTGAACAAAGTTGCACATTCTGAGGCAGTACCGGCGGGTTTTGAAGTAGTTTTAGGTGACTATGAAAAGCCGGAGACTGTTGGCGACCACCTAAATTGCCTGACAACAGATACTGGCTTCCATCCCGCGGTCCAAAGCATGGACGCTTCGGGTTTCGGGGAACGGGAGATGATTGCTTATGTCAATTTCCATAAGCCATGCCTGATCATTCATGGGTTAGCGGCCGATGTTGAGAATCATAATAATGGCAGGCGGATCAATATGAAGTGGGTACTAAACCGGGTACAGACGCCTGTCCTGCTCGTCCCTGAATTAGCGCAAGTCAAAAAAATCCAAAGAATAGTTTACCTGGCTGATTTGAGATATGCGCAAACACCCGTTATCAATTACCTCGCAAAATGGCGGGTTGAAAATGAAAGTGTGATTGTCGCACACCTCTGTACACAGGGTTTATCTGAGCTGGACAAATCATATGCAGACCATCTTTTCAACAATGAGCTGATGAGGAAGGTGGTTTGTAAAAATTTGTTTTTCTCGAACCTATGCGCAAAAAGTTTTTTCGATACGATTGATGAAGTCGTTCACGGAATGGAAGCGGATATGCTGGTATGTTTAAATCACAGCTATCATTTTACCCAGATTTTTGGCAGCTTGGCTGAGTTAAAAACGCCGGGATATATTTCTGTTCCAGTCCTGGTATTCCCGTCCTGAACCGCCGATTTTTCACCAGTAATTGTTTTTTAACGGCGTTTAAGAGGGTTATGCCGTTTGTTTGATTACGTTGATTCGCAGATGAACTCACTGTCTAAGTGTCCGTACTTGAACAGGCATCCACATTTTAACAATTTAATTTTGTTGGGGATAACAAAGGCCTAGATTTTAGGAAAAAAATAACGCCTTCATAAGGTTCTGTCCGTCTCTTCAATTGGTAGGTCATTAATGCTCACATAACGCCTGGTTATTAAACCATTTACATCAAATTCCAAATTCTCATTGCCATAGGCTCTGAACCATTGCCCCGAAACATTATGATACTCATACTCAAAACGTATTGCGATCCTGTTGTCGGTATGCGCCCAATATTCATTTACGATTTTGTAGGCTAATTCATTTTTCCATTTAATAGCAAGGAAGGGCACAATATTTTCTCTCCCGGTTACAAACACATTCCTGGCCCGCCATTCAGTGTTAATGGAATAAGCTTTTGAAATTTTCTCAGGGTCCTGGCTGTTCCAGGCATCCTCGGTAAGTTGAACCATTTGCTTTGCTGTTTCTGATGTAAAGGGCGGGAATGATGGTCTTTGTTCCATGATATTAAGTTATGAAACGAAAATACATTTTACATTTATAAATCATTTCGGTCGCTTTTAAATTAGTTTATGATTGCTGCAAACTGCTAACTCAAAACCGCCAACTACTTCACCCACCCCTCATACCTCAAAAATTTCACCAACTGAGCATTGTCAACTGATAACACCGGCATCCAAAGCCCAAGCGCTTCGCGCGTCCACCAAAGGTGTTCAGCGTTGCTGGGTTCGGCAAATTTGTAGCGGTATATGACTGCCCGGATAAACCGTGGCGGCTTGCCGGGGAAAGGGTTTTCGGCAAAAAGGCCGGTGGCTACGGGGTCATTATGCAGCAGTTTCCAGACCAGGTTGTAGGTCCAGGGGTATTGCTCGGCGGTGGACATGGAGGCGAACCACATTTGCCAGTCGAGGTGCGGCTGATAGGGTGCTATCTGCGACGGCTGTTTATCTAATCGAACGGGCAAGCCTTTGTAGATATAGGGTTTCCAAACGGCTTTATTGTTGGTGGTATCGTCCATTGTTCCCTCAAATACTACGTTCATTCGTTCCTGCCCAACGCTGCCAAAGGCGCCGTAGGTATTTACCAGGTCGAAGGGATCATAGGAGCTATTCATTATCTGTTGGTTAGATAGCAGGTTAAATGCGGGCTGAAGGCTGAGTAAAGCCACGAGTCCGGCAATGATATACGAAGTGGTCAGCATCGGTTTTGATTCCTCTGCACTATCAGCAGCGACTTGTGCTTTACGAACCAACACCTTTGGCAATAGTTTTGCCCAGTAACCATCATCAAAACAAGCCAATGCCGGGATAATGGTGAGCCAATTCAAAAACGAGAGATTGCCGCTGAAGATGATGCTCAACTGAAATAGTACGATAACAGACCCTGCTATATGCCTGCCTATTCGCGGCCAAAATACAAACCAGGGCGCCACGAGTTCCCCGACCCAGTTGAGCCAAACACCCAGCTTTAGCCAAAAGTGAGGCAAAAAATGAAACCAACGGCTCAGCGGACCGGGTATAGGCTGGGTTTCGAAATGGTAGAACAAAACTGTCCCATTGCGCCAGGCCTGGTCGCCACGGAATTTGATCAATCCCGAGCCCACCATAATGCGGAATATCAGCCAGCGAAATAAAACGATGATAGCCATAGGTGGCGGTCGCTTCGGAAAGGGCCGCATGTCCCATAAAGGGCACAAAAATATAGCTAGAAAGCCTGTTTCGGTCAGCTGTATTTCCCAGCCATAGCCATACCAATCCTGCCCCACATGCACAATAGACATATACAAAAACCAAATCACCACGAGCATCGGCGCATTGGTATAGCCGGCAATCATTATGCATGAGAGAATAAACCCTATCCAGGCTACCGTTAGCAAAGCAGCATTCGAATGCCACAACCAAAAAACGGACGGCAGCCTAACAAACCCGGCAAAGTTTGACCCTAATGAATGGCTTACCAGATTCAAATAATTCCCGAGAGGCAGCAGCCCATTACTGCCAATTAAAGGCACAAGCTGATTGATAGCCACCAGGAATGCCACAGCATACACTACACCCAGCAGCCGCAGGATCATAAACCGGGTAAGCCAATAGGTTGGCGGGTTATCCTGCTCCAGTGTTATGGCCTGATTATCGGTTAAAGCATCTGACAACATTCAATTGCTTTTATTACCTCAAAACAAATCTAACTAAAAAGGTTCAATGTGTTTTTAGAAGATATCGTGAAATGGAATATCAACTAAAACATTATTTTCAAATCTAAATTTTTGATTATCTTTATTATAATTTACAAAGACCGAACCCTTAAAACATGAAAACCCCTATTGCATTCCTCTTATTATTATTAGTTGCAGCCGTTAGTTCCTGCAAGAAAAATTCACCCAAACCGGATAGCAAGACTAGTAACCATGTTTATGTTGCCGGTAGTGCCGGCGCAGCTTCCGATGTGGTTTATTGGGAGGATAATTCGCTTAAAAATTTGACCACTAATTATGCGAATGGAGTAGGCGAAGCTATAGCCGTAAATGGTAAGGATGTATATGTAGCAGGTTACAGATATTCAAACTTAAATACAAATTCCGTACAGGTGGCTACCTATTGGAAAAATGGATTTGCACATACGCTTACCGATACTATATCTCCATCATGGGCCATCGCAATTGCCATTAGCGGCAGTGACGTTTATGTGGCCGGTGTCGTAACTCAAAGCAATGGAATGAGAAGGGCGGCTGTTTGGAAAAATGAAGTTGAAATGCCATTGCAATTTGGCGCAAATGTGGTGTCTTCCGAGGCTACGGGCCTCGCTGTTTCAAATAGTGACGTTTATGTGGTGGGCAATGGTGCTACACCGGAATTTTATGGAATAGCAGCGTACTGGAAAAATGGTGTTGAAACGGACTTGAACGATCCGTATAACAGTCTTGCCCGCGCGACTGCTATTACCGTAAACGGGCAGGACGTTTATGTCGCCGGTGACGTTGGAAGTCAATCTGCAGCATACTGGAAAAATGGCTCACTCACAGCGCTTTCGGCCGATGGTATATCTTCTTTTGCCACTGGCATCCAGGTTCAGAATGGGGATGTTTATATCGCGGGGGAAGCCTATCCTGTGGTCAATGGACAAACAGCAAATTTTGTGTACTCCATGGTTTATTGGAAAAATGGTTCCGTCGTTAATACCGATTGGAGAAATCATAGCTCCAGCGTAATGAATGTTGGTTCAATGAAAGTTATCGACACTAATGTATATGTAGCGGGCTCAATAGGCGTAAACCCGGTTTACTGGAACAACGGCAGGGTTACCAAGCTTAGCTCCGGCGCAGGTACAGCAATGGGCATTACTGTTGCCAACAATTAAGTGTGGAAATTTAAAAACGCATTCTTTCCTGCAAACAAAGCGGTTTTTATAAATGTTTATTATATTTGATTACCAAGTCATTAAACCAAGTTTCGGTGAGGTCTTCTGGGCCGCATCATTATAATCATTTAAAAAACTACTGCAATGAAAAATTTACTCTTATCATTTGCCATTATGCTTACTGTTGGCATAGGAATGGCATTTACCGGTAACGAAACTGAACACCTGAAAGGCTATATCGGCGATTCGCACTGTGCGGAAAGCAAATCGGATATGGGCGCAAAGGAGGCACGTATTAAATGCGTTAACAAATGCATGGCCAGCGGTGCAGCGGCTGTATTAATTTCGGGCGACAAGGTGTATAAAATCTCAAACCAGAAAGCAGTGAAAAAATATGCCGGAAAAGATGTAGAAGTGGATGCCAACGTTAATAACGATACTATCGAGGTTACCAAAATAATGGAAGCCAAATAAAGAAACAAAACCTAAATTGGGGCCCGGGACTGAAGTCTGCGGGCTCTTTTTATTTTAACTATGTTGGATTGAAAATTCAAATTAGTTATTAGTTTTAAAAATTATAACCCTACGAACATGAAAAAACTTCCATCATTCATCCGCCTGTTGGTGCAGGCGCAATTCATTTTAAGCTTATTGGCTTTTAGTTCTCTCAAAGCGTCCGCACAGGAAAAAATGGTCAAAGACCCTGACGTGATAGGCCGATGGGATTTGAACCTGGAGAAAGACGGTAAAATATTGCCATCATGGCTAGAGGTACAGAAATCGGGTACGCATACACTGATCGGCCGATTTGTATATGCATTCGGCAGCGCAAGGCCGATCTCTGAGGTAAAAGTGAATGGCACTAAATACAGCTTCTCCATCCCTCCGCAATGGGAACCGGGGAACCGTAATATGGATTTTGAATTCGAAGTAAACGGCGACGCTATAAAAGGCACTATGGTTTATACCGACGGTCAAACCTATAATTTCAGCGGCGTTCGTGCACCTTTAATGGCCCGTACCAAAACACCAACCTGGGGTGCGCCCATCAAAATATTTAATGGCACAGACTTGAAAGGCTGGCATACTGACGGCAAAAACCAATGGGTGGTGGAGAACGGCATGCTGCGCAGCAAACACTCAGGCGCTAACCTGATGACCGACAAAACTTTTACTGATTTTAAACTGCATATCGAGTTCCGTTACCAGCAGGGCAGCAATAGCGGCGTTTACCTGCGCGGTCGTTATGAAACTCAGATCATCGATACCAAAAGCGGCGAGCCTGAACCGATCAATAACCAATTCAGCTCCATCTACGGTTTCCTGCCACCAAATGTAATGATGGCAAAAAATCCAAATGAGTGGCAAACCTATGATATTACCCTGGTAGGCCGCATGGTAACTATAGTAGCTAACGGTCGTACGGTGATCAGTAACCAGATCATCCCGGGTATAACCGGCGGTGCTATCAATAGCAAAGAAGCAGAACCGGGACCTATATTGTTACAAGGGGATCATGGTCCGATTGATTACAGGAATATTGTTTTGACTCCGGCTAAATGATAAAAGCTAAAAAATAATGTCATTTCGACGAACGAGGGGGAAGAAAGCGGGGGTGTGAGGAGAAATCTTATGCAACCTGCATTGTTCGCTTTGCTAGTGGTATAAGATTTCTCTTCGTTCCTCGTCGAAATGACATAGCTTTTTGTTCGTGGTTGCTCAAAGTTTTAAAACCATTCGCCTCGGAATCTGTTCTTTTCTGACACAAACAACCAAGCCATGAACGATCAATTATTTGCCGCCGAATTTGCCAAAGAGCTCGAAGCAGAAACCACATCAACCTTAAAATGCCTGGAACGTATCCCGCCTGAACTATTTGGCTGGAAACCGCATGAAAAATCAATGGAATTAGGTTACCTGGCCTTGCTGGTGGCTGAAATACCGATGTGGATCACGCACATCATCAAAAAATCCGAGATCGATTTTGCGACATTTCAGCACATGAAGGCCGAAACAACGCTCGACCTGGTAAATCACTTCAGGCAAAACGTTGTTGAAGCAAAAAATGCATTAAGAGAAATAAAAGAAGGCGATCTTTCAGAAACATTTTATCTAAAGGCCAACGGTAATGTTTTGTTCAGTTCGCCGAAGAAAGAACAGGTAGAGTCAACTATCAATCACATGGTGCATCACAGGGGACAATTAACGGTCTATATGCGCTTGAATGATATAGCAGTGCCATCTATTTATGGACCATCTGCTGATGACAAGAGCTTTACTGCCTGATAGCAAATTTTCAGTTGCTGTTTTCGTCAATAAAATAGTTCCCTTTTAGAGCGACTGGTCAGGATTTGCCCGGAAATGTTTAGTTTTGCCGCATGATACCTAACCTTATAACAAGCGTAAAGAAAATCCTGATCCTATCATTCTTGTTAGCCGCAAAATTAGCATTTGCCCAGACTGATACCTTAAACATGCCAATGCATGACGGCAAATTGGAATACACAGGCACAATCCCGATAAGTAATAAGACCAATTTCCAGTTGGATACTACGGCTAAGGGCTGGTTTAACCGTTACGTCCCCTACCGCAAGTATATCGATTCAAATACCAATAGCAGTGTTTTGGCGCAAGGCGCGCTGGAATTCAGAATGACGACAACCTCATTAGCCCTGGTAAAGTATACCTTTCTTCTTTGCTTTGACATCCAGATCGATTGTAAAAACAATAGTTATAGCTATAAGGTCTCGAATGTCTTTTTTACACCCAGGAACGAATTCTTTAGAAAAGTTGTCATTCATGAGACTAGTCCCGAATACCTGATCGACCTTTACCATAAAAAGCACATGGGTTTTGCCAATTCTATCAACCTTGGCAGAAAGAAGGTGCGGGAATATCTGACACGCACCAATGATACGATTTTGGCCTGCATTGCATCGCTAAACCAGGCCATGGCAAAGTAAAACAGCAGTCGCGCCCTTTCAAATAATTACGCCATTCCGTATCATTGTTCCTGACGGTATGAACAGGTCAGCTACCTATGGAGGCACTTTTAAATACGATCAGGTATTTTATCCCACTTTCAACCTCTGATGAGGAAGTTGTACGTGGATTATTTCATAAAAAGGTTTTCAAAAAAGGCGAACATTTACTACAGGCGGGCAATGTGTGCCGTTATGTCATTTTTATCGAAACCGGGCTTGTAAGATATTACATCAACAGCGACGGCGAAGAGCGTACCAATTACTTTAATAAAGAGGGGGAGTTTGTTTGCGACTACCTGAGCTTTTTGCCGCAATCGCCGTCGAATGTAAACATACAGGCGCTTGAGGATACCACCATATTTGCGATCAGTTTTAATGATATCCAGGAGTTTTACAGAGAGGTGGCACACGGCGAACGATTTGGCCGCCTGGCCATAGAGCAGGTGTTCGTGAGTATCATCAGCCAGATTGGGTCACTATATACAGATTCGCCCGAGGAACGCTACAGCAAGTTCTTATCAAATTTTCGCGACTTGGTCCAACGCGTCCCGCAATATTACATCGCCTCCTATGTAGGCATTAAACCACAATCATTAAGTCGTATCCGCAAACGTATTGCCGGCAAGCATTAGTTAACCTGGGTGAACGAACCGGGAATTTTCATTGCTGAATTTTGTGCTGTTAAACAAATAACAGCATATGGAAACAATTGATCAAAACAGCAAATGGGGTGCCCGTTCGGCATCTTTTTGGATGACACTGCTTATTGCAGCCGGGATAATTTTTGTAGGAATTAGATTTATCGTCTACCCCCGCGCAGGCGCCTTCGGTTTCGGAATACCATTTACCAGTGACAGCGATATCGCCTTCGGCCGTATAAAGGGCATCCGTGATATATTTTCGGGCGTAGTACTTCTTCCGCTCCTGTTTTTAGGTATGCGCAGAGCAACTGCATGGGTATTTACTGCGGCCATTATTATCCCTGCTACTGATTGCCTTATCGTAGTGGCAACTAACGGCCCGTCAGATATTCAACATCTGCTCATCCATGGCATTACTGCCGTATTTATGGTGATAACCAGCTTTCTTCTGTTCAGGGACAAAACCTTTAAAACTGCTTAATTATGAATACGATGATTTTATTGAATATATTTTTGATAGCTCATTTAACCGGCCTGACCCTAATGGCGGGAACTACAGTAGCAGACACGGTAACCTTCAATGCATTTTCAAAAAGCTTACAGAAGGAAGGAACGCCGGGATTAAACCTGCTTGCTTTGATGGATAAATTTTCGGCCTTGCTGGGGATTGGCGCCGCATTGCTTATTATTTCAGGAACGGGTATGATGATCATTACCCACGGCGCATTTGCCCATCAAATATGGTTTAAAATTAAGCTGGTATTGATCCTGGCACTTATACTTAATGGATTTGTAGTTGGCGGAAGACAAAAATCAAAACTAAAAAAGTACCTCGATGCCGGTGAGCAGGCACAAGCCGCGATCAGAAATATCAAGCTATTTTACCTGTCGCAAATGGGACTTTTCCTCACAATCATATTGCTCAGCATTTTTAAGTTCAACTGAGTAATATAAAGCGCTAATCAGGAATTGATCAATTATGTACCAGTTTCGATTTTTTGATCACCAGCGATACTACCTGTAAGAGATTGAATGGCTGAAACGGGGTTTTAAGTATCAGGTCCGCATCGCACCGGTTTTCAAGCGGTTCATCAGCAAACATATCGGATAGCAATATTACCGGGGTATTTTTGGTTTGTGCTTGTGCTTTTAGCATCAGGCAGATAGCATGGCCGCATATTTCGGGAAGCCACTCGTCTATAATAAAGCAATCGGGGCGCAGGAAAGCAAGTTCTTGCATAGATGAAAAAGAAGGTAATGCGCTAACTATATAGCCTCCGTCTTCCAGTAGTCCGGCTATCGCTTCGAGGTTAGATTGGTCGCCTGTAATTACAACAATGTGTTTCCGCATAATGAATTCGGGGGTTAAAACAGGTCAGGGGAACCTTAAGTAATTTCTTAATTATACGGAGTAAGGGCAGCTAAGTTGCGGTTTTTTTCTAAAAAAAGGAGTAAAAATGAGATAGTATTTATATGTTTCTTTATCGTAAATTTTCTTGTTAACATATAATAATTAGTTAATCAAAAGTTTAACAAGTACTAATAGCAGAAAGGTATTATTGCATATAAATAAATGTCATTTTAAATGCGTTTATCCTATGCCCCGATATCACTTCTGCAATTTTTCCTGATCTCTTTCCTGACCCTTTTTCTTAAGCTTGACGTAAAGGCGCAATCAATGCTCGCAGTTAATTCTTCCCGTCATCATTTTGATCAAAGTCCGTCTGATAATGACTATTCAGCATCCACAAGAGAAAGATATGAGGGAACTGTGCTCGATCAAGAACATTCGTCTACAGTAAATTTTCTGCGTAGCCAGGGTTCGTTTTTACAGGGCAAAGGCGTTGGAAAGATTAACATAGGATACCACCCAATGCGTATCCGGATATATAGCGCCAGCATTCAAAATAGCATGCATATAACCGTTAAGCTTTTTAAAGTGGTTATTGTGCCGTTGTGGTGTATGCGGAGCAGTAAGTATTAACTCAATTCAATCCACACCGGCCCATGATCGCTTGATTTTTCCCATCCACGTACATGACGGTCGACGCCTGCCGATTTGAGGCGGCTATCCACTTGCGGGCTCAGCAGGAAATGATCGATACGTAAGCCCGCATTACGTCCGTAAGCATCGCGGAAATAATCCCAAAAAGTATAAATGGTTTCCTGGGGATGTAGTTTGCGGATAGCGTCCGTCCAGCCTTGGTCGAGCAGGCGCTTGAAAGCGGCGCGTGTTTCAGGACGGAATAAAGCATCCTCTACCCAGCGCTCCGGCTTATAGGCATCGATCTCGGTTGGTATTACGTTATAATCACCAGTCAGCACCACTGGGAGCCCGGAAGACATCAGATCGCCTGCATGGACGATAAAACGCTCCATCCAGCTGAGTTTATAATCAAACTTTGGTCCGGGCGCCGGGTTGCCATTTGGTAAGTAAAGTCCGCCTACTATCAGGCCGTCAACCTCAGCCTCAATGTAACGGCTGTGCAGATCTTCCGGATCGCCGGGAAGAACACGGCAGCGCTCCTTTATTTCCAGGCCGCGGGTCAATATCGCGACACCGTTCCAGCTTTTTTGACCATGCCATATTACATTGTAGCCCGCGTCTTTTATCGGTTGTTCAGGGAAGTTTTCCTGGGGCGCTTTCAGTTCCTGCAGACAAACGATATCAGGCTGGGTTTCGCCGAGCCAGCGAAGTAAAACAGGCAGCCTGCTGTTGATGCCGTTAACGTTATAGGTTGCAATTCTCATGGCAGATGGGTTTGATTTGAAATCAAACTTAATGAAAAAACAATATCAGCGCTGAACTTTATTTTGGTTTTTGAATCGGCGAAAACCACACATTGCAGCGGGTAACAAAGCCGAGGCTTTCGTAAACCTTTATGGCACGTTCGTTATCCGAGCGTACGTGCAGATAAGGTATTTCACCAGCCGACTGTATGCGGTTGATTTGATGGGTAAGCAATTGCCGGGCATAGCCTTTCCCGGTATGACCGGGATGCGTGCAAACGGCACTTATTTCAGCATAGTTAAAAGCATGCAGGCGCTGACCCGCCATGGCAGCCAGTTCGCCATTCTCAAAAACACCGTGATAATGACCAAAGTCGATTGTCCGTTCAGCAAATGGGCCGGGATTGGTCAGCTTAGTAAGAGAAAGCATTTGCGGAACATGTTCCTGCGTTAAGGTGATCAGCTCTGCCGTAGGTTCCCCAAGAGCAACACCAGGATTGTAGATCATCTGGTTGCCTTTAATTCGATCCAGCATCTTCCATGGAGCAGGTATTTCCATCTCATTCAGTGCTACAAATAAGAACACCCGGCCTTCGGGTGATAGGTCATAAAGTTCCTGGAAGTTTTCTTTGGTGTTTTCCTTAAACCCAACAAATGGCGATACATCCCGGTCGAAATACCTTACGTGGTCGTTGCCATGGTGAAGATCTTCATTACCCGATATCAAAGCATTCCAGGCCGGGTTATCCAATACATGTTCCATCGGGGCAAACCTATGAAAAAGCGCCGCCAATAAAAAGCCTGCGGATAGTTGTAATGTTCAGGCACTTGCACCGACTAAGCCGGAAAAAGAATTATTAAATCAACAAAAATCAATCATGAATTTTAAAAAAACAGGTTACGCTTTGGGCGTAGCAGGAACATCGCTCGTGTTATTATGGATAGGAATATTAAAATTTACCCCCTCAGAGGCAATGGGAATAAAACCCTATGTTGAACACAGTTTAATTAGCTGGCTGTATGCGATTGGCAGTGTGCGGCAAGTATCCGGCTTTATTGGAATATTTGAGATAGTTACTGCCATATTACTCCTGGCTTCCTTTTGGAGTAGCCGAGCCGGATTAATAGTAGGCTGTCTGGCGGCTATCATATTTTTAACTACGCTCAGCTTCTTATTAACCACTCCTGGTATCTGGAAAACAATGGACGGCGTGCCGGTTACAGACTTTTTTGTGCTAAAAGATCTCGGATTTTTGGCGGTAGCGCTGCAAGTTATTGGTAACAATTCAAATAGTATTGAGGCTAAAACACTATAAATTAAGCAAATAAAAGGCCTTGCGCTGAAGTTCGGGGCCTTTTTAAAAAAAATACCGGCCCTGCCCGGCCGGTACTCAAATCCAACTAACCAAACGGTTCCCAATACAGTTAGATATTGTATATTTAAAAATAACATCGAAGTAATACGCTTTGTTCTTCATTATGCGTGATGTCTTAAATACTTGACGATGAGCTTAAAATACTTGACGTAAGAGAATGGATGCCCTCTTTATTGATCGTAAATTGCATTATGTTAAATTGGATATATAATGGCTAAAAATGTAGTTTACTGGCTCAGCAAATACAAGGTATTCTACATATTGACGTGGATGGTGGCATCGTTCATGGTGATGCTCATCAATTATAACCCGCGTACACCCTGGATACCCCAATGGTGGGGCCATATGATCATTCTCGGTACCGCCGTGCCTGTTAGCTATTACACCGCCTATAAACTTACCCCAAGGTATCTTTACGCCCGCAAAATCGGCGCTTTTATTTCTTATTTGCTGCTGCTAGCATTTTTGAATGCGGTGGCTACATTCTTTTTTGCCTTATATGTTTACCAGTTGGTTACCGGTATACTTGTTTTTGGTTCCGTTTTAAGGTTGGTTTCTTTGTTTTCTGAAACTGTACAGATCGATATTACGCTTATCGCCACTAGTTGTATCATCAAAATTGTAACCGACCGCTATTTTATGGAGCAGCAGATCCTTGAAATAGAAAAAGAGCGCGTTACCTCTGAGCTTAATTTCCTGCGCTCGCAGGTAAACCCGCATTTTCTTTTCAATGTGATGAATACCATCTATTTCCAGATAGATAAAGGCAATACTGACGCCCGGCTCACGGTCGAGAAATTTTCTGAAATGCTCCGGTACCAATTATATGAATGTAATACAGATAAAATACCGATACAGAAAGAGCTGCATTACATCAAAAATTACGTGGCTATTCAAACCTTACGGGTCGAAAAGGAATCAGATATCAACTTAGCTATTGAAGGTGAAATGGATGATTTTTCGATAGCGCCATTGCTGATATTGCCAATCATTGAAAATGCATTTAAGCATATTTCGAACTTTAAGGAGGCCGGCAAAAACAAGATACAGATCACCATAAAAAAGCAGCATGAAGATACCCTGATCGTTGATACCATAAATACTTATGACCTGGCAAATGGGCAAAAGCATTTAATGCAGACTGGCGGCCTGGGCATACAAAATTTGCAAAGGCGCCTGGCGCTGCTTTATCCCGACAAACACCAACTGGATATCAATAAAGAAGAAGGCATTTTTCAAACCGTACTCAAATTGCAGTATAATGATTAATTGTTTGATCGTAGACGACGAGCCGATTGCCCGCCAGGGTATACAGGAATATATTGACCAGGTAGAATTTCTGCATGCAACAGCCATATGTAAAAATGCCATCGAAGCAAGCTCCGCGCTTCAAAATAATCATATCGACCTGGTTTTCCTGGATATACAAATGCCAAAAATTACCGGGATCGATTTCCTGAAAAATTTGAGCAATCCGCCGTTGGTAATCTTTACCACCGCTTTCCCTGAATATGCTATTGAAGGTTATGAATTAAATGTGATGGACTACCTGTTGAAGCCCATAAGTTTTGAACGGTTCTTTAAATCAGTACTGAAGGTTCAGGCCTATCTGAGCTTGAGATTGAGGCACGAGGTGACACAGGTAGAGAATTACTTTTTTATCAAATCGAATCAGAAGATTGAAAAGGTATTGATTGAAGATATCCTGTACGTAGAGGCGCTATCAAATTATGTTATCCTCTACACCAAAAATAAAAAGCATATTGTCTACATGAGTTTTAAAGGGATGGAAAGCCAGCTGCCTGAAGGTCTTTTTATTAAAATACATAAGTCCTACATCGTCGCGGTGAATGCCATCCAAACCATTGACAATAATGAAGTGATTTTGGCTGATCATATATTGCCTATCAGCAAAAGCTACCGTACGCAGGTAATGCAGCGTATTGAAAGAAATCTTTTTAAAAGGCTCTGAAACTAATAGTTTACATAAGCCTCATCAAAACTGCCATCATCATATAGGTCGATCAGGCCATAACCCGGAGCTGTTTCGCGGCGGTTGCCTTCCCACCAGGCACCACTCACAGCGCCATTGCAGAGATAAGTAACGTTATTATAAACCACTTTATCGCGCAGATGGATGTGCCCGCTCAGGCATAACTTCACATTAGGGTGTTTATAAAAAAGCTTGATGATCTTCGAAGTATCGGTATGCATATCACCGCCAAGCATTTCCCACTTGTTGACGATATCATCCTCGATCATCAATGTTGCCGTAAGAATAGGTATATGCGACATTACCAGCACGGGCGTTTTTGGATCAATAGTATTCAACTCATTTTCCAGCCATGCAAATTGCTCATCACCCAGTTTGCCGATGTACCAGGTGCCGTCAATATCCAGATGGACGCTATCTAAAATAATGAATTTCCAGCCGCTAGTCTCAAAGCTGTAATAAGCTTTGGAAAGCTGAAGCTGATCCATCGAATACTTTTTGCCATATATAGCCTGGCCTTTGTCGTTTTCGTTCCACCAGATATCGTGATTACCTAAGCAGTATTGAATTGGCAAACTGCACTCGGCTTTCATGATGTTGTGAGAAAGCGTCCATTGCTTGTTGATGGTATCAATATTTTCTTTGTTCATGTCGAATACGATATCCCCGCCATTAAGGATCAGGTCGACTTTAGGGTTTTGCTGCTGAACATGGTGTAAGCACTTAGCTAGTTTGCCCGGCGCACCAAATTGATCCTTCAGGTGAATATCTGTTAGATGTCCCACCCTTAAAACTTTCTTTTTTTCAGTGCTGATATCCAGTTTTTTCAGGGCAGGGGTTAACAGATATAACCCCGACATTTTGAGTGCGGTTCTTCTTTTCATGGTGAGCAAATACAATTCGCTATAAAAGTATTGTAAGTTGCCGTTTCCGGGAAATCGGATTGATTATTTAATATTAGAATAATATTGCATCAGCTAATGCTCCATTGGAGCTACCGCTTTGTTGAAAAACGAGCAATTAAATTAAGTTAATAGAATCCCCTCTTTTTTGCTTGCAAAAGAGAGGGTGGTCGGGCGTAGCAATGACCGGGTGAGTAGATCTGCGAGCGATATTAACGCCAATGCATTACGCAAGTGCCTATCCTGAGTTTTACTCCTTCCTCTAAATTTAGAGGAAGGTATTGCACTAACCCTATAGGGGCATCAATCATTCTTCAACCCGATTTGGTGGTGCATATAATCCGTCAGATATTCATTGTTCATGAAAAAGTCGATACCGAAAATGGTACGGTAATCGCCGGTCACGTTCGGGTTTTGAACTTGTGTTAAATTGGTCGCCGTGGTAGTAGTATATGTATACGTAAAGCCCATTGTGGTAGTAACGGTCACCTGCGTACTTGCCGGAAGCGGACCGGTACTCATCAAAGCAAATTTGTTTTCAATGGTAGAGAAAAGCGGCGTGCCAGTATCAAATAAGATATTTCCGGTTATGGTCTGATTGCTATAAGTAATAGTACCCGGAATGTTGGCCGAATATCCGCCAACGCTGCTGTAAGTTAGCGGGTGCATAATAAACCCGTTCGAGGTGATATCTGCCGAACTTAAACCAACCGTCAGCAATTTGGATACGTAAGTTCCTGAACTGCTGAACATAGTTCTCGGCAGCACAGCCAGTTTAAACCCGCTAACAACGCTGGCATTATTGTTAAAATACATCAACGGACTTACTATAGACGAATTTGCATAACTCGATCCCGGTCCTACACCAAAAATATCCAGCGCATGATTAACTGTCTCCGTTTTACCTGAAGTCTCATCAACCACTTTGTAATATAAAAATAGCGGTACCCGTTTCGCGCTCATGCTTCCGTTTGCATCGCCAATGGTAAGCGGGGCGTAGGCCAGGTAGCCATATTCTTTGGTCAACCCGGTTTTGTTGCCGTAGCTGAGGGTATATTGTCCTGCTCTAATGGTAATGCCATTTACGGTAACAGAGTCACCTGTAAATGTTATGCCAGATGCAGTTATCATGGCGTCAGGTATGATGCCGTGTGCATCAATAGTCATTCCGGAAGATCCTGTATCAAATACGCTGTAATAGTTAACTGATTGGGTGCCTATTTTTGAAACGGGGATAAAAGCACGTTTCCCGCTGTCTACGCCATATTCATATAGACCAAGCACATTTGTCTCGGTCGTGACCGGTTTGGTTTTGTCTTTTGAGCAGGAACCAACGAAGATGATCAGCCCAACCCCGTAGAGTAACCAAAGTATATTTGCTTTCATTTTAGTTTAGTGGGATATTAAATTTGGTATTAAATAGGTAATAACGCAGAAAGACCAAATGTTTTATCCGAGGGTAAAAATTTTGTTTAACAGCATTTTACAAATATATACGTGTTTTACCCCTTTGAGGTTGGCTTCATCTGGGGCATATTGGTTTTATCGGTTATGGTGCGGATCACTTCGTCCAGCTCATGGGCCGAAGTAAGCAGGTAATTGAGGGTGTTCTTTTTTTCTACCATATCCTGGTCGGGGTCATTGATGAGTTGGATAAGACCCATAATTCGTGCAAGCGGAGCCCTTATCACGTGCGATTGCAGCCATGATATTTCCTTCAAATTTTCATTCTGCTCTTCGATTGCTTTTATATAGGTTAATCGTTCGGTTATGTCTTTAAAATATACGGCTAAGCCTTTTTCTGAAGGAAAAGCACTGATATCAAACCATGTATCATTTTGCGGAAAGTAATCCTCAAAACGTACTATACTATTGGTCTCTAAAGCCAGGTGATACTTTTTGTACGACTCAGAATCTATAAAGTCCGCATATACATCCCACAAGTTGCGGTCAATGATATCAGCTTTAGGCATGCCCAGCATCTTTTCGGCCATACGGTTCCAATAGGTCACTACCCAGTTTTTGTCAACTGCAAAAAAAGCATCGCCAATGCTTTCCAGTATAGTGTTTCGCTCTTCCAGTGCGCTGGTCCCAATTACTTCAGCCTTTTTGCGTTCATCAATATCCTGGAGCGAACCATAAACACGGGTGCATTTTCCATTAAAAAACTCGGGCTCAACAATAACACGCACCCATTTTTCATTGCCTTTTGCAGTGATGATCTGTAATTCTGCTTCAGCATGAACGCAATTTTTAAAGGCATCTTTCATAACCCTTGCCATAGTATCACGATTTTCGCCTTCCTTATAAAAGTTTACGGACTCCTCTATAGTGGGTTCGTAACTAAGCGCGGCTTCGTGTATTTGCCGGGTTATGTCAGACCAATACATGGTCATAGTAGCAGCATCTATTTCCCAGCCACCAATTTTTGCCAGCTTATTTGCTGCGTAAAGTAAATCTTCAAGCCCACGCTTTTCAGTAATGTCCCTGAAATTGCATAAAATAGCATCGATATCCGGGTCGTCGAGCTTATTGGTAAAAATGCTTTCAAGCCAGATGAAATGCCCCTGGCGATGTTTTACTCTATAAATACAGTTAACCGATAGTTCCGGGTTATTTAGCGATCTGTTCATGCACGACCATACTTTTTTACGGTCATCAGGGTGAATAATGGTATTAAACTCTTCGCCGGCCCTGGCCTCTGCGGTCCATCCCGTTATCTTTTCGGCCGATTTGCTGCGATAGATCACCTCCAGGTTCTTATCGAACAAGGCGATGCCATCGTAGCTTTTTTCAACCAGTTTCCTGAAACGGGTATCTTCAGATGCCTGTCCTGATTTAAGCTGTTCGCTTGTAGGCTTATTATGTTCTCCTGAACCTGAGTTAGTTAGCATAAATATTCTCCAAATTAGAATAAAGGGCATTTGGGAGCAACGACGACCCTTACTATTGATTGTTTACAGTTTAGGGGTATTACAAATTTTGATGTTTAACGCTTTAAAAACAACCCGTGTTTTCACGGTATTTGAACTTTTTCAACACAGCAGTTATCGCTACCTATTTAATACGGTCATTTTGTACTTTTGTTCGTGCCCGCTCCTGTAAAAAAAACTGTTGTACGAAAAAAAGCACCCGTAAGAAAAAAGGCCCCCGCTAAAAAGAAAAAAAGCAATGGCTGGCCCATACAATTAAAAATTGCTATCGCGGGTGTGTTATTGATATTACTATCTCCTTTTTATTATGGTTATGTAGTAAAATCATTCACCTCGACCTGGCGATGGATTCGCGACATAGGCGAGGAACCACACTACCGCACCTATAAAAGCTTTAATATCCGGATACCTGATAAATATGCGATCCATGGCATCGACGTATCCTATGCGCAAGGAAAGATCGATTGGCAAAAAGTGAAGAACATGGAAGAAGACAGCGTACACATCAGCTTTGCCTTTATTAAAGCAACAGAGGGCGTTTTACTGGTCGACTCGTATTTTCAGCGTAACTGGCGCGAGGCACCTAAAGTGGGGATCATTTGCGGTGCTTATCATTACTTTAAACCATCAAAGAGCGGCAAATGGCAGGCGAAGTTTTTCCTTCAAACTGTTAAGGTCGAGAAAGGCGACTTCCCGCCGGTGGTAGATATTGAAGAACTAAATGGCACTAACCCTAATAAAATGCGCCAGGAATTGAAGGAGTTTTTAACCTATATACAAAACAAAACGGGGGTAAAGCCCATCATCTATTCAGGGATCAGTTATTATAAAGATTACCTGGAAGGATATTTCGACGGGTACCCGCTGTGGATAGCGCATTATCATCAGGCACAGCTCAATCTAAATCCCGAAACCAAATGGCTTTTCTGGCAGCACTCTGACAGAGCGACTATAAATGGAATCGGGCATGTGGTTGATTTTGACGCTTTCAGGGGGGATAGCCTGGCTTTTAGGCGGTTGTTGATTCAATAAAAATAGTTGCTGACGAGACTTTTATGCAACACTATTAGAGGTATATGAAATATAATGATTATGTCATTCGGGGCATTCTTACCAATAACCAATTTGGGATAACAGCGGTTACCGACCTTAAAAGCATTAATACTCTTTATTTAGTTCGGGAGGAGTTTAAGTTTATTGAGAAATTAATTCAAAGTAACAATATTGAAGCAATCCAGAATTTTTCTCAAAATGGAGTTAAAACAGGCGAGTATCTCGACATAATGTCTTTCACAGATCAAAATGGCAATCAATTTATTGTAGCTATTTATGATAGTGATGCTTTGGAGCAAGATCCTCAAGTAATAGAAATCTATAGTTGCTGATCCAATAATTTCTCTTTCGACGTTTGTCGTAATTCGCCCTCCGTATTGCCGCATTCAGCTGTTTTACAGCCCTTATTTTGCCATTATGTTTGTATTGTTGGTTGCTGGACAACCTGATCTGACGTAGAGATGGGGCTCCGATGGAGCCGGCGATGCGTTTTAACTTTTCTATAAACAGGTAGTCCCGATGGGACTTTGCCGTATAGGCTCCATAGGAGCCACCTGTCTATAGCTAAAATAATAAAAAGGTAAACTCCATAGGAGTATCCTGACCATTCGCCATCCTTCCGTCGATTCATGTTTAAAACAATTAACACCTATACTTTGAAATATTTTTGCAGAAAAATTTGGGAAACCGAAAGGTTGCATTTATATTTGAAACCAAAAGGTTTCATATTGTATGAGAAGAGATGTGTTTCAGGCGATTGCCGATCCGACGAGGAGAGAGATTTTAGGAATGATAGCGCACAAATCGCTTAATATAAATTCGGTGTCGGAGAATTTTGATGTGAGCAGGGCGGCGATTTATAAACACATGAAAATACTGGCCGAGTGCGGTTTGCTAGAGATAAAGCAACAGGGGCGTGAGCGTTTTTGTGAGGGCCGTTTGGAAAGATTGAATGAAGTATCGGACTGGGTTGAACAGTACAAGCAGTTTTGGGAAGCGCGGTTTGATTCGCTGGATAATTACCTGAAAGAAATACAATCAAAAGAGAAGAAAAATGGCAAAAGGAAATGAGTTTGAGTTTACCCGCGTATTTGAAGCCCCTCGCAAACTGGTATTTAAAGTTTGGAGCGAAGCAAAGCATCTAAGCCAATGGTGGGGGCCAAAAGGCTCCGAAATTGAGGTGAAGACACTGGAGTTCCGTCCGGGAGGAATATTTCATTATGGCATGTCTTTCGGTGGCGGCAAAATGTGGGGCAAGTTTGTTTACCGCGAAATAATTGAACCCGAAAAGATCGTATTTGCAAGCTCATTTGCCGATGAAGAAGGTAATAGTATCCGGACGTCATTCATCAGCCCGTGGCCTTTGGAGATATTAAATACCGTAACTTTTACAGAAAATGCAGGTAAAACCACAGTTACTATAACAGGCGCACCAATTAACGCAACTGAAGAAGAGCTCGATAAGTATGGAGAAATGCACGAGTCCATGCAGCAAGGCTTTGGTGGTACGTTCGATCAATTGGCTGAGTATCTGCAAAAAATCAATGAGTAAATTTCAATAACTTAGAATAGAGACTAAAACGCAAATTGTTCAACACTAATCACTTTAAACAATGAAAACAATCAAAATTCTTTACTGGGTATTTACCATCCTGCTTGTCGTGCTGATGCTGTTTTCGGCTTTTGGCAGCTTCTTTAGCACACCGGAAAGCGAAGCATTCGGCAAACAGTTTGCCTATCCCACTTATATCTTCAAATTCCTGGCGGTGGCAAAAATCCTGGGTGTAATAGCCATCCTGGTACCTGGTAATCCAAGATTAAAAGAATGGGCCTACGCAGGTTTTACATTCGATATGCTTGGCGCTGTCTATTCATTTTATGCAAACGGTACCTTCCCGGCAGCCACTTGGGCTCCGTTTCTAATCGCAGGACTGATATTCGTGGCCGGCTCTTATATCTGTTATCACAAATTAAAAGCTCAAAAGGTATGACAATGATACTGAACATGGTAGAGGTGTATAAAACAAATGTGAGGCACAAAAGACAGGCAAAAAGGCTGCTGGGTGTTTTGTCAAGGCAATTCCCCATGTTCAGTATAAATTTTGACCTGGAGGATTGTGATAAGATCCTTCGTGTGGAAGGCAGAAACATCCCGCAGGAAAAAATTGCCAGCCTGGTAACTGAAAATGGTTACCAGTGCAGCGTGCTGGAATAGTTCAAAATCATTATCTAAAAAATTATGGAAGCTATATCAAAAGATGGCACCCGGATAGCTTATGAAAAGTCGGGTAATGGTCCGCTATTGATTCTTGTGGATGGCGCACTGTGCAGCCGCGCATTCGGACCAATGCCAAAACTCGCTCAATTACTAACCGGAAACTTCACAGTGATCACCTACGACCGTCGCGGCAGAAATGAAAGTTCTGATACACAGCCTTACGCTGCGGAACGTGAAGTGGAAGATATTGAAGCGCTGATCAACGCAAACGGTGGCTCAGCATTTGTAACGGGTTTTTCATCTGGCGCCGCTCTTTCCCTGGCGGCAGCCGCGCAGGGAGCGAATATTACCAAGCTGGCACTATACGAACCACCGTTTATGGTAGATAAAGATCAGCAACCACCGACGGACTCTTTGCAGCAGTTACAAGCCATGATAGCAGAAGACAGGCGTGGTGATGCAGTGAAGTTTTTCCTGAAAGATATGGTAGGCGTTCCGGCAATAGTTGTATTCATTATGAAATTGACGCCTGTATGGGGGAAGCTAAAAAGAGTTGCACATACCCTGCCGTATGATGTGGTTGTGCTTGGTGATTTCTCCTTACCTGAAAAGAGGGCCGCGTCGGTTGAGATACCAACCCTTATTTCAGGTGGTGATAAAAGCCAGCCGACGTTGCAACAAGCAGTGAAGAGGTTGTCGGAAGTTATGTCCAATAGCGAGCTCAAAATGTTAAAAGGGCAAACGCACAATGTCCAAGGCAAAGCAATCGCGCCGGTATTGATCGAATTTTTTGAGAAGAGCTGATCGATCCGGGAATTCTATTATCAGATTATATTATGTCTTTCGGGGAAAATAAAAATATTGATATGATAAATAATAAATAGTTATCATTTTAATAATAATACGCTTGAATGGCGTCATAACTTGCTGATTTACCGATAATTTCATATCTTGTAGCGACCCTACTTTAATTCATTCAACCTCATTTTTTAGTCGCTATGAAAAAACTTATTGCTACAGCAATCGCTGTAACGATGCTTATGCCTTTAGCCAAAGCGCAAAGCTGTTCAGATTTTATTAATGCCTCAAACGGGAAAAAGCTGGTTTACAGCAATATGGATGCAAAGGGTAACGAACAGGGCAAAATCAACTACACTTCAACAAAAAAAGATGGGTCAACGGTCAATTATCACACGGAGATCATTGACAAAAAAGGCCAATCAATGGGTGCGTCCGATTCCGAGATCAAATGTACCGGTGATGCGCTTCGCATCGATATGAAATCATTTGTCCCTTCAGCCTCTGCCAAACAATTAGGAAAAATGCAGGTGACCGGGGAAGCTAAATACCTGGTTTATCCGTTAAATGTAAAAGCGGGGCAAACGCTTGAAGACGGCACCATGACCATGAATATTACTAACGACGGCCACCAAATGGGTGATATGCAAATGGATATCACTAACCGCAAGGTAGAACAGGCCGAAACTATATCTACACCGGCGGGTAGTTTTGACTGTTTTCGCATCAGTTATGATGCCATGGTGAAAATAAAAATGATGGGTATTGGATTTCCTGTACACATGCATGTAATTGAGTGGTTCTCACCTAAAATTGCACGTCCGGTAAAATCTGAAACCTATACGAAAAACGGAAAGCTTGCAGGAACAATGAAACTTGTATCCATTAACTAATAATTAACGTATAAGCTATAGGTTTAAGATTTAAAGAGAGGGTAAAAACAATTTTAAGGCAATTGGGTTTTTCACACATTAGCTTATCACGAATAACATGGCAAAGCGGATTTTAATAATTGAGGACGACGAAGATATACTACAGGTACTGGAGACCGTGCTAGAATATAATGATTTTACTGTCAAAGGTTTAAGCCGGACAGACGATATACTGAAATCGGTTGCCGACTATAACCCCGACCTGGTTTTAACGGATTACTTGTTATCAGGAACAAATGGTGGAAAGATCTGCCAGGCGATCAAAAGCAACAAGGATACCTGTCATATTCCTGTCATTTTGATATCAGCATATCCCGAATTAGCATCATCGCTGGGAAATTTTGGCTTCGATGCATTCATTACCAAGCCTTTTGATATCAATATGCTGGTACGAAAAATTAATCAATTGCTCGGGCAACCTCAGCACTGATATTATTCTAAAACATTTAATTCAACGCCATTGTATTATCATATATGATGGCGTTTTTTATTTGCCCGTCCTCTTTAGATCATCACGGAACCCTCAATGTTTTTATGCAATTGTGCATTTATTCTATGGAATAAGTAGGCATAAAAAGAAGCTTGTGTAGCTAAAATTTGTAACCTTTTAATATATAGCTCGTTATAAATAGTTAAAAAAACGATATGTTAACGTTTTTTAGATTTAATAATCCTATATTTTAGGCAGCTAATGAATGGTAACAACAAATTGAGTTTTTCCGTTAAAGCCCCTATTCTGACGGAAATTTTTAGCCAGGCACCCTTTTATATCATAACCGAATGCCCTACACTCCTACTAATAAAATAGTCGCTAAATTCTTAAAATGGGAAACTATAGCGAATAAAGCTGCATTTTTTACATACGAAATACTGCGGGCGCGTCTTTCGAACCGGAAATTCAAGATACTGTTTTCCTTGAAGGCTGAACGAGAGGGAGATATCAGGAAAAGTTTCCGGTCATTAAATCATGAAATACATTTTGATGAATTCACACCAGAGAACTTCAAAAAGTACGATATCGTGATGCCACTTAATATGGCCAATCTGCGCAAGCTGATCCCAAACAGGGACCTGGTTGACAATAATATAATGCCTACTCCAACGATGGAGGCGATAGATATTTGCGACGATAAATACCTGTTTTATACAACGCTTGTTGAAAAAGGCTTTGAAAAAGACATGCCCCGCGTTGGCAAGAATTTAAAAATACCTTACATAGTAAAAAGAAAAGTGGCCCATATGGGTATGGACTGCTATGTAATTGATACGCCGGAAAAAGAAAAGGAGCACTGGAATGAGATCAATCACCCGGATTTCTTTTGCCAGGAAATAGTCCCCGGTAAAAAAGAATATGCCACGCATCTTGTATTCAGAGATGGAAAGATGGTATGTGCATTAAACGTTATCTATATTTTCTCTACTCCTTTTTATGTTAAAGGCGTAGACAAGTTTATTGGCAACAAGATTGGCAAATGCCCGCACCTCGATCTGTTCACGGATATTCTTAATGCCATCAACTTTGAAGGAATTTGCTGCTTTAACTACAAGGAGATAGACGGGAAACCTTATGTATTTGAGATCAACCCACGGTTTGGCGGCAGCTTGAGTATGTTCTTCTTCGCTTTCCTTAGACGTTTATAATAACTATTATATATACTGAAAAACTAAAAGCCCTTAGATCAAAAGATCTAAGGGCCTCGTTTTTTATTGGGCTTAGGTTAAGCTGTATGCTGTTTAGAAAGTTAAGGTAACATGAGTAGTTACACCGTTTGAGGTAAAGTCAGCCTGGTGATTACCTAGGAACACTATAGTGCCTTTTGTATTCCAGTTGCTGCCGTATGCTGCAAAAGTTGCTGTACCGCTTAAAATGTCTTTGTTAACTACGTCGATCTTTAAGTTTGACAATTCATAGAAAGCACCGCCGGCCTCAGAAGCTGCACCGTTAGTATAAGTTACCGAAGTGTGCAGGTCATTAGTACCATTTACACCGATAAAGTTCTTAGCAGAATCAAGCGCTACAATAGTGTAATACTGCTGTACTTTGTAAGTTGATACAGATGCCGGTGTAGTTTTAACGGTATTTAAAGAGTCATAAGCAGTGTAGCCTGATAATTTACCATTTACACAGTTAAAATAGAATTTAAGGTCACCACCAGTGTGGATAGTAGTATCACCGATAGTTGCGTTGTAGTTTACCAGCGAGTCAGTAACGAATCCGCAAAGTGGGTTATTGGTACAACCGCAATCATGGTGAGGGCCCAGGTGGTCAGCCACCGATACGTTAACACCATCCTGAAGATTTACACCGCCAAAAGTACCGGCAAGTGATTTAGATAAATTTAATGCAATTTGTTTATTCAATGCATCATTGTTGGTTGTCTGCGTTGGGCTATTTGTTGTTTCTTTGCGACATGACGTGTACACTAAAAGTATACAAAGCATAATTGGTAAAATACCTTTTATGTAGCGCTCCACAACAGTTCCGGTTTTGTAAGGTTTCAGTTCCATAGTTTTAATAATTAATTAGTTGTAATCTTTTTTTTGCGTTTTTTTAGAGCTTTTACGATTCAATAGATAAATCTGTTAGGGTTATAGCCAATTATTGTACCATTTGTTCGTTTTTAGCTCAATAACCACATTCTTAGGCAAATTAAGTTGATCTATACTTATTTAACCAACCCGTAATAAATGCCGAAAGACCAGCAACTTATGAATAATTTACTAAACTGCAAAATTTTACCTTAGTCTTAAATTAAATAATTTGGCAGGCAAAAATTTAATCCTAAGACATAATATTTTCTTTCTGCTTAAATTGGGGAATTGGTAGAACAAATTCCCCATAATATCCCAACCATTTTAAAAAAGTAGCCTGAATCAGATAGTTAAGTTGGGAAACGGGAACCCCGATGTAGCAATAAATCAATGTTAATTCCTTGTTGATTTTACTTTAACTACAAAGGTTTGTAACTCTCAGATAATACAAAACGGGAATTATTGATTATTTTGGCTGTTTTTTGTTTGATTTTTTTATCTTTTGGTTTGATAATCATTACTCGTCCAATCAAAACCGGGCTAAATTTGTAATGTTTAACAAGCATCAAAACGGAAATTATGGAAATCAAAAGAATCGGCTCACAGCCTTCAGGGAAAGGGCCTGCAGAATATTTTACCGGAACAGTAAGGATTGATCCGCTTAACAGTCCGCCCGAGCCTTCCCGTGTAGCAATGGCTTTAGTGACATTTGAACCGGGCGCACGAACCGCGTGGCATACTCATCCACTTGGGCAAACATTAATTGTTACAGCCGGCTGCGGCTGGGTGCAGCGCGAAGGTGGCCCGAGAGAAGAGGTCAGGCCTGGGGACGTAGTCTATTTTGAACCAAATGAAAAACACTGGCATGGCGCTACAGCAACTACAGCCTTAAGTCACATCGCTATACAGGAAAAGCTGAATGGTTCACCGGTTGACTGGTTGGAACATGTGACGGATACACAATATAATGGATAACCATATATCAGATTATTTTAAATCATCACAATGAAAAGTATTTTACGTGCTTGTTTTATAATTCTTATCATCATGGCAGCAACACTATTTTCGGCCGACCAGGCGAACGCGCAGCAGGATCACCGTATGATAAGAATGGCTAAAATACAGGTAGATCCTGCGCAGCTAGATAGCTATAATGCGGCGCTTAGGGAGCAAATGACAACAGCAGTAAAAGTCGAACCCGGTGTCTTAAGTTATTATGCCGTTGCAGATAAAGCCGATCCATCGCATATTACCATCTTCGAGATCTATGCTGATACAGCAGCTTATCAGTCACACATACAGACCGCCCATTTTAAAAAGTATAAGGCAACAGTTCAAAACATGGTGAAATCTCTTGAACTGGAAGACGTCAATCTCATAGGCGCGGCCAAAAAGCCCGGTATGTAGGTTAACGCGTTTAATAATGAGCTCTCTAAGAAAATGAGAAAACCACCTCTATATTATGCAGACAGGGCTGATAGACTTGTCAGTGTAAATAGAAGATTTGTATGAGTTGCTGATTGCGATAAATAACTTATTCATACATTTAAGCCATTTAATATGTGGCTTTTTTTATGGAAATTATTATAAAAACAGGTAAAGAAAACATGGATATTAAAGTTATCCATGACTTTTTAACAACAGATTCTTATTGGGCTAAAGGCATATCGTATGAATTGGTTGATAATTCTTTAACAAACTCTTTCTGTATAGGCGCATTTATCGATGGAGAACAAATCGGGTTTGGCAGAGTGATTACCGATTATTATACATTTGGATGGTTTGCAGATTTCTTCGTTCTGCCGGAATATAGAGGAAATGGAGTAAGTAAGAAAATGCTTGCCTATATAATGGAGCAACCGTGGTCAAAAAGATTAAGGAGGCAAATGTTAAATACTAAAGATGGGCATACATTGTATCAGCAGTTTGGTTTTACTGACCTAAATAACCCAACGTTTATTCAAGAAATTTTGAGGCCCGATATTCACTTGGAGTATAAATAAAATTCAAACTGAGGCAATACCCAATTCTTAGCATAGTATAATATATCTGCCATATTAGTTATCTTTGATATTGAAATAATAAGTTGATATGGCGGCAGACAAAATTGTGGTACTTTATGTAGATGACGAGCCGGATAACCTGTTTTCTTTCCAGGCTACGTTCCGGCTTACTTTTAAAGTATACACTGCTTCAAGCGGGGAGGAGGCGTTGGGCTTGATGGAGCAAAGGGGATTCCACGTGATCATTTCAGATCAGCGAATGCCGCAAATGACCGGGGTAGAACTTTTTGAAAAGATACAGGAAAAATATCCCGACCCGATCCGTTTATTATTGACCGGTTTTGCTGATATGAATGCCGTTATAGAAGCGGTAAATAAAGGCAAGATATTCCATTACCTGACAAAGCCATGGAATGAAGAGGAATTAACAATGACCATACAGCGGGCTTACAAAGCATGGCAGGACAAGCAGGATTTAAAGGACTCTAATGAAAAACTGGAGTTTCTGCTGCGTCAAAAGCTGCTTTCGTAATCCGGCTACTTTTCAGTTAGTATCTATTTGAATTTGTTCCAGAACGGCTTTAAACTTTTCTTGTGTAAGAGGCTTTCGGATTACCATCTCCACATTTTTTTTGTTTCCAAGCCTGTCCAGTTCCGCTTTATTCATTGATGAAGTAACGATAACGATCTGGTAATGATCGGTGATTTCGTCTGGTAAAGCTTCGAACAAGCTTATAAAATCTGCACCGTTTAACCGCGGCATCATCAGGTCAAGCAATATGATATTACGATCGGCTATTTTTTCTTTGTCGAATGCGATATGCTCCAATGCTTCTTCAGCGCTCATAAATGTCTGGATATGTATATCATCCCCCATCGTCATTTTGATCAGTTTATGGGCTATATAGAGATCGATCTCCAGATTTTCGATAAGAATAAATGATAACCTCATTGTTTATTTGCTTGGAATAACTAATTTAAAAACTGTGCCCTCGCCCAAAACGGAACTCACGTCGATGCTGCCGCCCAGCTTTAACAAGCCACCTTTAACATTGTAAAGCCCTATGCCCGAACCCGCCCGGTGAGATGTGGCTCTTGAAAAAAGGTTAAAGATCTCGTCAAAATGAGTTTTAGGTATACCGATACCTGTATCGCTGATCAGGATGGTTGCCAGTCCGTCGTAGACAGAAATATTCAGCTCTATCTTTTTGTTATCGAAGTTCTTCTTTTGGTATTTTATGGCGTTGGTGATGAGGTTATTCAGTACCATTTTGATAACAAGCTCATCGCTCCTGAAAGACTCAGGCTGATTTACCGTTGTTTCAAAACAGATCTTATTGGTGGATATATAAATCCGGTATACGTCTTTCAACTCTTCGGCAACCTGGTTAAAATCAATATCCACGATCTTAAGCTCGCCCCGTCTTGAGCTGTAGTAATCGTGCATACTGGAGATATAATCCTCCAGTTTGAATACCGATTTTTCCATTAGCAACAGCAGTTCTTTCAGTTCTTTGATGTCAGACATTTCTTTGGCGACATCAATAGCACCAAGGATACCTGTTAACGGACCTCTAAGGTCATGGCTCACACTATAGGCAAATTTATCCAGCTCGGTATAGGCCTGTTGCAGCTCTTCGTTTTTAACCGCCAGCATTGAATTGGCGATATAGAATTTATTACCTTCCTCAATAGCCGAAATAATATCCTGGTGTATCCATGGCTTGCGGATATACCTGAAAATATTGCCCCTGTTAATGGCTGATATCGTAGCTTCGATATCGGTATAAGCAGTGATCAGGATTCTAATGGGTAATGGAAAAGCTGTCCTTACCTCTTCAAAAAACTCAACTCCTGTTTTCCCTGGCATGCGCTGGTCGCAAAAGATCACCCTGATATCGGGGTTCTTTTTGAGGTGTTCCATAGCCTGCACTGTATTTTCGGCTATGAGGATACGGTAATCAGTACGGAAGTTAGCTTTAAACCCCGTTAGGTTATCCGGTTCATCGTCTACATACAGTATTTTGAGCTTCTCTGACATAAAAGTTTCGGCTTTAATTTATTTTGACTACGTGTTGTACCGGCAGTGTAATTATAAATTCTGCACCGTTGCCGGGCGTGGAGTTTATTCTGATTGAACCATTATGCCTTTTGACAGTATTATAGGCAATTGACATACCCAGTCCGGTACCTTCACCTACATCCTTTGTGGTGAAGAACGGATCGAATATTTTTTTCTGGGTTTCTTCATCTATGCCCATTCCGTTATCTTTAAACCTGATCTCAACCTGATCGTTATTTGTACTAGTAGTTATCCTGATCTCGCCGCCGCTTTTGTCGCCAAATTGTTTATGAACTGCGTAGATGCCGTTTGATATGATATTAAGGAAAACCTGGTTAAGCTTACCCGGGTAACATTCTACCAATGGTAGGTCGCCGTATTCTTTTATAACATGTATGCTGCCTAATTGATTGTTTAGAATGATCATAGATGAGTCTATGCCTTCATTAAGATCGGCACGTTTCAGATCATCCTCATCCAGGCGCGAGAATATCCTCAGACCTTTTACTATCTCGGCCGTCCGCGAAGCGCCGTTGTAAATGCCATTCAGTAAATGTTTGATCTCTGTTTGCAAATAATCCAGTTCCTGTTCCTCTTTATATTCATCCAGTTGCGTGCGTTTGTCGTCCGCACTTGCATCTGATAAGGCAACTCCTTCAATAAAATCGATCGCATTAAATATCATGTCAATATCGCGCCTTAATGGCGATACGTTTGAAGTGACGAAGTTGATAGGGTTGTTGATCTCGTGCGCAATACCTGCAGTAAGCTGACCCAATGAAGCCATTTTTTCCTGTTCGATGAGTTGGGATTGGGCTTGCTTCAAGTCTTCCAAAGCAGTATTCAATTCATATGTGCGTTCTTTTACCCTTACTTCAAGAAACGCGTTTTGCTCACGTATGATCCTTTCATTTTCCTGTGCTACTCTAAGGGCTTCAGCTTGTGATAGCTCCTTTTCTTTTTTCAGGATGTTAATACGGTCGGCAAGTGCGATGGAAAGCAGGGTAACTTCTACAGCTATGCCCGATTCCATTGTATAGTTAGTGAAGTCATTATAAGGCAATACGCCAAGATTACGCAGGGTGAACATAAGGATACCCGCAAAGAAGATGGTCCAGGCGATCAGGAAATACCGCGCAGGCTTATAGCCTTGAAGGGATATTTTTACCGCCACAGCATAAATAAGGAATGTAGTACAGATGGCAGAAATGTCGATCATGCGATAGCTTACCTGGTCGATACCAGCCAGCCTGAATACAATCGCGCAACTGTATAGAATGATAGCTATAGGGAAAATTTTGTGTAATATGGGCGTCCGGTGTTTTGTATCCAGGAATACCCTTACAAACAACATAGCCGAAATACCCGCAAGCGCCGGGAAAATAATAATGCTTTTGTGGAACAGTAAAGGTGTTTCAGGAAACAGGAAATGATAGGTATAGCCGCTCAGGGTAGTTTGCGTAAGCCCGATGAACGATACGTAAAGCACATAATATTTGTAGCTGCGGTCCCTGGTAAAAAGGTAAATAAAGAAGTTATAGGCTACCATTACCGCAATGATCCCTATAAAAATTCCCCATAGAATATTTTTTACCAATATGGATTGGGCAATATGAGCCGGATCGCCTACTACCAGTGGGAGCACCATTTGCTCAGAACTTTTCACACGCAGATAATAGGTGGCAGTACTGTCTTTGGGGAGGTTAATATCGAACAAAAAGTTTTGATGCTGATATTTCCTTTTACTGAATGGCAAAGTATCGGATAATTTTTCCACCTGGTAACGCCCGTTCTCCGGATAATAAAACTCACAGACGGATAAAGTAGGATATTCCAGCGCCAACATCAGGCGGCCTGACGACGAGGTATTATGGATCGAAAACTTTAACCAGAATGCCGATTTACTCAGCTGCAGGTTTGGTGTTTCGATCGTTGATGGCACGAAAGCAGTCGACTTGCTGACGGTTTGCAGATCGAAATGATTAGTACTGTCTTTTAATATCGATACATATTTACCGATAATGGTATTCTCACCGTTGAACATTACCGGGGCTTGAGCCGCCAGTTTTGCAGCAAATGATAGTTGTAAAAGCAGTAATAAAAAAATGATCCTTTTCATGCAAATCAGATTCTGCCAGCAGTCTGACAGGTATTAGGTAATTATTTTATTCTATTATAAGCGTCTTCTCTAATGGCAATCTGAAACTCTTTAATTCCGGCTCAGGGGCAATTGCAATTTTAGCCAGGAACACCTCTGCACGGTCATCGCCGATATTAGTCAGCTCACAGAACTTTTTACGTAAATCTCGCAAAACGGGTACAAATTTCGGATCAATACCTTCGCCATTTCCATAAACAATTCTTGGGAACAAATACAGTGGTGATATAAGGGGATGAACGGCCAATCCTAAATCGCTGGCAGCCAGCCATAAACGCTCCATTGCGCGGCCACCCTCAAAAAAGCTTTGCAATTCATATTTAGGCAAAGTGAGCAGGCATAACGCCGATGCTGCAGAAACGGTACGTTTGGCCAGCATGTCTAATGCCTTACCACCGCCCAGGTCGTTAATGGTGCTGATCACCTGTTCACTCTTGATGACACCAAGTGCTGCCATTTGAGAATTGCTCAAGCCAAGAGTCTTGATGTCGATGCCATCCCGGGTCTTTTCAGCTTCCTCGCTGGTCCAGCGCATTTCGTGATGCACAAAGTCATAATGACCTTCTTTGCTCAGCAATCTCACGCGGTCGCAGAAGCCGATTATCTCTGCAAATTGGCCGAGTGTTGCCTCATCTGTAAATACCTGCAGTTTTGCACCAGGAATTGATTCGGCAAAATCAGTCAGCTTACGATAAATACCCCGTTCTATATTTGCTTTTGGCGCCTGGTTGCGATTCGTGAAGCGTTTATATATTACTTTATCCAACGGTTCAAGCTGTTGTGCAGATAGTTTATTTTCTATTGCTTTAAAACGAATAGCCGCAACTAGTTTTTGATCCGGCCCTCCAACGAATTTGCAGTAAGGCTCTAAGCCTTGTTTTAAGGCGTGAATATTCAGATTTTCATAAGCCGCACCAAATGAAATATAGGAAGCGATCTTTCGGAAATCACCAAAGGAGAAGGAGCGATGTTCGTCATGGAACAAGTAAAGTGTTCCCTGGCGATAAAGCCATTTCCAGGGCTGGTCATTCCCGGTTGAAGGGGCTGCGCATGCCGCATTAACCAGATCTTGTATAACCTGATCTGATGGCATAATATCCGAAGCTCCCGTCTCGACTGTTATCTGATTTGCCAAAGTCAGCATTTCATCCGTAGATAGTGGCTGAAAAGGATTGCTCCTGTCAATTTTTGGCGCAGGCCCCGTTTGTTCACTAACAATCTCGTCAAAATCAATATAATACCTGCCTGAGCCGCGGAACTGATCAAGTAATATACGCCGGCATGCATCTGCGCCTGCTGCACCACCCAGCGCGACCGAGCTGGCCAATTGCGGCCAGGTATTGATGCTTTGCTGCACTTCAACCATTGATGCTTTGGCTCGGGCTGAGATATTATCCACACCAAGCATTTGCAATATAACAGGCACTTTATCCTCGTTGGATAACTCTTTAATATTTTGAGGATTGATGCCAGTAACTGTGCCATGCAGCAAAGGACGGTCAGGTTCCAGGTCAAAGCGCTCTATATCCAGCATACCGCGGTCGCTGGTATCCATCACCACAGGGATGCGCAACTCGCGGGCCTTATACCTGGCCATTATTTTTATATCCAGTCCATCACATTCATCTACTAACACATCCAGTTTTCCTCCGCCTGTAAAGAAGTCTTCCATATTGGCGTCGGTCAGGCCATCAAAAAAGCAGGTTACTTTAAGGAATGGATCGATCTCGGCAATCTCACGCGCGGCAATAACAACTTTGGCAACTCCCAAATTATGTACCCCTGTGCGGATACGGTTGAGATTGCTCAATTCCAGCAGGTCAAAATCAGCTAAACGCAATTCACCAAATCCTCGCTCCATAGATAGGGTCAAGGCGATAGACTGACCCACCGAAAGACCAATAATGCCGATCTTTTTTGTAGCCAGCGTGTCTCTTTCCTGGCGCGTTATTTTATATTGATTGCGATTGGTACGTACCTCTATAAATTCCTCTTCGTCCAATAAATGCACCAGTCTGCGGCTCCATGGATAATAAACCCAAACGCCATAGTCATTTATGGGAGTGCCACTAAGATGCGTGCTGACCAGTCCGTCATACTCATCCGGCTTTATCATCACCCAGGGCCGCTGACTTTTCACAAGTTCTTTCAGCTGGCCCTCTATTTCGTCTGAGATAAACAGCGCGATCTTTTCAGACAAGAGTTTGTCGTACATTTTCTTATCCTCAGGATTGCTGAGTCTCAGAATAATGGGTGTAAAAATGCTGCCTGATTTTTCAGGATGTGCAATGTGTTCTTCTATAGGGTTCATAAAATTATAAGCAAATATAATTTAATTGTTAGGAAAAAAAATCGACGCCAAAGCCAACCTCTCCTTACAATAAATTGAGCCGTGCCTCACTCCAGTCCGTCTCCTGGAAAGTCTTTTTAGCATTCGCGATGGTAGCTTTAAGATCCCAATTTTCAAGATTAGGAATTTTCAATTCGTAATGTATCTCGATCGATTTTTTTCGCAGCACTTCCGTGCGCACAAGGTTCTGACTTTCCCGTAGCTTTAGTATCGCGCTCCGGTCATCGTCATTAGCGGTAATAAGCGTATCGATATTTTCGTGGACCATCGATGTAGCCACCAGGTCCATTTTAGGATAATAAAATGTGCCGTCGTTCCCTATACTGGTCTCGCGGTGATAGCCCACACTTTCAGCCATGGCAACTGTATATTGCGCGCAAAGTGCAAAAAGCGAGGTCAAACCTATTTGGGTAGATATAGCTACCGCTGCGCGTGTTAAAAAGATGCTGCCGATGCCGTAGCCCGCTATTTCGCGCGAGTTCCATAAGCCGCATATTTCACCCGTACCGTACTGCGCATATTTCCACACCAGGTTAACAACGGATGAGTCCAGGCCGATAGTAGCCTGCTCAATGGGTAAAGCTTCGGTGCCACCGGCGACTTGCACACGGGCGCCGCCGTATACTTTTTTACCATCCAGCGATTCAACAATAATAACAAAGGCGGCCGGGTTCCTGGTCCATTCGTGCCGGGATGAGGTGACTTTGGTTACTCCAATACTTGTCAATACATGCGTATGGCCTTCAATAAAAAGTTCGCAGGCAACCGGGTCGTCAATTGCCCGGAACGCTCTTAACCTTACTACAGGTTTTTCCTTATTCAAACCTTCGTCCATTGTAGTAATTACTCAGCCAATTGGCCAATTGGAAATTTATGTAACACTATACAGCAATGAGGGGTTATTGCATTTATTTTATTTATAACAAGTATTATTGCCAGAACGGCGGAACTTATGCTTCTAAAAACATAAAACACCGGTAACCTCACATAGTTCATTTAATCCCAATTATTCTGACGCGCAAACAGCGCACCTATCCATTCAATAAGTAATATTAATTTTTAATAAAATTTCGATGATGACTATAAACCGCAGTTTACGATCGACGAGGCTGAGGTAAGACAAGCAAAGATAAATACTTTTTACGGAAGCAACAGAAGGTGGTTTCGTTTAAAGCAAAATTTACATTGTGATGGATTGTTGGTAAGATATAGAAATTAAATTCACTAATTGTAACAATTAGTTATGATAAGCACTATTTTTAGTAAACTTACTAAAATGCGACTGGAGTCCGAACGTCAGAAATCTTGTTACATTTTGTGTTTGACTATCAGTAATCATGTTACCTTGTATACTTCTGGATAAACTATTACCCTTATTAAATAAATCATTTATTCCGATATAAATGCTTAAAAGATTATTGCTTAGTACTGATCGGTTAAGTGAGGAATTCACAATTATGATATCTCGTGGCAAGGAACTTTGATAACCATTATTAGCAGAAAAATCAGCTTCTATATTTAAAGTGGTTTTTTCGGTGATGAACCAACCTCCGTGGACGTAACTTTTCCAAACCAAAACTTGGTGCATTTTGGATTCGCCTAGCTCAAATCGATTACTTGAATAATTAATGCCGGTAGAAAGCTCAAAGGTTAATTTTTGTGTATTGATTTGAGTATTTGCGGATTGGTTAATCAAGAAATTTTTGTTTTGATTTTTTAAATTGTTGACATAGGAAACATTATTGTTTAATGTTGTGTTTCCGACGAGGGACAAAGTGATCTTATTATTTTGAACTGCAAAAAAAGGTAGGGAAAGGCTATAACCGCCAGTAATATTATATGAACCGTTTGCATTTTGATAGGAGGTCTCTTGCCTTGTCGTATGTGTACTGTCAGTCACAAGAAGACTATTAATAACAATTTCATTTTGAGTATATGTGAATCCTGAACGGAGCATAAGTGTATATCCAGGGTAATTTAGATTTCGGAAATTTATGTTGAGTGCATGGGTAAAAGATGGCTTTAGGTTCGGGTTGCCAATCAAAATGTTTTGCAAATTACGAGTATCGGCTGTACGCTGTAATTGTAAAGGAGAAGGTGACATACTGGAACCATTATAATTGATATCCATTGAGCTTTTTCCTGAAAAAATATAATTGAATCTTGCCGTCGGCGCAAAATTAACTACTTTTAAATCAGCGACATCAGGTCCAGTTTGATAGTGACTGGACTGTGTGGTCGAAAAAATAGAAACACCAAAAAGGGCGTCAAATCTTTTGGCATTAAAAAAGACATTGCTTTCAAATACTTGCTTTTCAGAAATGAGATTAGTGTTCTCAGTAAGAGAGTCTATTCTATGTGTAGATCCATCAGCATTTTTGAGGTCCGTTGCTCCTATGCTGGTAAACATGTCGTGTTTAAAGTTGTATATCAAATTCAGGCGGACTCTTTTACCCAATGGTTCGCTGTAATTGACGATACCCACTACTGAACGTTCATTAATTTGCGCTGCCATTAAACGGTTAAGGGTCGAATCGGCTGTATTATTAACCGCGTAATTAATTCTGTCGCTCACGCTCTGTGAGGTTTGATTGTTGTTACTCATCAGAGCAAGACTAACACTGAATGCTCTTTGAGGATTTTTAAATCTGTGGGCGAAAAATAGTGAACCATTAATCGAGGGACTTTTTTGAAGCGCAATAGCATTAGTTTTATCTACTTGATTGATAAGCCCTGATTCTGTTGCTACCGACTGATTGTTACCTGCTCCGCTGAGATAAGACCATGAAGGTGATATGGTTAAGTTATTGTTAGTATCGATAAGATAATTGAAGGTGAAAGTTGCCCGATTTAAATGAGAGGACGATTTGAATATGTTGCTTGTTTTGGTATACAATGTTCCGTTATTGTCAAGAGTTTGACTGTAATTGGTAATAGAAGAATTCATTTTATTACTGCTGTAATCGTAACTGCCGTTCACAGATAGGTTCTTGCCCCATTTGTCCTTATAAATGAATCCAATACCATTTGCACTACTGGCACCGAGTGTATTATTTGTTGTATTTAATACAACGTTGGCAGACATTTGCTTAACACCGGCCCAGTAATTACCATTTCCCTTCAAACCATAACAGTTTATGGTTTCGCCTGACGCGTTGGCTTGGCCAAACTTACCCTTGTCTAGACCGGGTTTAAGGACTAAGTTCATTATCTTGTTTCCTTCACCTGAGCGTATACCTGTATAATTAGCCTGATCGCCATAATCATTAACTATTTGAACTTTCGATACAATAGAGTCGGGTAATTGACTTATATATTCACTAACGTTGCCAGAAAAAAAGTCTTTCCCATTAACTTTCAAGCGGGTTATTGGTTCACCCTGCAAATAGACATTTCCATAGCTATCAACGGATAAACCGGGAAATCGCCTGAGAAGATCTTGAATCATCTCGCCTTTCCTTCCCGGAAATGCACCTGCATCGTATTCTATTGTATCTTTTTTTATTAGTACCGGCTTTCGCTTTTCCTTAATAAGCACTTCCTTTAAAAGAATAGAGCTTTTTTTTAATATCACTGGTGCAACCTCTATGATTTTTTGATTCCCCTTTACAACAAAATGAGATTCAAATGGGGAATAACCTATGATTTTTATCCGAAGTACATAGTAATCCCCTTTTAGTAAAGGGCTAGCATAGACTCCGGTGGTGTCAGTTGTAGTATAAACCGTATCGTTTTTCGTAAAAACAGCAATTGGGATGTTTCCAATTCTCTTGCCGGTGCTATCAGAAACGTAGCCTTTAATAGAAAATTGATGCTGTGCAAAAAGGCAAAGAGGGGCCAATAAAAAAAAACAAAAGGAAAGGATGCTATAGCAGCAACCTCTTGTTTTGTTAAAAGTCATTCATGAAAAATTAAATTGGACTTTCAAATGTAGCCCCGCTGAAAACCAATTAAAAGTTATAGCTGTTAATTCAGTTTATCGTACCTTTTTATAATTGCGATATTCTCCGACGCGCCATCCTGTGACATCCTCAATTATTTGTAAAACCTTTCTCCTTAGTGTAAGGTCTTTAGTAAGAGGCTTGTTCTTAAAATCTATATTCCACCGGGTGGCATTTATCCGGGCTTGCATTACTTTAGGGTGTGTCTCTGTGAATTTGATCAGGCGGTCGGCATTTCCGTAGTCAAACTCATAGGTCTCCGGCATGTGCTGTTCCATCCAGGCCTCGTCGTTATAAAACCTGTTAAAATTCCTGATCTTATTGCTTAATCCCTTCGGCGGCTTAGCCCAGCCATAGTGATAGATGTATGCATCTATCAGTTTTACTTGTATTTTTCGGCCGTTTAAACGGAATCCTTGAGCATCGCGATATGACTGAATACCTTTAATGTTCTTCAAAAGCCGGATCTCACGCCGGTACCATCTTCTCGAATGGCCATAAAAATCATACGACCCATAAAAATGAGTATATTTGAATAACAACCCTTCTATTTCCGGACGATGCAGGTTTGCCTCCATTTCCTTTCTGATCAAAGCATGGTATTTTTCATGCACCACTTCATCGCCCTGTATGTAAAAAGCCCAGTCGCTGTCAGGGGAGATCGCTGCAAAAGCTTTATCAGTTTCCTGTGCAAATACTTTTCCCCCTTCACGAAGCGAGTCGTCCCAAACGGAGTCTATAATCCTGATCTTCGGCGAATTAATATCTTCGATCAGTTTCCTGGTGTCGTCGGTTGAATTGCCCACCACTACTATAAATTCATCGCAAAGGTCGATTATAGAAGTAATAGCTTGTACAATGGGGTAGTCATTAACAACAGCGTTTCTGATAAAGGTAAAGCCGGATACTTTCATTTGGTAGAATTAGATGTAGCCACAAAAATAAAAACCGATTCTATAAATCGGTTTTTATTTTTAATAATTTTTATTGGATCGTTCCTTGGTGGCTGCTAACGTGCCCAAGTTGTGTATTTGTGTCTCCGAGCGCATAATCGTACAGTTGAGTTCCTCCGTCAACGTGACCTGCTGGGTATCGCATTACCAAATTTCCATCAGATTGGAAAACGAAGAAAGCACTACTACCTCCTGAACAGGTTGTATGAATATAAGTATTCCATACTACTCCTCCGCTGCTGTTTTTAAGCACTAGGTTACCGTCATTTTGAAACCATAGCGAAGTAGCGCCCGAACCTGCTGTTTGAGTGCTCCAACAAGCTTTCCAAGAACCTGAAATCAATTCATATAAAACAAGATTGCCATCGCTTTGTAACCTCAAATTATTGTAACCGCCGCCTTCAGACCCGATATTGTCATAAATCGGATGCGATGCTGGTGGACCTTGAGACGGATAAACAAGAAGTGGATAAGTACCATCAGGCGTAATTTGGGGAGTTTGGTGAGGTACATATCCATGGTTAGGAAATCCGCATGGAAGAGGAAAATCCGCTCCCAAACTTTCGGTCACAGGAGCTTTTTTAGGTGCTTCCTTGATCGGCTTGTATGTAAAGGATAAAAACCCCGTAAATACAATTACTGGCACGAAAGTGAATAAATAATTTGTTGCTTGTTTTAATTTTCTTTTCATAGAATTAAGGTTTAAATTAAATATTTACAATCATACCAATAAGAAAGCAAAAAACAAAGCCTTTTTAATCATAAATTAAATAATATTTTAACTTTAATATTTAGATAACACAAGCACGAGAGTATGTCCAGATGAACTAACACTTCAATAAGTAATATCAAACTTCCCTGCAGCATCTTTTGCTTTCAGCGTGAACTGAACCGGATTATGTTTCGGATTGTCAAAAGTTACAGAATCGCGTACGTTGCCGGTTACATAGCGATCCAAAACGGGTGTGCCATTGCATGTTACAACCAAAACCATAGTACCTGCGGTTACATCGGTTGCATATTTAACCTTCATTTTAGTTCCGGAAAATGACATGGCATTAAAATCCTGGTGACCGTTAAAGCCGTCAAAAGATGCATAGATATGTCCCGGATTATCGCTTCCCTGCCAGTTTCTGGTGTAATTGCCTCTCAAAACAGAGCATGATGTGACAACGACAGCGAAAGAAAGTAGTGATAAGGAGAAACGGATTTTGATCTTTTTCATAATAGAATATTTTAATTAGATCGTAGACGAACTGAATGTAAGAATGGTGTCACAGGTTTTGAAATATTTTACTGTCGATATGATCTATTTACCAGGCGAAAAGTAGTTCAGCCCAATGATCGAGATCATGCACAAGCCCATAAAGAAAGCGACCTTATAGTTCAGTGCGGTTTTAAATAAAAGGACATCTAAAGCCGTGGTGAGTACAAATGTGACCCCGAACCAAATGACAGTCGCAATACTCAATGGGAAATGGTCCAGAGCTTTTTTGAAAGTAAAAATGCCGATCATCAAGAAGCTTATACCGATAATATTGATCAGCCAGTCAGTCATCCCTTTGGATTGTTTAAGGCAAATATTCCACACGGCATCGCAAATAGACGAAGCCAAAAGAAAAAGTATTCCGATATTCATTATAAAATCGCTCAGCTATGTTAGTTTGGGGTTAGTCGGGCATTGCTTGCAAACCTTACAAGGTCTGGAACTTCGTAGTTTAATTCCTACTTTCGACTAGCATATCCCTGATCTGATACGACTGTACAACCATGAAAGAAAGTACTGCTAAATCTACCCCGGAGCGCGTTATTGCATTCTCGGATGGCGTATTTGCCATTATCATTACGATCATGATATTGGAACTGAAACGCCCGGCCGCACCAACATTTGAAGCCCTGTTTGCAGAATGGCCTACCTGGGTTAGCTACATCGTTAGCTATGCATTTATTGCAATTGTATGGATACAGCATCACTTTCTGCTGCGTTATGCCACAGTGGCCACACTGCGGTTAATGTGGACAAATTTTGCTCACCTGTTTTCGGCCTCGCTGGTTCCTTTCCTGACTGATTGGATGGCAGATACACGCATGGCAGCTGTGCCGGTGATGTGTTATGCCTTCGCATTTCTGCTGGTGAATATAACCTACCTTTCCCTGATCTGGCAAACCATCAACACCCGCAAAAAAATGGGATTGGATACCGGTGAAAATAAACTGTTTCACTTACGTTCAGTACTCACACTCGCATTGTTCTTTTCGGCAATGGTTGTTGCTTTTTGGTACCCTTATGCAGGTTTTGGATTGATCTGCTTATGCCTGCTGCTTTATCTGCGGCCAGATACACCTGGAATGCACACTAATAAGTAGCCCTTTTTTATTTGCTTATGGTTCTTCTTTAAAAATATCTTTTAAAATATCAGAGGCTTGATCCCGGAGGATGTTTTTTTTGATCAGATCCCGCAAATCATCCTGTGCCCCGCCAGTCAGCTCATATTTTTTCTCCTTACATAAGTCCAGGAAATGAACGTACAATTCTTTGGCTTTTTCAAATTCACCTTTTCTGAGTGTCGCCAGCGCTATATTGAACATAGCATAAGTTGCTTCTTCGTTATATTTCAAACATTTATATGACCATGTAATGCACTCATCAAAATGACCTGTGCAATAGTATTCCCACCCAAGATTGCCGATAGCCAAATCATATGTACTGTCTATTGAAATAGCCCTTTTGCATGCTTCCAAACCTAGCTCATGTTTACCTACCTGGTTGTAACAATTTTCAAGGCTCACCCATGCATATTTGTATTTTGGGTCGATACTCAAAGCTTTTTGATGATAAGTGATTGATTTATCATAGTCCTTCATTTTATAGTAACAATCACCAATTCTTTCCACAGGATACGGTGCTTCCTTATCCAGCTTTGCGGCTTTTGTAAAGTCGGCGATTGCAGTATCTTGTTTTCCCCAATAAAAGTACGCGTCGCCCCGGTCTTCGTAAATACCGGCAATCTCAGGCTGCAGGATAACAGCCTGGTTGTAACATTCTATTGCGGCAGGATAATCGTCCCTACGATAGTAGATATTACCTTTAAGCTGATAACCATCGGCGTCATTTAAATTATGCCTGATATAACGATTTATATAAAACAAAGCGCTGTCAGGCATATCAACTAATTTATAGCAGCGTGAAAGCGAATAGTCTGTGTATTCGTAATTCAGTGTGCGCCTGTTTACCTGCAGATAATTATCAATGGCGGGGCGGTATTTTTCCATATCTTCATAAGCCCCTGCCCGATAATAATAAGCATCAGGATATTCGGAGAAATAAGACAACGCCAGGTCCTCATCTTTTGCTTCCTTCTCATACTGACGTAAACGGCCCTCACATCTCGCTCTCAGATTATATGCGTAGGCGTAAACAGGCCATAAGCTTATGGCCTTATCGCAATAAGGAATTGCAGCCTCAAATTTGTCGTGCTCAAAATATAATTCGGCCTGTAATATGTTTAAGGAGGGTATTTCAGGATGCTTTTTAAGCATACTTTTTAATAATGAAGGCAAAGAGTTGTCACCATCATTGGCATGAATCATTAATCGCACCCTTTCTACAAACAAAGTATTCGGCGCTTTTTTAAAATATACATCAAGGTTTTTTTCGGTTGGCATAATTGTATCTTTAAATACCATTCTTATAACTGAAAAACCCAGTTCCTTTTCAGACAGTGATAAGGTATCGCTGTCAAGATTTTCAATAAGTGTAATAAGCTCTAACGCATTGTAATTCATTACCCTGTTCCTTTTAAAAGTCGCAAAGGCAAGTTTTAAGTCTGCTGCCAGAAGATGTATGCCCTTTTTCATACTATCGGCGCGTATTGCCCGAAAACCGTCCAGGCCATGGAAATTATTTATCGACTGAAGATTATTACTATGAGTCAGAGGAACATTCAATTTTTTGACGGTCGTGTCCGACGAAACCTTTGCAAAAGACTGCAACGCAATGCAAATGCCCAGAAAGATAAGTATAAAGCGATGAGGATAAGGCATTCCTAAATTTAGGGATAATTGTGCGGAAATTAAAATGACTTTTTAGCTCTAAGGCCGCAGTCGTCCAAATTAGAGCAATGTCTGGTCCAGGAAAACCGTTGCTTCCACACTTTCTGCGGCTAACACGCCACCTGTACCATCTGTGGGGTATAATAGGCAGCTGAAGGTTAATTTAACTTTGAGGCCGGGATCAGCATTATAAGTACTACCTGTTACCGCAGTTACTGACTGGACATTAAAAATAGTCCCATTTTCTGCGCCTATGGTCGAGTAGGTTTTGCCATTGCTGTCTGTATAATAAACCACTACTGATTTTGTGCCGACTGTATAATCTAGCGTGCTTGCATACGTCCAAGCACCTGTGGTAATAAAGTTCTTCAATACCGTTGCGGCATCTGCATCCATGGGCTTGTTGATCGTTTTGAATTCGATACCCAATTGCGGATGCTGACCGGCGCCTGATACCAGTGCTGTTATTCCTCCTGATAAATTACCCTGGTCGTTAGATACAGAGCTACTTGACCCCACAGCATAGCCACTACCATCGGCGGGAACTTGCCAGTTCCATGCCTGTTGGCCTAAATTACCTTTAACATAATATTCGGTATTGGTGGGATCGGTATATTTTTTTGAATCCTTTTTACACATGGTAAAAAGACTGGCCACTAACACTAAAACAACCGCGAGTTTAATAGTTTTCATACTTCACAATAATAAGGTTTTGTCAAATATAAGTTTTTTAACCCGGAAGAAAGCAATTTAAATAAGTAACCATTTCGGAGGGGAAATAATTTAAGCTTACATCCCCGATACCAGGAATAAAGCCGCCCCATGTTTATTGACCATTTTCGCGAAAGTGCCCGCGTGCATCCCAAGATTTTGGTGTTTCCAGAGGTCACGAATTTGCACTTTGCCCTTGAAGCCTAAGGCTGACAGATCAACTGATACATCATGCGTATCATCACTGATATTGAACAAGGCTACATAGATCCCTTTATGATTAGGTGCAATGGAATACCATACCATGCTTTTATCATCTTTAAACAACTGCTTTGGCGATTGCCCGGTTTGATTAACAGCCAGCACTTCATCGTTGGTTAGCAGCTTGCGTTCTATTTCCCTGTTTTCGGGAAGGTTGCAGCCAATCATCAGCGGCGATCTGTAAATACTCCAGAAGGTAATATGTGTGTAAAGCTCATCTTCAGTAAACCTGCTGTAGCGTTCTTCACCAACCGGTCCGCGTTTAGATAGTTTGCCAATTTGCAGCATATCGCAATCAGGCCAATGCCCGGGGCCGCCTTGCCCTTCCCATGTTTTGGCATAATTGAACATGTGCAACACTTCTTTCCAGTTATCCCAAAAGTCATCTGCCATGCGCCACATATTGGCGTTCTGTTTAACGTGGGCACCAGAGCTAATAGGAGTTTCACCCGGCGAAATGCTTAAGACGATCGGCCTTTTGCAATGCGCAATGGCTTTGTGATAACCTTCAATTTCTTCTTTGTGGTAAGGCCTCGAGATATCATCTACTTTAATAAAATCAACGCCCCACGATGCATATAGATCAAGCAACGAATTAAGATAAGCTTGTGCAGCCGGTTTGCTCATATCCAACCCATACATATGATTCATCCACTCGCAGGTAGAATTGGTATCAGCAATCATATCTGCAGTAATTCCCTTTGCACCCAATACCGGCGACTTTGCCCAAACCGCCTGTCGCGGAATGCCCCGCATTACATGTATACCGAATTTCAGCCCCAACTGATGGACATAAGCGGCCAATGGTTTAAATCCTTTTCCCGCAAAAGCAGAAGGAAACTTAGTAGGCTGAGGAAGCAAACGCCCCCATTTGTCCATGGTTAGCCATGGAATATAGGAGCCATCCTGGAGCCTTTTTTGATACGGGTTCCCGATATGACTGGTCGGCGGGTTATCATAAGACCATAAAAAATCAACCACCACATATTGCCAGCCATGTTGTTTCAGGTTTTTAGCCACGTAATCGGCATTGGCCTTTACCTCGTCCTCATGCACTGCTGAACCAAAGGAGTTGTAGCTATTCCATCCCATCGGAGGTGCGGTGGCTACTTTGGTTTGAGCATGTGTATTCAGGTATATAAGGCATATCAAAATAGCCGGGACTAAAGCTTTCTTTTTCATACGGTGGTACTACTGGTTTATAATTAGTGTAAAAATAACAATTATTTTTAAAGACAAAATTTTTAAGGTTTGCATTATCTCAGGTTGAAATGTTTATGGTGATTTATAAACCATTTTCCTAACCACTCCAACCTCTACAACTACTCCAACCTTTACAACCAACCACCTAATTATGCAATGTGTCCGGATTTGGAATAAAGTTTAAAAATGCCTGGAATTTAGCATAGTAATTCTGTGTATTGAGGCGGTAAAAGAAAGCACCCCGCCTGGAGCCGCTCTTGTCTTTTTCCGTTAATTTGATTAGCAGTCCTGTTGCCAGCACCCGCTTGCTAAAGTTCCTTTTGTCTATATTAGTACTGTATACGCTCTCGTACAGACTTTGCAATTGGGGCAGTGTAAATTTATCCGGCAATAGTTCAAACAGGATAGGATGAAAAGCCGCTTTATTGCGAAGCCGTTTCCTGGCCATTTCAACCATTTCGGCATGGTCAAAAATGAGTTTTGGAAATCGTTTTATAGGAAACCACTCAGCACGGTAGTCGTTGCTCAGCTGGGTTTCATACCTGTGAATGTCAACCAATGCAAAATGGCAAACTGTTGTAGTGCGTTCAGTCGGGTCGCGGTGCGGATCGCCGAAAGTATATAGTTGTTCCAGGTATACACCTTCAATACCTGTCAGGTCCTTTAAAATACGGTTGGCGGCCTGGTCTATGCTTTCATTTGTCTGCACAAAGCCGCCCATAAGGCTCCAGTTGCCTTTTTCCGGATTGAATCCGCGCTTTATCAACAGTATCTTGAGATCGTCTCCGTCAAAGCCAAAAATGATACAATCTACCGCTAAAAGTAAACGGGTTTGTTTAGAATATTTCTGCATATAAAGGTTCAGCTAACGCTAATCAAAATGGTTTACGAGGTTAAATTAATACAAGTTTAACCATAATTGTTTAATTGACAATTATTTTCCAAACTATTTTTAAGCTGATTTAAGAGCGGGTTGATTCTCTTTTGATGATACTTGATTTCAAGCTGATGGTAATGTTCGGGTCATACCATCGTTTGCTAAACATTTTGAACAGAATGGTAGCGGCTTCGTTCCCTATTTCAAATGCCGGCTGATTGATGGTTGAAAGGGGTGGATTGAGCAGCTCAGCATGCGAAAGATTGGAGAACGTGATGAGTTTTAGATCCTTCGGAATATTCAGGTTCAATTCCTTACAGGCATAATAACAAGGGAGGGCCAATTCTTCAATTGATGAGAGGATACCATCAGGCTTTTGCTCAGCAATAAAATCCGTCACCTTTGAACGACACGACTCATCATTTTCGCAATTACCTTCTATCAGGGCGGGCATGCTTTTAAGGCTGTTATCTTTTAATGCATCCAGGTAACCCTGCAATCTTTTTTTACCGGTTGTGAGTGTTTCCAATGCCGCAAGATATCCTATCTTTTTACATCCCGCTTCAACAAGATGCTGTGTAGCATTGTAGGCGCTCTCATAATCATCGGTAGTTATTTTTACGCCTTCGATGTCGTCATGATCACGATCGAAAAAAACCATCGGGATTTTCTCGCTTACCTTTTGAAAGTATTCTTTATTGGCGACATGACAAGCCGGGGAAATAAGCACACCATCAACCCGGCCGCTTAAAAGACTGCTCATAAATGATGATTCGATCTCACCACTTTCATGAGTTTGATAGATCAGCACATGGTGGTCCTTCGCCCGCGCCACTTCTTCAATAGCTTTTATGGCCAGCGAAAAGAAATTGTTGGCAACCTCGGGTACTATAACGGCTATTGTTTTGCTTTTTTGCTGTCGTAAACTGCTCGCAAAAGGGTTGGGCTCATAGGCTAGTTTCTTTGCCATTTCCATTACCCTGGCTTTGGTCTCGGCACTGATCTCATGGCTATCACGCAGCGCTCTCGAAACCGTTGCTGCCGATAAATTCAGCTCGCTGGCAAGCTTTTTAATGTTTACTTCTCCCATAACTCAAATCTTTCGCGTCCGGCTAATAAGTGTTCAATTTACTTTTATTCGTAAACGTTTGCGTAAATAAATACCTGAAAATCAGGAAAAGCAATTGAAAAAAAAATCAATTTAGGTCTGCAATATAATATTTCGAGGCGTTAATATACGCTTAGAATAAACCTGATAAAAGTATAAAGCTTATTGAAACAGTATATACGCACTGATAATTGTATAAAAAACAATTATCAGCCGTTACTTAAATCTAACATTTTTTTATGAATTAATAAAGTGTACAAACCAAAAATCAACAACCAATTAATGCAAACTATGATGACAATTAGACCCCAACTTTTAAAGACAAGATATTTGTGTAGTATCTTGCTTGTGCTGTTCACTTTTGCCTTTAACGGTGCATGGGCGCAAACCAGTACTATAAAAGGTACTGTAAAGGACGCTACCGGAGCACCCCTGCCAGGCGTTACTGTAACAGTAGTAGGAACAAGTTCTTCAACCGCCACAGCCGCAGACGGTGCATTCTCTATCAATGCTGCCAAAGGCGCGGTTCTGAAATTTACCTTTATGGGCTATCAGGCTCAGGAGAGGACTGTCGGTGATGAAAACTCATTGACGATTACACTCAACGAAACAGCAAAGGCCATGAACGAGGTGGTTGTAATAGGCTACGGTACCAGTACCAAAGGCCAGTTGACGAGCGCGATCTCGACAGTTAAAGCCGAAAATTTTAACCAGGGCGTTGTTGCCAACCCTGCTGACCTTTTGGAAGGTAAGGTTGCGGGCCTTAACATAACCAACGATGGTAACCCAAACGGTAAGGCTACGGTTACGCTGAGAGGGCCTTCAACGCTGCGCTCTGATGTCGCGGCATCACCATTTTATGTAATAGACGGTGTGCCCGACGCTGATTTTAACCTGGTTGCCCCTTCTGATATAGCTTCTATTGATGTGCTCAAGGATGCATCAGCCGCTGCCATTTATGGTAGCCGCGCTACCAACGGGGTTATTATCGTAACTACCAAAAAAGCTAAAGCGGGTCAATTGAGAATGACCTACGACGCTTATGCCGGTGAGGAGAAAATAGCGAATCAATTCCAGGTTGCCACCGCTGCACAGTTAAAGGCTTACCTCGCCGCCAATGGCCAGAGCCTTACTCCGGCAAATGACAACGGAACTACCAATTGGGAACAGCAAATTGAGCGCAGCAGCGGGTTTTCACAAAATCACAACCTGTCGTTTGGTGGTGGTAGCGATAAAACCGTATTTGGCGCAAACATAAACTATCTGCAGGACCAGGGTATCATAAAAACTAGCGGGATGAACCGGTTTATCGGCAAGATCAATGTATCACAAAAGGCATTAGATGACAGGTTAAAGCTGGATTTATCGATAAGTAATTCTATAACCAACAAAGACCTCACTGTAAATGACATACCTCAATCACAGGCCAACGGTGCTAACCCCAACGTTTTCAGGGCGGCAGTTCAATATTTGCCAACCCGGGCAGTTTATAACGCGGACGGAACGTTCTATAACGACCCGACACTTGTGTTAGGCTTTAACCCGTTGGGTTTGCTTGAAACCAATACCTACAAGGAGAAGGTCAACCTGTTTTTGGTCAATGCCAAAGCCGAATTGAAATTACCTTTTGGGTTTACTTATAACCTGAACGCTGCTTACCAGGATAGAAATACCATGGACAACACCTATCTTAATTCGCAATCTGAATTGGCTATCGGTCAAAATGGTATAGCTACCCGCACGCAATTTGAGGATACAAAAAAACTGTTTGAAAACTATTTAGGTTACGAACATACCTGGGCGTCGAAACACAATTTAAAAGCTTTGGTAGGTTATTCTTACGATAATAGTGAAAATAATAACGGGTTTGGTGCAAGCAATGAAAACTTTGTTTCGGACGCTACCAGCTATAATAACCTCCTCCTCGGTCAAAACAATTTACCTAATTATCCTTACTTCAACGATGAGATCCTGAAAATAATTTCATTTTATGGCAGGTTGAATTATAGCTACAATGGAAAATACATCCTGCAAGCTTCGCTTCGCCGCGATGGTTCCAATGCCTTCGGTAAAAATCACCAATGGGGTTATTTCCCTGGGGTTTCGGGTGCCTGGAGGGTGAGCGATGAGTCGTTTATGAAGTCGCTGACCTGGCTGAATGATTTGAAAATACGGATAGGTTACGGTAAAACAGGTAACGCGCAGGGCTTTAGCCCATATACTCCTTTGGTTTTATATGGATCGAACGGCACATTTTATTATAACAACAACTGGATAAGCGCTATAGGTCCTATTCAGAATGATAATCCGGACCTGAAATGGGAATCAACCGCCACAACCAACGCCGGTATTGATTTTACGATACTTAAAGGCAGATTAAGCGGATCGGTTGATGTGTATGATAAGAAAACAACCGATATGATCGCACCGATTCCTGTTTCACCTACGACTCACCTGCTTCCTACTATGAATGCAAATGTGGGCAGCATGGACAACAAAGGTGTCGAGATCAGCCTGAGCGGCGTGCCAATTAAAACAAGAGATTTTAATTGGGAAAGCTATGGAAATATATCATTTAACAAAAACAAGATGACCTCATTAGGTAGTAATTTATCTAAGATATACGCAGGAGACCCTGAGGGACCGGGACAGAGTGGTACCACAGTTTCTATTATCGAACCAGGCTACCCACTGGGAGAATTCTATACCCTTAAGTACCTCGGCCGCACCAATGGTGTTTCAACATATCTGGGTGCAAACGGTCAGCCAACCACAACTCCTACAAGCGCTGACAGGACTTACGCGGGGGATGCTCAGCCAAGATACATCTTCGGCTGGGGCAACACCGTAAATTATAAGAACTTCTCGTTTAATTTCTTCTTCCGCGGACAAGGCGGTAACAAAATAATGGATGCGTCATTGGCTGATTTTAATACCCCTTATTCAGCTTCTACGCATAACGTGCCGGTGATGACTTTGAGCGAGCCGATAAGCGATGTAAATGCTAACAAATATTCAACACGTTACCTGGAAAGCGGTGCATTTGTCAGGCTGAGTAACGCGACATTATCCTACAGGTTTAAAGTTAGCGGCAACTACATTCATGCTGTGCGTTTGTATGTTACAGGTACCAACCTGTTTATCATAACCAAGTACAAAGGTGTAGATCCGGAATTAAATCTGTCCCTTAATAACCAGCAAAGCGGACAATTTATAGGTGTAGATATGAATAACTACTATCCAAAAACCCGCACATTCCTTGGTGGCATACAAGTGGATTTATAATTAAACTTTAAGATCAAATAAGATGAATCGTTTTAAAAGAAATTTATATACAGGCATTTTAGCCGTTTGTACAGTCACCGTCTGTTTGTCGGGCTGTACCAAGTTAGACGTAAAACCCACAACGGCGCTTACCCCCTCAAACTTCCCCAAGACCGCTGCACAGTTTGTAGCAGCTACGGGGCCCATTTATACCTCATTCAGAGGCGCCCCGGGAAGGCAGTGGTGGTTGGTCGAAAATTTAAGTACGGATATGGAGGTTCTCGTGGCACGCGGGGGAAACTGGTTTGATGGCGGTAACTATTCCACTTTGAACCTTCATACCTATACCGGCGACAATGGCAATCTTGAGACTATGTGGCAGTGGGGATTTGGTACCATCAGCTCTTGTAACCAGGTTTTATCCTTGTTTGACTCTGCTCCTGAAAGTGCAACTAAAACGCAAACTATAGCCGAGATAAAAACCATGCGTGCCATGTGTTACTATTTTATGATGGATAACTTCGGTAACGTGCCGATCATTACCAAGTTCGGCGACACAAGCAATATGGCTACCCAATCACGTGCAAAGGTTTTCTCCTTTATCGAAAGCGAACTTCTTGCACAAGTTCCAAACTTGAGTAGTAACGTGGACGTAACAACCTACGGGAGACCAACCAAGTACCTGGCCTACGCCATCCTGGCCAAAATGTATCTTAATGCCGAATATTATATCGGTACTGCGAAATACCAGGACTGTGTGACCATGTGTGACAATATAATATCAGCAAGTAAATATTCGCTTGACGCCGATTATTTAGGCATGTTTAAGCCAAATAACGGTCCGCAAATAAAGGATTTTATATATGCTATTCCTTATGATGGGGTTTATGCGCAAGGGATGTACTATGCCCGTTGGACATTGCATCCGGCTTTGAAGGCGAAATATAATATGCCATATACCCCGGATGGCCCGGTTTATACCTACCCATCATATTACGCTTACTTTAATGATCCTAACGATATCCGTAACGGGCAATACCTTACAGGCAAGCAATATGATTTTAATGGCGCCCCTATTACAATAACCACCACAAACAAAGGCCTGGATGACAACTACAGCGGCCCGGATCCTAATGGGGTTGTAGTGCACCAGTTAGAATTTACGCCGAATATAGTGTGGAGAAACCCTTCGACATTTGACATTGGCAATGATGAATTAGCCAATGAGGAGGGCTACCGGAACAATAAGTACTACCCGGACAGCGAGGCGCCAACCCGTAACCAGAGCAATGACGTGGCCCTTTTCAGATATGCAGATATCCTGCTTGAAAAAGCCGAGGCGATATTACGTGGCGGTACAGCTACTAACGGTGATTCACCACTATCGTTGGTTAACCAGGTACGTGCAAGAGCACAGGCTACAGCCTTTACTTCCGTCGATCTGACAGGTGTGTTGCAGGAGCGTGCGCGTGAATTTGCTGACGAAGGCTGGCGCAGGAATGACCTGATACGGTTCGGGTTATATGAACAACCATGGGGTATAAAAACAGATGCCGATCCGAATAAACGAATATTCCCGATACCAACTCCAGAGTTGCAATTGAATAACAAATTGGTTCAAAACCCGGGATATTAATGAATTGATAATAGGTTGAGATAGTTAGATGCAGAGTGTGGGCTTCGGCCCACATTCTATTTAATTCAATAACCTGTTACGTGATTTGCTTTGTAACTTGATCTTATGAAAGGCATTATACCTTTTCGTTATTTTCCGCTTAGCCTGCTGTTTGCATTTTTTGTTGTATCAGCAAACGCGCAGGTGAATAAAGAAGCTTCGTACGCACTCATCAAAAGGGTAATTCCACAGCGTGCGGCTTCTTTTGTGGTAGAAGAACTTTGGACAAATGGCAAGGATGCTTTTGAGATCGAAAGCAGGAGAGGTAAGATCATCCTGAGAGGAAATAACGGGGTTTCTATTGCTTCGGCATTATATTATTATTTGAACCAGTATTGCCATTGCCAGGTAACATGGAACGGAACTAATTTAAGATTGCCGCAAAAACTGCCGGTTGTAATCCGAAAGATTCACAAAACAACGCCTTATACCTACCGCTACTATCTCAATTATTGTACATACAATTATAGCATGAGCTGGTGGGATTGGGATCGCTGGCAAAAAGAGATAGACTGGATGGCTATGCATGGTATCAACATGCCGCTTGCACTTACCGGGCAGGAATATACCTGGTACAAGGTGTATAAGGACATGGGTTTTAGCGATGATGACCTGAAAAGCTTCTTCTGCGGCCCGGCTTATTTTGCCTGGTTTTGGATGGGCAACCTGGATGGCTGGGGTGGTCCGCTGCCTTTAAGCTGGATGGAAAGTCACCGCGATTTGCAGCAAAAGATATTAAAGCGCGAAAGGGAGCTGGGGATGAAACCGATACTGCAATCCTTCACCGGGCATGTACCTGCATCGTTCTCAAAATATTTCCCGGGATCAAAACTGAAGAAGACCAACTGGCACAACGGATTTAACGATACTTACCTGTTGGATACAGAAGATCCGATGTTTGCCAAAATTGGTCAGAAGTTTATTGAAGAGCAGACTAAATTGTACGGAACGGATCACTTATACTCTGCTGATACCTTTAATGAGAACGAACCTCCAACGGATGACACTACTTATTTGTCGGCATTGGGCAACCGGGTATTTCAGGCCATAAATGTTGCAGACAAAAAGGGAATTTGGGTGATGCAGGGCTGGCTTTTTTACAGCGATCGCAAATTCTGGAAACAACCCCAGGTAAAAGCGTTGTTGAATGCTGTGCCTGACGACCGTATGATCGTACTCGATCTCGCCGCAGAAATACAACCGGTTTGGAAACGCACTGATGCTTTCTATGGCAAACCCTGGATATGGAATATGTTGCACAACTTTGGTGGGAATATCGTGATGTTTGGCAGGATAAATGAGGTAGCCGATGGCCCGGCAAAAGCACTGAAAGATCCGGCCTCAAAAAAGATGGAAGGCATAGGACTTACGATGGAGGCTATTGAGCAAAACCCGGTATTATATGAACTGATGACCGCCAATACCTGGCAGGATAAGCCGATTAACCTGGATGAATGGATAAAACAATATCAGCTGAACCGATATGGAAGTATTAATCAATATACAAAACAAGCGTGGGATGTATTGCGCAAAACCGTTTACAGTGGTGGAACGATCATACGGGACGGCTCGGAATCTATTATAACAGGTAGACCTACATTGGATTCAATCACCGTGTGGACTCGGACTACTTTCAACTATAAACCTAAGGATTTTTTACCAGCATGGGATGCCATGATCAATGCTATTCCGCAATGCAGCAACAGCGACGGTTTTAAGTATGATTTGGTGGATGTTACTCGTCAGGCTCTGGCTAATTATGCATTGCCATTGCAGAAAAAATGGGTTGACGCCTATCGCCAAAAGAATAAAGCAGATTTTGAGAAATACAGCCGTCATTTCCTTGAACTCATAAGTGATATGGATAGATTACTGGCTACCCGCAAAGACTTTTTGCTCGGGCCATGGATTGCAGATGCACGTAAGCAAGGTAATAGCGTTGAAGAGAAAGATATTTACGAACGCAATGCCCGTGATCTGATAACGCTGTGGGGAGATGAAAATAGTCCGTTGCATGAATATTCGTGCAGGCAATGGAGCGGTTTGCTAAACGACTTTTATAAAGTACGCTGGGAAAAGTTTTTTGCTGAAATTAAAACGTCGATGAGTGCGGATAAAGAGGTTGATGTAAAAGCATTTGATCAAACCATCAAGCAATGGGAATGGCAATGGGTAAACAGTCATAAAGGTTACCCGGTTGAACCTGTCGGTAGCAGTACTGCGGAAGCAAAGTCCATTTATAAAAAGTATCGCAAAGTGATAGGAGAAGCATATGAGAATTAAAATCAAAATACTAATTACTATTTTATTATCTGGCTGTGTCGCTGTAAATGCGTCGGCTCAAGGCAAGATTTATAACATTGCCCAGTATGGTGCGGTTGATGATGGTAAGACTAATAATACAGTTGTTATCCAAAAAGCTATTGATGAGGCCTCAGCACAAGGCGGAGGTACGGTACTTGTGCCCGCCGGTAAGTTTGTTACCGGTGTCATCAATATTAAATCAAATGTCGAGTTGCATTTGGATAAGGATGCTTTTTTGTTGGGAAGCCCGGTACGCGCTGATTATGGAGACGGAAAAGCATCTGCATTGATTGTTTCCGATCATCAGCATCACATAGGAATAACAGGTCAGGGGACGATTGATGGCCAGGGAGAGGCGCTGTTAAAGGATATCTATGTGAGACTAAATGCCGGCACTTTGCAGGACAGCGAATGGAAAACAGAAAACCCATGGCACCAGGTTCGCCCGGAAGAAAATAATCGACCCAAACTGATCGAGTTCAAAAACTGTGACGACATAAAAATCAAGGGCGTCACCATAAAAAATGGCTTATGCTGGGTACAGAACTATAAAAGCTGCTCTAACCTGGTAGTCGACAGTATAAAAGTTGAGAGCGTGATCTTCTGGAACAACGACGGCATTGACATAACTGATTGTAAAGATGCCAGGCTGACCAACAGTTTTTTTAATGCTGCCGATGATGGAATATGTCTGAAATCAGAGACCTCGCAAGAGGCTTGCGAAAATGTATATGTGGCTAATTGCAAGGTGAGATCGAGCGCGAGCGCCATCAAATTCGGTACAGCCTCGCATGGCGGATTTAAGAAGATCACCATTAAGGACATTACTGTTTATGATACTTACCGATCGGCAATCGCATTAGAGTCTGTTGACGGTGGCACGCTGGAGGATATTAACGTAGATAATATAAAAGCAACCAACACAGGCAATGCGATTTTCATCCGTCTTGGTCAGCGTAATCAAAAGGCACCGGCAGGTAAGGTCAAAGGCATTCACATTAGCAATGTAACGGTTGACGTGCCGGCAGGCAAACCCGATGCAGGCTACCAAATGGAAGGCCCGCAGGTTCGCGACCCGCACAATGTTTTTCCTTCTTCAATTGTAGGTATTCCATCAGGCAGGGTAGAAGATATAACACTGGAAAATATCACCATTAATTATACAGGCGACGGAAAAAGGGAAAATGCCTTCATCAGCAAGGATACATTGGATAGAGTGCCAGAGCGCATTAAAAATTACCCGGAGTTTTCCATGTTTGGCGAGCTGCCCGCCTGGGGATTTTATATCAGGCACGCTGATGGTATAAAGATCAAAAACCTGGTATTAACTTGTAAAGGAACCGATTACCGCTCTGCATTTGTTGCTGACGACGTAAAGGGACTTAAGCTGGACAACTTAAAGATACCGAAAGTAACCTCACAGCCGGTTATCATATTGAACAAAGTGAGCGCCCTGGAAACCAAACAAATTCAAATACCGGGCGATAAAAACAAGAGCATAGAAATAAGATAAGTGGCGGTTATTTATGAAAACGATTACGTAAATAAATACCCTTTTAGACCTAACAAAACCGTATAAAGGCGTTTAACACTAGTATATTAGATCAATTATAAATCAATTATGGAAAAGCTAACCAAGAAGGAAATCTCCCCCTTATCAAGCCTCGACCAATGGGAAGACGATGTACTTAAACGATATCCCGAGCCGGGCAATATGGCCAAAACCAAAGAGGAATTCAGGAATTATGACAACCCGGAAGTGGATACCGTGCGCGAGTTTTACCGGTTGAATCATAAATATCAGACTTATGATAACGTATTGGCTAAAAAGGCGAAATTTCTACAATTTCAAGAAAGAGAAATGCCCTGGTGGGATGCTATGGAGTACCTGAATACCCTGGTGGATGAGTCGGATCCCGACCTGCAGCTCGACCAGCTACAACACTTACTTCAGACTGCCGAAGCGATCCGTGCAGATGGCCATCCGGATTGGTTTGTACTGACCGGCTTTATTCACGACCTGGGCAAAGTACTCTGCCTGTTTGGCGAACCTCAATGGAATGTGGTGGGGGATACTTTCCCTGTTGGCTGCAAGTTCTCAGATAAAATTGTTTACCCCGAGTTTTTTGCCGATAACCCGGATACATACGATGAACGTTACAATACCAAGTACGGTGTTTATTCGCCTAATTGCGGTATGGAGAAGGTAGAAATATCATGGGGCCACGATGAGTATATGTACCAGATCACCAAGGATTATCTTCCTGAACCTGCTCTTTACATGATACGCTACCATTCATTCTATTCACAACACCGTGAAAAGTCTTATGACCATTTGCTGAATGAACACGACCAAAAAATGTTTAAATGGGTCGAGATGTTTAACCCGTATGATCTGTATTCAAAAAGCCCGGTTACCCCGGTCGTTTCCGAACTGAGGCCATATTATGAGGACCTGATCGCGAAGTATCTGCCAGAAATGGCCAAATTGTAAATTATCGCCAGTTTTCTATTTCAACATATTGCCCCCTGAGGTTTTCATGGGGCTTTTTTATTGGTATACGGCTAGCTATTTTGGTGTTAAAGCAACACTAATCTGCTATGTAAACACCCATTTTTAATTAACTTAATTAAAAGAATAAATTAATCTTTATTTTTAAGTGTTGTTTTGACAATAATTATTATCTTGGCACATCAATTATATTAAACCTAATGAAGCACAAAGCATTAATTGCTGCCTGCATTTTTTTTATTGCAGCCGCAAACGCCGGAAAGGCACAAACCAGCATCAACCTTGATGTTACCCCGGGCACATCCAACCCGGTAATAAGCAAATACATTTATAGTCACTTTGCAGAACATTTGGGCCATGGTATTTATGGTGGATTCTTTGTTGGTGACACTTCAAAAATTGCCAATACCAATGGCGTGCGGAATGACATCATAGAGGCGCTCAAAAAAATGAAGATACCTGCACTTCGCTGGCCGGGCGGTTGCTTTGCTGATACTTACCACTGGAAGGACGGCATAGGTCCGAAAGATAAAAGGCCTTCTATCGTGAATGCGTGGTGGGGTGGCGTAACAGAGGATAACAGCTTTGGTACACACGATTTTTTAAATATGTGCGAAAAATTGGGTGCCGATCCATACTTGTCCGGCAATGTTGGCAGCGGAACTGTACAGGAGCTGGCTGACTGGGTGCAATACACCAATACAGACAGTAAAAACCCGATGTCGGATCTTCGCAAAACGAACGGTCAGGAAAACCCATGGGGCGTAAAGTTTTGGGGGATTGGTAACGAAGCCTGGGGTTGCGGCGGTAATATGACACCCGAATATTATTCCAACGAGTTCAGGAAATTCTCAACCTTTATGGCAAATTCAAGAGGCAAATCCAAACTGTTCCGTGTTGCTTCGGGCGCCAGCTCGGCAGACTATCATTGGACTGAGGTACTCATGAAAAATATACCTTCGGATCTGATCGAAGGTCTCGCGATGCATCACTATGCAGTGATCGACTGGGCACACAAAAGCTCAGCAACTGCCTTTACCAAAGACGAATATTTTGAAACCATGCAGCGCGCATTGTTTATGGATACGCTCGTGATAAAACACTCGGCTATAATGGATAAATACGATCCTCAAAAGAAGATCGCCCTGGTGGTTGACGAATGGGGTGGCTGGTACGACGTCGAGCCTGGAACAAATCCAGGCTTTTTATACCAGCAAAATACCATGCGTGACGCGATGATCGCAGGCGCAACGCTCAACATTTTCAACAATCACAGTGACCGTGTACGTATGGCCAACCTGGCGCAATGCATCAATGTTTTACAGGCCGTAATATTAACCGATGGTCCGAAAATAATATTAACGCCAACTTATCACGTGATGGAAATGTACAACGTGCACCAGGATGCAACTTTGCTGCCTGTATCAGTTAACAGCGAATGGTACGAATACAAAGGTCAAAAATTACCTGCTATTTCAGCTTCAGCATCTAAAGCAAAAGATGGCGTAGTGCATGTTTCGTTGGTTAATATCGACCCGGATCATCCGCATACCATATCGGTTAATATGCACGGGGCTAAATTCAAAGATATCAACGGCAGAATATTGGCTTCAGCAAAGGTGAATGACTATAACTCGACTGCCAATCCGGATAAAATACAACCAAAGGCATTTAAAGGAGCAACTATGAAAGGCGAGAACCTGAGTGTGGTATTGCCGCCTGCGTCGGTTGTGGTGTTGTCACTTAATTAAGATAGTATGAAGAGGTTCAAAACCGCCGGAATCGTTTTAATAGCATCTTCGTTAATTTTAGGAGGGAAGACTCATGCGCAAACGCCTGAAAAGTTGTCTATCCGCGTTGATAAAACCAGTCCGAAGATACAGCCCACCATGTGGGGGATTTTCTTTGAGGACATCAACTTTGCAGCCGATGGCGGGATATATGCCGAGATGGTTAAAAACCGCTCGTTCGAATTTGCCAACCCAACTATGGGTTGGGACGAGAATCCTGTAGCTGGTGCTGATGCGTCATTATTGATCGAAAATCGCGGAAGCGGAAGTAATGCCCGTTATGCCACCATATCATTAAAGAACGATAAAGGGTCATACGTCCTTACCAACGAAGGTTTCCGTGGAATGGGTTTTGAAAAGGGACATCAATATAATTTCTCGGTGCTGGCCCATGCCGTTGAAGGGAATGTAAAAGTAAGTGTTGAAGCAGTTGATGAAAATGGAAAGCCAATTGGACATGCTTCGCTTGAAGAGATAAAAGGCGATTGGAAAACCTATCGTGCATCCTTTACTCCAACGGAAACAGCATCTAAAGGAAAGCTGAATGTAATATTTGAAGGTCAGGGAAAGATAGAGATCGACATGGTTTCACTTTTTCCTGAAGATACCTGGAAACATAGGCCAAACGGAATGCGGGCCGATTTGGTACGGAAATTGGCCGATCTTCACCCAGGCTTTATGCGTTTCCCGGGTGGCTGTATTGTGGAGGGAAGAGATTTAGCCAACCGTTACCAGTGGAAAAGCACGGTAGGTGATGTTGCGGACCGGAAACTCATCATTAACCGCTGGAACATGGAGATGAAAGACCACCAGGCACCGGATTATTTCCAGTCGTTTGGATTGGGCTTTTATGAATACTTTCAATTATGTGAAGACATAGGTGCTTCACCATTGCCGATACTAAATTGCGGAATGGCCTGCCAGTATAATAGTGCCGAAGTGGTTTCGCTGAACCAGATCGATCCCTTCATACAGGATGCACTTGACCTGATCGAATTCGCCAATGGCGGAACCGATACTAAATGGGGCAAGCTTCGCGTGGCAATGGGTCACCCGGCGCCGTTTAATCTGAAAATGATAGGCGTCGGGAACGAGCAATGGGGCGAACAATATGTAGAACGTTTCAGACTGTTTTCAAAAGCGATATGGGCAAAATATCCCGATATAAAATTGGTTGGTAGTGCGGGGCCGTCTCCAAGCGGCGATTTGTTCGACTATCTCTCAAAAACAATGCGCCAGGAAAGGACCAGTCTCATTGATGAGCATTATTACATGCGACCGGAATGGTTCCTGAAAAACGTTACCCGTTATGATAATTATGATCGCAACAGCTCAAAAATATTTGCCGGGGAATATGCCGCACATATCGACGACAAAACCCAAAGCGATACTCACGCAGAGAGTCATAACACCTGGTATAGCGCCTTATCTGAAGCCGCTTTTATGACCGGACTTGAGCGTAATGCCGACGTAGTACAAATGGCATCCTACGCGCCGCTGCTTGCCCGCGTTGATGCATGGCAATGGCGTCCGGATCTGATCTGGTTTGATAACCTGCACTCGGTAGCAACGCCAAATTATTATGTTCAGCAAATATTTTCAAAATACAAGGGAACTAATACCGCTTCCGTGCTGCTGAATGGTAAAGCTGTAACCGGACAGGATAGCTTGTATAGCAGCGCTGTGTTTGATTCGCAGAAAAAGCAGTTGATCATCAAAGTGGTTAATGCCTCGGCGACCCAGCGCAGCATTGAACTCAGCCCCGAACAATCAAAAGGAAGAAACGGCAAAGCTGAATGGATTCAATTAGCATCAAATGATAAACTAGCTTTCAATAGCATCGATAACCCGGATAGCATTCATCCGGAAACCAAAACCATCACCTGGAATTATAAAAAGCAGGGAATAAAACTTGAAGGCCTGTCGGTAAATGTTTTTATCGTGAACTATTCAGAACTTTAAATTGATCAGCTGTTAGCATGGCAACCTACTAACACCATCGCTAACAGCTGATTAATAAACGGATGATTTGTAAGTGACCGGATCCCAATAAAAATTAACCAGAGTTTATTTTACTGATAAGGTGATTAAAGCTGGTTTAAGGTCTTTAGCAGTAAAAGAAACAGTAACTTTTCCAGGCTTCCCATCAGTTTGAATGTAGGCCATCAGCTTGCCATTCAACGCCTGCCTGTGATCAGCCTGGTAGCTTTCATGACTAGTGGTGCTTCCGCTTTCAAGCCCTAACAGCTTTGCGCCGCCGGATATCTTGACATTGATATCATTTTCGGCTGTGTAAACCGGATTGCCATCCTGATCGGCAATTTGGAGCTCAACCTGGCACAATCCCTTTTTAGATTTTGAGAAGATTGCCTGATCCGGACTTGCCTTGATTTGAGAAGCCGTTCCAAAAGTTTTTACGGCATAACTTGCTACCAGCTTTCCATCATTATATCCTTTTACCGATAATTCACCGGACTGATAATCCACGCTCCATCCCGGGATTTGTCCCTTGCTGGTATCTCTCAGCGCCTTTCCTAAAGATCTGCCATTGAGGAAAAGTTCAGCCTCCTTGCAATTGGTAAAGCACTCTACCCTAAGTTTACTACCATCTGGCCAGTTCCAGATCGATTGCACATTGCGATGACTCCAAATACCGTTGTCCTCGCGTTTGGTGATCTCTTTTACGCCGAGGTATACCATAGGTTTAGAAGCCCAAAGGCTTTGGCGATAATAATATTCCGGTTTTTTAAATCCTGCAAGATCCATTATACCGGCACCATTACTCCTTTGCGGCCATTTACCGGCCTCACCCAGGTAGTCGATCCCCGTCCATAGAAACTGCCCGGAGATATATTGATTACTGTCCACGGCATCCCATGCCTGGCGTGCCATGCCGTTCTCGCTTCCGTAAATTATCCTGTTTGGGTATTGTTTATGGTCGGCGGCATAAAGGTATTCCTCGTAATTATAACCTACTACATCAAGCACTTCAGGGTAACCAACTTTGTTAGACATAGCCACACCCGCCAAAGCAGCGGTGACCGGCCTGGTCGTATCAATTGCCTTTACTGTTTTAACCAGGTCTGTGGCAATTACAGTCATCTCGCTTGCAGGAGGTCTTTTTGCAGAATAGCCCCGGCCATATATCTGCGGGTTTTTTCCGCTGTCAAGCACAGGATGCGAGTATGGGTCGTTAGGATAATCAATTTCATTGCCGATGCTCCAAAGAATAACAGATGGGTGATTGCGGTCCCTTTTTATCATCGATTCAATATCGCGATGAGCCCATTCTTTGAAATATTCATGATACCCATCTTTTGAAGGCGTACCCACGTTCCAACCTTTTACCCATTTGTTTTTACCGAGTTCCCATTCATCAGAAAACTCATCCATCACCAGGAAACCCATCTTGTCACACAGATCATATAAATAAGATGCGTGCGGATTATGGCTCAATCGCAGAGAATTTACTCCCGCTTCTTTCAGCGTTTTCAATCGTCGTACCCATACCTCTTCAGGCACAGCCACGCCAAGCGCACCGGCATCGTCATGAATGCAGACGCCTTTTAGCTTCAGGTTTTTATCATTCAGGAAGAATCCTTTATCCGCATCAAAATGAATACTTCTAATACCAACTGCCTCTGTTACTTCATCAGTTGCTTTTCCACCGCGGATAACAGACAATTTAAATTGATATAGGTTAGGTGCATTAAGACTCCATAAAGATGGATTCGAGAGTGCCTGCAGGAAATGAACGACATTTGCACCGGGCTTTGCCGACAGTTTTTGTTCCTGCTGTGCCGCAACTTTGCCTTTAGGGTCGACCAAAACCATTTTTAATGTGATGGTTGAAGGCTTGGCTGTGCTATTGCTGATCTCCGCATTAACTTGTACAGTTGCCGATTGCGCCGAAACCTCCGGTGTAGAAAACGCGATGTTTTCGGGCCGCACATAAATCGGATCTTTCACGATCAGGTGAACATCCCTGTAAATACCCGAACCGGTATACCAGCGGGAATCAGCGAACTCGGAATGATCTGCCTTTACAGCGATCAGATTTTTGCCGGCGAAATTGAGATAAGCCGAAAGGTCATATTCAAAAGAAACAAAACCATTTGGCCGTTTTCCCAGGCTATGCCCGTTGATCCACACCTCGCTGTTTTTGTAAACGCCATCAAAATTGATGAACGCTTTTTTACCTTTCCAACTTGCGGGCGCGGTAAACGATTTTTTATACCAGCCGATGCCGCCCGGCAGATAAGCCGTTGCACTAGCCCACTCATCGCTAAATGGTTCTTCTATGCTCCAGTCATGTGGTATTTGTATATTCCGCCATTGCGTGCCTGGCGCGCCGCCTTTTTCACCGCTAGTAATTTCTCCTTTGTGAAAAAGCCATCCATCATCAAATAATAACGATCCCTTATTTTGCTGCGCATATAAGCCGTCGGTAAATGCCAACATGGACATTAGAAAAAGCAGAGGTAGTAGTTTAGTTCTCATATAGATAAATTAATAATATTCGTCAGCATAGTATTCCTCTATGAGCCATTGTTGATTTGGCCCTCCACTCCATGTCTACCGGATGACCGAAGCCTCATTTGTTTGGATACATTATTTACCACCCGGAATCCGGAACAACAGTTGTTTTTAACTAATAGACAGGCTTGGCTCAATTGGTTGACACTAATCAAGCTAAAGTAACATTTTATTATAACTGTTAAAACAACATTTAAAAATAATTGAGTTTAAATGCTTAGGCCCTCTTTTCCAATAGGCCGGGATTTTGGGAATTCGTTAAATAAATTACCCGATTTATTGAATCGATGATAGTTCAAAACAGCAATTCAGTTAATTTGCAGGAGTTATTTAATCAATCTACCTTCAAATGAATACTTTCAAAAGCGTGCTTACCTTATCCATTGCATTGGTGTCGATGCATCCCTATCCACAGGATAATGAAGGGGCGTATGCAGTGCATAGAAAATGTAAGGCGAAAAAGCACATCACCCATTTTAAATTGGATCAGAAACAGGATCAGAGAATCGGCATATTACATCGGTGATCGCAGCTTGGATGTACCGATATTCAGTATATTTGAATTAAGCACACCAATTAAAACATCACCTATGAGCCAGATTAAAAAAGAAGACCTAAGCCAGGAAGTTTTCGACCTGTACGATGACTATGCACACAGCCGGATAGACCGCCGTGCCTTTGTTCAAAAATTGTCTATTTACGCCGTTGGCGGATTGACGGTGTCCTCGCTAATGAGTTTCCTGATGCCGGACTATCAGAATAATATCCAAATAAAACCGGACGATCCGCGCCTGGATTCCAGTTATATAACCTATTCATCGCCCAAAGGCGGTGGTAACATCAAGGCATTGTTGTCGAAACCCAAAGATGCCAAAGGTAAGCTTGGTGGTATTGTAGTGGTGCATGAGAACCGTGGACTGAATCCATACATAGAAGACGTAGCACGACGGGCAGCATTAGCAGGGTTTATCACCATAGCACCGGATGCACTGACACCACTTGGCGGCTATCCCGGCAATGATGACAAGGGCCGCGAAATGCAGGCGCAAAGAAAACCCGCGGAAATGCTGGAAGATTTTATCGCAGCATTTGAATACCTGAAGCAAAATAAGGATTGTAATGGCAAAGTGGGTGTAGTCGGCTTTTGCTTTGGAGGTGGAATCTCTAACCAGATGGCAGTCCGGCTACCTGACTTGGCAGCTGCAGTGCCTTTTTATGGCGCACAACCACTTGCTGAAGATGTTCCTAAAATACATGCGCCGCTGCTGTTGCATTACGCTTCACTGGATACCCGCATCACCGGCGGCTGGCCTGCTTACGAAGAAGCCTTGAAAGCTAATGGCAAAAAATACCAGGCTTACATTTATGAAAATGCCAATCATGGTTTTCATAATGATACTACGCCAAGGTATGATAAAGCCGCCGCAGAGTTAGCCTGGAAACGCACCATCGACTTTTTTAATGTTTATTTGAAGTAAGCAGGATAGCAATCTGTTAAATCTTGTTAAGGACTTGTTAATCAATGTTAAATGCCTTGCCCGTTTGGTTGAGACCAGGTAGCTTGGCATTAACAATAAGACCGACATGACCAAAAACTACCTCAAGATCGCCTGGCGCAACCTGCTGCGCAATAAGTTATTTTCATTGATCAATATCGGCGGACTGGCACTGGGCATTGCCGCCTGTTTGCTGATATCCTTATACGTTCATCACCAGTTAAGCTACGACAGCTTTAATACGAAGAAGGACAGGATAGTGCGCGTCACCAATATGATGCATACGCCGGAGAAGGATAACGTGAACATCGCCTTAACCCCTACTTTGCTTGCCATCACCGTGCGCAATTATCCTGAGGTAGAAACAGCGGTGCGCTTCCAGCCGTTACGGGCAACGGTGAAAGTTAACAATCAGCTTTTTAAAGAGGATAATTTTTGCCAGGCGGATGTCAATGTATTCGATGTGTTCTCATTCAAATTTCTGGAGGGGAGCCCTGCACAAGCACTTACAGATCCAAACACAATTGTTTTGACACAAAAGGCCGCCAGGAAATATTTTGGGTCAGGCAATGCATTAGGGCAAACCTTGATTTGTAATAAAGTGCCATGCCGGGTAAGTGCGGTACTGGAGGATATGCCTGATAACTCTGAAATTAAAATTGATGCTATCCGCCCCAATGATTTTTATAAGACGACGAGTTGGCTGGCCGATGACTTTTCGGTGTATACTTTCGTGTTGTTCAAGCAGCAACCCGATCTGAAATCGTTCAATGTTAAATTGGCTGTGATCTCAAAAAAAGACGTTCAGCCTGAACTGAATAAAGCCGGCGCAGTACATTATTCAATTGACTTCAACACAGAGCTTCTGCGCGATGTACATTTCAGCGAAGGCAAGTTAGGTGATACGCCTAAAGGGGATAAAACGCTGGTTTATATCTTTTCAGTCCTTTCAGGTGTTATTTTATTAGTGGCCTTATTGAATTATATCAATCTGTCTACAGCTCGTGCCGCCGAACGCGCCAAGGAGGTTGGCATACGGAAGGTAAACGGTGCTTTACAGGGAAGCCTGGTAAAACAGTTTCTTTTCGAATCATTTTTTGTAACACTGCTGGCACTGCTCATCGGTTTAGGTTTAACTGCCGCTGCACTGCCGTTTTTAAATAGTCTGCTGGATATAAAAGTGACCGTAAGTCAATCCTTTGGCAGTTTGCTGCTGGTTTGCGGATTGGTGCTAGCTTCATCATTACTGACCGGCCTTTATCCGGCATTTGTGTTATCCGGCTTTTCTCCTGTGGAAGCGCTCAAGACTAATTTTAAACATCAAAATAAAGGAATATCGTTAAGAAAGGTGATCACGGTTACCCAGTTTGTGATTGCTACAGTAATGATCGCGGGGGCATTTATTATGAACAGGCAGATCAATTTTGTCGAACATCGCTCGCTTGGTTACAATCGCAGCCAGGTGCTGAATATTTCACTCCCTGATGATTCCGTAGCGCTGCTGCAGGTGCCGTCATTCAGGAATGCTTTGCAGGGGCTAAGCGTGGTAAAAGGCGCATCGGTGCAGACAGGTTTGGCGATAGATAATGGCGGTCAGGCCAAGGCAACTACCCTCGTCAAATCCGAGGGGCGTAAGCGGGAGCTGATGTCGAATTACTTTTCTGTCGACGATAAGTTCATTCCCATGCTGAATATGAAACTGTTAGCCGGTCGCAATTTCTCGGAGCAGATCACATCTGACAAAAAAGAGGGCTTTATTGTGAACGAAGCATTTGTGCGGCAGGTAGGATGGAAGAAGCCCATCGGCGAAGCTATCGAAGGATTCGATCATAAAGGGCATGTGGTAGGCGTGGTAAACGATTTCCATTATACCAATATGCATAATCCTATTGCACCGCTGGTAATGGTTTACTCCTCCATGAAACCGCTTTCTGTATTGGTGAAGGTAAATCCTGCTGATCTGGAAAAAGTCAGAGCAGAATGGCTGAAGTTCTTCCCTGAATTTCCGTTTGATTACCAATTTATGGATGATGCGTTTAATGCAACCTATCGCAAAGATGTAACCACTATCAGGTTGTTCAACTATTTCACTATTCTTTCCATCGTGCTGGCTTGCCTTGGTTTGTATGGATTGGCTTACCTGATCGTATCCCAACGCACACGAGAAATTGGCATAAGGAAAGTACTGGGCGCTGCCTTTGAAAATTTGCTGGTGCTGCTTTCTAAAGGTTTTATAAAACTGATCGCGTTAGCAGCTTTGCTGGCTATTCCGATCACGTTGCTGGTAATGAACAAATGGCTTAATACCTACGCTTATCATATTCACATCCAATGGTGGCTGATGCTGATACCAATAGCTTTGATCCTGCTGATCTCGATTTCTGTGATCGGTTACCAGGTGATTAGGGTAGCACTAACCAAGCCTGTAAAAAGCTTACGAAGCGAGTAAGGCAAAGTCACAGCAAAGGTCTTTAGTCGTATGGCTAAAGACCTTTTCATATTTTAAATATTTGTATTCGCTAATTAACGGAGCACAAACGCCAAGATCATTACCACATGCACCATTGTATTGAGTGCTACCAGGAAAATCATAACGCTGGTTTTTGAGCCGCCCATGCCTGCGATAATATTGGCAAAGAAAAGCCCAAGCGTAACAGCGAGTATTGATTCAGGCGCATTGTAATAATAGATCAGAACTGCCGGAATAGGCAAGATCAAAACAGCTTGTGCTAACAGGGAGATCATAAACCACGCCAAACGTTTATCTTTTTGGCTTTCAATAAATGCTCTGAGACGATCAGCAATTGGATAAGGTTTTTCAATAGCTTCTATGTCACTTTCATTGATAGTTGGGTGTAATTTTAAAGTATTCATGGTTTTATCTACTTAATTGTTTATAAAATATATTAATATCTTTTTATCCTTTACTATGGTAAATTTTTTTATGTTATAAAATCAGCTGCCACTTTTTGATCGGTTACTTTCATTGTTCAATACAAAGATATAGTTTTTTGATAATAAAAGATAAAAATATCTTTTATTATTTTTTAAGACAATTTCGCTTTCGGCATAGCTCTAATAACCAGGATTTACATAGATTTTCTCATGGCTTTACCCAGAATTTCAACTGCATTTTCCAGCTCGTTAGAATTGAGTGAGGCAAATCCTAGTCGCACAAAAGTGCGGTTGTCATCGGCGTACCAGTAATCGCTCCCCGTGCCTACAGAAAGGCCCATTTCCGCAGCTCTTTTTGCGACTATCGCCGTATCTAGTCCATTCAGATATTTCACCCACATAGCAAAGCCACCATCGGGTATCCTGAAGGAGATATAATCACTCAATTGTTCATTTAGCAGTTTGCAGAGCAGGTCGCGCCGCTCATGATATATTTTATTCGCTTTTTTGAGATGCCGCCCGATATCACCATTTTTTAGCAGGTTGGCCATGGCTTCTTCCAGCAGTTGTTCGCCCTGCCGGTCTATCATTCTCCGAAGGCGTTTTAGTTGAATGATCAAATTTTGAGGAGCAACTACAAAACCAATACGGATCCCCGGTGCTATGGTTTTGCAAAATGAACCGACGTAAATTACACTTCCATATTCATCCGCGCTGGCAAGCGGCAGTATCGGGCTACTGCTGTAACGGAAATCATAATCGTAATCATCTTCCAAAATGGCAAAGCGATATTTCTTGGCCAGGCCCAGCAGTTGCATGCGCCGGTCGGAGCTCAGGGTTACTGTAGTTGGCCTATGGTGATGTGGGATCACATAGAGCATTTTCACCTTTTTCTTTTTACAAATGGCTTCTACTGCTTCAAGATCAATACCGTGTTCATCTATAGGCACCAGCGCCATTTGTGCGCCCGAATGCTCAAATACCTGGTTTGCGCCGGGGTAACCGGGATCTGCAGCGATCACCGTATCGCCTTTTGAAAGCAGAACCTGGGAGACCAGGTATAGCGCCATCTGCACACCTTTGGTGATCATAATATCTTCCGGGCTCACCTGCAAACAGCGCGTTTCCGAAAGAAATTTTGCCAGTTCATGACGTAAATTTTCTGAACCCTGCTCTGATCCGTACATCAGGTATTTTGAAGTGAACCTGTAATTTCCGAACCGGCGGTATTCACGAACCAAAAGCTCCATCGGTGCAAGCCGGGTGTCCGGGAAACCATCATTAAAAACAAGGTTGTTTTGCGGCTCAGGGGTGAAAAGTGCCGGAAACGGAACATAATCCCTGACATCAAAATGGGTGTCGGCGGCAAAGCTGTTCGTCCCTGTTTTTTCAGATAATGATTTTGGCTTTACATCAGGAAGATTTTTAGCTACAAAGATGCCTTTGCGCGGATAAACATCTGTCCAGCTTTGCGCGTAAAGTTCATCATAGGCGGCCACAACAGTTTTACGATGCACGCCTAATGCCAAAGCAAGCGCACGACTGCTTGGCAAGGCGCTTTCAGGTTTTAATATCCCTCTGCGTATGTTGTTGATGATACCATTGGTGATCTGTAAATAAACCGGCACTGCCGATTGCTTATTGATTGTTAGAAGGCTTTCCAATAAAATCATGCTGGACTACTTGCTTTATTATTGCTGGACTATATATGTAGTCCAATTTAACTATATTTTTATTGAAATAAGTTTACAAAATGAAACTAAACACAAAACTCACATCGGTTTATCTCAGGCTGGCTATCGGCTCTGCCTATTTATGGGAAGTTGCAGACCGTATAGGGATATTGGGCGCCAATGGACAGCCACATGTAGGTTGGGGCGATTGGGCGCACTTTTTAGATTATGCCCAAAAAGTGATGGCTTTTTTGCCTAAAGGAATCATACCAACCTTTGCCATTTTAGCCTCCATAGGCGAAGCTGTTTTTGGCGCATTAGTGCTCATCGGTCTTTTTACCCGTGTGGCAGCAATCGGCAGTGGAATTTTAAGCCTGCTTTTTGCCTTCGCGATGGCCATTTCATTCGGTATCGAATCGCCGTTGGGATATTCCGTTTTTACGCTAAGCGCAGCAAGTTTCTTATTATCAACCCTACCAGCGTATCCGTGGAGCTTAGATGCAATAAGACAAAAAAATAAGGAGACCAGCAAATGAGATCAGTATTCAAATGGGCTATTACAGCAAGTTTGATCTTAAGCTCAAGCCTGGGTCTTCATGCTCAGCAGATCAGGGATACTACCATCCTCAAACAACTGCTCAACGGGAAAGGCATTAATAATAAGGAAGTGCAGATGGAGATCGTTACTTTTCCTCCCGGCAGTATTTCGTCGCCTCACAAGCATCCTTGTCCTACGTTTGGCTACCTGCTGCAGGGAGAACTTGAATCTGTTTTCGAAGGTATAAAACACGTTTATAAAGCCGGTGATACCTTCTATGAAAAGCCAAACGGTCTTCATTCGCTGACCCGGAACAACAGCAAATCGGAGCCGGCTAAGCTGCTTGTATTTTTTATAAACGACCCTTCCAGGTCCAATTCGATCCATCTCAGATCCAAATAGCATCTGGACTACTTGATTTTAATTTTTTGGACTACGTATATAGTCCAATAGCTAGGTAAATTTACATCATAAATCAAATTGAACATTGTCATGGAAACTACAACAACAAATAAACCGTCCGTAGCATTGGTGATAGTGGCTTTCGCCATCATCTATATTGTTTGGGGTTCAACCTATTTTTTTATCCAGATGGCTGTGCATGGCTTTCCGCCAATGCTGCTCGGAGCGGTTCGTTTTTTGACGGCAGGTCTGCTCTTATTAGGGTGGTGCCATCTGAAAAAGGACCGCATCTGGAATAAGAAAGACATTAAGTCATCAGCAGTAAGCGGCCTGCTCATGCTTTTTACAGCTACTGGTGGGGTAATCTGGGCAGAGCAATCATTGCCAAGTGCTATCGTCGCTATTATGGTATCAGCTAATCCTATTTGGTTTGTGGCTTTAGACAAGGGCAACTGGAAAGCAAACCTAAGCGATAAATCTACGCTTACAGGACTTATTATTGGGTTTTCAGGTGTTATATTGCTCTTCGCTGAAGCTATTTTTAAATCATTTGCGGGGACTTTTACATTAACCCAGGTAATTGCGCTCGTTTTGGTGATGCTTGATCCTATCGCATGGTCGATGGGGGCACTCCTGTCTAAAAAGAATACCACCAACACACCGGCAAGAGTGAGCTCGGCCTGGCAAATGATCATCGCAGGGTTAGCGTTTGTTGTTGCAGCTCTGGTTCACCAGGAATTCAACCAGTTTCAAATCAGCCGCGTACCGGCAAGTGCGTGGATAGCCCTTGTTTACCTGGTACTGTTTGGATCAATAGGAGCATTCAACGCATACATTTGGTTGCTGAAAGTACGGTCTGCCGTACAGGTAAGCTCGCATTCCTATGTAAACCCTGTTGTTGCCGTGATATTAGGGGTGCTGTTCGCTCATGAAAGCATATCAATATTGCAATTGATCGGTTTGTTGGTGATCCTGGGCAGCGTGCTCCTGATAAATGCGAAAAAGTACACTTTCAAAAAGCCTCAAATCAAACTTGACGGTCTTAAACTTCAGAAAGGTGTTCAGCCTGGTCCTTGCGCACAAGAGCATAGATCTTCATTTTCACTCGCGTCTATTATCGCAAAGTCGTAACGATTTGGCAAACCACACCGAAGTCAGATAATGCAAAAATCCCCGGAGGGAACACTCCGGGGATTTTAATTCGCAGATCCCCGAAAAAGGTTTATCGATTAGTTCGAAAGCGCCATGTTTTAACCTTATGGCCATAAAATGCATAGAAGATCAGATAACAATAACATGGCAGCAAGATCAAGTAGCCTGTTTTTAAACTGAACTGGTCTGCAATGTACCCATATAATAAAGGTAGAAGTGCATTGCCGCACAATCCTAGGATAAGAACCGACGCACCAACCTTCAGATGTTTCCCCAGCCCGTTAAGCGCTAAGGGCCATATACCAGCCCAGATCATGGAATTGGCAAAACCCAGGCTGATTAAAAATGCAATAGGTACTTCCAGCGAGATACCGAATAAATGAAACTTGCCGTTGGTAAGGTTTACGATAATTGATAACACAAGCCCCAGCGAGGTACATATTTTTAACGCCTGTTTTTGCGATATGCCCCATGGGATAAAAATAATACCCATCAGGTAACCGATTATAGTTGCCATTAATGTGAAAGAGGGGAATGCCTTTGCCGTCGAAATAGAATAGCCAAGACTCTGTGCATAGGTAATAATGGTGTCTATCGCTATGATCTGCGAACCAACATGGAAGAAAATTGCAACTGCCCCCAGTATAAGATGAGGATAATGAAATATGGTGTGTTTTGCCTGGTCGCTTTCGGACTCTTCTACCGTGGTCGTATCCCCAATTTCGGGTAAGGGGGAAAAATAGATCAGCGCACTCAAAGCCGCAAGGACTACGGATACTACGGCGTACGGATATATGACCCGTTTTATGATGCCATCCAGAACGACCGCCCTGTGAGCCTCATCCAGGTGTGGGATCGATTTAAATAATTCGCTGTCGTTAGGTTTGATGATTAGGGCCGCAAGTATTAGTGGCGCCATGATCCCCGCTGTCTTATTGCAAATTCCCATCATACTGATTCGCTGTGCAGCCCGCTCCGGGGCTCCAAGGATCGTCACATAAGGATTGGCGGCAGTTTGCAAAATGGCCAGTCCTGTACCTATAATAAATAGGCCCAGTAGAAATATAGGATACGACCTGGTGATGGCTGCAGGAATAAATACCAGCGCTCCGATAGACATGGCTGCAAGTCCGATCATTATCCCGATTTTAAAACCTGTGCGCTTCAACAGGAATGATGCAGGAAGAGCTATGACCAGGTACGAAATATAAAATGCGAACGTAACGAAATAAGATTCAAAGTTCGTGAGCTGGCAGGCCACCTTGAAGAAAGGGATAAGCATGGCATTGACCCAGGTAGCAAAACCGAGCACGAAAAATACCACGCAAATGGTAAGTAATGGAAGCGTTCTGTTAGACGACTGTACACTCATCAGGTAGTAAATTTAAATTTTTATAAAGCATAAAAGGTCGCCAGGTCAATTACTTCTTTTCCGATTTATCACTAAATCAACGCGCCCAATTCGATGTAAGATATAGAGTTTTTACGATTTTACGTGTACGTTAACGTATAAATTCAGATTTTTTCCGTTAAAAAAACTATAAACGATGTCATTAAGTTGATTTTCAAGCTTTTTTATTTGAAAAATATTTTGAAGTTATATAGAAATATATATTTTTGCCTTAACGTGTACGTTAACGTTAATCAAAAAACCAAAATCAACCAAACGCTTACTAATCAATTATGGTAAAACATCGACTCACCTTAAAAAAATCAGGACGACTGCTGCAGCTAAGCATGTATGCATTTGCCTGTATCCTGTTATCGATGATCATTTTCCCAATTAACCAGGCAAACGCCCAAGCCAGACTTATTACCGGGAAAATCATCGATAGCGCCACCAATGCTCCCCTGGGAGGCGCAACCGTCGCAGTAAAAAGCGGTTCGACCGGCACTATCACCGATGCGGACGGAAATTTCAAGATCAATGTGCCCGATGGAGGGACGCTCCAGGTCAGCATGATCAATTACAGAACTACTACCGTAAAGCCAGCGGACAATCGTCCGCTTACTATCGGTCTTACAGCAATTAATAAATCCCTTGCAGAAGTAGTGGTGGTGGGGTACGGTACGTCCAAGCGTTCCGATCTTACAGGATCGATATCATCCGTCCCTAAAGAGCGACTATCTGAGATACCGACAGGAAACGTACTGAAAGCGATGGAGGGCACGGTCGCCGGTGTAACCATAAGGGACGGTAATAATGTTCCCGGAAGTTCGCCCGGCATTGTCATCAGGGGTATAAACTCGATCAATGGCAACACCGATCCTTTGATCGTTATCGATGGCAACCCGTTTGAGGGTGGCTCATTAAGTGATATTAATACCGCTGATATCGCATCGATCGATATCCTGAAAGACGTTTCCTCAGTAGCCATATATGGTACCAGGGGCGCTAATGGTGTTATATTGATCACCACGAAACGCGGGAAAACGGGTAAGGCAGCTATCACGCTTAGCACCTATGCCGGCTTCGAAGACATGGCGCATGTTCTAAAACCGATGGGCCCGGCAGAGTATGTAAAAAAATATGCGGATTGGAAAGAGCAGGCCGGGGTTGTTAATGATTTTCCGGTGCCCAACGCGTATGAGCAAGCCAACTATGCAACAAATACTACTACCGACTGGCTGAAAAAGATATCACAAAACGGATTTATCCAGGATCATACCCTAAGTGTTTCCGGCGGTAATAAAGATGTTAAATACTATGTTGCTGGCGATTATTTCAGTGAAAAAGGTTTGCTGCTGGGCTACCAGACCAAGCGTGGAAGCATTCGTTCAAATATCGATGCAACCATTACCGATTACCTGAATGCCGGGGTAAATTTATATATGGCAACCACTAACAATGACGGCGGTCGCGCGAGTTTGGCTCTGGCAGAAGAAATCAGCCCTTACGGCAGGTACAAAAATCCTGATGGTACCTATGCTATTTTTCCTATGGAAGGAGAAGAAGCCCTGCAAAGCCCGATGCTGGGTACCATCACCGCCAGGAATTCAAGACGGCAGAATTTGATCACCAATGTGTATGCAGAGTTACAACCATTACCGGGTTTAAAATATCGTATCAACGCAGGGTATACCTATTTGCCTTCTCTTGCACAGAGCTACCAGGGCCGTTTGGCTGGCGATATAGCAGGCGGTACAGCTGAGATAGATAATACAGAAAGAAAGAATTGGATCATCGAAAATATATTAACCTATGAAAAGAACTGGGGCAAAAGTCACCTCGATGTGACCGCCTTATATAGTTCGCAGGAAAATAAGGAATTTGCTTCTACCCTTAATGCGTCCGGGTTTATTAATGATGCCTTGTTGTTTAATGCGATACAGGGTGCAAGCACAATATCCGGTCAGTCTGAAGCGATCACCACAAACATGATATCGCAAATGCTGAGAATAAATTACTCATTCGACAGCCGGTATCTGATAACTGCCACTGCCCGCCGCGACGGTTATTCGCCGTTCGGTTCCAATACAAATAAATACGGTCTTTTCCCATCAGTTGCTTTGGGCTGGAATATCAGCAATGAGAGTTTTATGAAGGATGTAAAATTCATAAATAACCTTAAACTGAGAGGCTCTTACGGATTATCCGGCAATCAATCTGCAGTGATCCCGAACTCAACCATATCTACCTTCACAACCATCTCCATCCCATCAAACGGCAGGCCGACCACCGGTGTAATTGCCGACGTGCTGGGAAACGAGAATTTGAAATGGGAAAGTACTTATGGCAGCAACATCGCCCTTGATTTTGCCATATTAAACAACCGGATCAGCGGTACGATAGAAACTTATAATACCCATACAAAAGACCTTGTACTTTACCGCGCATTGCCAACCGCAACAGGTTATAACCAAACTGTTGCCAATATTGGTAAGGTATCCAACACCGGGTTTGAGTTGACGCTTAAAACACAAAATCTTGTAAGTACAGATTTTAGGTGGGAAACTAGTTTAAACTACGCCGCAAATACCAATAAGATCGTAGATCTGTATGGTGATAAAAAGGATGATCTGGGAAACAGATTATTCATCGGTCACCCGGTAAATGTGGTTTATGATTATAAACAAACCGGCGTTTGGAAAGTAGGTGAAGATCCTTCCAATCAAGACCCCGGCGCTACGCCAGGCGATCTGAAATTTGCTGATCTGGATGGCAGTAAAACTATCACCACAGATGGCAAAGATCAGATGATCCTTGGCCAGACAACCCCGAAATGGACCGGTGGTATCACCAACACATTCCACTACAAGAATTTTAACCTCAGCATATTTATTCAAACCGTGCAAGGCGTTATGCTCGATAACCGCGTAGTGGATTTTGTAGACTACGGCGGAAGGGAAAACCTGCCAAGCGGACTGGGTTATTGGACAGCCACTAATCAAAGCAATATTCGGCCAAAACTTACCTATGTTAACTTCCGTGGCTATGGATACCCTGAGGACGCCAGTTTCACCAGGATCAAAGACGTGACTTTCAGTTACACCTTATCAAAAAGCTTAGCCGAAAAGTTAAAACTGGGAGGAGCGACCTTTTATGTTACCGGCAGAAACCTGGCCACATTTACCAAATGGTACGGATGGGACCCGGAAGCCAGCTATGCTATAACCGGCGATACCCAGAACAACTACCCGCTGGTTCGCTCATTTATTCTAGGCGCTAACATTACACTTCGTTAATTCAACTGAAATGAAAAAGTATAAATATATCTTGATCGTGATTGTGGCCGCGGTAATTATACTGCCGTCATGCTCAAAGGATTTTCTTAAAGAGAAGGTCTATTCAAAATTCACTCCCGAGGCTTTGAATGATTCATTGGCATTCGAGGCTAGTATTGTAGGTTTACAAAGCCAGTATTCCCTTTGGAATACGATGAATGAAAATCAGAATGGTAACCAGGGATTTTTGTGCGTATGGCAAATGGGTACAGATGTTGCCTATAATAAGGCGGTAGACGACCTTGACCCTATGTCAATTCCCTACACTAACTATGAAAAACTGACCTCAGCGGATGTCTCTGTAGCTTTTGTATGGCAATGGGCCTACAACATCATTAATAACGCCAACGTAGTGCTGGCCAATATCGATAAGCCATCGGTTCAGGCTGGGACCAGCTTTAGGAATAAGATCAAGGCTCAATCTATGTTTTACAGGGCGCTTGCTTACAACTACCTGGCTACGCTGTTCGGCGGAGTTCCATTAGTCACAGAACCTATAACTGGCCCTAAAACAGATTTTGTACGTGCCCCGATAGATGATATCAATAACCTCATCGTTGCCGACCTGAATTTTGCTAAGGTGAACGCGCCATCGATAGATGAATTAGAAGCTAAATCACTTCCAAACAAGTCAATGGCATCGCAGTTGCTGGCCGAAGCTTATTTACGCATTGGCGGTAAAGACGCTGAAGCTGAAGCGGAATGTAATACGATCATTAACAGCGGTGATTTCAGCCTGATCACCGCTCGTTACGGTGTACATGCCTCACAACCCGGCGACCCATTTGCGGATATGTTTATTTATGGAAATCAGCGCCGTACCCAGGGTAACACTGAAGCTATATGGGTAGAAGAGACTGAAAATCCTGCATCAGTACCAAATGGAGCAGGCCCGGATATTCAAAGTAAATTTCCCGGCTACAGGTTCCTTTCCAGCACAGTGGGATCCGAAGCTTGGAATTCACGTGACTTGAAGTCGCGGC